>Ga0209668_10000430_pt1 | contig 17397 bp, 17 predicted proteins | sample FrelakmetPLP11PL_FD_187150 | JGI IMG/M metagenome (GOLD analysis project Ga0209668, IMG submission 187150) | Freshwater lake sediment microbial communities from the University of Notre Dame, USA, for methane emissions studies - PLP11 PL (SPAdes)... | ecosystem: Environmental > Aquatic >... | reverse complement strand
GCGCTAGGAGCCAAAATGCTCATTATTCCAGTACTTCTATATAACGACTAGAAACCCAACCTGGCGTAGTGCCATTTAGTATGTGGTAGTAGCCATTATCGACCTGGTCGTAAAAGTATATATCTCCGATAGCAACCGTATCGATAATGCTGGCCGCTCCCGAGGCTTTTGATCGAACATTTAAGTAGCCGGCACCCGTGTCTTTTATTTGTAGGACCTTCTGGCCAATAGCGGTGGTGGTGATTGTAATTGTGGTGGTTTGGGTCGAGAGTGGTGTGCCTCCGGTGCCTATCAAGCTGAACGCTTCTGAATGTTCGCCAGATTGTAATGGCGCTGTGACAGTTAGGCGCATGATGCCTGATTCTAGAGGACCTAGCCGCTCTTCCACAAGAGCGCCACCGGAAAGTAAGCTGGCCCAGTCACTTGAGTAAAACAGCGAACGTTTTTGGGTGGTTGAGGACTTGAGAAACGTGGTTGAACTTGCGTCTCCGTAAAGTGGTGATGTGCCGTTGTTGGTAACTCCAATATCTATTGTCCCAGTAGTCCCTGGGTCAAGTTGGAGTGTAAACTCTTCTGAAGTAAAAGTGGCCGATGGGGTTGTTGGTGTGATAAGGCCTGGAAGAGTGGTTTTGATGGTGTCGATCAAAGATTGAAGATCTATTGATGCGGTAGCGGTAAAAGCGATCGATGGGGTAGTACTGGCAGTCAGCGAATAGTCGCTTGCGGCTATTCGCGTGGGCGAAATTCGGTAGTTGGAGCAACTAGTTGCGAGCAATTGTGTCAGAACGGTTGAATAAGAAGAAAACGGTGTGTCTTCAGTAGTCAAAAGTCCGATAACTAAAACACCTGAAACATTTGTATGTGCGACCTGTGAATCAGGTTCTCTGGTAAGCTGGTAAACATTTTGATCGGGTGTGATAACAAAGTTTGCGATTGGTTCGTTGAAGCCGAGCTTAAAAACATAATGGTAATAAAGCGACCTGATGAGTTCATTGTTGGTACTGTAGCTAATATCAGGATTAATTGGTATCTCTATAATATAGATATCGGTCATCTGTTTATATGTGGCATCTTCCTTCATTAAATCAGCGTCAACACCCCATTGAGTTGGGGTGGTAATTGAGAGTGTTGAGCCTGTTGGTGTGGAGGTTTCTTCGGTTGCATAAACAGATTGATGTGACAAAACAACTAACGCCCAGAAAGAGATCAAGAATAGAAATAGAAAAATATGTTTTCGTGGAAGTGTGCGTTTCATTTTGTGTTCTTTAAATACTGCTCTGCAGCCTTTCGTGCGCTTTTGATTAGCTCCAGGTCATCGAGGCGCGCAATCTTGAGCTCTGGCAGGCCGGCTTGCTTGTAACCGTAAACCTCGCCTGGCCCTCGGTTTGCCAGGTCAAACTCTGCGAGCTTGAGTCCATCATTAGTCTTGCAGAAATAGGTGATTCTGTCAATTGCGTTTTTGGTTGGCACTGTAGTGGTAACAAAACAATATGACTGTTTGGCTCCGCGGCCGATACGGCCGCGGAGCTGATGTAGTTGCGCCAACCCAAAACGTTCAGCGCCCTCGATCAGCATTAGATCAGCCTCAGGGATATCGATACCGACCTCAATGACAGGCGTTGTCACAAGGATTCGTGTTTTGCCCTTGCGAAAGCCTTCAAGAACGGAGTCCTTTTCATCCACCTTCAATCGGCCATGCAGTAATTCAATGCTGAACTCCGGAAACGTTTTCAATAACACCTTGTACTCGGTTTCAACGGCCTTCGCCTGAAGTTTCTCTGACTCCTCAATTAAAGGACAAACCACAAATAGCTGTGAACCTTCCTTCGTAAGCTTTTGCCTAATCACGTCGTAGAGCTTCGGCTTAGTCTTCTCTTTAATATGTTTGGATATCACTTTTATTCTTCCGGCTGGCATTTCAGTCAGATACGATATTTCCTGATCGCCAAAGAATACAAGTGCCATTGTTCGTGGAATCGGTGTAGCAGTCAGCGTTAATCTATGTGGAAGCTGTGAGAAAATCTCTGAGTCTGATAACAGCTGATCGCGCTGCTTCACCCCAAATCTGTGTTGTTCATCCACAATCACCAACCCAACGTTTGTAGTGTATTCTTGGTGGTGAAGTAGCGCGTGAGTCCCGATGTACAAAACTGGGGTCTGGGAACTGGTAACCGAATGAATTGGAACTGAAGGTTGGGAGCTTGCTGTTTTGCCAAGCACAAGTTCGATCGAGTAGGGAGTATGTTTCAAAAGTCCTTTAATGGTCTTAAAATGTTGTGTAGCCAATATTGCCGTAGGCGCCATTAACAATACGTTATACCCCGAACGTAACACCTGTATTGCCGCCGCAACTGCAACAATAGTTTTACCAGAACCCACATCCCCAACCAGCAACCGATCCATGGGATATGCTCGTTCCAGATCTTTAAAAATCTCCATAATGGATTGTTTCTGCGATAGCGTGAGCGTGTAAGGAAGCTTCGACGTTAATTCTGTATGGCTAGAAGAAGAGAGCTTTATTTTAGGTGCCTTGTTTTTCTGGTGGTTAGTCTTTCGCTTGATAATCTTAAGCATAATCCCGAAAAGCTCTTCAAAAGCCAGCGTTTTACGTGCCAGCTCAAGCTTTTCTGATGCCTCAGGTAAATGGATCTGCTTAAAGGCTTCTACCCACTTAATGAGGTTGTTCTCAACCAGAACGTTTTTCGATAACCTTTCTCTGACCTTCAACCCCTTGCCCAATAGGTCAACAGTAAACCGAATCCTACCTCTAAGCCACTTTTGACTAACGCCATATGTTAGATGATAGATCGGAGCAACTATTCCCAGATGCCTGGTCTTACCCTTCTCGTAGATTATCTCAAAATCAGGTGATTGAAGAACTAACTTCTTTCCAAACAGCTTAGCTTTTCCATAAAGTAATAATTCGCTACCCTCGATCAGCGTTTGCCCAAGGTACGACTGGTTAAACCAAACTATGTTAATCTTTCCGCTTGTGTCTTCTGCTACCACCTCAAAGATAAACAGTCTGCGGCGCGTGTAGATCGACTTGGCTTTGGTGATCGTTCCTGAAATCACGTAGCTTTGCCCGTCATCTCTCACGTCGGCGATTTTGGAAACCTCCCTTGTGTCCAAGTATCTAACCGGTACGTGCCAAAGCAGATCTTCAATGGTTTCAATCCCAAGCCCCTCGAGCTTTTTTGCATAAGCTTCGCCAATCAATGGAAGCATTGTAACTGGCGAACCAAGTGTAATAGTCATATAATTACATATTATGCCAAAAGTTCTAGTTATTCTAGGTCCAAATGCGTCTGGTAAATCTTCTACTGCGATTGCGCTTGCCCGGAGATTTAACGGTGAAGTGATCTCGGCAGATAGCCGGCAGGTATATCGAGGTATGGACATTGGAACGGGCAAGGTCGAAGGAAAGATGCAAAGCATCGATGGTAAACAAGCTTTTGTTTCCGAGGGTGTGCCTCATTATATGATAGACATTGTGAACCCAAAGACCGAGTATAACGTGGCCAAGTTTAAACGTGATGTGTACAAACTTATTCCCTGGATTCTGGAACGTGGCAAACTGCCGATTATTTGTGGGGGAACTATGTTTTGGATAAGCGCAATAATCGATAACCTTGAGTTTCCTAAAGTCATTCCTAACACTGCGCTTCGGCGTGAGCTTTTCAAGCAAGACGTTAAGGCACTATTTGAACGGCTGAAGAAGTTAGATCCTGAGCGCGCCGACACTATTGATCCGAAAAACAAGGTTAGGTTGGTGCGTGCACTTGAGATCTGTGAGCGCGCCGACACGGTCGGCCCGCTCAATCACGGTAAATCTCTTTACACCTTTCTCCAAATAGGTATCACCTGGCCCCGCGAGACACTTAACGAACGTATTCTTAAGCGTTTAAACGAGCGATTTGACCAGGGAATGGTTAAAGAAGTTAAACGTCTTCATGAGGAAGGCCTTTCTTGGAGCAGGATGGAGCTATTCGGCTTAGAATATCGGTATATATCAAGATACCTTCTCGGCAAGCTCACATTAAAAGAGATGAAAGAACAACTTTTCATTGCTATTCGCCAGTATGCCAAGCGGCAGATGACCTGGTTCAAGCGCAACAAACGCATTATCTGGGAAACAACTTTGGATGATATGGTACTATTAATACAGAACTGGCTTAAATAACTCATACAAATATGAAACCCAAGTTACTCATTATATTAGGTGTACTCGTTTTGGTTATTGGAGGTTTAGCTGGCATCGCGATCTCCGCTGATAGCGCCATTCATGGTGATCTTCTTTTTCCTATTGATAAGGCAATGGAATCCGTTGGGAGGCTTTTCACAAGTGGTTCATGGTACAGAGGGTCATTTGAGTATGAGAAAAGTATATTAGCGGAGCGAGAACAAGAGCTTCAGCAGGTCCAAAACCCTGGGAATGAGGAGTTGATTAAAGCGGCTGAGGAAGAGGTCAAGTTGCAGAATGAAAATACGTATGTTGTAACGACCGAAAATGATCAAACACAAGATCAGAATACAGATACAGACAATGAAGCTGACTTAAGTAATAGGGGCGAAACCGGTGGTGAGTATGATGACGAGGAAGAAGAGGACGATTAGTACTCGAATAGGTGCTTGGTAGTCGGTATGTTATCAAAGTGAAAACTTCCACGCCCTGTGAAATGCAAGGTTGTAAACGAATAATAATTATTGTTAGGTCATAACCGAACAATATCAAAATATCAAGTTCCGGGAGGGTTCAATATGTTAATGGGTCAGAATAGCAGTTTAGTCTCAACGTGTGTTAAAATAGATGTATGCGATGGCAGTCTTGACTGAGTCGGGACATCGCTCGTTATTGTGCACTTTGTGTGGAAATGCGCTGGTAGCTCAGTCGGTTAGAGCATCGCTCTTATAAGGCGGTGGTCGATGGTTCGAATCCATCCCAGCGCACTTATTATTCGTCAATGAACCAAAAAGAGCAGTCATTAAAAGCTGATAGAAATATTCGGTGGTTTTACTGGAGTAGATTTCTTGCCGGCTTTAGGTTTTTTATTCCAATCTGGATATTGTGGGGAAGCAACTTCTTAAGTATCTCCGGGCAGAGTAATCTGGAAGCGTTTACATTTGCCATTGGAATATTGATGGAACTTCCATCGGGTGCGTTAGCGGATATAGTTGGAAGAAAAAAGAGTGTAATCGTTGGATGGATAATCACCATAGTGAGTCATGTAGGTATGGGGTTATCAATTACCCCTTTTGCATACATATTTATGAGTCTTGTTGGTGGATTTGGTGGTGCATTTATTTCTGGTGCAGACGTTGCGCTGGTTTACGATTCATTAAAAGAAGCAGGTAGAGAACGGGAGTTTGCTAAGGTTCAAGGAAAAGGAATGCTACTAGGTCGAGTAGCAATAATTATTGCAAGTTTTACAGGTGGATTCATGTTTAATATTCATCCTGCGTTGCCGTATGTTGCGATGGGTGTAATGGAACTTCTTGGTATGGGTTGTTATGTATTGATGTACGAACCGTATATCGACACGATTAAGTTCACATTTAAAGGATATGTAACGCAATTGAAACAGGGAGTTGCTGAAGCTTTTAAGAACGTTCATGTAAAGTATTTAACAGTCTTCTATGCGCTGGTAGGCGGTATTACACTTTCCAGTTTGTTTTTCTTTAATTACTCGTATGCAATGGAGCTAGGCCTTGGCGCAGTTGGGCAAAGCGTACTGTTTGGTGTTACCGGAGCAATAAAAGCGATTGCGGTTTTTGGTCTTTCAAAGTATCTTCACAAGATTAACAAGAAATGGATCTTCCTTTCTTTTGCGATACTAATAGTGGTTATTTACACACCAGCAATATTTGCAACGAGAAATTTGGCTCTAATAATTATTGGAGTGTCAGAGTTTATAGCATCGTCTCGATTTGCGGTGCTTGATCAGTACGTGAATGACGAGTTTGAGTCAAAAGTGCGGGCAACGGCGCTATCGTTCTTGAATATGCTGGTAAGCTTTGTTTATATGGTTCTGCTCTTTGCTGGAGGGTATATGGCGGATAGATACTCAACTTCTGCTCTATATACGGCCATAGGCATTGCATCGTTAGTAACGGTGGTTCCGATAACCTTGCTGTTGATAAGAACTAAGAGTGTTAAAGCTCTGTCGTAAAACTTCATCTTGCAAAGTCCAACAGGGACTGATATATCATTATTCAAGAGGTAACATTTATGCGGTTAAATATCGAATATAGCGCGAAGCGCGTGATCGCGGAAAACTTTATAACTGAACCTCCCGTGCCAATAAACACAATTCTCGGCAACTACGGGATTAAATCACTCGAAGTAGATATTGATGAGGCCATTGCCGGACTCTTAGATCCAGACGATAAAGCGATCTTTGTGAATAAACGCGATAGCATTAAAAAGAAAACATTTACCCTCGCATACGAGCTTGGACATTTTCTACTGCATGCAAAACAGGTTGAAAAAGACCCAGATATCGCAATACTGTACAGAAAACCGATTGGCTCATCCGAATATACTGTGGTCGAAAAGGAAGCCGTGACGTTCGCGGTATCACTGCTCGTGCCAGAAGAGTTTTTGAAGGACGTAATCAGCAAACACGGGAAGGTAGCTACAGCCACTGTAATGTCAGACATATTTGGCGTAACCGAAGAGATTGTGAAGTACCGAATGAAAGAACTTAAGTTAACAAAAACTGAGTGATGGCCAAACGTAAACGACGAGCGCAAGTAAGCGAGTACAAGAAACTGCTTAGGCAGGCGGCTAAATCTACGGAGGCGGTTGAAGTTCCAATGGTAGATCAGGAGCGGCAAAAGAAGCAAACCGAAGCAGACGTTTATCTGGAAGGGATGTCCGCGTTTTACCATATGCGCCGGCAATGGTCATGGATTTTGGCCGGCTGCATGGCGTTCATTTTAGTGTTTGATGTGGTGCTGGTTATAGGAGTTGGCCGCGGTTGGTTTGTGTTCGTAGATGAATGGTTTCTCCGGCTCGTGCTGACAACCAATCTAGCTGATATAATAGGGCTGATCTATTTGGTGGTTAAGTTTTTATTCCAGCATCCACCGAAGGTCGGAGAAAATCAAACAGAAAACAATGAATCTAGAAGCGTTAACAAAAGTCCTGTCAACCGAACCTAAGTATCGTATTGCCCAGGCGAAAGAATGGGTTTTCCAAAAGGGTATTACCGACTGGGAGCAGGCCAGTAACTTGCCAAAGGGACTACGTGAGAAACTGAAATCGGAGGTTTCTCTTGAGATCAGGGCAAAAGCGTTAGTTTCAGGAGATAAAAAGACAACTAAGGTATTGATTACACTTGCGGACGGACTAGCAATTGAAACAGTACTGATGCGGCATGGTAAGGGCCGAAATACTGTGTGTGTTTCATCTCAGGTAGGATGTCCAGGTGGTTGCGCATTCTGCGCGAGCGGCAAGATGGGTTTTAAACGAAATCTCGAACCACAAGAAATTGTCGAACAGGTTTTGTACTTCGCACGAGTTTTGGCAAAAGAAGACCAGCGTGTGAGCAGTGTAGTGTTTATGGGCATGGGCGAACCACTTTTGAACTACGAAAATGTATTGCACGCAATCAAGATTTTGAATACAAAGGATGGACTGAACATTGGCGCTCGCCATATCTCGATCTCAACTGTGGGGATTAGCGATGGCATCAGGGCACTTGCGGACTTTCCGCTCCAGGTAAACCTGGCTATTTCGCTTCACGCGCCGAATAACCCACTTCGTAACAATTTGGTGCCTCTAAACAAGACCTATCCAATCGGCGAGATCTTTTCTGCTATCAATGAGTACATTGAAAAGACAAATCGGCGCGTCATGATTGAATACTTATTGATTAAGCATGTTAATGATGAGGAAGAACATGCTGAGGAGTTGGCCGGCCTGATTAAAGGTATGGATAAGCCGCTCGTTTTTGTAAACGTGATTAAGTACAATCCAAATGACATTCCAGGCTTTGTGCCTTCTGAGACTAAGCAAATTGAGAAGTTCAAACGTGTACTTTGGCATAGCAAGATAACTGTAACTGAACGCTATCGTTTTGGGCAGGATATCAAAGGGGCATGCGGACAGCTAGCAACTGAAAACACCTTAAAGACGAAAACTGGGAAAGCGAATAATGTAATAGATAACGTTACAAACAATGGAAAACAAGTCATTCACACGCGCAGACGCGAAAAGAATAGGGGATGCACTTAGAATCAAATGGGACAAGTTTGACGTTGACCAGTTTTGTAAAGGCCTTAACGTGGAGCTCGAGCATGGCGCCTGTAGTTCCAAAACAAACGTAACAGATGACGATGAACTCATGACGGGAAAGATTGCACTTGCGCACTTGAATGAGTTTCCCGATTACTACGACCGTCTGGAAAAGCTTGAAGAAGAGGCTGATAAGTTCTGGGCTAAATAATAGCTGCTTCTCTCTTCAATAGCTTCTGTTCAAATGCTTTGTATGATCTTGCACCCAAGCAACACAAGTGATAGCATCAATATATTATGGCGTTTGGCGTTACCCAAGGAGTCCTTCTTGAATTCTCAGAAGCAGCTATGCGAACGAAGACGATCAGTATCCATCAAATAGTTTGCTCTAACGGGGTTTTCCCGCCTGATTCGTTTGTTCTAACCGCTTGTCTGAGCGAGCCCTTCAGCAATGGTTGTGATGTGTGTTTTGTTCGAATAGGTAACGATGGAACAGAAAAAGCAGTAGGCTCTGGATTGTTGCTAACTCAAGTCATAGATCACAATAGGCAAATAATTCCGTTTGATATGCCATTTAGAATTGAGAATGGAAACAAAGGTGGGCTGGTGTTTGAATTTGGGACAGACCTTAGAATCGCATGTCCGAGTATACCCTATGGCAAAAATTTACTTACGATAAGTATAAATCCAAGACAAAGAGAGGCTTGCCCATCACTTGTTCAAGCGGTAGTTCGTGGTTTTCTTGTAAGTCCGTGATTTGTTTTTTAAGTTGTCACAAGTGATATAATCTAATTTAGGATGGGATTTCTAGAAACAATAATCCTTGGAATAATACAAGGGTTGACTGAATTTTTGCCGGTGTCGTCATCAGGGCATCTCGCAATTGCGCAAAACTTGTTGAATGTCAGCGGTCCAACATTTACGTTCGACCTTTTGCTTCACCTCGCAACACAACTTGTCGTCATACTGTTTTTCGGGAAAAGAATACCAACGCTAGCGAAATCGCTATTTAAAAGCCCCAAAACGGCTGTCTCGGTTCTATTACCCCTAATCTTGGTCACTCTTCCAGTGGTTGTTGTCGGTTTACTGTTTAAGGATGTAATCGAAGGACTGTTTACCTCAATGGGCTTTATTGCGCTTTTCTATATTATAACTGCCGGACTTCTTTTCAGCACAAAGTTCCTGAAGCAGTGGCGGTTGACTGGTAGATGGGAAGGAATGAAGTGGTATAAAGCGCTTGGTATTGGTTTCTTCCAGGCGATTTCTACACTACCGGGTATTTCCCGCTCAGGGACGACAATAATCGGCGGCATGTATATGGGACTTATCCCATCGGAAGCGTTTGAATTCTCGTTTCTTGCAGGGCTGGTTTCGGTTACAGGTGCTTCTGTAGTTGAATTCTTGACTTCGGACGGAGCAATAACGCTTGGTATTACGGAGATAGTAGGCGCAGCGATAGCCGCAATAGTGGGGTATTTTGTATTGGCATTTGTAGCAAAATTGATCAAAACCGGAAAGCTCTGGTATTTTGGTTTCTACTGCCTGTGTGTGGCAGTACTAGCGGCGTACCTTTGGCTTAGATAATTTGAAACAACAAAGATGATACCGGACTTTCTTTGGAACAGAATCGAACGATGGTTAAACCTTCGACCACACAGCCGATGGGAAATTGAGTTTTATGTTAAACGACGGATTAAAAAGTGGCAGCTTCGTGCTGAAGTAACTGAAAAAGGCGTGCTAGATATGATCGAAAAAATGGGATGTATAAATGATGAGGCGTTCGCGAGGTGGTGGGCAGAGGGTCGAGTTGAGTTTAAACGGTTTGGGCCAATTCGTATCCGTGCCGAACTTATGCAAAAGCATGTGGATCGGCTTTTGATCGACGAAGTGATTTCCGAGGTAGTGAAGCCTGTTGAGAAAGGGTTGATTGACGAGTGGAAAGAGCAGATCGCGGCCAAAAAACCGGACTGGGACAAGCAGAAAACAATACAATTTCTAACTAGAAAAGGGTTTAGCTATGATTCACTACAGTGAGCGCTCTCAAAGTATGGTTAGAGCCTTGTTATGACGTAATCCCTGCCAAGCAACCGTGAAGTAATACTCCTAAGGAAAAGGTTTGGGCTAAAGCGAATGAAACTCGGTATTAGTAGGGCACTTTTCTTGTCCTTTATGGCATCGAATATATTTGGCTGATACCTAACGAGATGTGCTAGATAGTACATAAATATATATGTTGCGATGGTCTCATCCATAGCGATTTGCTTGTTCCATGAGTATGGGAGAGAGAGCTTAAAGTCCGCTTTTTCATCTAAGTAGTTTACTGAAAACATTGTACCCAGTGTTTTCAGTAGTAAAGTTTTCAGTTTAGAGCCTATCTGGGTGTCGACGTTTGCAGGTAACAGTTGTTTATTCTGGAAGAAAGTAATGTCGTGCAGCTCCCATGCGTTGAGCCCGAAAACGTCCTTAATTATGCTCTTGTCTTCTGGTGTTATGTCTTCCACCTTCTCATAGACATCGAGGAATCTACAAAATGATTTTTTATACTGAACGGTTCTCTCGTATCCTCGAATGCCAATCAAGGTCCATGCAGAAGCTGCTTGAGCGTCAAAACAATTTGCACATACGGCTGGGATGCTTTTACCTTCGCCAGCTTTGAGAAGCCCATATTGGTAACCAATGGAATTACAATATCCAAGAAGAGTATTTGTGTTCAGAAAAGTACGGGCAGGAAGTGTGCTATCGAAATACCACGAGTAAAACTTATTAAAAACCGAGTGTTCTTTCGGAGTCAAGGGTTTTTCCGGGGTAACTTTTACTGTTTGTTTATTGATTGGCCTAGCTGACAAGTGTCGAGCTGATAGTCCGTGCACTAATTTTGCTCCTGCAAGTTTGGGAGTGCTTACAACCAACGCTACCTTAGCCAAATTCATAAAAGAATAGTAGTAGTATAAACTGGCGACAGGTTCCAAGGTGGCTTTCCCTGAGTAGTATAACTCTCTGGCGTGACGAACATATGCCTTAATGTGTTGGAGTACCTTTCTTCTACTTGACGCATTTGCAATGCCCTGGCTTTTTAAATATTCATCTGCAGAGTCATGTACATCGCTAATTGTTGAAAGTAGACTCCATAATTCGTCGTCTACACTACCAGTCGTTGACAGTCCCTGAATATCTCTTGGTGAGATTCGATTTCTTATGTAGCGATGCGGAGTGCGAAACTTAACTGCCATAAGTGCAAGGTAGATAAAGCAATACTGTCTGATAGTGTATTCTACATCAGGTAGCTGTTGTTTTTCCAGTTGGTTTGGTAAAATGGATTCAGCATGGATAAGAAATGCGTAACGCTAGATACAATCGCGAACCTTTGCAAACGACGCGGTTTTGTTAATCAATCTTCTGAAATCTATGGTGGTTTTCCAAACGTGTACGACTATGGGCCGCTGGGAGTGCTTCTAAAAAACAACATCAAGGCGTTGTGGATCCGAGAAAACGTTGAAAAACGAGATGATATGTATCTAATCGACGGGGCCGTACTGATGAATCCAAAAGCCTGGGAAGCGTCTGGACATGTGGATTCATTTACCGACCCGATGATCGACTGTACACAGTGCAAAAAGCGGTTTCGCGCGGACCAGCTCAAAGGCTGGGAGATGAAAAAGGATAATAAAACTGGGGAATGGACGATCGTGAAAAAGGGAGAAACGAAATGTCCTTCCTGCGGTGGCGAGCTAATGAACGATATTCGCGTGTTTAACCTGATGATGGAAACGTACGTGGGCGCGGTTAAAGATAAGCAGTCCAAGGCGTACCTTAAGCCTGAGTCCTGCCAGAACATCTACCTCGATTACGACTGGGTGAAGGACTGTATGCGGGCCAAGATGCCCTTTGGTATCGCGCAGGTAGGAAAAGCGTTTCGAAATGAATTGACACAAGGCCAGTTTATCTTTCGCCTTCGCGAGTTTGAGCAGATGGATGTGCAGTTTTTTGTTGCGCCTAAAGGCGCGGATGAATGGTATAAGAAGTGGAAGGAGTTGCGAATGGAGTGGTATATAAAGACGCTTGGAATCTCTAAGGAAAATCTAAGATGGCGACAACATCCGGATGAAGAGCGAATTTTTTACGCGCGTGACGCGTGGGATATCGACTATCAGTTCCCTTATGGTTGGAAGGAGCTCGAAGGGGTTCACGACCGTAGCGACTACGACCTAAAACAGCACGCCAAGTTTTCGGGTAAGGAACTCACATATTTTGATGCTGAACGCGGAGAGAAGTTTGTTCCATACATTGTTGAAACCTCAGTCGGGCTGGATCGAATATTTCTCACTGTGATGTTTGAGTTTTACCACGAAGAAAGCGTAAAGGACGTTAACGGCAAAGAAGACGCACGCGTGGTTATGAAGTTTCCAGTGGCGCTCGCACCTATAAAAGCGGCTGTGCTTCCGCTTATGAAAAAGCCAGAGTTGGTTAAAAAAGCCAAAGAGCTGTTTTCTGAGCTAAAGAAGAAATATGGGTATGTAATGTATGATGAAATTGGTTCGATTGGCAAGCGCTATCGTCGCCAGGACGAAATAGGAACGCCAAAATGTTATACAATTGACTTTCAAACGCTAGAAGATGGTGCAGTTACAGTTCGTGATCGAGACAGCATGAAACAGGAGCGAGTAAAACTCCTTGAAGTGACCAGGGCGTAGCCACTGATACTTCAACTTTTGCGAACGTGTTTAACGGGTAATTTCCTTGAATCTTGATTTCTTTATTGGTTGAACATCGACCGAATGTATAGATCAGGCCTTTGCGACCAACGTGTTTATCAGTAAGGACAGTTAAGGTTTTTCCGATAAGTTCTTTATTTATGGTTAAGCATTGTTTACCTAGAAGATCAGTAAGGACCTGCCACCGGTGCTTCTTTTCTGTTTGTGGGATATCATCCATCATCGTTTCTGCCGAAACCGTACCTGGACGAGGGGAGTACATGGATATGTATGCCATATCGAACTTACATTCTCTGAATGCCTTAACCGAATCGCTGAACTCCTTTTCGGTTTCGCCCGGGAAGCCGACGATGACATCAGTTGTAATAGCAATGCCGGGGACTTTTTGACGGGCGTAATCAACAAGTGTTTTGAACGATTTATATGTGTAATGGCGATTCATACGTTTGAGAACAGAATTACTACCGGATTGGAGCGCAAAATGAAGACATGGAGCAATATGGTTGCCGCGGGCGATAATATCGATAAGTTGATTAGAGATGTCCTTCGGATGAGAGCTGATAAACCGGATCCAGTAAGATCCTTTTATGGAATCAATAGTTGAAAGTAGATTAGAGAAGCTGACAGTTTGATCAACCCAGCTATTTACGTTTTGACCGAGAAGATAAATTTCCTTTCTACCTGATTTAATGGCCGTTTTGGTTTCGTTGATTATATCTTCCGCGGGCCGATTATTAAGCGGCCCGCGGCTATATGGAACTACGCAATATGAACAAAAATTGTCGCAGCCGTATGAGATTGGAATAAACGCAGTAACCTCAGAGCTAAAATGAGGTGAGATTGAGAGATGTTCTTTCAAAACCGAACTGATGTTATTGTCAGCCTGAATACTAGAGTGTGTTTTTCTGCGCTTTAAAATATCAGTAAGCATGCTTTGTTTGGCGATTTGTTGAATAAGCTTGGATGCTTCAGGTGTACTTAGAACATAATCAGCAAATGAGAGATTGTGGCGAGTCGCGCGATCAAGCGCGGCGAGCCTTGTATTGAGAGTCCTGTTGCCTCGAGCCAGACGAGCTGCCATACATCCTGTAACGATAACCTTTAACAAGGGGCTTTTCTTTTTAAGAGCAAGTACTGACTCGGCAAGACCGTAAACTTTATCCTCTGATTTCTGTCGAACGCTGCAGGTAACGTATATCAATAGATTAGCCGTTGAAGGATTGGTACTTTGAGTCCATCCTGCGTTTCGAAGCGGTGTAATCAACCTCTCCGCATCTGCGGTGTTCATTGGACAACCAAAGACTTTACAATAATATTTATTTGCTATTGGCGATGACATAATGTAATTGTATCAGAACAGTGAGCGATTATGCGAGAGAGACACGAGATTTACGAGCCTTAGACATTATTGGAAGTAACATTTCTGATAATTTATCTTTTTCGATTTCAGCGTGCCTGCTGACATTTAGAAGAATACCTAGCGCTGCCATTAATGTAACCATTGAGCTTCCGCCATAGCTGATAAGTGGCAGCGGCACTCCGGTCAGAGGAATAAGTCCAATATTTGCTGCAATATTAATAAATGCTTGTGTTCCAATCCAGACAGCTACACCAGAAGCGAGCATTGAGCCAAGCCGATCCTTAACTCTTTCTGCAATTCTAAGCCCTCGAAGAGTTATTGCCAGAAATAAACCGATGAGTGCCAGACAAATTAAAAAACCAAATTCTTCACCTATTATTGCAAAAATCGAATCTGTTGCGGCAGTTGTTTCGACAAGGTCGTATTTTTGCAAGGACTTGGTAAAGCCAACTCCAAACCATCCGCCTGAACCTATTGCGATTAAGATCTGATATATTTGAAAACCTGATTTGGTAGGGTCGCGGATATCGCCTTTGAGAAGATCCAAAAACACCTCGACTCTGGATATTCGGTATGGCTGGATAGCGACAAACGCAGCTAATATTGTAATAACCAGCCCAAGGGTCAATAATAGACCTTGTCTCTGAAGTTTAGTCTTTGCCGATATAAAGTACATGATGAAGGAGATAAATAGGATGATGCATGCAGTTCCCATATCGTTACCGGCAATAACCATTCCGCTTACTAGTCCTGTCGAAAACAGAAACGGAATTAGCTCGACTTTAAGATATTCTTTCCATGTGTTATATTTTCTTTCCTTTGTTAACCAGACTGATATGTAGATGATATATGTTAGTTTTGCCAACTCCGAAGGCTGGATGATAAAATTCCCAAGGTCAAGCCAGCGTTGTGCACCCGATATCTTGGAAGAAAATAGTATTACCGCACCAAGTAGTCCGAGAGTGATAACGAGCATGGGTATTGTAAGGAATTTGTAGAATTTATATGGAAAAAAGTATGTAAAAACTAGTACGATGGATCCTACACCAACCCATATTAGTTGCTGAACGATAAACTTGTACTTGTCACCAAAATAGGCATATGAAAAAACTACAGAAGCATCAAAAACCATTACAAGCCCAAAAATAAGCAAAAACACAACAAGAAACAGAAGAATAGGATCTGGAGGTCTTTTGTTAATCTTTTGTGTTTCCTTAGCTCTTTTTCCTTTATATTGCTCTTTTCTTTTTTTAAACCAGCGCCTAAAAAATATAGTTTTAGAACGATGAGCATTGCGCTTAATCACAGCTTTACCGCCAGATGTATTTGATATATAATGAAGCAAGACGCTTTGATAATAGGCTACCTAACTAATTGCTACAAGTCAATGGCGAAAATCATTATCTCTGTTGGGCATACACCAGCTGATCCTGGCGCAAAAACTGATGATTTAACAGAATTTAGCTTGGCTTCAAAAATAGCAACTGAAGCAACAGCGTTTCTCAAATCAGAAAGTTATGACGTTTATACAGTTCCATTCGATTTAAATCTTGCTGAAACAGTTGACTGGATAAACAAAAGCTCATTAACGAACACAAATAATGATGTTTGTATTGACATTCATGTTAATGATGGTGGAGGCACAGGTGTTGAAGGCTGGCATAAGGATCGTGGGGAGAATAAATCATATAAGTTAACTAAATCAATTGTTGAAAATATTGCTAAAGAAACTGGACTTCCTTCTCTTGGCGCAAAAAGTGAATTTGATCATCCATTTAAAAGTCTGGCGTTTGTACATAACACTACCTGTGTATCGGCACTTATTGAATGTGGTTTTATCGATTCTTCTGCTGACGCGGCGCTACTTTGTACCGAAGAAGGGATACGAAAGTTCGCAAAAGGAGTAGTAGACGGTATTAAAGAATTTCTTGCAAACATTTCTTCGGAAACCGTTCAAAAGGCACAACAGGTTACACAACCTATAAAGACTCAATTGCCGACAGGAGCTCCTGTGTTTTCGCAAAATGGAATGCTTGGTTTTGGGGATACAGGTGCAAACATACCAGTAGGTGCTTTTGGTGGCTATGGTGGTACCGGAGGCGAGCGTAGAAACATGGTTAAACGTCTGTATAACGAGATTCTTGGACGAGAGGCAGATACAAAGGGATTAACATACTATCTATATATAAACCCTGTAAGTACAGAAGAACAGATAAGAAAAGAGATGGCTCAATCAACAGAGCATGTTGAAATGGTGAAACGCGCGAATGAGGCCAAAGCTAATGCAAAGCGAATAGCCGAACTTGAAGAAGAGATATCGTTAGTCAGAGTGAATTTGGAGTCACGAGAAAATGAATTAAACAACTTTCAAAAGCTTCTTCAGCTGAAAAACCAAGAACTGGTTAAGGTGAAAACTTCACAGGAAAAATACTCTCCTGCAAATGAAATGAATCTGGCTACTGCAAAGCCAGCAAATTTCCCAGGGAACTATGCAAAGAACATAGAAACTGACATAGTAAAAACAAGTCAACCGCGAGGCTGCTTAGGATTTGTAAGGGACTTACTGGGTATCTAGTTTATAAATTTGAGCGTCACCAGTTGTATATTCCAGCGTGTAATTTGCATCTAGCCATACGAAAAACTCATCAAATTCTTCGACATATTCATACTTGACAACATACTTTGGTGGCTGTGAACGAAGTGCATTCATTGTGAGTTCATGTGCGTCCTCAATACCGGTCAAGTGATACATTACAACGTATTTGGTAGGTGGATAGCGATTCGTTAATGCGTATATCCATGCATCACTAGAGTAGTTGAAGAATGTCTCATTTGGTTGGAGATGATTATTCAGGTACTCGACAACACGGTCACGTGTGGGCACACCCCAGTTGATTTGCCAATCGTAATCTGTTTTAGAGCGTCTGCCTGCGACATATAAAATTACGTTTTCATAATATGAGTAAGGATTGTGTGTCGCCATAGAGCCAATAAATACCGCTGTAAGCAAAATAGACATTACCATCCAAACAATACCTGATGTTTTTACTGCGAGTATGCGTGAGGTAATAAGCGGGTGAATCTTT
>Ga0209668_10000429_pt1 | contig 17404 bp, 17 predicted proteins | sample FrelakmetPLP11PL_FD_187150 | JGI IMG/M metagenome (GOLD analysis project Ga0209668, IMG submission 187150) | Freshwater lake sediment microbial communities from the University of Notre Dame, USA, for methane emissions studies - PLP11 PL (SPAdes)... | ecosystem: Environmental > Aquatic >... | reverse complement strand
ACGCCGTCGCCGGTCATCGCCACGACCTCGCCGCGCTGCTGCAGGGCGCGCACCAGGCGCAGCTTCTGCTCCGGTTCGACGCGGGCGAAGACGTCGGTTTCGTGGGCAGCCAGCGCCAAGGCGGTGTCGTCGAGCAGCGCCAGTTCGCGCCCGGTCAGTGCACTATCGCCGGGAATGCCGATTTGCCGCGCGATGGCCAGGGCGGTGACGGCGTGGTCGCCGGTGATCATCTTGACCCGGATGCCGGCCGAGTGGCAGTTCCGGATGGCGCTGATCGCCGCCTTGCGCGGGGGGTCGATCATGCCAACGAGGCCGACCAGCGTGAGTTGATCGATGTCTGTCGCGGTCAACCCCGAATTTCGGGCAAAAATGCGCCGCGCCAGCAGCAGGACGCGCATCCCCTGCCCGGCCAGCGTCTCGGCGACGGCCTCGATTCCTGCGCGGTCGATGGCTTCCGCTTGGCCGCTGGCTGACAACTGGTCGCTACAATGCGGCAGCAGGCGCTCGAGTGCGCCCTTCACGTAAACGATCCGCTCGCCGTCGCTGGCGTGCGCCGTCGCCATGTATTGCCGGCCGGCGTCGAACGGGAGTTCGTCCTGCCGGGGAAACAGGGCCTGCAAGGTGTGCTCGTCGAGTCCGCCCTTGCGCGCGACGACCAGCAGGGCAGCCTCGGTCGGGTCGCCGGTGATCGCCCAGTGATGGCCGGCTTTCGCCAGGCTGGCGTCGTTGCATAGCGAACCGGCCACCAGGCATTCGCGCAGCGCCCCGTCAATGACAACCGGCATTTCGTCGTGGCGGATTTCGCCGTCCGGGTTGTAGCCGTGTCCGTCCACCGCCAGGTGGCGGCCGCCACAGTACAGGGCGCGCACCGTCATGGCATTCTCGGTCAGCGTGCCCGTCTTGTCCGAGCAGATGACGGTCGTGCTGCCCAGCGTTTCGACCGCCGGCAGACGGCGGATGATGGCGCGGCGCTTGGCCATGCGGGCGACGCCGATGGCTAGCGTGACGGTGACCGCTGCCGGCAGTCCTTCCGGGATGGCGCCGACGGCCAGCGCGACCGCCGCCATGAACATGTCGAAGGCCGTTTCGCCGCGTGCCAGCCCGATGCCGAAGGTGAGCAAGGCGAGGCCGCCGATGGCCCACAGCAGCCAGTTCGAGAAGGTGGCCATCTTGCGCGTGAGCGGTGTCGCCAGTTCGGGCGCACTGGCGATCAGGCCGGCGATGCGGCCGGTCTCGGTGGCGTCGCCGGTCGCGATGACCAGCCCCGCACCCTGCCCGGCGACGATGGTGGCGCCGGCGTAGGCCATGTTGCGGCGCTCGGCGAGCAGCGTGTCGCCAGGCAGGGGCTCGGTATCCTTGGCGACCGGCAACGACTCGCCGGTCAGCATCGACTCGTCGGCGTGCAGTTCGCGCTGGTGAAACAGCCGCAGGTCGGCGGGAACGCGGGCGCCGGCGGCGAGCAGGACGACGTCGCCGGGCACCAGTTCGCCGGCATCCAGCTTTTTCCGGTGGTTGTCGCGGCGTACCGTGACCGGCGTCGCGATGCTCCGCGCCAGGGCGGCAAGTGCGCCCTCGGCCTTGGCTTCCTGCCAGTAGCCGATGATGGCATTGACCAGCACGACGCCGAAGATCACGCTGGCGTCTACCCATTCGCCCAGCAGGCTGGTGATCAGCCCGGCGCCGATCAGGACGAGGACCAGCGGTTGCGCGAGTTGCCCGGCAAGACGTTTCCAGGCGGGCATGCGGGGCGTCTCGGTCAGGCGGTTGGGACCGTGAACGGTCAGACGGCTCGCTGCCTCGGCATCGCTCAGGCCGGTTGCGCGATCTACGCCGAGCCGGTGTGCGGCATCGCCTGCAGACAGCGCGTGCCAGCTTACGGGCGACGTGTCGTCAATAGCAGGAACGGGAGTGTCAGGAAAGGCCATAAGGTCGCGATCCAGCGCGTCAATCCGTTGAAGTTGAGAAAGTGGCCCTGCCGCCAGGCGGCCAATGCCGCGGCGGAGTATGGGTTGGGCGGGGCGAGATTGACCAGGGTCGCCCCTGCCAACAGCGCCAGCGCCGCCAGCATCAGGCGGGCCGTGGCAGGAAGGGCGATGGCGACGGCGAGGCCGGCGCCGGCCATCAGCAGCCCCATTTGTGCTCCCGGGGTCAGCCAAGCGAAGGCTTCGTCCGGGCTGACCAGAATCGCCGCGGCCAGGGTGCGAACGAGCAGGCCGAGCAGGATGAACAGTGGCACGGCGACATAGGCGGTCGCCGCGCGGACACACAGCAGACGGACGATAAGACCGACCGCCAGCGCATTGAAGGTGGTGATGCTCGCTTCGATCAGCACGAAGCTTTCCGCCGCGAAGGGAACGGCACCGCCGAGGCCGAGTATCTGGCGGAGGTCGCCGGCGCCGAACAACAGGGTTTCCGGGGACAGCGGGATCAGCAGCCACAAGCCGAGCAGCGTCAGACCGAATTCGGCGTGCGGGATCGGCGCGATCAGGCGATGCTGCCAGTCGGCGATGAGCAGGAAGATGCGCGGCCCGACCATCTGCGCCACGAGCGCGCCGAGCAGGCCGCCGAGCGCGTTGCAGGCAAGATCGACATTCGATGGAACGCGCGAGGGCAGCCAGGTCTGTGCCGCCTCGAGGGCCAGGCTGGCCAGGCCCGAAAGCAGCGTCGCCAGGATCGGGGCGCTGAAGCGACCGGGCAGGCCGCGCAACGCGAGCGTCAGAAAAAAGCCCAGCGGCAGGTAGACTGCGACATTGGCCGCGAGATCGAAGGCGGTCCAGTAGCGCGGCCAGCCACCTTCAAGGAAGGCAAAGGGTGAAACGCCGGTATCACGCCAGCCGGTAAACGGGTGCAGGCTGCCGTAGATTACCAGGCCAAGCCAGGCCAGCGCGAGGTAACGGGCGAGAAGAACCGGGCCGCGAGTATCCATGGCACCGATTGTATGTCAGTGCTGGTGCGGGTGATCGACGGCGTGGTGTGTTTCGGCGGCGGCGCGGTGGTGCAATGCGGCGTGCAGGTCTTCGTGTGGCGTCGGATGTCCGACCCATTGTGGCGACAGCGAGCCGACAACCATGCCGAGCATGCTGACACCGAGCCCGATCAGTTGCGGTGGCACCAGGCTGGCCTCGCCGATCAGCATTTCGATCAGAATCCATGAGGAGAGGCCGCCGAAGATCGCGGTCAAAGCCCCCTGCGTCGTTGCCCGTCGCCAGAAGGCGCCGAAGAACAGCGGCACGAAGGCGCCAGCCAGCGTCACTTTGTAGGCGTTCTCGACCATCTTGAAGATGCTGGCATTCGAGTACAGCGCGAAGCCAAGCACAATGAGAGTGAAAACGACAATAGAGATGCGCATGACACGCAGGAACTGGTGATCGCCCATGCCCGGGAAGAAGCCGCGCACTATGTTTTCCGAGAAGGCGACCGAGGGGGCGAGCAGCGTCGCCGACGAGCAACTCATGATCGCCGACAGCACGGCCCCAAAGAAGATCGCCTGGGCGAAGACCGGCGTGTGGTTGAGGACAAGGGTCGGCAGCACCAGTTGCGAGTCGGTTTCGAGCAGGCTGGTAAATAGTTCGGGGTCGATCAGCGTTGCCGAATAGGCGATGAACATTGGCACGAAGGTGAAGCAGAAATAGATCGAGGCGCCGAGGATTGATCCCCACAGCGCGATCTTCTGGCTCTTGGCCGAGGTGATGCGCTGGAAGACGTCCTGCTGCGGAATCGAGCCGAGCATCATAGTGATCCACGCACCGAGGAAGGTCAGCCACAGCCACGGGTCGGGCGGCGGGAAAAAATCAAGCTTGCCGGCGGCCGACGCGTGATCGATGACGAGATCAACGCCGCCGGTCAGCCCCGAGACGATGTAGCCGATGTACAGCATGCCGCCCATGATGACGCCCATCTGAACGAAATCGAGGATGGCTACTGACAGCATGCCGCCGAAGGTGGTGTAGGTCAGCACGATCGCAGCGCCGAGGATCATGCCCGCCGTCTGGCTGACATAGCCATTGGTGACGACATTGAAGACGAGCCCGAGGGCCTTGATCTGGGCCGATACCCAGCCGAGATAGCTGGCGACGATGCACAGCGTGGTGAGCACCTCGACCGTGCGGTTGTAGCGCAGGCGGAAATAGTCGCCGAGCGTCAGGATGTTCAGTTTGTAAAGCTTCCGGGAGAAGAAGATCCCCGCGATGATCAGGCACATCGACGAGCCGAACGGGTCGGCGACGACGCCTGTCAGGCCATCCTTGACGAAGGTGGCGGAAACGCCGAACACCGCTTCGGCGCCGAACCAGGTGGCGAACACGGTCGCGGTGACGACCGGCAGCGGCAGGTGGCGGCCGGCGACCGCGAAATCCTTGGCGGTATGCACGCGGGTGGCCACGTAGAGGCCGATGCCGATGGACAGCATCAGGTAGAGAACGACGAACCAGATCAGCATCTCGCGCCGCCGGGAGGCAAGAAATTGAAAATGCGAAAATTATATGTCACCGGCGGCGCCGGTGACGGCATTCCCTTGCGAACAAGCTTGTTTGGAATGCTCCGCGATGCGGGCGGCAGGCGTCGATGCCGGCTGTTCCCAAAGGGCCGGCGCCACGAGTATTTTTGCCTGCCGGGTGCGGTCGACGCCCGAAAATGGGCAAAATCCGCCGCCCGCAGCCTGGCCGGAAACAGAATCTGCTCGCTTGCCATTTGAGTTGATTCAATATACTGTACGAATTAACAGTGTATTGAGTCGACAGCGATCTCTCAGCCGTATCTTGCTTGAGGGGACCCGCTGGATTCCTTCTGCAGCAATTTCTATTCCATCCCCGGCCCCTGTGCCATAATCCCGTCAAATTCTCGAGGTAAACCATGGACGACAACAAGGCGAAAGCGCTCGCCGCAGCGCTGCAACAGATCGAAAAGCAGTTCGGCAAGGGCTCCATCATGAAGATGGGCGATGCCGAGATCGACGAAGGCATTCAGGTGGTGTCGACCGGGTCGCTCGGGCTGGATATCGCGTTGGGCGTCGGCGGTCTGCCGCGTGGTCGTGTCGTTGAAATCTACGGTCCCGAGTCCTCCGGCAAGACCACGCTCTGTCTGCAGGTCGTCGCCGAGATGCAGAAGCTCGGCGGTGTCGCCGCATTCATCGATGCCGAACACGCGCTCGATCCGCAGTACGCCCAGAAGCTCGGCGTCAATGTCGGCGACCTGCTGATTTCGCAGCCGGACACCGGCGAACAGGCGCTGGAAATCGCCGACATGCTGGTCCGTTCCGGCTCGGTCGATATCATCGTCATCGATTCGGTCGCCGCCCTCACCCCGCGCGCCGAGATCGAAGGCGAGATGGGCGACCAGATGGTAGGCCTGCACGCCCGCCTGATGAGCCAGGCGCTGCGCAAGCTGACCGCCAACATCAAGAAGACCAACACGCTCGTTGTCTTCATCAACCAGATTCGCATGAAGATCGGCGTCATGTTCGGTTCGCCGGAAACCACCACTGGCGGCAACGCGCTGAAGTTCTACGCCTCGGTGCGCCTCGATATCCGCCGCATCGGCGCGATCAAGCGGGGCGACGAGGTGATCGGCAGCGAAACCAAGGTCAAGGTGGTCAAGAACAAGGTGGCGCCGCCGTTCCGCGAGGCCATCTTCGACATCCTCTACGGCGAGGGTATTTCGCGGCATGGCGAAATCGTCGAGATGGGTGTTGCGCACAAGCTGATCGATAAATCGGGCGCCTGGTACGCCTACAAGGGCGAGAAAATCGGTCAGGGCAAGGACAACGCCCGCGAATTCCTGCGCAGCCATCCCGAACTTGCCCAGGAAATCGAGGCGCGTATCCGTGAAGCGGCCAGCAGTACCGTGATCAAGCCGACCAAGTCGGCGCCGGGCGATGCCTGACTCCGGCCGGGCACTGCGGGTTGCCGCGCTGCGGCTGCTGACCCGGCGGGATCACAGCCGGGCCGAGTTGAAGGCGAAACTTGCCACCGCTGCCGAATCTCCGGAGCAACTTGACGCAGTTCTCGACGTGTTGCAGGCCGAGCGCCTGCTGTCCGATCATCGCTTCGCCACCCAGCGCGTGGTGGCGCGCGCCGGCCGTTATGGCGATGCGCGGCTGAAGCAGGAGTTGCGGCAGCACGGGGTCAGCGATGAAGATATCACTGCCGCGCTGCCCGAAGCGGGGGACGAGGCGTCACGGTGCCGGGCGGTCTGGGCGCGAAAATTCCGTCAGCCCCCGCAGAGTGTGGAAGAACGGGCCAAACAGATGCGTTTTTTGCAATATCGGGGATTCTCCAGCGAAGCGATTCGCCGGGTGATGCGCGGAGTCGACGAATGAGCGAAGCGCCGGTTTCGAAACTGTCGGCGCAGAGCCTGCGCAAGAAGTACAAGGCGCGCACCGTGGTCGAGGACGTCTCGTTCGAGGTCAAGAGCGGCGAGGTGGTCGGTCTGCTGGGCCCCAACGGTGCCGGCAAGACAACCTGCTTCTACATGATCGTCGGTCTCGTTCCGGCCGATGGCGGCGAGGTCTACATCGACGATACCAGGCTGACGCACCTGCCGATGCATAATCGGGCGCGTCAAGGGCTTTCCTACTTGCCGCAGGAGGCGTCGATCTTCCGCAAACTGACAGTCGAGGAAAATATCCGCGCCGTGCTGGAACTTCTGGACCTGCCCGAAGCGGAGCTGAACGACCGCCTCGAAGGCTTGCTCGGTGAACTGCATATTGCCCATGTCCGCCACATCAATGCGGCCGCACTTTCCGGCGGCGAGCGGCGGCGCGTGGAGATCGCCCGCGCGCTGGCCACCAATCCGCGCTTCATCCTGCTCGACGAGCCGTTTGCCGGGGTCGACCCGATCGCCGTGCTGGAAATCCAGAAGATCATCCGCTTCCTCAAGGAACGGGGGATCGGCGTGCTGATCACCGATCACAATGTGCGGGAAACACTCGGTATCTGCGATCACGCCTACATCATCAGTGCCGGACACGTGCTGGCTGCCGGGAGTTCTGCTGAAATCGTCGCCAACGAAAGCGTGCGCAAGGTTTATCTTGGCGAACACTTCAAGCTCTGATCGCAGGATTGCGCATCCGACCCGATAAATGAAACCGGCACTCCAGCTAAAACTCTCCCAGCATCTGGCACTGACACCCCAGTTGCAGCAGTCGATCAAGCTCCTGCAGCTTTCGACGGTCGAGATGCAGCAGGAAATCGAGAACTACCTGCTCGAGAATCCGATGCTGGAGCGCGATGACGACGGTGCCTCCGAGTCGTTCGCGGCGGCCCAGCAGTTCGATGCGCCGCGCAGTGACGCGGTCGAACGCGCCGATCACGACGAGCGTGACGAACGAGATGCGCGTGATGATCGCGAGCAGGCCATTCCGGCTACGCCCACCGATGTCGACGACGACCGCTGGAGCACCGATGCCGGAACCTTCACCGGTGCCGGCCGCGATGACGAAGATGACAACGATTCCCAGGACATCCACGGCGGCACGCCCAGCCTGCGCGAGCATCTGACCTGGCAGCTGGGCATGACCCAGCTTTCCGACCGCGACCGCAGCCTCGTGCGCTTCCTGATCGAAGCGCTGGACGACGACGGCTATCTGTCGTCTCCACTGGAAGAACTGTGGGAAACCCTGCCGCCGGAATACGAGATCGAGCTCGAGGAACTGGAAATCGCGCTCCGCCACATCCAGAGCTTCGATCCGACCGGTATTGGTGCCCGCAGTCCTCAGGAATGTCTGGCCCTGCAGCTCAAGTCGATGCCGGATTGCGCGGAGAATCGCCTGGCGCTGTTGATCGTCGAAAAGCATCTCGAACTGCTGGCAGCCCGCGATTTCGCCAAGATCAAGCGCTTCACCGGCTGCGATGACGCGGCGCTGAAGGCGGCCCATGCGCTGATCGTCACGCTCGACCCGCGTCCCGGCGCACCGTTTTCGCAGATCGAGGCCCGCTACATAACGCCGGACGTGATCGTCAAGAAGCTCAAGGGCAAGTGGACCGCCTATATCAATCCCGACGCCTATCCGCGGTTGCGCATCAATCGCCTGTACGCCGAAGTGCTGGCGCAGCAGCGCCGGGGCAATGGCAAGCTGAGCGGCCAGTTGCAGGAGGCGCGCTGGCTGATCAAGAACGTGCAGCAGCGCTTCGAGACGATACACCGGGTGACGCAAGCCATTGTCGACCGCCAGCGCCAGTTCTTCGAACATGGCGAAGTGGCGATGCGGCCGCTGGTCCTGCGCGAAATCGCCGACATTCTCGGCCTTCACGAGTCAACCGTGTCACGGGTGACCAGCCAGAAGTACATGGCGACACCGCGCGGCATCTTTGAATTGAAATATTTTTTCGGCAGTCATGTATCCACCGATTCCGGTGGCGCCTGCTCTGCCACCGCCATTCGCGCGCTGATCAAGCAGTTGATCGGCGCCGAAGATGGCAAGAAGCCCTTGTCGGATAGCCAATTATCCGAAATACTAGGCCAGCAGGGAATTGTTGTGGCGCGACGCACGGTGGCAAAATACCGTGAGTCGCTCAACATCCCGCCGGTCAATTTACGCAAGACCCTGTAGTGAGAGGAGAAAAAATGAATCTGCAGATCGCTGGTCATCACATTGAAGTTACGCCGGCATTGCGCGTGTACGTCGAGAACAAGCTGGATCCGGTGGTTCGCCATTTTGACAAGGTCACCGGCGTCAACGTGGTTCTGTCCGTCGAGAAACTGAAGCAGAAGGCCGAAGTCACGGTGCATGTGCCCGGCAAGGACATGCATGTCGAGGAATCCGGTGAAGATCTCTATGCCGCCATCGACGCGATGTTCGACAAGCTGGACCGTCAGGTCCAGAAATACAAGCAAAAAGTCCAGGACCACCATCGGGGCGACAAGCCTGCACACCAAGTGGCTGGCTGATCGCCGTACGGTCGCGGCGACCTCGCCGCGGCCTTTGTTTTGTGCTTCCCATGAATCCTCTGACCAATCTCCTGTCGGCCTCGCAGGTGCTTCTCGACTTCGACGCCAGCAGCAAGAAGCGGGTATTTGAACAAGCCGGCATGCTCTTCGAGAGCCATCTCGGGCTGGCCCGCTCCGTCGTATTCGACAGCCTGTTCGCCCGTGAAAAACTCGGTTCCACCGGCCTTGGCCAGGGAATCGCCATTCCGCACGGCCGGATCAAGGGCCTCAAGCATGCTGCCGGCGCATTTCTGCGCCTCGCGACACCCGTACCCTTCGACTCGCCGGACGGGCGTCCGGTCAATCTGTTGTTCGTCCTGCTAGTGCCGGAACAGGCGACCGAGGAGCATCTCCAGATCCTGTCCGAACTCGCCCAGCGTTTTTCCGAACGGCCATTTCGTGACAAGTTGATGGTGGCACCCGATGCGGCTGCCGTAGTCGCCCTCTTTCAGGCCTAGATCATCCTGTGGCAGGTCACATCAGTCTGAACCAGCTTTACGAAGACAACCGCGAAGAGCTGCTGTTTAACTGGGTGGCCGGTCAGCGGGTTGACCGCCGCATAGAAATCAAGGGTTCGAGCAACTATGGCGCCGATGTGGTCGGTCACATCAACGTCATTCATCCCGAGCGCATGCAGGTCATGGGACGGGCCGAATACGACTGGGCAATGCGCATCGGCGAGCGCCGTTTCGCGCACCAGTTTTACGAATTGCTCCAGGCCGAGCCGCCGGCGGTTATCGTCGCCGACGGACTGGCACCGCCCGATGCACTGCTGGAAGCCTGCAAGGCATCTGATACGCCGCTCATCCTTTCGCCCAAACATTGCTCGGCAGTGATCGAACTGTTACGGATCTACCTTTCGGCGCGCCTTGCTGAAACGGTCAACCTTCATGGCGTGTTCATGGACGTTTTCGGCATGGGCGTCCTGATCACCGGCGATTCCGGTGTCGGCAAATCCGAACTGGCGCTGGAATTGATCTCCCGGGGTCATGGCCTGGTTGCCGACGACGTCGTCGAAATGGGCCGCATTGCCCCGGCGACTGTCGAGGGGCGTTGTCCCGGCATGCTGCGCGATTTTCTCGAAGTGCGTGGTCTTGGTCTGCTCAATATCCGGACGATCTTCGGCGAGACCGCCTCACGGCGCAAAATGAAACTGAAGCTGATTGTCAATCTTCAGAAGTCGGCGGCCGGTCCCGATGCGCCCCGCCTGCCGCTTGATGCCCAGACGCAGGAAGTGCTGGGCGTAGCGGTGCGCAAGGTGGTGATTCCGGTTGCGGCCGGCCGCAACCTGGCGGTGCTGCTCGAGGCGGCGGTACGCAACACCATTCTGCAACTGCGCGGGATCGACAGCATGCAGGATTTCGTCGATCGGCAGCAGCGGATGATGCTTGACGACGACGTCTGATTGCCAGATAGTGGCCCCGCCTGTAACCATTTCAGAAATAGGGGACCCACGATGAAGATCATGATTGCTGCATTGCTTGCCGGTTTTGCCTTCTCCTCGGTTTACGCTGCGGACAACTGTGAGGCAATGGCCGCCGAGAAAAAGCTGGCCGGCGCCGCCAAAACCAGTTTCATGAAGAAATGCCAGGCCGACTCGCAAGGAGCCGGCAGCGCCTGCGAAGCGACGGCGGATCAGAAAAAGTTGGCCGGTGCCGCCCGGACCAGTTTCCTGAAGAAGTGCGAAGGGGATGCCAAGGGGAATCAGGCGGGTGCCGCTTGCGAAGCGACGGCCAAGGAAAAGAAACTGGCGGGTGCCGCCAAGAGCAGTTTCATGAAGAAATGCGTCGCTGACGCTCAGGCACCGGCCAACTGATTTTCGGCCTGTTTTAGGCGTCGACCGCGTCGACCGCGACGGCCACCTTCGGGTGGCCGTTTTCTTTGCTGTTGCCTAAAGATGCTCGAATTCAGCGAAATCGGCCTTCGGGTCGCTGGCCGAGCCGCCGAAAGAGATCCGGCCGCTGCCCTTGAGTTCGATTTCACGTCGCCGCACCATGACTTCGTTCTGCCCGCCGACGCTGACATAGCTACCGTTGGTGCTGCTGTCGATGTAAAAATAGCTGTTGTTCCGCCGCTCGACCCGGCCGTGCGAACGGGAGGCCTTGCGGTCGACAATCAGCAGCTTGCTCGACGGATCGCGCCCCATTGTCAGGAAAGGTGATTTCTCGTCGAGCAGAAAGGCGTTGCCGTGATAGCGGATACACAGGCGATCGACATCCGCCATGAACTGGCTGGGCGTGGAATCGATCGTGATGCCGTACTTGCGCTGATTATCTTCGTGGCTCAGCCAGTCGATTTCGACCAGATCAAATGTGCTTTCTCCATCCTCGACGCGCCCGAGGTCCGGCTTGGGCCGGCTGAGGATTGTCGTCTGCTTCGGAAATTCGGCAATCAGCGGTGAGCTTGCGAGAATCTGGTCGATGCGCGCCATGCCCGCGATACGCTTTACCATGGCAAGGGAATCGCCGGTAATCGTCTGCCCATCCGCTTCGACGGCGCCAACATGGAGACCGATACGGATCGTCAGCTTGAGCCCTGAAACCGGCGGCAGTTTCGAGACGCGTAACTGCATGTTAACGGCTGCATGGCAGGCTTCTTCCGCAGACTCGAAGGCGGCGAGCAACTCACCGCCCGAGACATTGACCGTGCGCCCGCCCTGGCCGGCGATCGAGCGCTCCATGCGCTTGACGCAACGCTCGACTGCATAGGCTGCCTCGGTATCGCCCAGGCGCTCGAACAGTCGGGCGCTTCCGGATACATCGGCGAACAGCACAATCATTTTGGGTTGCTTTTTGCTCATCACGTCAAGGTCGGATTCGGACTGTGGATTATCGCATTCTCCACCTTGGTAGACCAGCTTCAACGCACCGGAGTGGTTTGCGGATTTCGGCATGACTAACTCCGGGAGTGGCTCGATCAACATGCGATCAGTATAGGATTCGACAAAGCGGACATGTTGTGAGGTTTTTCACAGGCCCATGAATTTTATGGAAAAACTGCCTCGTCGGGCGTCGTTCCCAAGTTCGCGGCAAGCGCAATCGGGATGCCACCGCCGAGTGGCATCCCGGGCTGGTCGAAGGCGACATCGCCTTCTTCAACCGCGGTGTCGAGGGTCAGGCCGCGAAAATCGAATTTCGCGTTGTCAGCCAGATGGGAAGGGACGATGTTCTGCATGGCGGTCAATACCGATTCGGTGCGTCCCGGGTAGCGACGATCCCAGTCTTCCATCATCTCGCGAATTTTCTGGCGCTGCAGGTTGTCCTGCGAACCGCAAAGGTTGCAGGGAATGATCGGAAATTCCATGCCGCGCGCGAAGCGGGCGATATCCTTCTCGGAGCAATAGGCCAGCGGCCGAATCACGATGTGTGCCCGGTCGTCGGTCACCAGCTTGGGCGGCATCGCTTTCAACTTGCCGCCGAACAGCATGTTGAGGAACAGCGTATGGACCATGTCGTCCCGGTGGTGGCCGAGCGCGATCTTGTTGGCCCCCAGTTCCTTGGCCGTCCGGTAGATGATGCCCCGGCGCAGGCGTGAGCACAACGAACAGGTGGTCTTGCCTTCGGGAATCTTGTCTTTGACGATCGAGTAGGTGTCGGCCTCGACGATGCGGTAGTCCACCCCCAGCGTGCCGAAATAGCGCGGCAGCACGTCGGCCGGAAAGCCGGGCTGTTTCTGGTCGAGGTTCATCGCGATCAGGCGGAATTTCACCGGTGCGCGTTGCTGCAGCGTCATCAGGATGTTGAGCAGCGTGTACGAATCCTTGCCACCGGAGACGCAGACCAGGACGGTGTCGCCGTCCTCGATCATGTTGTAGTCGCCGATCGCTTTGCCAACCCGGCCTTCCAGGTGCTTTCTCAGTTTTTGCAGGGTATTCGAGGTGGTCATGGTCGGTGGTATTGGACAACGCTGCGGCAGAAAAGCGGCAAGTTTACCCCGAGATCCTGATAAAGCTTCGACGGCAATCACCATGGCCGCTAAAATCTGCCCTTGTCCGGAACATCCATGAGTCTCCCGATCCCCTCCCCCGAAGCAACTGCCCATAGCCGGCAACTGATCGCCGCGATCAGGCGCGAAATCGGCGCCCGGGGTGGCTGGATCCCGTTCGCACGCTTCATGGAAATGGTCCTGTACCAACCCGGTCTCGGTTACTACGCCGCGGGGGCGAGAAAATTCGGGGCGGCCGGCGATTTTGTCACGGCCCCCGAGATGAGCCCGTTCTTTGGGCGTGCGCTGGCTAATCAGGTTGCCCAGGTAATGGACGTTTCCGCGCCGCTGATGCTGGAAGTGGGCGCTGGCTCCGGTCGTCTGGCTGCCGACCTGTTGCTCGAACTCGAACGCATCGACAAGCTGCCGCAGCGTTACGACATCCTCGACCTCTCCGCCGAACTGCGCGAACGCCAGCAGCTTACGCTGGCCGCCGTCGTGCCGCATTTGCTGCCGCGCGTGAACTGGCTCGATCGTCTGCCGGAGGAATTTTCGGGGGTCGTCGTCGCCAACGAACTGCTCGACGCCATGCCGACCCATGTTGTGGCCTGGCGGGAAGCAGGGATTTTCGAGCGCGGTGTCCAGCTTGACGCGGCGGGTGGTTTCACGTGGAACGAGCGACCGGCAAGCGGCCCGTTGCTGGCGGCGGCCGAAGAGATTGGCGCGCAGTGCAGTCTGCCGCCTGGCTACGAGAGCGAAATCAGCCTTGCCGCACGCGCCTGGGCTGGCGAATGGGGTCACCGGTTGCGGTGTGGCGCGCTGCTGCTGATCGACTACGGATTTCCGCGCCGCGAGTTCTACCATCAGCAACGTGGGCGCGGCACCCTGATGTGCCATTACCGCCATCATTCGCATCCTGACCCGTTCTACCTGCCCGGTTTGCAGGATGTCACGGTCCACGTCGATTTCACGGCAATTATTGCCGCCGCCGATGCGGCAGGGCTTGACCTTCTCGGCTATAGCAGCCAGGGGCAGTTCCTGCTCAATTGCGGCATCCTCGACCTGCTGGCCGGCGAGCAGCCTGATACTCCCCGCTACATTCGCGCCAGCGGCGCCATCAACAAGTTGCTGATGCCGCACGAAATGGGCGAACTGTTCAAGGTCATCGCCATTGGTCGCGGTATCGACCGGCCGTTGCTCGGGTTCTCCAGTGGTGACCAGAGCCGTCGACTGTAGCGTCCTGACTTTGGTCTATAGTTGTGCCATGCGTCGCTATCCAATCTCGTTCATCGTCCTCACCGCTCTCGGTGTCCTGTGCGCCATCCCCGGCCTGATCAGCATCGCCGGCTTCGGGGCAGCGGTGCACCCGGTGCTTGACGATCCGATGGCCGGCCTTGCCTTCATCGTTTCCGCAGTCGCCCTGATCGGTTCCGGGGCATTTCCGCTGGTCATCGAAAAGCTCAAGGAAAGCGAAGGCAGCTAGGGGTTTGCCGGTACCATCCGGTATCTGCGGCCAGATCATCGACCCGACAAACAAGGTATCGGAGGTTTTCATGTCCCTTGTCAGCTACCAGCTTGCCGATGGCATTGCCATCCTGACGATGAACCGGCCGGAGGCGCTCAACGCACTGAACAGGGAAATGATCGTCGCGCTGGAAACGGCAACCGCCCGCGCAGCGGCCGATTACGACGCGCGCGTGGTGATCCTGCGCGGCAGTGGCGACCATTTCATGGCCGGCGGGGATCTGAAATGGTTTGCCACCGAGATTGCCGGACGCGATGCCGGCGATATCGAGGCGCGCATGAATGACCAGCTGGCGCAAGTTCATGCCACTACCCTCAATATCCGGCATATGGGCAAACCTGTCATCGCTGCCGTCCGCGGTGCTGCCGCCGGCTATGGGATGTCGATGATGCTGGCCTGCGATTTTGCCCTGGCCGCCGATTCTGCCTATTTCACGCTGGCCTACTGCCACATCGCCCTGTCACCGGATGGCGGCGCTACCTGGGCCCTGCCGCGCCTGGTCGGCCTGAAGAAGGCGACCGAAATCGCACTCCTGGGCGAGCGCTTCGATGCGCAGACGGCGGTCGGACTCGGCTTGATCAATCGTGCCGTGCCAGCCGCCAGCCTCGACGAAGAATGCCTGGCGCTCGCCGCGCGTCTGAAAAAGGGGCCGGCCCGGGCGTTGGCAAGGACCAAAGCGCTGCTCAATCAGTCATTCTCGAATTCGCTGGAAAGCCAACTGGCGGCCGAGCAGGCAAGCTTCGCCCGGTGTGCCGCCGAGCCCGACTTTGCCGAGGGGCTCAAGGCTTTTGCCGAGAAGCGCAAACCACGCTTTGCTTGAAGCAATTTGCAGAGAACAGGGAACACCGGTTCAGCGCCGCTCCGGCCACAGTGTGGCGCGCAAGGCGCTGACCAGTCCGGTTATGCCGTCCTTCTGCTGGGCCCAGAAGTGATCGGCATGCTCGGGTGAAGCGAGGACCGGCGAGTGGACGCCGGTGGCCGGCAGGCCGGCTCCCATGTATTGGGTTCCGAACAGGCGGTCCCAGATCGGGAACAGGATGGCGAAATTGCAGCCGTAGCGATATTTCCGGCCGTCGGGCAGATCGACGGCGTGATGCCAGCGGTGATAGCGCGGGCTGACCAGCAGGCGTTCGCCGAGCCAGCCGAAACTCAGACGGGCATTGACGTGGGAGAGATTCTCGACGATGCGGATCGCCACCATGAGGCCGATGAAATGTCCCGGCGGTACCCCGATGCACAGCGCGATCACGGCAAACCAGGCGCCGCCGATCAGGTCGTCGAGCAAATGATTGCGGCTGTCGGTCCACAGCGACATCTGGCGCTGGCTGTGATGAATTGCGTGCAGTGCCCACCACCAGCGGAAAGTGTGCGACAGGCGGTGGCGCCAGTATTCCGCGAAATCGATAATGACCAGATAGATGAGAAAGGCGAGCAGCGGATGCCTTTCCAGTGTCGGGAAGGCGTCCTCGAGCTGCGGCGGAATGACGTCATGAAAGCGCAGCCAGCCTTCGATGCCGGTGATGAAGGGCGTTAGCAGGGCGAAAACCGCGAGCGGAATGATGCCCAGGCGATCGAGAAAAGCGTAGAGCACATCGACACGCACGGCCTTGCGGTCCGGCCAGTGCTCGATCGGCCTGAAATATTCGAGCGGTCGCAGCAAAAGGTAGGCAATGCTCAACTGCAGGACGCCATAGAGGAAAAATTCGACACCGTCGAACGCGGCTTCCAGATAGCTGCCGAAACCCAGGGCCAGCAACGGCGGCTGCACGATATGTTCGAGCAGCCAGCCCTGAATCTGGACGAAGGTATCGAGAAAGGTCTGGAGCATTTCTCTATCGGGTCGCCAGCGTTGCGAAGCAGAATCCCCGGGCTTCCAGCTTGCCGAGCAATTCGTCGAGCGCCGGCGCGAACGGATCCTTGCGCGACCAGATGCCGAGGTGCGCCATCACGATGTCGCCGTCCTTGAGGTTTTTCAGGGCGCGCTCGACCAGCAGCGCGTTGGGGTAGGTCTCGGAGGGCAGTTCGTCGCCGAGGAAGCCGGCCGGTGCCCAGCCGACATGGCGGTAACCACAGGCCTGTGCAGCCTTCAGCGTCAGTGGCGTGGTGCGCCCGCCGGGGGCGCGCCACAGTGGATCGAGGGGGCGCCCGGTGAGCTCCTTGAAGCGGTAGTCGGAGTGGCGGAGTTCGGCGCAGATGGCTTCTCCGTCGAGATTTTCCGTCGTGCCGTCCATCAGCCGGTAGCGGGTCAGCTTGCCCTGGTCCTGGCGGAAACTGCCGTGCCGCCAGGTATGGCTGCCGAAAGCATGGCCCTCGGCGACACGGGCATGCCAGTAGGGCGCCCAGGCCGGGTCCAGCGCGTAGTCACCGCGCAGCGTCTTTTCGTTGGCGACGAAGAAGGTGGCCCTGGCCTTGTGCTTCGCCAGCGTTTCGGCGATCAGTTCGGCATGGCGCATGTTGCCGGTGTCGAAGGTCAGGTACAGGGTGCCGCTGCAGGTCGCGTTCGCCATGCCACCCGCAGTCACGACGAGCGCAGCGATGGCGAGTCCGAGCGCATGGCGGCGGCTCATTTGCGGGCCGCGTGATTGAGGAAAAACACCCCGTGTGGCGAACTGCCGACGGGGATCGAGGTCTTCAGGGTTTTTGTCGTCAGGTCGATGACCTGAACACGGCGGGCGAAACGGGCGGTCGCCCAGAGCTCCTTGCCGTCAGCCCGGACTTCCATGTCGTCTGGCCCACCGGGAACGTCGTATTTTTCGACGACGGTCATGGTTTGGGTATCGAGCAGCGAGATGCTGCCGCCACTGACGGATCGGTTGGAGACGAAATAATGGCGGCCGTCGCCGCGCGGATGGATGTTGTGGGCAGCGGTATCGGTCGGAACCTTCTTGACCGTCTTTTGCGCCCGCCAGTCGATGACCTCGACGTAACCTTCGCCCATGATGGCGACCAGCAGGTAGCGATTGTCCGGCGACATCACGATACCCGCCGGTGTCGGGCCGACCGGCATCACCCATTCCTTCTTGAGTGCCC
>Ga0209668_10000427_pt1 | contig 17418 bp, 11 predicted proteins | sample FrelakmetPLP11PL_FD_187150 | JGI IMG/M metagenome (GOLD analysis project Ga0209668, IMG submission 187150) | Freshwater lake sediment microbial communities from the University of Notre Dame, USA, for methane emissions studies - PLP11 PL (SPAdes)... | ecosystem: Environmental > Aquatic >... | reverse complement strand
CCTCAACTTCGGGCTTCAATTAATATGCAAAAGGAGTAAAATATTAGTATTATTTATGGTAAACATTGAGCCGGTATTATACATAGGAATTTCCCAATCATTCTTTGCAGGTCTTCTTATCTCCACAAAGAAACCCTACAATACTGCAAACAGGCTAATGGCTGCCTGGCTGTTCATGATATGTATTGAGATGATCTTTGCGCTTATCAACAGCACAGGTATCGAAATGTACTCCTTCCCTTTCATAACTTTCACCTATGGCCCTCTGCTTTATCTGTATGTCAGATTTATGACCAGTCCGGGCAGAAAATTCAACTGGCTCCTTTTATTGCATTTTATTCCATTCCTTGCCTTCTTTACAGTATCAGTAATTTTCAGATCTGAACCTCTTGTCAGGGATCTGAGAAGTTTCTTCAAACCCGATAAATTGTTTTCATTAAGGATAATCTATTCAGTTTCATATTTTCTCTCTATTACGATTTACAGCATTCTTGCTTTTATAGAGATAAAACGGCATCAGACAAACCTTAAGAACCTCGTCTCATTTATATCCCAGAGGATCACTCTGAACTGGCTTAAAATATTGTCAATAAGTTTCTATGTTGCTTATTTTATCCTGTTTATACTTGGCGGACTGAATATTATTGGGAATATCATTCCGTTTGATCCTTATTTCGTAATATTTGGATTCATTGCACTTTTCTCAATGGTTTACAGTTTCTACGGGATAAAACAGCCGGTAATCTTTGGTGAGGTCGTCCTGCCTGAAAAGAATGGCAAAAAAGAGACTGAAAAATATTCCAGAAGCGGATTAACAGATACTCTGGCAGAGAAGTACCTGAAGAAACTTCTTTCTTATATGGAAACCCAAAAGCCGTTTCTTGACGGAGCGCTTACAATTCATGACCTCTCCTCAAGAACCGGTATTTCCCGCCATCATATTACTCAGGTACTTAATGAAAAATACAAAAAGAATTTCTTTACATTCATAAATGAATACAGGATTAAAGAAGTAATGGAACGGTTCACCGACCCGAAATACAACCATTATACAATTCTGGCAATAGCATTTGATGCGGGTTTCAATTCAAAGACCACCTTTAATTCATTTTTTAAATCCAAGACCGGACTTACTCCCAGCGGATACAGGGAGAAGATGACGGGAATCACAAAATAGCTGAGTTCGTTATCAGCGGGACGAACCTGTAGTTTCCTTCGGACAGGTGCTGACTAAGCGGATAAGACGACACGCCTTTATTAATTCTTTTCCTTTGCGAAAAGTTTACCTGATGAAGGTGTGTGTATTAATCATGTATCTTTTAATTGCTGGCCCGATTATTCTCAATGGACAGGATACTCTCTCAACAGATAACATTAATGTAAATACAGGATCAAAAATTTTCAGCGGATTTATAAGAGCAGGAATCTATTCGTGGGTCGACAAGAGTGATGATAAGCTTTATATTCCAAGTGCTTTCTCCGATGCAGGGTTAATGTTAGAAGCAGGTAACGGACAAAATTTCAGGACTTTAGCTGACCTTCGTTTCAGGTATGGCTCGGAATTTCAGAAACCGGTAACCGAATTTGATCTGCGTGAAGCCTGGATAGAAATTTATGGTAAAAAATGGAAACTGGCAGCGGGCCAGAAAATAATAAAATGGGGCCGTTGCGACTTTACAAATCCTACATCCAGACTTTCCCCTCAGGATCTGGTTTTACGTTCCCCCGACAGGGAGGAAATGAACCTGGGAAATCTGCTGGCCTCCTTCGATTATTCTCCCTCCGGGAAAGTAAATCTTGAAGCTGTATTAGTGCCTTTCTACAGATCATCCGTACTGATCATTGATCCAATCCCGCTGCCTGAAAATGTGGTCATCAATGAGCTTAATTCGCTTATAACAGATAGTGGGATGTTCAGTTATGGTTTAAGGTCTGACTTTCATTTCAACAGGCTCGACTGGAGTATTTCATGGTTTGAAGGTTACGATCCTATGCCCGGAATTGCCCTTACTGAATTTACTCTCGATCTTACCCAGCCTGTACCTGTTCCCTTCACTGAACTCTCTGTTAAACCATATAAAAGCAGGGTCCTTGGTATTGATTTTGAAACCACTGCCGGTACTTTGGGAATCAGAGGCGAAGCTGCCTGGTCTTTCCCTGAACTTTCATACAAAACAAATGAATATGTGCCCATGCCAGAAATAAAGTGGGTTGCAGGAATAGACTGGGCAAAAGGCATCTGGCGGTTTACCGGAGAATATAGCGGCAAATACATTCCAGATTTCACACCGGCTCCGGTCGATCCTGTAATAGGTAGTGATCAGGATTATTCAAAGCTTGCTTCAATGTTTGCCATACCCGGCTTTGACCCTGAGGAATATATAAGACAGCAGGTTGGTGCGTTTAACAGACTTTACAATTACCAGTTGCATGAATTTTATCATTCGGCTGGCTTAAGGGCTGAAGCTGAATTGGCCTATGGCAGAGTTTTGCCTTCTGTTTTTACTATGTACAATTTTACATCACGTGATCTTCTGATAATTCCTGAAATAAAAATAAAGCCGGCTGACGGACTTGCAATAACTATTGGTGCTGAAATCTATTCAGGACCGGAAGATTCACTGTTCGAACTTATTGATGAATTTATGGATGGAGTTTATGTTTCACTGAGAGTAGACTTTTAAAATTATGACAGAATTCATTTTCAGATACCGCTGGATCATTATCGTTCTCTGCTTCTCCATTGGAGCAGGATCAATACTTCTGATACCACTCAATGAAGTAGATCCTGAAATTAGGAATTATATTCCCCAATCAATAGAATCAAGGATTGCCACTGATATGATTGAAGATGAGTTCGGAGTACAGGATCTGGTAGTTGTTCTCTTCACTGACAGCTGTATAATAAATAAGAATAACTTAACCCAAATCAAAGATATAGATCGTTCTATCTCAAGAATAAGTGGAGTAAGCAGCAGATTATCACCCTTCACTGTTAAAAGTATCTCGGGTGAGGATGGGAATATGATTGTTGATCCTTTAATAAAAAGAATTCCCTCTGATTCAACCGAAGCTGAGCGCCTGGGTAAGCAAATCCTTGAAAACAGGTTTGCCAGAGGTATTGTCGTATCATCTGATCTTACCACAGCTTCCATCACTGCAACTATAAATAATTCAGAACCTGAAAAAAATACAATTCATAAGATCGATTCTGTTGTTAACGCCACTCCGGGAAATGCAAAAATAACCAAAGGAGGATTACCTTATATTCGGGGGAGCATATTAAAAGATGTAGGCAGAGATGCAATTGTGCTGATTCCTGTATCACTTTTAATAATGCTGTTAATCCTGAAAGCTAACCTGGGATCATGGAGAAGTGTCATATTGCCGTTCAGTGTTGTGGCTTTGACAACTGCATTCAGCATAGCATTGATTCCTTTGGCAGGCTGGAAGATATCAATTATTACACTTCTTGTTCCGGTTATCCTTATAGCAGTTGCAAATAACTACGGAATATATCTTGTCGCAAGATTTCAGGAACTCGTTAAGGAACATCCACTGGCATCAAAAAAGGAGCTCACTAAGAATTTGCTGAAATCGCTGAATATGCCAATACTTTTCAGCGGACTTACAACAATTGCGGGAATATTGGGTCTTCTAACCCACTCTATTATTCCGGCAAGACAGGTTGGTGTTCTTGCTGCAGCCGGAGTTTCGCTGGCCCTGCTGATGAGCCTTCTGCTTATTCCCTCACTTATTTTTGTCAGCAAGGCAAACCTTATTTCCAAACGACCCGGCAGAGACAAAACAAAGCTGTTTGAGAATATTCTTGGGAAATTATCAGGCATGATAATAAAAAATCCGGGCAGGATACTTCTGATTTCCGGAACAGTGATCATTATTTTATCGGTGGGCATGATGTTTCTAAGGATTGATACCAACCAGGAAAATTACTTCTCAGCAAAACACCCTATAAGACAGGCTTCTGAGATCATCAACTCAAAATTCGGCGGATCTCAGACAATATCGGTAATGATAAAAGGTGATATTAAAGATCCTGAGATAATGAAAAGAATTGACCTGCTCACAACCAGTATTGAAAAAGAAAAAGGTGTCGGAAATGTATTTTCTATATCTCAGGTTGTGAGAGAGATGAGTAAGGCTATATATACCAGTACTGAATATGATTATGACAAGATTCCAGGAAGCAGGGAAGCTATTGCCCAGATGTTTGAGCTTTATAATATGAGTGGAAGTCCTGATGATTTTAAACAGCTTCTGAATCTGGAGAATACCAGGGCACATTTAATTGTCAGGCTTTCGAAACCCGAAAACACTATTATAAGGTCAGTCAAAACAAAAATCTCAGAACTGACAAAGGATTTTCCTGCTGAAATCACTATTGGAGGATATGCTGTCATAATGGCGGATTTTGCTGAATCAATAATAAAGGGACAGATATATTCTCTTCTCTTTGCAGTCATAGTTGTATTTCTTTTACTGGCAATAGTATTCAGATCATTTAAAGGAGGGCTGATAGGTTCTATTCCCCTGATTGCATCAATTCTGGTTCTTTTTGGTTTTATGGGCTATTCAAACATAGCACTTGATGCTGCCACAGCACTCCTATCTTCTATTATGATAGGGGTTGGGGTGGATTTCACAATACAATATGTATGGTGCTTTAATCTGCATATCAGGACCGGATTATCCTACCCTGACGCAACAGCAGCTGCAATGAGGACTATCGGACGAAGCATAATAATAAACGCTTTAAGTGTTATGGCGGGATTCTCTGCACTGGTATTTTCAGGATTTACTTCCATCAGGTTCTTTGGCTTCCTGGTTATTATTTCGATAGGGTCGTGCCTGCTGGGAGCAATTATTATTGTTCCGGCTTTTCTTATGAAATTCAGGCCGGGATTCATAGGATTTGAAACAACAAATAAACGAAAAACAAGAAATGAAAAAGAGAGAACTGGTATTGGTGTTCCTGCTGCCGCTTTTTCAGGCAGTGGCTCAACAGCCTGATGCAGGGCAGATTATGGCTAAAAGCCGGGATATGAGTATCACCGGATCATTAAGTGCCAATATTAACCTTACAATAACCGAAAAAGGTGGTTCTACACGGAACAGGACTATTTCCATGACCACAAAAAGCTACCCTGAAGGTCTGGAAAAGAGATTTATTAAATTCATAGAGCCTGCTGATGTTAGAGGAACAGCAATGCTTGTTGTTGATAATGCCAACACTGCTGATGATATGTGGATCTATCTTCCGGCTCTGAAGAAAACCCGTCGGATAGTGACTTCTGAAAAAGGTAAAAGCTTCATGAGTTCAGAGTTTTCAAATGCAGATATGACCTCCCCTTCTCTGTCCGATTTTACACACAGACATACAGAGAATTCAGGAAAAGATACCCAGTGGATCATTGAGAGCGTCCCTGTTAACGAGGATAAGGCTGATGAATACGGCTATTCAAAAAAAATCAGTTATATCAGCATTGATAAAACCCAGGTGCAAAAAATGGAGTTTTATAATTTTGATAATGAGTTGTTTAAAGTAATCGAAATTAAAGGTATCCTCCCTCTCGGTAACGGGAAGTATCTTGTAAAAAATATGGTGGCAAATAACCTGGCCACAAACCGGAAATCAGAAATTCTATTCAGCAGTATCAGTGAGGGGGTAAAGGTTGATGACTCCTTCTTTACGATCCAAAATCTTGAAAGGTAGAAAATTCCCGAAGTTTCCTAAATTTGCTTCCAGAAGAATTCGTCAGATGATCAGAGTGGAAGAAACGATTTGTGCACCGGCAACATCCGCAGGCGGAGCTATTTCGGTGATCAGAATGAGCGGCCCGAAAAGTTTTGAAATCTGCGAAAGAGTTTTTTCGCCTTCGGATAAAAAATTGATATTAAAGGATCAGAATGGGTTCCGGATTATTCGGGGAGACATCCACGATGGAGATGAGATAATAGATGATATTCTGGTAAGCGTATTTAAATCACCTAATTCTTATACGGGGGAAGACTCAATAGAGATATCCTGTCATGGATCAGCTTATATAGTGACAAAAATCCTGGAACTTCTCATCAGGAACGGGGCCGTTTCCGCATTGCCGGGCGAATTTACGCAGAGGGCTTTCCTGAATGGGAAAATGGATCTCTCTCAGGCTGAGGCTGTTGCTGATCTTGTTGCTTCAGGAACAAAAACAGCTCACAGAATTGCCATAAATCAGATGCGCGGAGGTTTTTCTGATGAAATCGGAAAACTAAGGTCTGAACTGCTGAAGTTTGCCTCCCTGATCGAACTTGAGCTTGATTTCGGAGAGGAAGATGTTGAATTTGCCAACAGAAACGAGCTCACCTCAATAATTCTGATGGTCAAAGATCTGGCTGATAAACTTGCAGATTCTTTCAGACTGGGAAATGTGATAAAGAACGGTATCCCTGTTGCCATTGTCGGAAAACCAAATTCAGGAAAATCTACATTATTGAATGCGCTTCTGAATGAAGAGAGAGCAATAGTCTCTGAAATTCCGGGTACCACCAGGGATGTAATCGAGGATACTATTGTAATTAATGAATTGGAATACAGATTTATAGACACTGCAGGCTTACGTGATACTTTAGATATAATTGAAAGCCTCGGAATCAGAAAAACCAATGAGAAAATATTGCAGGCTTCAGTAATACTTATGGTGGATGAAATCTCCGAAAAACCTGAAGATATAAACCGACGGGCCGATAAAATAAGAAAAATGATCAGAGGTCTTGACAAAAAGCTTATAATCCTGGTAAACAAAATAGATAAAGCTCAACAGGCGACACAGGAATATCTGAAAGAAGGCATTTCCCTTGATCAGGACGATTCACTCCTGTTTATTTCAGCCAAAAATCTTGAAGGTCTTGATGAACTCAGAATTAGCCTTGGTAAATCAGTTGAAAATGAAAGTATTAATCAGGATGATGTAATTATTACCAATATAAGGCATTTTGAGGCCCTCAGACACGTTTCTGAATGTCTGGCAAGGGTTATTGACGGTCTTGGAGAAAGTCTCCCTGAAGACCTTATAGCAATCGATATCAGGCATGCTATTCATTACCTGGGTGAGATCACCGGGGAGATAACCACAGATGAAATACTTGGTAATATCTTTAGGAATTTTTGTATCGGTAAATAATACGACTCACGAACCACGACTCATAGCTTATAGCCCACGATTCACAAAACTCCTGGTATTTAAAATTTGACCGACTGTCAAAGTTATTTAACCCGGCTATATGATTCAGGATATTTAAAAAAAGAAGCCAGTACCCCATTGGTGAAACCTTAAACCTTTGAGCTTTTGGCAGTAATCGAAAGCTTGACTGAGAGTACTGGCAACTTCAAAAGTATAACTTATTAAGATATGTTAAGACTTTAATTGTCAGGATTTTGACAAACAATGGGAATATGGGTGTGAATAAACATATTTTGAGTGCCAATACCTGATTTTGAGTAAAACCTAAGCCCTTATTCGCTCAGGAGATGCACAGGAAGTTGGATTCCCAGATTCAATATCTTTACGCTACGCTGTCTTTAAGTCTTTACGCTGCGTTGTCATGAGGTCTTTGCATAGACTGAATTTAAAATAATTCAAATTTCCACAAATAAATTTCATTTCCCGGAAAACATACTAAATTTACTCAGGCGGATAGAATAACGCGGTGTTAACAGATTATTAAAATAAACAGACGACTTATAATGAAGAAATATATCTCTTTTAAAGTGCTGGAAGAATTCATGGTGAATGTGCTGGAGAAAGCCGGCATTCCTACAGAAGATGCAAAAATTGTCAGTGATGTGCTTCTTCAGGCAGATAAATTTGGCATCGACTCCCACGGTGTAAATCGACTTAAGAGTATCTATCTTGACCGTATTAAGGAAGGAATACTAAATCCAGCTACAAATTTCGAAATCGTAAAAGAGGGACCCACAACAGCTGTGATTGACGGCCATAACGGGATGGGGCATGTTGTTGCATATAAATCCATGAAGCTGGCAATTGAAAAGGCCGGAAAGTTTGGAATGGGTATGGTAGTCGTTCGGAATTCAACACACTATGGCATTGCAGGATACTATGCCCTTATGGCTACCCGTGAAAATATGATCGGCGTTACAGGTACAAATGCGCGTCCCTCTATTGCACCAACCTTCGGTGTGGAAAACATGCTTGGAACAAATCCACTGACATTTGGTATGCCAAGTGATGAACCTTTTCCCTTCCTGATTGACTGTGCAACATCGATCACACAAAGGGGAAAAGTGGAGCTCTATGCCCGACAGGGAAAAGACTTACCCAAAGGATGGGTGATTGACATGAACGGAGAAAGCAAGACAGATTCGCGTGAAGTGCTCAAAGACCTTATTTCGGGTCATGCAGCATTGACTCCCCTTGGTGGCATCGGTGAAGAGACCGCAGGATACAAGGGGTATGGCTATGCAACTGTGGTTGAAATTCTTTCATCAGCGCTGCAACAGGGCTGCTACATGAAGATGCTTCTGGGTATTAGTGACGGGAAGAAAGTCCCCTATCCTCTTGGTCACTTCTTTATTGCTATTGATATAGGTGCTTTTACCGATCCTGAAGATTTTAAGAAAACAACAGGAAATATTCTCCGCGATCTCAGATCCTCGAAAAAGATGCCCGGACAAACCAGGATCTATTCTGCAGGTGAAAAGGAGTATGATGCGTGGATGGACAGGAAAGACAAAGGTGTTCCCTTCAGTGAGGAGCTTCTCGCAGAGTTCAGCGGGTTGTGCAGGGATTATAAACTTGAGGAATTCCTGCCCTATTTTGAAGTTTGAATCCAGTTTTCAGATTCCCCTGAAGCAGTTCTGAGCACCTGTGCCCTGGCAATCCGCAGAAGCGGAGCAGACTCTTCATATATTGAATAATACATCCATCCCCCCACCCCCCTTCAAAGGGGGAATAAAATCCCCTGGCACCTCCCCGATCCTTTTTAAGCTTCTGACTAGTATTGTTTAACCACGGGTAACACAGAGTTACACTGTTTGGATTCAGGTAATTGGAGGCATTAACGACTCTGTGAAACTCTGTCTAACTCTTTTTAACTCCGTGGTCAATGATTTTTTTTTGTCTTCTGATCCAATTCTTCTATCAGAACCTCCTCCTCAGCTGCAGGTAGATCCTGTTATAAGAATTGACCGCTTCGAAAGTTCCCTCATAGTTAACTGAAAGGGACATCTTTCCTGCAAACTGCCAGTAAAGATTGAATTCCCCGATATGCTGAATAACATCCGATTTGCTCTCTGGAAGCGTATTGTTGACATAATGGTAGCCCAACCCTGCCTGTATCTTACCACCCGGAAAATCTTTTAAAAGATTAAGCCCGGCGATCTTTGAATTCACAAAATTCGATTCGAGATACGTCGCTGATACTGTTGCTGACATATTTATACCCGGGACATGTGTATATGTAAAGTAGCCATAAAAATTCTTTGAAGGATGAGGATCACTTTTCAGGAATCTGTAGCCAGATTGCAGACCGATCACCATATTATTCGCAAACCTCCAGTTTCCATATATCCTGTATCCCTGTCTGAGCTCATTCTCAAGAATCCTGTCTACATAGGTTTTATAAGTCTCGTAATACATAACATTCTTCCTTGCATCATAAGAGCCGCTGAGCGATATCTTTCTGGTTAATCTGTATGAAAGTGACAGGTATGTCCCAGTAAGGTCAATCGTGCTTTTCGGAATGTCATTCTCGAGCTTGTACAGGTCAAGCTCCATAGTACCAAGGAAATAGAGGTTCTTAATAAAGGTGTTTGAATGCTGGAAATAGAGGAACCTTCTGTCAGTCTTGAAATTGTTCGTCTGCTCGACATAGGCAAGAGAACTCTCTGAGTTCTTTCCCTCTTTTCCAGTGGTTACTGCAAGATAAGCTCCATACTGAAAAAGAGAAAAATTTACACTGTAATTCTGATAATCCGGACGGCTTCCGGCCAGAAGGCCAAATGAAAATTTATTTATTGATTTCTCAAATTGAATTCCATCCATTGTTCCCATGCTCGAAATCCTGGGATTTATTCTGCGCCCGATACTTAAACTGGTTGACTTGTTAAAATCATATCTTACCGCCAGATTATAAATCTTGAGTGCGCTGAAAATGTCATTTGATACCTCCTGCCATTCACCTGCTTTATGCCTGAACGAGATATAGGATTCAATTGAAAACTTTGATCCTGAAATATTTGAAGCTTTAAGCGATAGTGTGTACCTGAATCGTTGTGATGAAGGCACTCCTGTGTTTGAAAAATCAGAATAGGAATGAAGGGATATGCTTCCCTGTACTGAATGCGTATTCTGTATTCTTTTTGTCTGTTGATTGACAGAATCCGTGACAGATTGCTTAACTGAGGATGCAGCTAAAGCAACTGCTGCCGGTGCTGCTGATGGAGATTTTGATTCGGGCATTCTGACCCTGGCAATTATTATATGGTCAACAGGGATTATCTGATCAGAGATTGATCTGCAAAGGCAAGAAAAAGATGATAAGCTGTTTACAACTAGAACAGGCAAAAGCTTATCCCCTGCAGAAATAAAAAGCGTGTCACCTGCAGAAATGCCTGAAGTCGACTTGAACTTTACATAAACATTCTGAGAACTTATAAAAGATACTTTCCCTATCAAAGTTTCAGAAACTGTCTGACCTTTTAATTCAATTAAAAGAAAAAGGATGAACAATATTGAGACGATACGTTTCATAAATAAGTGTTAATCTTCAGCCACTCCCTGCGGATGACAATGCAGACACGCCGGACTGCTGTATGAGTAGCCACCTACCTCGTTGTGCCTGCTATCCATTGAGGCTTGATTGTGCTCATGGCATGAAAGACATGTGTATTCCGAATAATTTGAAGAATTTGGATGGCATTGTGTGCAGGAATCCCATGTTCCATTATGTCTTCCGGAATAGATCGGGAACCACTGTGAGTCGTGTTGAGTAAATGATGCCGGACTCCATCCTGGTTGAAGAGAATGGCAATCATCGCATGTAGTCTGGAACCCCATTGCGGTATGGTTAGGATTCGTTGTGGCAATATACTTCTGCTGATGGCAGGAGTAGCATTCGGGACTCGCATCAGCATAGTTACCTGTCGTATGACACTGTGCACATTCAAGACCGGAATGACCAAGATCAAGGGAGAAGAAACTATGATTGAACCCTGCCCCGATCCACTGTTGTGCATTAACCGGATGACACGTTGAACAATCCTCGGAAAATCCTGCCAAAGAATGGTTTGGATTTGTTGTGGCATCGTAATCCTTTCGGTGGCAGTCTACACAGTTGACCCCGAGAACATCAAATCTTACATAATTCTCAGAAATATGGCAATCGGAGCAGTCTGCAGTCCGATGTGCACCTAGCAGCGGGAACCTGCTCAACTGATGAATCTCATTGATATTTGCCACGAGCCATGAAACGGGAGTATGACATCTTGCACAATCCTGCCCTACGGTCGCCTGATGGATATCTGTATGGCACTCATTGCATTCAGTTTTTGCTTCAGCAAATATGAGCGTCGGATGGCACGATCTGCAGTTCACAATAGTATGCTGACCGGTTAGCGGAAGCTTTGTGGCGTTGTGGTCGAATGAATAGATCTCCTTATCCAGGGTCCACCCTTTGGAGCTGTGACAGAGACTGCAAGTATGTTTAAAATCTTTTCCGTGGGGATGACCTGATTGCTGCTTAAAAAAGATAAACAGGCTGCAGATTAATATCAGTGACAGGATTCGCATTTGAAATCTTTTAATTTATACCTGATAAAAGTAACTTCACCCTCTTTCTGAGGCTTATGACATTTTACACATGCAACATTCACATGCTTTCCATCCAGCCTGAATGTGGTATTATTATGATTAAATCCGGAAGCTTTCCAGTTTTCGGTGGAGTGGCATTCATTGCAGGATGTAGTTCCATTTTTTGCAAACTGCCCGTAATGGTTATCCTTATGGCACGCTGAACAGTCTTCAGATAACCCTGTGAACTGCTGCCTGGTTGTTCCCGCCTGATCGGGCCTGAAATGACATTTTCTGCACTCCGGTTTAACATGTGCTCCGGTCAGAATGAATCCGGTCTTTGAATGATCAAAAGATAATAAAGCTGTCCAGCTGGTTTCGCTGTGGCAGAACCGGCAGTCAGATCCCGGATAATATTTGCTCTGAATAAAAGATTTGTGAATATCATTATGGCAATCGGCGCAGACTGATCCTATTTCCCTGAAACTCCATTTTTCCTGTTTCTTATGACATTCCAGACAGGGAATAGCTCCATGAGATCCTTTTAAAGGGAATTTTCCGGTATTATGCTGATCAACTGTATAGGTGAACTGATTAAATCCTTTAACAGAATGGCACTGTGAACAGTCACGGGATGAACCTCCCTTAACAAACTGTCCATTGTGGTAATCAGGGTGGCAATCTGTACAATGGTCGTGTTTCACTGGGTCCGTCAATTTTGTCTTATGACATTTGTTACAACTGACACTGAGATGTTTATCTTCAAGCCTGAAACCGGTCTTATTGTGGTCGAAACCAGCCGGTCCGTTTGAAACAGTATGAAATGATTCCTCGCTATGGCACTGGCTGCAGTTCTGTCCAAACTGGTTCTTGTGAGGATCCTTATGGCAGCTGTTACAATTATTAAAAGTGACACCTCTGAATTCCTGGAATGTAGCTCCGTTTATAATCTCTTTTTTGTGGCACTTCAGGCAATCAACTGTTTTATGCTTTCCAACAAGCTTAAACCTGGCATTGTTATGATTAAATTTTGCAGCAGGTTTAAAAGATTCAGGATTATGGCAATTCAGACATGACGATGAAAGCGTTTGCTGATGGTAATCAGCATGGCAGCTGAGACATTCGTCATTCAGACCGAGGTACGTACTTTTCTTCGTTTTCAGCTTTGGATCCCCAATGTTCTTCTGATTATGGCAATCCTGACATTGCTTTGCAGAATGAGGAACCGATAATGAGTAACCTGTGAGCGAATGATTAAATTTTTCTGTATCAATACGGATAAGCTTAAAGCTCTTCCCATTGTGCTCACTGTGACAGGTATAACATCCTTTACCCTTTACATCAGTGGAGGAATGATAACCTTTGTTAAGTTTAATTCTCGACTGAATTTCAGTGTGGCAGGCCAGGCATTTTTCATCTGAAATTTTATTACCGAGCTCGTGACAACGGGTGCAATTGGAGAGACCTTCGAGATTAGAATGCGGATCGGATAATGGACCGGGCGAAAGCTGACCGGATAAATTACAGGTTGACAGCAGAAAGATGATAATAAATCCTTTTATCGTATATCTATCTGAAAGCATTGGTATTTCAATTAGTAACTTTCCAATCCCACACTGTTTGCAGTCTCGAACCTTATTCAGAACTGATGTCAGGCTCTATGCAAAATTATATAAATCTAATGCTTCATAACAGTTTCACCAAATTTTTTGGTTATCATGATTCCTGCTTTTTCGAGAAACTGTGTCGGAAGTTCTCCTCCTGCAAAGATATATACCAGGTCGTTCTTAAGTTTAAGAGGTTCCTTTTCATTTTCGGAAGCAAGGTACACAAAATCATTATCAATAAAAGTAAGATTCGTTTTAAGACGTACATCAAGTCTTCCTTCAGCCATTGCCTTATTTAATGAAATACTATTCAAAGGTTTGATACGGCTAAATGCTTCATTCCGGTAAGAAAGGATTACATGGTTTTTGTCAGAAAGCAGAAGAGCAGATTCGACTGCTGAGTCACCTCCGCCAACCACAATAATATGTTTGCCTGATATTTCTTCGGGTTCAAGGAGCCTGTAAGCAACTTTCTCCATCTCCTCGCCAGGAATATTTAGCTTTCGGGGAGTGCCTCTCCTTCCAATTGCAAGCAGGACTGAAGCTGAAGTATAGACTGCTCCCCTCATTGTTGTAATATGAAAGATATTATCTGAAGTGACGACAGACTCCACTTTAGAGTTTTCCTTAACTTCAATATTGTTCTTATTCAGAACGGTCTCCCAGAGGTCAAGCAATTCGGCTTTAGTGGTTTCAAAAAGCTTAATTTTCCCATAAAGAGGCAGCTCCATAGGTGATGTCATTACGATTTTTTTTCTGGGAAAGGAGAATACTGTTCCACCCAGTGAATCCTGCTCGAGCAGAAGGAAATTCAGGCCATGCTTCCTGGCAGTAAGTGATCCTGAAATTCCTGCTGGGCCGGCTCCTATTATTATCAGGTCATAAGAAGCATTATGTCCCCTCCTGACAGCTTTAGCTATATTTTCCACTGCCTGTCTGCCCTGTTCGACAGCATTCTTGATAAGGCCCATACCTCCCAATTCTCCCGCTATATAAATTCCCGGAACATTTGTTTCAAAATTCCGGCTTATATGAGGTAGTTCCACTCCGCGTTTTTCAGTTCCGATACGCAGTGAAATGGCTTCAGTAGGGCATGCGTGGAAACAGGCTCCATGGCCGATGCATCTCGATGCATTTATTAATGTTGCTTTCCCGTTTCTTATTCCTAAAATATCCTTTTCAGGGCAGGCTGCTATGCATGCTCCGGTCTGGATACAAGCATTAACATCAACTACCGGATGCAGCGAAACAGGTTCGTGCAATCCTTCTTCCTTTGCCTTTATGATCTTCTCTTCAACAATATTTGATTCTCTTCTTTTTTTCCAGAGGTAGATGCCGACCACAACTATACATAAAATTGCTGCAATGGAATAAATCAGGATATTCTCGGAAAGTTGTTCCATAGTTAAAAGATCCATCTGTAACCGAAAAGTATTGTCACACCAACATGAATTATCATTATTATCAGCATCACCATAGCAAACGGCAAATGTGCAACATGCCAGTATTTAAACAGATTCTGCATAAGATCAAGCCGTTCGATCCTCCTGTTAAGTGTTATATCTGACTTCACAAGCGCGACAATCTTCTGATAATCTGTTGGTGAAATTTTCTTAGCTTTCAGAACCTTTTTAACATTTTTTATTGATTTCCGGTCCTCAGAGTAGTTTTTTATAAAACGGACTATTACTGATTTATGATATAATCCGGGTCTGTTTTTAACAGCATCTACGATTATGTTATAGTTTTCCTCATCAAGATTATGGGATGTTCTGATCAGTTCAGCCAGGTTGGTTTTCATACCACGTACTTCACCAAGGCTCAGCTCCCTTCCTTCTATGGAACGGGGAATCTGAAGATAAATAAATCTGCCTGCTACACCGCTCAGAAAGACAGTTACCATGCTCCAGAAGCTTATTGCGACCAATCCTCCGAACTTGTATGATGTATGAAATAGAACCATTAACGGTCCAAGAGTACATAAAAAGATATGAAACTCAAGCCAGTACTTCAATATTCCCATCCTTGACAGGAAACGGTACCTCTTCCTGGCCATATAAAGAGCGACGCCGGTTATTATAAAAAAAGATCCAAAAATTCCCAGACCATGTCCAATAGTACCGCTTGGTTTTAATGTGCTGTGCCCTGGATGATAAACTCTTTCTTCGATTCCGGTTTTGTAATACCCCAATCCATTAATTGTCAGTATAATAAATGTAATTAATACAACTAATACCATTATACCGAGATAGATCCTGTGAACAGACTTTGACATTTCAAACAGTAATTTCTGACAGAATAAAAATTCATTGTCTCAAAAGTATCAAAAAGAAGAGCCCGATGAACAAAAGTGATCCTTATAATAATATATGGATCTAATATTTTTGGCTTCGAACCAACCTGTAGTAACATTGGTACATCTTTTCTCAAATTGAGAAAGATTTTTAACCGGAGGATTTCAAACAGGAATCTGCTATGCGGCTTAATTTATTAACATTGAATATGATGCAAATGATGCCACAGGAAAATTTAAAGTTGGCACAGTGTTGGTATGAGGCCACAGGAACAATAAACCGGTCGATTATGAAAAAAACAATTAATGTTCTTGTGATTGAAGATGATGAATATTACAGCAACATGCTGTCGAATGCAATACATCAATGTGTCAGCTCGTTATTGTTTAAAGGGAAGTACCAGCTTATTCTGCGGTCGTTTACTGATGCAAATGAGTATATCAGGAAAATTAAATCAAAGGAACTTGATTGTAAAGACACAATAATTTTTGTGGATTATTACCTGGGAGATGGAATTAACGCCGCTCATATAATAAAGTTACTGAAAGAACATTCATGTGATGCCACAGTAGTGCTGCTTTCCCAGTCAAGAGCCGTTAAAGAGAAAAGCAATATGATACCTTACGATTATTTTGTTGTGAAAGACCATTTAGCACCAGCACTATGCAGTCTGTATCTGAAACAGTTCATTGAAAACAAATTTTCTGTTACTTTGGATTAATGATTGATCCTTCCAAAAAACCTGTTAAAAAGAGTGCAATCCAGTTTAAAATTGGATTTATTATGATATTGGCGGTAATTCTGCTCTCTGCTACATGCTATCTTCTTTACCGGAATCTGTCTCTGATTGTTTCTTCCGTCCATATCGATTCTAATCCTGAATTAAGACTACTTAGTATCCGCGATATCTCAATGGACCTTGAAAAAGCAGGAAACAGCGTCAGGATCTATACAATCACACGGGATCCTTCAGATATCAAACCTTATTATAAAGTTATTTCAAATATTGATGAAAAAGTAAGCACTTTGCGTTCTGAATGCATCAATGACTCAATATTGCTGGAACAGACTGATAAAATCAGCAATCTTATAGAAGAGAACATAGTTATATGGAACGAATTGCTGGTTCTTTATAACGACAACAGGGTTATAGAAAATATGAAGCAGTTATCTGACCAGTTAAATATTGCTACAGAAACCAACCAGAAAAAAGGAATCCTGAAACGGGTCTTCAGCCGTGCTCCCAAGAACCCCCTGGATGAGCAGGAGATTATGAATAATCTTAACATGATTGTTAAACAGGATAGTACAACAAAAGATGAATTGGCAGCTCAGGAGTCACAACTGGCAATTAACAGCAGTAAAATCAAGGAAAAGTTTTATGACCTGATCACCGAAATGGAGAATGAAGTTTATGAAAACATTGAAGCAAAAGCTCAGGTAGCCAATCAGATAGCCGCCAAGAGCTACTGGTGGCTTGTCATGCTTTCAATATCAGGCGGATTACTTGCAATACTTGTCTTATTTATCATTGTCAGGTATGCCAGAAAGGCCTATTCTTATCAGATTGCCCTGGAGAATTCAAAAAATGAAGCTGAAAAACTGGCCAGGACGAAAGAACTCTTCATGGCCAATATGAGTCATGAGATCCGCACTCCGGTAACGGCTATCTCAGGATTTACTGACCAGCTGATGCATGAATCA
>Ga0209668_10000426_pt1 | contig 17427 bp, 13 predicted proteins | sample FrelakmetPLP11PL_FD_187150 | JGI IMG/M metagenome (GOLD analysis project Ga0209668, IMG submission 187150) | Freshwater lake sediment microbial communities from the University of Notre Dame, USA, for methane emissions studies - PLP11 PL (SPAdes)... | ecosystem: Environmental > Aquatic >... | reverse complement strand
TGACCTTTGTCACGAATATATCAGAGCAAGTACCATTGAGGGAGTAATAAATTGAAGCACTGTTTATCGGGAAATTTGGCGACGAGGTATACCCGGTAACATAGGCATTCCCTTCTCGGTCAACGGTAATTCCCATTGCTGCATCATCGAACGAACCACCAAGATAACTCGAATAAATAAGAACGGGGTCAATTACCAGCGGATATGCAGGATCATACGCTCCGAAATTGAACCCGACCCTGCCATTGCCCAAGATACTGTACTGGGCGGGTATATTGACCTTATTCCCATTGATTACCTGGTAACATACTGGTGCGGTCTCAGTCAGGACACCGGCTGGCGTCTGTACCTGGAGTGTGCCATCAGGGCCATATGCGAGACCAGCGACTCCATCATAAACAATAACGATACCGGAGGCATCTGCATCCGGGGCCACGACAAACTCACGCTTGAGGATCCCGTTGTTACCACGGTATGTCAGGTCAATGCCGGGAAGGATATTTTTGTATTCCACACCACCATAGGTCTCTATTCCACTCGTCCAGTATGCAGGGTCATTCCCAATGAAGAAACTGGCAGTGCCGGGAAGCGGGTCCACACCCAGGACCGTCGCAGCAGGATTTGCCCCTGCAACCGTAGTTGAGAACACGGTCGATGTCCCTTCGTTGTTAGTAACGAGGACCACATTATCCTTCGTGAGGAATATGGTGTGGCCTTCTGCCTTTACCTGGAAAAGGACTGCCGGATCTGTCTGGCCCTGGTTCGGGATGAAACTGAGCGGCAGTTTTGATAGTTCTGCACGGACTGCAGCCGTCCCGTCTGCACTTTGTTCACTCGCACAAGCCGCCCCTGAAAGGACAACCAGGATAACGAGCATGAAAAGAATCACTTTTGCTGAATCGAATCTCATGAGATCATCTCCACCGGCAACAGGCGTCGAACTGTGCCGGTCATATTCAAATGTTCCACATCCCTGTACCCGGGACAATCCTTAACGGTCAATAACATCGTATGGCCGAAGATAATGTCGTGCTGTACGCGATAGGATGGTGCCACCATTGATACACTCTACCCCGGATCAGCAGGAAAGGGGTAATTTCCCTGAAGACCCTAGAATGATAAAAAGGTCATCTTTTTATACTTATTTATATCTTTCCCCTAAAACCGTTTTTTATTCATCCAATTTTTGATCTAACCCTCAATTTCGTAAATATGATCACCATGCTAGAGGGGTTCCCCGGTCTTTTTTTCCGGGCGCGCTAATCAATGTAACAAAGCATAAGGAATCTTTTTTCCGGAAACGGATAGAAATACCTGGACATAATCGTTGTCAAACACCCTGGATACCGGATAAAAATCCCCTGCACGATACAAGGACTAAAGCCATTAAACGAGGAATTTTTTTCTTAAAAAGGTTTCATTATCCCGGAATTAAGGGATCATGCTGACCGTTTATGTATCATATAGTGCAATATGGAGCAGGTTCACCGGTATGCCCCTGTTCTTGGGTATAATGAAATTCGTCCGGACCTCTTCTGCGGTGAATGTAACATTCAGGCCGTTTTGTTTGAAGGCCCCGTCCAGTTCGGTGGGGATATAGAGTGCGCCATCGTCCCCGATTATGCCAAACGTCCCGCCATCCGAAGAACCGCTGATCTGCCTGATGGAGCCCGTCATGACGATATGGGACGGACCTGCTTCACCGGTAAGTACGATGGTGACAAGTCGCACCGGAGTACCCCACATCGAAATTGTTGAGACGTTGGCAGGGTACGCAGAGAAATTCACCCGCAGGCCATCTGCTTTGAAGGTATCATCCAGGTTAACAGGGAGATACCGTTCTCCATTGTCTGCACTGATACCATAGAAACCGCCTTCGAGATCTTCGTAGTGAATAGTCCCGTTCCCTCCAATCCTTTGTTCGATCACACGCCCCACCTGCACCAGTTCCAGCAGATCAACCGGGGTGCCCCAGTTGTGGGTGTCGTTGAGGTCATGCCGTTCTAACACACGGTATGTTACGCGTAACCCGTCTACCTGGAACAGCGGGTCTATTTTGGCCGGAACATAATGTGAGCCGTCATCACTTACAATTCCGAAAAACTCACCGTCTGCTGACACCAGAGAAATAGTCCCATTGCCCCTAATCTCCTGGTTAGAAACGGCTGAAGGGATCGGGACCGGCGTTGGTGCCGGGGTGGATGCTGTGGTCGCTATCGTACTCGGCACTGTCGTTGGAACTTTGGTCGGTACTATGGTCACTATTGTTGTCGGAACCCTGGTAGGTATTGTTGTTGCTATTGTCGTCGGTACCGGGGTTGGTAATGTGGTCGCTACTGTCGTAGCAACCGTCGTTGGAACTTTGGTCGGTACTATGGTCACTATTGTTGTCGGAACCCTGGTAGGTACTGTTGTTGCTATTGTCGTTGGTACCGGCGTCGGTAATGTGGTCGCTATCGTCGTCGGCACGGTCGGTGGTACTGTCGTTGGTACTGTGGTTGATACGCGGGTTGGTTCAGTTGTCAGAACCATCGTTGTTACTATCGTTGGGACGGGTGTAGGTACAATTGTCGCAATTGTTGTGGGTACCGTTGTGGGAACTGGGGTTGGGATCGAGGTCGGTACAATTTCAGAACTGGGTTTGTCGGATATTTGATTAAACATTGAGTTTATCAGGGCCCAGAAATCATTCTGCCCGATCCCCTGAGTATCAATTGAATCTCCAGTATCTGGTGGATTAACCGTTTCCTGGGGGGTGGGCAGCTGGATCTGATTAACGGAGGGTGTTGGAGTGACGGGGCTCGTTACAATCGGAGTGGGGGTTGCAGGTGTGGTAGAATCGGGAGGAATAGTATTCGTAGATGTCGCCCCGTTGAGGGGTGATGAATGTTGCACGGTATTAACTTTAATCTCAAAAGCTCCTTCAACACCCGCCATCGAAACCATGACTGATACCACGAGCATTACGGCCATGATCCTGGCAATGTGGTTCTTCTGCAACATATTGCGACCTATTAAGACCTATATATGGAGGATTCAAATAAAAAGCTATCCTGCCATAAACCCGGTTAAGACCTGAAACAATGCTGCCAATTGGAGTTTTAAGCCGGATCATGGGGTATCAGATCCCCATGGATACAGACCCCGGTTAACGCCACTATTCTGCACATGGACAATAGTTGCAATACCTTCGAAAACCCACTAAATCTTATAAATTCCGGTACAGCGCCATGAACGTTCATAAAACCGGTAAATCTTGCGATAAATGTATTTTAGTTACATCCCACATTCCGCAGATCTTTTCTCACGCATAATAATTTTCACACTTTCCACCCAGAATCGCGATTATTTTCCTTGCATTCGCGTTTAAATTAGTCAATTGTCGTTCGGGTTCCCCTGTCACATTCAACTTTACTTCAATTACCCCCATAAAATCCATGAATATCCATTTCAAAGTAGGATTTTGAGTCGGTTTATTCACTTGGTTCGGCACAAATTCATCCCGCTCCTTTAATCGCGTCCGAATCATCCATTCCGCTACCGAATAGATAAGGAGAGTCAGGACCATAACCATGGAAAGAGCTTCAATTCTCTCCGGCTTTTTCAAATACACCTCTGAGATCCGGAAACTCTTGTCCTTGAGAAAACGAAATCCCTTCTCAACGGCACTCTGGTTTTTATAATAATCAAGCATCGTTTCAGGATCAAGGGAAAGGTCGTTTGACGCAAGAATAAACCTCCCAAGTTTTTCCTTCTCTGCAAGAATAACCTTATAATTCCGAGTGATTTCAGCCTGGATCGAATAGATGATTAATCGCTCCTCGGTTTTGCTGGGTCTTCCTCGTTTCACTTCGACCTTACGTGAAACCGGGACGATAGCGAACTGATTGTATTGGTACCAGGGGTGATTCTTTACCCAGTGATCTGCCGCTGCCTGTGCATCCTTTTCACAGGCAAATTCAAGACTTGAGAGTTTCTTGAATGATTTGGTGGTTTGCACATCCATCCTTTCCAGGCTGTTCTCAAACGTCTTCTCTTTTCTTTCCTGCATATCTTTTGAATGTACCAGAACCCATTTCTGGCGAATCTCACCATAATCTGACATTATCTCATAGAACGAATACCGGGTATCCTTGCCGGTATTCAACGTTATATCGGCATGGAGGAGCGTTTTAACTTCATTAATCGTGGAAGGTACGTGGGTTATCCATTGGACATCATTGTTAAATTTTTTGATGTTTTCTGCGGTGTAGAGTGCGCTATCGGCGATAAAATACACATTTTTGGGAATTTGTACGGCGGCCCGGAGTTGTTGAATTGACTCGATCAGGTTCTTTTTATCTGAGGCGTTTCCGGAATAGGTCTTTACGAAGAGCGGGATCCCGTGCTGGTTGGTAATTGTGCTGAGCACGAATTGCTTGAGATCCGGGCGGTTGTCCTTGGTGTGGCCATACGTGATCTGGATTGCCGGGGTCCCGTCGATGTGCTCATAGTTGCCATGAACACTCACGCTTGTTGTGTCTGCGTGGAGAAGATTGGTGTCAAATTGTACTTTTTGCATTACCTGGAGGGTAATTTTCAGAAAGAGATCTGTTAAGTTTGCCTCGTAGATCCTGTCAAGGGTGCGACCTAAAACATCATCATTGAGATCTTCAGGTGAAATACCAGGTCCTAATAGGCGTTCGGTGGCGAGATTGCTGAAAAATTTTGGGAATATGTACAGTCTTCTCTCGTTGAATCCCAACGAGGTTATGATCATGGCTTTGATTACTTCTGAATGCGCTAACTTGTGCTGACCTTGCTTGGGGATTATTTCATCAATAATCCGGCCAATCTCAAGTTCATCATATATTCCGGCGACGATCCCATGGTGGGCCACGATGGCAGACGAGACACTCATACTGCATTAGTAGTTATGCAGAAGTTAGCTAAAAATGTTTAGCTTCGTTCTGACATCTGCGGAATGTGGGTTACATCACGGGACTGGTGAAAAAATCGGGGATAGGATATGTTCCCTGCAAATGTAGCAGTTGTAATGGAGATGGCGGGTTTGATCATTGCGGTTGCATTGATCATCCAGGCAGGGGTTCCCTGGACAAAACATCCGTTGATCTAAAAACCAAACCTTTTATATCCGGATCCCGGGTAATTTGACAATAAATCTGATTCCGGCCTTTCCCCTACTGGAATATGAATATGGGATCATAATACTGGAAAAAGGGTACTTGGATAGGTCTGATTATGCAGGACTGGAGTTAATCCCTCGATGTGAATTAACTCCCTTCTTTTCTTCCTTCTTCCGGCATTTCTTCAGATCTTACTGTTTCAGGTTTCATCTGTGGGAAGAGGATTACTTCCTTGATCGAATCGCGGTTGGTAAGGAGCATCACAAGGCGGTCAATACCAAGGCCGACTCCACCGGTAGGTGGCATGCCAAACCCGAGCGCCGTTATGAAATCGGAATCGATCATCTGGGCCTCGACATCCCCGGCCCTCCGTTTTGTGTCCTGGTCTTCGAACCGGGCCAGCTGATCAAGAGGGTCGTTCAGCTCGGAGAAACCATTTGCAATCTCCATCCCGTTGATAAAGAGCTCAAACCTCTCGGTGAAGCCCTCCTTTTCCCGGTGCTTTTTGGCAAGAGGGGAATTTTCAACAGGAAAATCGTAGACGAACGTCGGCTGGACCAGTTTCTCTTCTACCATACCTTCGAAGAAAAGGACGAGGAACTCCCGTTGGGTCTTTGGTTTTTCATAGTCTTCGATACGGTTATTTTTTGCAATTTCGCGAAGCTCGTCCGGGGTCTGAGCATGGATATCAACGCCTGCGATATCTCTTACCGCATCCTCCATCGACAGTTTCCGGAACGGGGGTTCGAACCGCAACGTCTCATCGCCGTATGCAATATCGTATTTCCCGTGAAGGGTGTGGACGAGATGGGAGATGATCCCCTCTGTCAGCTGCATCATGTCTCGGAAGTCCTTGTAGGCCTCATAAATCTCTACCATCGAGAACTCCGGGTTATGCCGCGTGTCGATGTCTTCGTTCCGGAAATTTCTCGCGACCTCAAAAACTTTTTCGAACCCACCGACTACTAGTCGTTTCAGGTAGAGTTCTGGTGCAATCCGCAGGAACAACTTCTGTTCAAGGAAATTGTGAAACGTCGTGAACGGCCTTGCATTTGCACCCCCATAGATCGGCTGGAGGATCGGTGTCTCAAATTCAAGGAAGTCCCGCTCGTCCAGGTACCTCCTGATCAATGAGATGACACGGCTTCGGGTCCTGAATACCTCACGGCTCTCTTCATTCACAATCAGGTCAACGTAACGCTGGCGGTACCGCTTTTCGATATCTTTTAAGCCGTGGAATTTTTCCGGTAATGCACAGACGGATTTACAGAGGAGGGTTACCTGGTCGACCCAGATGGTAATCTCCCCGACTTTTGTCCTGAATACATGTCCGGTTACCCCGACAATATCCCCCCTGTCAAGGTTCTTGTTGATAAAATCGAATTGCTCTTCCCCGAGGTCGTTTTTCCTTATGTACAGCTGGATACGCCCGCTCTCATCTCCAAGGTCGGCAAATACTGTTTTCCCATGGTTGCGGACCGTAAAAATCCGCCCTGCTGTTGTGACACATTCCTCGCTCTTCTCGTGTTCTATTGCATGGAACCGCTGCTTGATCTCGTCGATCGTATCTTTTCGTTCAAATTTCGCCGGGTACAGCGGCACTCCGGCCTGTTGTATTGTCCTGATCTTGTCAAGTCTAGCCTCGTCAAAGTTGAGGGATTCTGGTGTCAAACTCATCTGGTCTCATCTCCCGTTAATCCCTGGGAATTCCCTGGTGTCCCCTCATCAGACGGAAAACAGGTGGTTTACCGGTATTTGAACGGGAATTACCGCGGGACGGTATATTTAGTCCACAACAGGGTACCATCATCAGGAACCTTCTGAAGTGAAATGTACCTGATAAATTCTTCCTCGGGGATAATAATACCTTCAATGCGGGATCTTCTTCACGCGAAAAGATGGATTCAGGATATGAAAAAGAGGGGGGCACCAGTAATCGCTTTCAGTCCTGCATTCTCATTGTGATCATGGTGAGAGCCTCGGTGATCATCTCCTGTGCCCCCTAAAGGTCATTCCGGTACGCTCTTTTCAATTCCGGTATTTGAACAGGGACCCCAAGGTACCCGGGTACCTAGGCGGTTTTCTGCCTTACCCTCCAGTCTTCGTAAGAAAGTGCCTGGATTAGGGGAACGGCCGCACGGGTATCCCCCTGCCTAGCAAGTGATTCGGCAGCTTTCCACCGGTGACCGGGGTCCGGATGTTCCGGCATCGCGATATAATACCGGAACTTTTTCTCATTCTCCCCTGTTTCCACTCTATCCACGACGGTGGGTTCATCAATAGTTTCACGAAACGGATCTTGCAGGTCCCCTTTTCTGCCTTCAAACGCACCAGCAGGACCACTGATCCGGTAATCCGGTGGAGGTGTATTTTTTCAATCCCTCCATATACAATTCTGGCAGGATACTCCTGCGGGTCATTCATTACTATCACTCATGCGGTGTAGGATCAATAATTATATCACCGCTGTAAAGCTGATCGATACGAGAGGACAAGGGTAGTCGGGAAACTCCGGGCAAAAATTGGGGTCTCCGGATTATTAATCGAATACCAGGTAAACAGACACTGGGATCCGGTTTATCCGGGAAGCTTTGTCTCGTGGAGTATGGAATATGAACCCGTTCAAATCAGTGTACAGAACAGATAATGGGACCATTGTAATTGAGCTCGTCCTCCGGAACGTGATGCAGCTCTTCAATTCCCTGGACCCGTCTCCATTTCATGAAAAAGAACTTGACCCGGATGCCGAGGAATATATTTTCAACGCGGTCGTTGACCAGCCAAAGAAAATTCCGGTTAAAATGGCCATTTATCTTCCGGAAGAGTCTATTACGGATACTACCCGCGAGTCAATTATCCTTGGTATCCATAACCATTTCATCTACAAGTCCTCGGTTTCAGACCGCGAACTCCGGAGACTGTTCGAACGGGGAAGAATTGTTCTCCTTATCGCGATGGGTTTTCTCTTCGGGAGCCTCCTTGGACGCCAGTATCTCGCTACCCTTGAACAGACACTCCCGGTAAGGATGGCCGAGGAAGGGCTCCTGATATTCGGGTGGGTCACCCTATGGGAGCCGGTCTATATTTTCATCTACGGGTGGTGGCCGATTGTCCAGAAACGAAGAATTTATGACAAAATTACAACGATGGAGGTGGAAGTGCTGCCGAAGGGATCTCTTTTTGATATAACGTCCAGTATGGTGTAAGATTACGGCCCGACTTGAATTAGTCAGGATAAACGCGCCTAATCAAGATTCTCGCCTACATTTCGCGGGTCGCCCTCACAAAATAATATTTTTCAAATATTTTTTAACTAATAGCATATGAGTTAAATATTGGATCTATTTATGGATTATAACAGGCTGAAGCCATATCAATCATATATTATTTTTATAATTATCGTTTTTTTTATGCTCTTTTCCATCTGGATCAGATGGCTATCTGCCGCTACAACGGATTTATCTCAATATGTCACCATTAGTTCCCCCGACACCTGGTACAATTTCCGACAGATTGAACTGATGGTCCATAATTATCCGGTCTACAGTTGGTTTGACCCAATGACAGCATTTCCAGGAGGGAAATCTATTGATTGGGGACCATTATTACCATTTATTGCATCAGGCATTTGCCTTCTCTTCGGGATGACCTCTCGACCAGAGATTATGGTTGCAGCATCATGGATCGGACCAATATTTGCTGCATTTATGGTCCCATTGTTATATTTTCTTGGTAAGCGTATTTGGGACTGGAAAATGGGGCTTGTGTCAGCAGGACTAATCACTGCGTTATCGGGTTTATATTTTATTTATTCCTCGTTTGGTAATGTTGATCATCATATTCTGGAAACATTTTTTAGCACGTTATTTTGCTTTTTATATCTTTTTTCGCTATTCTATTGGAGAATTCATCCGTTTGAATTGAAAAAATACCTCATTCTTATCACGGGTATTGGGCTAACATTTTTAACCGGCATTGTATATTTCATCGGATACCTGAACATGCCGACAATGATCCTTTTTGGATTTATCATTGCAATTTACACCTTTTTTCAATTTATCCTGGATTACATGAGAAATCGAAGCTCTGAATACCTGTTTATTACCAATCTTGTAATATTTTTACCGGTCATTCTATTAATGTCGATATTTGGTGTACAACAATCCGGAATGTCATTTCAGCAATATAGCATTGGCCAGATATTGGCAATTACTGCAATTATAACCGGGACAACCATTTTATATATTGTATCAAATAAAATTAAAAGTAATAAGAAACTGTTTTTATTATCGCTTTTTGGTATATTAATTGCCCTGATTATTGCCTCTTGGATATTTTTTGCCGATGTAGCCCTATCACAACTTATGACTTTTTTCTCACAACAGGCAGGTTATTCTACAATTACCGAATCAAAACCCTGGAATATTTCATTGGCATTTTATTCCTTCAATTTTGCTTTATTCCTTGCATTGATGGGATTTATCCTGTTACTATACCAATTATACAAAAGAAACCGGCAGGAACATTTATTTTTAGCAATCTGGTCGCTCGTTATATTCTTTGCAACCATCCAGCACTTTCGATATGAATATTATTTAGCGGTCAATATAGCACTTCTTTCATCATTGTGTATTGTACTGGGAATTACCACCGGGCTTGCCTGGCTGGGACCGGATTCCAGCATTCGTAGGATTACCTTAATTCATCTTTGTAATAATGTAGCCCCGGATAAAGAGGAAGATCAAATCGGGGTTAAAAAAATTCAAGGAAAAAAGGAGAGAAAAAATTCTCTGTATACCCATTCCAGAAAAACACGGAATAATAATTTGATTGGTTCTTTTATCCTGATTGGTTTAATTCTTCTTACATTTCTTACGGTTACACTATTAATTCAGAATGACATTAAATATTCAACAGCAACTGAACGCCTGATAAATGAAAACTTTGTGGAGACCCTGCAATGGTTATCACTTAATACCCCGGATCCCGGGCTGGAATATTTAGGACGATATGAAAAAAACCTTTTCCGTTATCCACCACAGGCATATGGGATTTTGGCTTGGTGGGATTATGGGCATTACATTACTTTTATTTCAAAACGTATCCCTAATACGAATCCATTCCAGGATAATCTGGAGGGGCCTTCTGGGGCAGCTGCCTTTTTTATGGCTGATTCAGAACATAATGGTTCAAAGATCCTTGAAACACTTGGAACTCGATACGTTATAACTGATACGAGCACGGCTACCGAAAAATTTTCTGCGGTTGCTACATGGTATGATAGTGAAATTGGTATCAACCCATATACGAAGTCATTTTTCCAAGCGGATCCTGCCCATAAAGACCAGCTTTTGCAGTTGAATGGCGAGCTCTCACCCTACTACTGGACGATGATAGCCCGTCTTCACAATTTCGACGGTTCTATGGAAATTCCAGGAATAATTACCTATCTCGAATATTATGAACAACAACGAGAAGGTTTATCGTACCCGATGGTAACAAATGTAAGATTCCTTAAACTTACCGATGCCCTGGCTTCAATAGGTAATTTCAGACCAGGATATTCTGATGCTACCAGGGCAATGTTAGTCGGGCAATATCTCCAGCCGCTCGAAAAAGTTCCTGCTCTCCAACATTTCCGATTAGTTCATGAGTCTCCGGGTAATTCATCAGGACTTGTAGTCTATGAAAAATCCAATGTGAATTCTATAAAATTCATTAAGATATTCGAATTCGTTCAGGGGGCCCATATAAAAGGAAATGGAACTATTGAGATCCAGATTGTAACAAATACAGGGAGAATTTTCACCTACAAACAGGAGAGTATAAACGGGGAGTTTATCGTCCCCTATTCGACGGTTAATAACCCTTATGAGGTGAAAGCAGTGGGAAATTACCACATATTAGGGACTAACCTGGCAATTGAAGTGAATGAGGAGGATGTAATTCAGGGAAAGATTATTGGTGCCTGATAAAACGTCAGGAATCTATCCAGCTAAAAGAGAATATCGAATATTCTTGTTGAAGAGAGATTTGATTACTTCAATAAAGAAGAATTCAAACCTCGGGATCACTCTGTTTTTTCCGGAAGTCCTCAAATGCTCTGATCCGTTCACTCAAAAATTGAGTATAGGGAATGTAATTGTCGGGCTACTTTATGGTCCGTGCAACCATATCCCAATCCTGTTGAAAAAATATTAACTTTATCAAGATCAATTTATCATTCATAATTTATTGGCAGGTCAGACCCACTTATGAGAATCGCACTCCTTCAGCATAATCCAATTGTGGGGGACCTGCACGGAAATGCACAGAAGATAATAGATGGTGTAAATACAGTATACCGGAAAAATCCGGATCTTATTGTCACATCAGAACTCTCCCTACTTGGATACCCTCCAAGGGATCTCCTGCTTCAAAAAAAATTTATTGAAACTAGTTGGCGGATTGCAGAGACATTAGCTGAAAAATGCCGGGATTCACCCCCACTTCTTATCGGACTTGCAAAGTTTAATGACTCCGGTGTCGGGCGTCCATTATACAATGTTGCAGCCTTGCTACATGAAGGACAGATTCACCAATGTTTTTACAAAACATTACTTCCAACCTATGACGTTTTTGATGAAGATAGGTATTTTGAACCGGCGCATGTTGTACAAACCCTTCATCTTAATGGAAATACAATCGGCATTTCAATATGTGAAGATATCTGGAATGATACGAATTTCTGGAACCAACGCCGCTATCATAACAATCCTATTGAAAGCCTTGTACACGATGGTGCCGAGTGCTTGATCAACATATCCGCATCCCCATTTTCTCTTGGGAAACAATCACTCCGTGAATCTATGCTATCGACTGTTGCCCGGAAATATCATCTTCCAACTCTTTATGTGAATCAGGTTGGCGGAAATGATGACCTTATTTTTGATGGGCGAAGTTGTGCCTTTGATGCTACAGGGAATCTTATTGCACGCGGAGCTGCATTCCGGGAAGATACCATTCTCGTGGACATTTTACATCCAAAAAATAACTGTATATTTACGGATGATTTTACCCCCGAATCTGAATTATGGCGTGCGCTGGTCCTTGGAACACGGGACTATATCCGGAAAACTGGTTTTAATAAAGTACTACTCGGGCTTTCCGGGGGTATTGACTCTGCTCTTGTGGCAGCGATTGCTGTAGAAGCGGTTGGAAAAGAGAATGTACTGGGTGTTTTGATGCCCTCCCCATATTCAAGCACAGGTAGCATAGATGACTCCCTTCTCCTTGCTAATAACCTAGGGATCCGGACGCTTCAACTTCCAATCAGCGAAATTCTACACTCATTTGATAATGTCCTGTCCGACGCATTCAATGGATACACACCGGATACTACGGAAGAGAACCTGCAGGCGCGAATCCGGGGGACATTGCTTATGTCACTCTCCAATAAATACGGAGCTCTCCTTCTGACCACGGGAAATAAGTCGGAAGTATCAGTGGGATATTGCACTTTGTATGGGGATATGTGCGGAGCAATCGCAGTTATTTCCGACGTTCCCAAGGTTATGGTATACCGGATAGCCAGTTGGTTGAATACCACAAAGAATTATTCGATAATTCCTGAACCTATCTTAATGAAACCGCCGTCGGCTGAACTCCGTCCGGGTCAGACGGACCAGGACACCCTTCCGCCATATGTGGTTCTTGATGAAATATTGCGTCATTATATTGAACTTCATGAAGACTCAGAGGAAATTATTTCCCGGGGTTTTTCCGCTGAAACTGTCGAACATGTGCTTCATCTGGTAAAAATTGCCGAATTCAAACGTAAACAGGCAGCGCCGGGATTCAAAGTCACTGATTGTGCATTCGGAACAGGATGGAGAATGCCAATTGCATCAAAAGAGTGGTACTTTAAATAACGGGATTATACGCATCGGCCCCGGCCAAGGGAGAATTTTAAACAGTTTTCCCATTTTTCCAGTCCCACCCTGGAGACCTTCATCACACCAAAACAGTATGCCCAAATTAAGATTCCACATTGAAGAGAGAGGATTTTGAATTATAAGTAAATTTTTGACTGATAAATCGAAACGATTAATGTTTAATAAAAAAAGGCTATAATATGGCCCAGAAAAAAGTACTGGTAACCGGGGCTGGGGGCTTCATAGGTCATCATCTTGTAACTTTTTTAAAACAGAAAGGTTACTGGGTACGTGGTGTTGACTGGAAATATCCTGAATTTACATCAACTGATGCAGATCAATTCGAACTGTTGGATCTTCGTCGCTGGGACAATTGCCTGACGGCTACACGGGGAATTGATGAAGTGTATGCACTCGCGTCAGATATGGGCGGCATGGGTTTCATTTCCTGTCATCATTCAGAAATTCTGCATAACAATTCTTTGATTAACCTCCACACCCTGGAAGCTTCCCGGCTCCAGAACGTCGAGCGATATTTTTATACTTCGTCAGCTTGCGTATATCCGGAATATAAGCAAATGGAAACAAATATTGCCCCCCTTAAGGAGGACGATGCATATCCGGCAATGCCACAGGATGCCTATGGATGGGAAAAGCTGATTGCCGAGCGTATTTGCACCCACTATCGTGAAGACTATGGTATGAAAACCCATATAGTCCGCTTTCACAATATTTTCGGGCCGGATGGCACCTGGATTGGGGGCAGGGAAAAAGCACCCGCAGCTCTGTGCCGGAAAATCGCGATTGCAAAACTGACAAAAAATCCTGTTATTGATATCTGGGGCGATGGTAAACAGACGCGCTCATTCTGTTATATTGATGATTGTGTACAGGGGATCTATAAACTGATGCAGTCTGATTTTTTCAAACCCCTCAATCTTGGGCAGGACAGGATGGTCACTATTAACCAGCTAGCCGACATGATCGCCGATATCGCAAAATACCCCGTAGAAAAAAATCATATCGCAGGTCCGGAGGGGGTTAGGGGAAGAAATTCTGATAACACGCTCCTTCGGAAAGTTCTCAGGTGGGAACCGGAGATCACTCTTGAAGAGGGTATGCAACGAACGTATACCTGGATCGAGGGATTGGTCTCCAAGAGACTTGCTGAAAGTCAGGATCGGGAAAAAACAATAGAGAATTTGAAAAAGAGCGTGATATTCTCATCAACATGCAAGTGAGAATATGTACCCAGGTTTGCAGGTTTTCCCGTCCTGTGTGATTAATTCGAGGCTCTGAATGATGATTGTATACAAAATAGAGGAAATGAATGAGTGAGAAGTGCGTCTCAATTGTCGGGCTCGGAAAACTTGGCGCAAGCATGGCTGCAGCGGTAGCGGACCGCGGGTTTACAGTTATTGGTGTTGATGTAAACAAGGTTGCGATCGATAACCTGAATGCAGGAAAAGCTCCAGTCAGGGAGACAAATCTCCAGGAATATATTGACAGGAACCGGTCCCGGTTGTCAGCAACGCTCAGTCATCATGATGCGGTACTGAATTCTGATATCACATTTGTAATTGTTCCGACACCCAGTGATCAAAACGGAGCCTTTTCGATAAAATATGTAGTAACTGCCTTCAAAGCTATCGGGAGGGCATTAAAGGAAAAGAATGGGTATCACACCGTTGTGCTTACCAGTACTATATTACCTGGCGCAACCCGTTACGGGCTCCTGCCGGTCCTTGAGAGAGAATCCGGGAAAAAATGCGGAACGGATTTCGGACTCTGTTACAGCCCTGAGTTTATTGCCCTTGGAAGTGTAATCCATGATTTCCTGAACCCTGATTTTTTACTGGTCGGGGAATATGATAAAACATCAGGAGAAACCCTTGAAAAATTCTATGAAAAGATTATGGAAAACAAACCTCCGTGCAAACGGATGAGTATAGAAAATGCTGAACTGGCAAAAATCTCGCTCAATTCGTATATTACCATGAAGATCACCTTTGCCAATATACTCACCGAGCTTTGCGAAAAGATTCCGGGAGGGGATATTGATGCAGTTACGGATGCGATCGGACTTGACAAGCGGATTGGACGAAAGTATCTTACCGGGGGCCTCGGATTCGGGGGCCCATGTTTTCCCCGGGATAATGTCGCAGTGAGCTATTTTGCCCGCTCACTTGGTGTCCGGAACGAAATTGCCGAAGCGACTGATCAGTTCAACCAGACTATTCCTGATCGTATTGTTAATCGTTTGAAACCTCTTATCAGGCCGGGTTCAACGGTTGCGGTCCTTGGGTTGTCTTACAAACCATTTTCCTGTGTGGTGGAGGAATCCCAGGGGATTTTCCTTGCCCGGGCACTTTCAAAACAGAATCTCATCGTAACCGGGTTTGATCCACTTGCCAATGAGAATGCAAAATCGGTAATGGGTGACGATATCGAGATAAAAAATTCCCTTAATGAGTGTCTTGAACAGGCTGATGCTGTTCTGATCACCACACAGGACCCGGCGTTTGCCAACCTGAAACTACAGGATTTCCAGAATGCTAAACATGATGTTCTTGTTGTAGACTTCTGGAGGATACTGGACCAGGAGTTGTCTGGGAAACCCGGTATACGATATATTCCGGTTGGGCGGGGAGATGACAGCCAAAATAATACTGTGTGTCTCAAAAATATGTGGAAATGAAGCATTTTCCCATGGCACACGATTATTATCATATCGGGCAGGAATAGAATACCGGGACGGAGGTTTTTAATGCAATTTGAGGAAAAAACAATCCAGGAAGTAAAAAATTACTGGAATACCCGCCCCTGCAATATCCGGCATTCATCTAAAGAGATCGGAACACGTGAATATTTTGACGAAATTGAAGCAAGGAAATATTTCGTTGAGCCACATATTCCCGTTTTCGCTGGTTTCAAACAATGGTCCGGGAAAAAAGTTCTTGAAATTGGATGCGGGATTGGCACGGATACAATAAATTTTGCCCGCAATGGTGCACAGGTCACTGCTGTTGATGTATCTCAGGAATCGCTCAACCTCGCAAAACAACGTGCAGAAGTATATGGCATAGATAATCTAATTCATTTTTATTGCGGAAATGCTGAAGAATTGTCCTCATTTATCCCCCCTGACCATTATGATCTGATCTATTCATTCGGAGTTATACACCATACACCACACCCGGAAAAGGTGCTAGAGCAGATACGAAATTGTGGTAATGCGGGTACTGAAATTCGGATAATGGTCTATCACCGGCATTCGTGGAAAGTATTCTGGATTATCCTAAAATATGGGTGGGGACAATTCTGGAAAACTGATGAGCTCGTCGCGAGATATTCTGAAGCACAGACGGGATGTCCTATCACCTACTCATATTCAAAAAAACAGTTTTTTGAGTTGATGGAAAAAAATGGATTCAAAGTAAAGGAAATATTTGTAGACCATATTTTTCCTTACAGAATTCCGGATTATGTGCAGTATCGGTACGTTAAAGTGTGGTATTTCAGATGGATGCCCGATGCAGTGTTCCGCTGGCTGGAGCGTCAATTAGGCTGGCACCTGTGTGTGAGTGCGATTATTGAATAATTCCTGTCACGGTACCTGCGAGGGGAATGTAAAAAATATACAAATCTTTTTCCCGTTTAATCGATAACAACTAATCCATACATGTCCGATTCTCCGTATCTCAGTATTGTTGCTGTATCCAGAAACGATGGGCATGGCGGGCATCTTCTTGAACGAATGGAATATTTTATTGACTCTTTATATGAGCAATGCAACCGCTACCGTCTTGATACTGAGTTAATTATTGTCGAATGGAATCCTCCTGAAAATAAAAAACGGCTTTTTGAAGCATTAAAATGGCCATGTGATACGGGATTTCTTAAAACGAAAATAATTGTCGTGCCACATGAGGTACATAGTACCTTTAAGCATTCTGAACGGCTGCCATTATTCCAGATGATTGGGAAAAACGTTGGAATACGGAGAGCTAAAGGAGAATTTATTCTTGCCACAAATATTGATATCCTGTTCTCCGATGAACTTATGGAATACCTTGCAAAGAAAAAACTCCACAATGATGTATTATACCGTGCTGACCGGATGGACAGTGCATCACCGTTTAACAGTTGGCTCCAGTTTTTTTGTAAACAGTCCTCTTCCGTAATTCTCGATTTCTGTAAAACCAATATCATCCGCGTTAATAAAAAATATGGTACATTTGCTGCAGGTTCAATCACGGAACACCTTAACGTGTATGTCAGGCATCATATTCAAAAACTGAAGGACCATTATACCGGAAGAATTCCGTTTTATGGTGCTATTCATACAAACGGCTGCGGGGATTTTACCCTGATGTCCCGGTCTCTGT
>Ga0209668_10000425_pt1 | contig 17431 bp, 29 predicted proteins | sample FrelakmetPLP11PL_FD_187150 | JGI IMG/M metagenome (GOLD analysis project Ga0209668, IMG submission 187150) | Freshwater lake sediment microbial communities from the University of Notre Dame, USA, for methane emissions studies - PLP11 PL (SPAdes)... | ecosystem: Environmental > Aquatic >... | reverse complement strand
CCAGCCTGATTTGCGCTCACCAGTTGTAAAACCTGATCCGATAATGTGTCCACCGCTTGCCATGTTATGCCTCTCCTTGTGTTGGTCCGTTCTGGAACTCAAATGCTTTGACGTTAAGATCAACCCGAATGTTATAGAGTGCTTGCAGAACGTCTGCTGTGGCTGCCAGAGCTTCACGGGTTAACTGCTCTGGATAGTGAGGTTTGAGGTTTACCGACATTTCAACAAGTTGTGTGTCAAGAGCTGACAGCTCCCGCATCACTTTGTTCTTGTATTTCTGATCCATCTGTCACCTCGTTGTGTCAAATCATATTAAGACCAATAAAATATGGTGTCAATGGTGATTGCTATTTTTTTTAAAAAATGTTACTGATGATGATCTTAACAGCACTGAAAGGGCATCTAAATGACTGATTACATTCGCAAAACTATTGTAGTGCAGCCTGAACAATACGAGCGCATTAAGGACTTTCGGTTTGAAAATCGCATGGCAACCGAGATGGACGCGATTAGAACCTTGATCGAAATGGGTATGCACTTTGCTCTTTTGAAAGAGGATGAGCAATTTAATATCGACGAGCAAAACGCGGTCGAGCGTCTCAACAAAACCATGCGGTGAATGCCATGACCCGCTGGTTCAGGCTTTACGATGATGTTCTGAACGATCCAAAGGTGCAGAAGCTGAACGGTGAGCTGTTCAAGCTCTGGATCAACGTGCTTTGCATCGCGTCAAAACACGGGGGAGTTCTTCCCTCTCTGGATGATTTAGCTTTTGAACTTCGCTTGCCGACACTGGTTTGCAAAACTGAAATTGATATGTTGAAAGCAGCAGGATTGATAGACGGAGATAAGAAGCTAAAACCTCATGGATGGGAAAAAAGGCAATATAAATCAGACACTTCGACCGATAGAGTGAAACGTTTCAGGGAACGTTCCCGTAACGTTACAGAAACGGTGAGTGAAACGGCCCCAGATACAGATACAGAGACAGATACAGAAACAGATAAAAACCAAAAGAAAATTCCAAAGAAAAGGGACCGCTCCGCAGGCTCCGCTGAGTTTGAGAATTTTTGGTCGGTTTACCCGAGAAAGATCAACCGAGCGGTAGCATTGAAAGCCTTTGAAAAGGCGACACGCAAGACAGAGGCTGATCTGATCATCACGGCTGTCCGAGGGTATAAGTTTGCGGATGATGAGCAATTTATCCCTCATCCTGCAACGTGGCTCAACCAAGAGCGTTGGGTTGATGGAACACCGACAAGCATTAGACCACAAGTCACAGAGGCTGAGAAAGCCGTATTTTTAGAGGAGCATCAACAATGGCTAAAAGAGTTTCGGAAGAAGCAGTTAGCGGACTAGGGCCGTGGGATCAGTCAGCGTTAAACTGGATGATCATCCGCAAAGACCCTGAAGGCAATATGGGGTTTATGGTCAAGAAAGGCGGAGCCGCCAGAGAGTGGTATCGGTATTTTGTCGGTATGAGGCTTCACAACAAGGCAAAGCACCTTAAATCGGCAATGCTTCAGGACCGGGCTTACATGGTTCCGTGTGAATGGCCTGAGCAATACGATCCAGATTTCACGCCAAGCAAAGATAGGTATCGGATCGAGCAAGAGCCGACCAAGGAAGAACGGGAAGCCATTGTCGAGAAGTTTAACACGATCCTTTCCGGTATCGGAAAACATGGAGATATTTTCCAGCAGGAACGTGCCGCCACGCCAGTCGGTCAGATATACCGCGTCAGTGACCGCGTAAAAGCAGAGAGAGAGGCAAGGAGCGGGGTCCGAGCAAAATCTAACCTCCCATATCGTGATGACTGAAAGAGGGGCTTGTATGACCTTTATAACGCGAACAGCGAACATCAACGATTTGACCTTTATCGACCACTTGCAAAAACGCAACGCGGAGGAGTTGGCGTTTTTCCCGAAAGTGGTTTTTGAAAGAGAGATCGAAAACCGCAGAATTGTGCTCGCAGAATACAACGCAGAGCCGTGCGGGTATCTTTACCATGGTTCGCTAGGCAATATCTGCCGCATCCATCAAGCGTGTATCCAATACGATTTGAGGGGTCAGCTATACGGCGCGGCATTAGTCAGAGACTTGATAGCCATTTGTGAGGCTTCTCAAACGTCAACCATCAAGCTGCGTTGCGGGTCAGACATAGACGCCAATCAATTTTGGCAAGCTATGGGCTTTGTGTGCGAGGCAGTGACGCAAGGCGGCGTTAGGCGCATGAGGGACATAAACCACTGGGTTTTGAACATTCAGCCTCAATTGTTCTTTTTTGAAACAGAACCTTCTGCCAAGCAAAAAGATGCTAGTTTCTGGCGCAAGCGTGGCGATTTGAGCGCGAGCGGGTTTCAAAGGGGTTTGGGCCTGAAAAGGTATCGCGAAGCGGTCTTGGCAAAAAAAGACCCTCACGGATAAAATCAACGCGAGGGTCTAAGTCAGGGAGGAAACACGTCGGTTCAAGGCAACCGATGAGCAACCGGAGGATAGGTGTTTCTTGTTAACGGATCAACTGATAAATTCGATCCATCATGCACGACCACGCTGCAGCCGAGGCACACAAAGAGAATAATCAACAAGCACAGATAGAATAACGCAATGTTAACTGCCTTTTGCTTATCGTCTTCATACATTGCTATCCCCTGTGTTTACCAGCTTTGCAGCCATGTCCTTTATGTCTTGTTCCACATGGTCAAGCATGTTTTTAACGCTCTTAGGCTGAATGTAGAGGCTTGCAATCGCGTGCAAGCTGGTAATCTCGGCATAGTGATCAACGTGATCCCATCGGTTCGAGATTTGGGCCTCTATCATCGCCACCTTAAGCATAACCATATCATAACCACTATAAACGCGATTAAGTTTGATTGATGCGATTTGTGCTGCCTTGTCATAAAAAGCAACGTGGTCACCATAATGATCGGCATGGTCGCCTGTGATTTTTGCAGCGTTCAACAGTGTGTTATCGATGTTTGTCATTGTCTAATTCCTTCCAGGATTGAATGAGTGTTTCCAGATCGTTTTGCATCTTTTGAATGATTGCTTGGCTATCTGCTAGTGCCTCCTCTACCCTTTCCATCTCTTCACGCCACAATTCGTTCAAATCGTTGAAAGCGTTTTCAGTGTGCTTGATGTTCATTGGAAAGCCCTCAAAATACACGGATTGAAAAACTAAGACGTGTTGTGTCATTGCCTATTGTTTCATAACAAACATCATGAAAAGCCACATGCTCAGTCACTCCACGATCTAAGGCGCGTTCATCCTCAGCACGTTTAATCTCAGTCATCTCCTGCATAAAACGCAAGATACGTTCTTGGCAACGTGCCTTTTGCTTAGGGTCTTTTGTTGTCGCTGCCACATGCTCATTCCAGAATATTTCACGCTCTAATTGTTGAATGTTCATAGTGTTCCCCTTTCACAGTGCTTCGATTGCTTGAATGATCCGCATAGCCTCCACGCGGTCTTCAGGCTTGATTTGGTCGTTATTCTCAACAAGCCATTCATCAAGCGACATGACAGGAAAGAAATAACGGTCCATCAATTCACAAGCGGCTTCGTGTAATGCGATCTCTTGATTAATGTTTGTCATGATCAGCCCCTATCAAAAAGCCATTGCCAAAAATGTGATGAATGTGACGAAACTTGCAATTCCAACAAGTTCTAAGATGTCTTCGATGATCCATGTCATGTTCAGTCCCCTTTACGCTGCTTTAAGTGACGCGTGCTGGATTGCGACGTGATCAAAGCAGAAAGCCCAATCACCGTTAGGCAAAGAGCCTGAACGAAGTTCTATACCGTTCCAGCCGTACTTCTCGCACAAGCACCAAGCTGCATGGTATGCGCCACCGTCTCGATCTGTATAGCTAAACGGCACAGTTATAGGCTTTACACCCTCAGCCATTGCTTTCCATCGTGAACCCTTGGTGTTTGTGGCTGGAATATACTTCACTTGAATTGCTTTCATGTTCAGTCCCCATTGTTTGTTGATCTCATCAGTACCGGCATTACCGGTAGACGGTCCTAAGACCGTTTCGATCTGTTAGGCTCTAATCATTTCAGCGTGAGAGATGATCAAAGGCCAATCTTTAGGCTCAACAATAGGCTCAGCAATCAGATAATATTCAGACCACATAAAACTTAAGATTGCGTTAATGGAAGCATAAGGATTTGCATCTTGCGCCACTAACAACTCAGTTTCAAAAGTTAGTGCATCATCTCCTTGCAGGAAGACGGATTGCATACGGTCGAAACTGATAAACTCATAAGACAAACCGTAACCATGGCTGATAAGTTTGAATTGATCTGTTTTGTAGAGTGTTTGATTGTTCATTGTCGTGTTTCCTTATGATTGATTAGGCTGCCATGCCGATAATGATGCAGAACAACCGGTGGCGATTGTTAAGGTTCCATTCGGTCGGGAACCGCTCAGCATATTCACACTCACGGTTGTAACAGTCTGCTTCGGATTGTGTGAACACATGGCCGTTGAACGCTGTGTATCCTGCTTCGATTTTTGTCATTGTGCTTGCTCCTAGTTGCGCCGTCTCAATCGCGGCTTACTCTTATAACTTATCTCTATTAATATTCTTTGTAAATAGCATAAAAACATATTTATAATAGGTACAAATACTTAGAGAATATATTCCTTATAATCTCTTTTATATATAATAGATAATTAGTGAATGAATATACCAATCCAATGGTTTCTAGAAATGTGAAGAGAGCCTTCCTCTGTGCGCGTTTGGAGAAACCTCTTTTGGGGTCTGGTATATAAATTACATACTCATACTGTTATTTAATCTCTTATATATATGATAAGAGACTAGGTTAGTGTAAGTGTATTGATATGTAGCACTGGCATGTGACTTGGCCTCGGATGGGCCACGGGGGGGCTGGTTTGCGTGCACCCCACCATTCTCTTCCCCCAAATTTTATTTTGACTTCTTGTTAGTTAACAGTTATGTAATGTTTCATGATAGTGATTGATAGGAACATCCCTGTGACTGAAGTGCCTCGTCAGCGGAGTGAGGCGAAGTACCCATTTGCGGGTATGCAGGTTGGCGACAGTTTTTTTATTCCGTGTGATGACGTGAGTGAGAATGCTTTGCCGAGCTATAGGTTGGCTAATCAACTAAGGGCTTTGTCCTGGAAGTATGGCAAGCGTTTGGGTTGGAAGTTTGTGACCCGCACGGTTGACTGTGGTGTTCGGGTTTGGAGGGTTGAATAATGGCTGAAGTTAACAACGATGAGATTATGTCAGCTCTGGACAAAGACCGTGCCATGGACGTTTGGCGTAAGACTGTTGAAGCGTACCCTGTCATGAAAGACGTTGATTTTTCTTACAAGCCTGCTGGCGTTGAGCAGCCAGAAGGTGCTGGGATTGAAACGTATGGAGTTCAAGAAACCTATCGCCCAGCCCACTTGCCTTTGGGTAAGGTTGGTATTGGTGCTTGGTCATCTAAAGGGTTAGACGCTGAAGGGCTTGTCGGGGATTACCTGTCGCATCATTTGGTTTACAACGACCCAAAGATTGCGGAGATGTACAAACAGTTCCAAGCTCAAACGATGGCTAACCCTCAAGGCCAAGATTTCTTGAAAGAGTTGTACAGAGAGTCTCAGGACTTTGGGGAGAAGCGTCCTTACGATCAATGGCTTCAAGTTTCTGGTTGGCCTCAGTATTTGAGAGGCTATGTGTCTAGGCAATTTACGCCTGAAAATTATTCTAAAGTTTATTCTCCTGAGCAGATTAAACTTATGGATCAGATGCGTCAGATGGTAGGGTTAAAATAAGTAGCGGGGTGGAGAAGTCTGGTATCTCGACAGCCTCATAAGCTGTAGGTCGCGTGTTCAAATCACGCTCCCGCAACCAAGTTTGTTTCTGTTGGGGACTTATCCTGGGTAAGCCCATCACGACCAGCAGGGACAATGTGATCTGGCTACGATTGAGCTTTCTCGGTCGTCGCGATGTCGGACACAGGACCGCAATCCGTGAGCGGTTTATTCTATGGCTTTAGACGCGCCCATAGCTCAGCTGGATAGAGCATCTGCCTACGAAGCAGAGGGTCGGACGTTCGAATCGTTCTGGGCGCACCATTTACAGGGGATGAGAATGATACATGTGCTGGCTTGGGATAATGTTGATCAGCGGATCATTGACGCTCAGAAGTCGGTGCTTGATCATTTCAAGATTAATTACACTCTGCATCGCAAGAACATAGATCACGGCGAGTTTATGAACCGCATTATGGAAGCCTCGGTGTGTGAGGTGGTCGGGTTTTTGGACGTGGATTGTGTTCCGCTTAACAATCAGATTGTTCCGGCAGCCCAGACTTATTGCGTAAAGAACAAGAGCTTCATAGGTATTGCTCAAGTCTCCAATCACATCCCACCGGCAGCCCATATTTATGCCGCGCCAGCGTTCTTCTTCATTAATCGTCAGGCTTGGTTAGACCTCGACAGGCCCACCTTTTGTTCAACTCCTAGCTCGGACGTTGCGGAGAATGTGAGCTATGCGGCTGAGGAGCGTGGTTTGCCCTATCGTGCGTTGTACCCTGTGAAGTGCGCGGAGCCTTTGTGGCGGCTGGGCAACTACGGCATGTACGGCATTGGCACTGAGTTCATTGGCGGCATCTATCACCTCTATCAAAGCCGCATGTCTGAGAACATGAAGATGTTTGAGCGCGTCTGCGAAGAGGTTGTCAGCAATGAAGTTTGACCTCAATCACTTCTACCACTTTTGCCAGCAGCTCAAGATTGAAACCAAAGAGCATGGCCTAAAAAAGATGGACAACCTTCTCGGCAGCCAGACCTATGTGATGGAAGAGATTGCAAAAGGTCTTGAGGATGATTGTCACTTCTTCGTTATTCTGAAAGGACGGCAACTTGGAATCACTACCATCAGTCTTGCTCTGGATCTGTATTGGCATTTTATCACTCCTGGGATGCAGGGAACACTAACGACGGACACGGAAGAAAACCGTGACATGTTCCGCTCGACACTTGCCATGTACATGGACGGGTTGCCCAAAGAATATAAGATTCCTGCACTGGCACATAACCGCAACAGCCTGTCGTTGAAAAACCGTAGCCGCTTGTTTTATCAGGTGGCTGGCTTGCGAGCTAAGGGGTCACTGGGCCGAGGTAAAGCTATTACCTATCTGCACGGCACAGAAACGTCCTCGTGGGGCGATGAAGAAGGTCTGGCATCATTGCTGGCCTCGCTGGCAGAAACAAACCCCAACCGCCTCTATATGTTTGAGAGCACGGCCCGTGGCTTTAACATGTTCCATGACATGTACGTCACAGCCAAACGCGCCAAGACCCAAAGAGCTATTTTCTGCGGCTGGTGGCGTAACGAGCTTTACTCGGTTGCCGGTGACAGCAATGTCTACAAAGCCTACTGGGACGGTCGCCTGACTCCTGAAGAGAAAGAATGGACCAAGGACATCAAAAAACTCTACGGAGTTGAGATCAACACGCGGCAGATTGCTTGGTGGCGGTGGAAACTGGCTGAAGGGATCAAGGATGATGCCCTGATGTTTCAGGAGTTCCCGCCGACCGAGGACTATGCCTTTGTGATGACCGGTAGCTCGTTCTTCTCAAACAGCCGTATCACTGACGCAATGAAGGTGGCAAAGAAGAGGTCGTTCGATGGTTACAGGTATGCTTTCGGCAATAACTTCCAGGATACAGAAGTTCTTAAATCCTCCGAACGTCTTGCCACCCTTAAGATCTGGGAAGAACCAATTGACACGGCCTATTACGTCATCGGTGCAGACCCCGCTTACGGCTCCTCCGATTGGGCTGATCGTTTTGCCATTCAGGTCTTTCGCTGCTATGCGGACGGCATGGAACAGGTTGCCGAGTTCGCTACGTCAGAACTCAACACCTATCAGTTTGCATGGGTCATCGCGCATCTTGCGGGCGCGTATAAAAACTCGACGCTCAACCTCGAAGTCAATGGCCCTGGTCAAGGGGTCATCCAAGAGCTGAGGAACCTCAAACGCCAAGCCGTTGTCCTTGGTGGTCAGCCTGGCAAAGACTTGATGGCTGTGCTGTCTTGCATGACCAACTACATCTGGCGCAAGAACGACACCCTCGGTGGCCTGACCAATTCTATCGGCTGGCTCACAACTCACGCGTCCAAAGAACGCATGATGGGCTACACCAAGGATTACTTCGAGCGGCAGATGATGGACCTCTATTCCGAGGAACTGCTGGAAGAAATGAAAACCATCCGTCGTGAAGGCGGGGCAATCCATGCACCTGGGCGGGGCAAAGATGATCGTGTGCTTGCTACTGCTCTTGCCGTTGCAGCGTTTGCTGAACAGGTTCAACCTCAACTGATCATGCGCCGGATTACCCGCACGGTCAGCCAGACAGAGGCAAATAGCACCCCTGAACAGCTCTCGGTCGGGCGCAACGTGTCTACCTACCTCAAGAAGCTGGGGTTGTATGGGCAATGACAAAAGCTGAACTCTTTCGACAGATGGCTCGGTTTGCCAAAGACACCAATCGCGCTGTGTCGTGGGACTTTTTTGCCGAGATGACGGGGATTTCTGCCCAGCATTTGCAGGATGTGTTTGTTACTCGCAAGCACCCTATGACTGAAACGACCCAGATCAGGGTCACTCGCGCCCTTGAAAAGCTCAAGCGTGGGGATGTGACGGTCATGCAGAACCGCGACCGCACCCGCTTCCTGCAATACAACAAGGAACCCAAGCCCCGTGTGGTGCGTGATAACCGCATTGCCTTTGAAAACGGGCAGTTCAAACTCCAAATAGGGCTTAGAAACAAGTCCGATTACTCTCACCAAGACCTAAATGAACAGATAGGAGACCGAAATGGCCGTATTAAAGTCCTATAAGTGCGAAGAACACGGATACTTCGATGCGTGGGAACAAGCCTGTGAACACTGCGATAAAGTGCCAGAACAGGTCTTTTTGAAGCCTTTTTCGATCAAATCCGACCGTACAAAAAAGGCTGACCGCACTTTGAAGGGTCTGGCTAAAGACTTTAACATGACCAATCTCAAGTCAACGCGTGAAGGCGAGTCGCAGACCGGCTACCACACCCGCAACAACAAACCTGTGTCCAAGCAAGAGCAAGAGTTTGCCAATCAACCTCCTAAAGGTTATGAGGCAGCTAACAACGGTGGCGTGAACTGGGGCGGTGCGGCTGGAATGAGTATGCCTAGCGTATTGGCTGGAACTGCTGTAAAGTCCGTCTACGGTGAGCCGACCGGTTTTAACCCGCGTAACGTCGAGGGTTTGACAGGCCCGAAACCAAATATGATAATGCGCGATCATGAGAACCTTTCTCTCAAGGACAGCAAATGAAGATTCCAAGTGACCCGCTCGAAAGAGAATATTTCTACAATAGCTTGATCGAGAAGTGCATGGTGTCACGCGACGAGCGGCGTTCTGACTACGCGTCGCTCCGTTCTTATTATCTGTTTGGGAACTCTCCTGAAGAAGAACCGGCTCTCTACAACAAGATCTTTTCCCACATCGACCAGCTCTGCTCGTTTTTGTATTCGGCAGAGACTACGCGCTTCAACATCTCGCTTGGCGCGGCGGTGCATGAGGACGAGCATCGCAAGATCCCGCCTCTGACCCAGTTGCTGCACGACGAGTGGAATAATTCAAACGCTGACCAAGTGTTCTCGATGGCCCTGACTTGGAGCCTCGTTTACAATTCGTCGTTTGTGAAACTGCTGATCCACAAAAACTCAATCCATCCGTACTATGTAGACCCAGGCAACGTGGGCGTTTTGCGCGAGGACATTGCGTATACCGACCGGCAGCAAGCCTTCTGCATGACGTACTACATCACCAAAGCTGACTTGCTCGCTCGCCTCTTCTCGCATCCAAAGCGCGACAACATCCTGAAGCGCGTGACCTCGGCGATGCACCAGCCTCAACAGATGCCCGACGGCATCAACCGCATCATTATGTCTCAGGTCGATCCGACCATGTACGGCAACGTCAATCTGGATCTGTCCGGCTTTAACCGCATGAAGGCGCGGCTGGCTGAAGATACCATTGAGATGACAGACCTGTATGTTTGGAACGACGATACTGAAGATTACCAGATCGTGACCAAGGCAGAGCCTGACGTGATCGTTTACGACCGCGAAGGCGAAAGCATGTTTTTGAAGGGCGAACTGCCGTTCATCCAACTCTGCCCAAATCCGCAATACGATTACTACTGGGGACAATCCGAGGTTCAAAAGCTCGTTGCACTGCAACAGATGCGCAACAGGCGCATGACTGAAATTTTGGATCTGCTTTCTAAACAGGTCAATCCACCGATTGCCTTGTCTGGCTTTACAGGCATCTTGGATGAGAAAAACTTTGCGCTCAATCGCGCTGGTGGCCTTCTTTCGACCGACATGCCTAATACTAAAGTTGAAAAGCTAGCCCCTACAATCCCACAGGATTTGTACGCGCAGCTTAAAGAAATTGACTCCATGATGGAAGAGGCGTCGGGGATCTCCTCGGTTCTTCAGGGGCGTGGGGAACAAGGTGTGCGCTCTGCGGGTCACGCATCGCAATTAGCGCGGCTAGGATCAAGCCGTGCAAAGAAACGGGCATTGGTTGTTGAGGATGCTCTTGAGAAGATGGCAACATTGTATCTCAAGATCATGCAACAATACGACCCAACCCATCTTCGTGACGCAGACGGTGTTAAGTTCATTCCGGAACAATTCACCCGCGATTACGTTGTGAAGGTTGATGCCCACTCTAACAGCCCGATCTTTATGGAAGATCTGCGCTCGCTGGCGTTCAATCTGTTTAAGGCTCAGGCAATCGACAAAGAAAGCCTCCTTGACTTGCTTGACCCGCCAATGAAGCAGATGCTTAAAGATCGCTTGAAGAAGATTGAGGAAAAAGGCGCACAGCAAGCTGCTGAGAAGCCACCTCAAAAACCTAAGGCAGTTGCGTAATGGCAAAGCGTTTAGCATCAGGTGCTGGCGGTCAAATGCGGGCAAAAGCAAGCAATTTGGCAAAGTCTAATAAACCTGCTAGCATGACTTACAAGATACAGAATATTCGTTCTAAAGCCCCTGCTGCAAAGCGCGGTGGCCCTAGGATGAAGAGATACTGATGTGAAAGTCAGTTCGCAATTGGGGACGTTCACTTTAACCTAGGAGAGCTTAACATGGCTCGTCGTCGCGGTCGTAAAGCAAAGCGTTAATCCTCTAAGGATTACGTTATCACCCTTCCCACAACACCTTTCTAGAGGAGCGCATCATGCGTCGCAAAGGTCGTAAGGCAAAGCGTTAATTACTACGGGTTTGTCCCGCTAGTTAATGCGTTTCCCTTGAGGGGGAGGGAACTTCAAATATATTCTCCCTCGATTTTTCTATCTGAGGATTTGTTATGGCGAACGAACAAGACTTGATGGCTATGATGTCGGGTGGCCCTGCTGCCGGTGGTGCTTTGCCACCAGGTGCGCCTCCTTCAGATACTACGCCTCCTATTCCTACGCCTATGTCCACGCCTGAACCTAAGAACGGTCAGCGCGAGGCAGCATTGATCAATGTGAGCATGGCTCTTGATCTGCTGGAACAAGCTCTTCCTGCTGTTGGCAGCGAGTCCCCAGAAGGTAAGCGTTTGATGTCCGCGCTGTCGGCGTTGACCAGCCTTCTCGGACCAAAGAAGCAAAAAACCGGCGAACTTCAAAACGCTGAAATTTTGCAACTGTTGCAAAACCTTCCTCAAGCCGGTGGCGGCGGTATGCCTAAGCCTGGAATGATGAATGCTCCAGGTGGTCCTCCCGCTGGCGCACCTCCAATGCCCCCTCCAGGCGGTATGCCTCCTGGTGGCGCACCTCCCATGCCGATGTAAGGATGTCCTAACATGGATCTTTTTAAACCTCGCGGCGCAGCCGCACCTCGTAATCCAACGACTAACCAGCAGCAGAATGGTCAAATCACCAACCCACCTCGGTTTGCTCCGATGGGCGGTCTTTCTAGTGCCAATAAAGCTACTGCAAAGAATAGCATGACGATCAAGCCACCCGGCGATGGTCGTAAAGTAATCTGAAGCACATAGGGGACAACAATGGCTTCTTTAGAAGATCTTTCGCCCGAAGCACGAGATGAGCTTGCTCTCATTTCGCGTCAGCTTGCAGAAAATCCTGAAACTCGTGAGGCATTCCTTCGTTTGACGAAGAAAGCGCGTCCTGAGATGACAATCGACACCATTGACATGCAAGATCGCATGGATGCTCGATTACAGGTTATGCAATCTAAACTCGATCAAATGGAAGCGTCAAAGCGTGAGGACGGTGCTCTTGCAGAGCTTGAGCGTCGGCGTCGCGAGTTGATTTCCAAGGGCAAAGCTACGTCCGAAGAAGATATTGGTCGCATTGAAAAGATTATGCTCGAAAAGGGCATTCAGAATCACGAGACTGCTGCGGAATATGATCAGTGGATGCGTGAAAACTCGAAACCTACGGGCCAGAGCTTTTACAACCCACATTTCATGAACGAGACTGCGCGTGACACGCTGTCGAAGTTCCATAAGAATCCGGTAGGAGCCGCCCGTGACGAAGCATCTAAGGCACTTATGGAACTCCGTAAGCACCCTGGACGGTTCGGTATCTAAAGCAGCGTGGGGACGCTGAAACAACCTAGAAGAGGTTAACGATGGCTATTGGTGGTGGTATTATCCCAGCTACCGGCTCGTCGCAGTTTAATGAACTCACGTACGTTACGCGTCGTGCGTTCATCCCTAAGCTGGTGGTGCAGCTTTACAACTCCACCCCACTTATGGCTGCGTTGATTGCCAACTCACAGACTGCAACGGGCGGTGTCTCGTCTGTTACAGTTCCCGTACAAGGCTCACAGTTCGTAAATGCTCAGTGGTCCGACTACAGCGGCTCCTTCGCACAGCCGTCAGTTCAGCAGGGCGCGTATAACGCCGAATTTACGCTAAAGCTGATGATTGCTCCAGTTCCATTCCTCGGTATGGAAGGCGCAGTGCAGCAGGATCATGCTATCATTCCTCTGATCGAAGCTCGCATGAACGATGCGACCAACGTGATGATGGATGCGATGGCTTATTCGCTGTACAACAACACGACCAACACTCAGCAGTTTACTGGCTTGCCAGCCGCTGTTGATGATGGCACCGGCACTGCTACCTATGGCAATATCAACCGCTCCACCTACACATGGTGGAAGTCCGGTCAGTATGCCGCTGGTTCGGTTAATCCTACCCGTCAGAACGTGCTCCAGTACATCTCCGGCACTGTTAAGAAGGGCGCAGAAGTGCCTTCCTTTGGTGTTTGCGGCTTTGGTACTTGGACTCTGCTGGCTCAGGATTATGTCGGTCAGGAACAGTATGTCATCACCCCAGGCTCCGGCTTTGACGGTGACGGCAATGGTCCTCAGGCTGCTTTCCGCGCCCTCATGGTCGCTGGTGTGCCGATCTACCCAGATCCCTACTGCCCAGAAGGTACTCTGTATCTCCTGAACAACAACTACCTGTCGCTCTATATCCATGAGCAAGGTCAGTTTGTGTTTACCGGCTTTGAATCCACTCTGCCTAACTGGCAAGTTGGTTACGTCGGTGCAGTGTTAACAATTGCCGAGCTTGTCAGCACGAAGCCTAAGTCGATGACTAAGGTTACTGGCTACAACTCGCTGTCACTGTAAGAGGAGCTTGAATCATGGCTGGTGGTATTTCAAAAATCCTCGTCGCAAGCACTCTCACTAACGCCCCTTCAGCGTATTTGCTGACAACTACCATTACCTCGGTTGGTATCGGTAACTTGACTGCATTGAACGCTGGCACGTCTTCAGCTCAGTATATCCCTGCTGGTATGTATGTCCTCCCGACTGCTACCAACAATGTGACCATTGAGGTGAATACGGGCGCAGCCGGTATCAACAACTGGGTCACTTACATTGCAGCCAACACTGGTGGCACCATCATCTCTGATGGTTACAACATGCGCGGCAACGCAACGACTGCTACCCAGACCTTGACGCTGTATGGTGTGAATGGTGGTCAGAACGCGACCGGTCAATACAACTCGTAAAGGGGTATAACCTATGGGTAATCCAAATCGAGTTGCATCTAATACGCAAGATGACTTTGGTAACTATCGCGTAGCGACGGCTACCCAAGTGTCTGTAGCAAGCACCGGTAATACGGTTGCAATTTTGCCAATCCTTGAAGGTGGTCTAACACCTAATACGGGTTCGTTTATTGTACGTCGTATTACCGTTTGCAATCCGGCTAATACGGCTGGTGGAACTGTACAGACTTTGCTGCCAACACAAGTGTCAATCATCACTTCGAGTGATGGTAACACGAGCAACGCAGTGGCATCATCGCAGAACCTGACCAACATCACGGCTGTAAACACCTTCCAAGACCTGACAATTGCCTCGGCATACCTGTCAGGATCGGTTACGGCTTCTGCACTTTATGTGAAAGTTAACACAGCGGGCGCAGCAAACCATGTTGTTCGGTTCAACGTGTTTGGTGAAGTGGTACAGTTCTAATGTCTAATGTTTGGGTCACAAATGTCGGGGAAGAGTTTTTCATCGACCAGTGGGATAGTGTGCAGTATGCGTTCTCTCCTAATAAGCCGGTGGAAATCCCTGACTATGTGGCCCGACACATCTTTGCTTACAAGATGTCTGACAAGACTCCCTGTTTGGCTCGCCTTGGTTGGGCGGTTACAAACAATGACGTTCCTAAGGCTATGGAGCGTCTCAATAAGTTTGTAATAACCGAGGAGAAGCCTCAGAGCTACCACAATGCGTCCCCAGTGGTAGAACGAGTACCCCTCCCCGTTTCACGGCGGGGCGGGGGAAAGGACGTTAAATAATGTGGTGGTGTCATGATTGTAACTTTGAGCGATTACATTTTTGTCGTCAGACGGTTGCTGCATGATGCAAATGCCAACTTCTGGACGGACGAAGAACTAACAATCGACATCAACGATGCTCGACAACGCCTTGTGCGTGATACGGGCTGTCATCGTATTCTTCAAACAAGTGCCGTGCTTACCGGCATTGAATCATACGACTTCTCTACTCTCCCTGAAGGCACAAAGACGATGGACGTGATCAACCTCAATGTTTATTGGGGCAATTCTCGTATTCCATTGCGCTATGTCTCGTGGACTCAATTCAACGCTCAGATGCGTTACTGGATCAATTATCAGGGCCAGCCAGTCATTTACTCAATGTACGGGCCAAACAAGTACTTTGTCGCCCCTGTGCCTGATCAAGATTATGTGACTGAGCTAGACACTGTTGTCCGGCCTACAGATCTTGCGGCTTTGGATGACGTTGATACCGACATTGTAGATCCGTGGAAAGACCCTGTGCCTTTCTATGCGGCTTATATGGCTAAGTTCAAAGAACAGAGCTATGGCGAAGCCGAATTGTTTAAGCAGCAATATGTTCAACAACTTCAGAACGTCCTGTCCACTACGTTCACACGCAGGATGCCTGACCCTTATAGTCATCCGTACTGATCATGGCAGCATCTCCCGAACAGAAAAAACAATACCATGTTACCAAATCCTTCAAGGGTTTGAACACTAAAGCCAATCGCACGGCTATTGGTGAGGATGAGTTTTCATGGATTGAAAATGTTCAGCCTGTCGGGTTTGGCAATCTCAAGGTCGTTCCTAACTACTCAAACGTAGCTGCTACGTGGTCTAATACGGTTACACAATTTTGCAGCGTTAACATTAACAATTATGATTACATTCTAGCGTTTCAGGCTAACGGCGCAGCTCAGTATTACAACATTGATACCAATGTGCAGGGCAATCTAGCTGTCTCTGGTACGTTTACCGGCACAGGTGTACGAGCAAAACAATGGAAAGATGAACGCGCTATCATCATCGACCCTGTTAAAGGCTACTACACATGGGATGCCATTGACCTTATTCCTGTTGGATCAGTAGGTGCTATCGGCATTACCAACCCTGGCGCGGGGTATATTGAAGCCCCTACGGTCACAATCAGTGCGCCAAACGTCACAAACGGTGTGCCAGCCACTGCTGTTTGCTCAATTTCAAACGCATCTGGAACTATCATAAGCATTGGCCTTGATGCCATAGGTTCTGGTTATACCTCAGTGCCTACAGTCACGGTTGCGCCTCCTAGCAGCTCTTTTGGCGTTCAAGCACAGGCTTCTGCGTCTATTCAAGCTGGCGGTGTTGTTGTAATCAGCGTTTCTAATCCAGGTTCGGGTTATACTAATGTTCCTGCTGTAACAATTTCTGGTGGTGGCGGGGCAAGTGCAAACGCTATTGCCAAGCTCGGCTCTGGTTTGGTGTCTGCTATTGCCATTACCGAAGCTGGTTCGGGCTATACAGCAACTCCAACGGTCACAATTAGCGCACCTACGGGCTCTGGAGGCGTTACAGCTACGGCTGTTGCTGGGTATTTGACGTTTAGAACAGGTGCTGTTGGCATTCTTATTACTGCTGGCGGCACAGGCTATGTCACCGCACCTACTGTAACAATTACAGGGGCTGGAACAACTGCCAATGCCGTTGCAATTGTAAATGGCGGCGTTGTCACTCAGGTCGTTGTGACCAATCCGGGCATTAATTATCTTGCCAATACAACAGTGTCCTTTAGCGGCGGTAGCGGATCTGGTGCGACAGCTAAAGCCATTACAACCGTTGATCAGAACGTAGACATTGCCTCGTTTCAGGGTCGTGTGTGGATTGCTCAGGGCCGTACAGTGTTCTACTCGGCTGCTGGGGCTTACAACGACTACATCACGGTCTCTGCGGGCAACATCAACCTTCAAGATGATACGCTGCATAGCAAGATCAACTCTTTGGTTTCGGCTAACAACTTCTTGTATGTGTTCGGTGAGAACAGCATTAACGTATTTTCGGATGTGCGCGTAGGCACCGCCGGTAACACTTTGTTTACCAACACAAACGTGTCGGCATCCATTGGTTCGCAACGCATTGACGCAATCTTTCCGTACTTCAGGTCTTTGCTGTTTGCCAATGACTACGGGATCTATGCGCTTGTAGGGGCTACAACCAGCAAGCTGTCAGATGCTTTAGATGGCATCTTTCCCAACATCAACTTTGACTATCCCATTACGGGTGGTCAGGTGCTGCTGAACAACATTCTGTGCGCTGCGTTTAATTTTTATTACGATGATCCTGCAACAGGCACGACGCGCCCTATCCAAGCCGTGTTCTTTGACAAGAAATGGTTTATAACCAGTCAGGGCTCAACTGCTAGAGTCACATCCATTGCTCAGGCCGGTGGTGTGTTTCTTTACAGCACTAATGGCACGAATCTGCAGAAACTGTACAACGACAGCACGGTTGCAATCAGTTCACAGCTTCAGTCGGCCCTTTGGCCTATGAACGACACTATCCGCGACAAGCAAGCCCTTAAATGGGGTCTAGAAG
>Ga0209668_10000424_pt1 | contig 17454 bp, 23 predicted proteins | sample FrelakmetPLP11PL_FD_187150 | JGI IMG/M metagenome (GOLD analysis project Ga0209668, IMG submission 187150) | Freshwater lake sediment microbial communities from the University of Notre Dame, USA, for methane emissions studies - PLP11 PL (SPAdes)... | ecosystem: Environmental > Aquatic >... | reverse complement strand
AAGCTAATTATTTAGCTAGCGTTGGGTCCTAGACCCTTTGTAGAAAGTAAGCTTTCTATATATGCAAGACTTGTAATGAGAATGATGAAAAGCACATTATTTCCATGATTTACAAGTTTCAACTAGGCGCAGTGCTCTAAATCCAGATCTTAATATACAAGACAAAGAAGGCTATACTACATTAATGCATGGTTTTTCAAATGTTTATCCAGATATAATAGATAGAATATTAGATATGAAACCAGATATGAATAAACAAACTGATGATGGATATACAACAGTAATGTTAGCTATAGAAATGTTTGTAGAACTAGATAGAATGTTAGATTTACCACAAAATATTAATCTAAAAAACACGTATAATAGTACAGCATTAACAAAGGCTTTAGATTTTTCTCTACCACCAGAGATAATAAATAGACTATTGGATATGGGAGCAAATATAAATATACAACTAATCATAAAGAGACTCCATTAACATTAGCTATAAAAAATTCAACACCAGAGATAATAAATAGACTATTAGATATGGGAGCAAATGTAAATGTACAAACTAATGATGGATTTACTCCATTAACATTAGCTATAGAAAAATCAACACCAAATAGAATAAAAAAATTAATGGATGAGAAATCTTGAAATACAAATTAAGCAGAATCAGAGAATATGTGTCTGAACATTAAAAATTGAATTTAAATATTTAAATAAATTGGTAAAATGAGAGAATTAGCATATATGATAGTTGAAGAACTAGAATGTATACAACAAAATAATATTAATAAAAACAGTGTAAAGATATGTATATTACATTGTTGTTCTAAAATAAATCCTATTTCTTTTTTAATTATACCTAAAAAAGAAAGAAATACTGGTATATTAGTAAAGTATAATAATTTATTATTTGATTGTTATAATATAGATATTTTTAAAGATGTAACTATATATATTTTAGATATTATAAATAAAATAATAAATGATTTATTAGAAATTATAGTAAACAATGGAGAATGGGAATTAAATCCAGAAGATGGAGAAACAGATGAATATTTTTTAAAGATTGAAAAAGAAGATAAACAGATATATATTAGTAATGGTGTTGGATGTTGTTCAGTTTTTTATGATGCAATAAAACCAATGTATTATTTATGTTCAGTGAATACAAAAATTAAAGAATTAGGACAATTAGGACAATTAGGACAATAATTCTAATATAAATCTAGCAGTTAAATTATAATCATTGCACCAACCAATTTGCACTTGAATATACCATTCAGGTGTACAAGAAGTTGAAAGATAATGTCTATAAGAACTTTTTAATTCTATCCTATCAAATCCCTCTTTTTCATCCATATTATCACAATAACAACCATAATAAGTTCTATTTGTCTCACAAAATTTATAATCTATAACTTTATATTTTTTATCTTTGTAAATAAAAGTATAATTTCTTGAAAATTCTTTTCTTTTTAATATACTATAAAAATCATCTTCAAAAAATAAATCAGATGGTTTATAATGATACACTACTCTATCTACATATTCTGCTATTAATTGATTATTCTTAAACCCCATGACCATATATATTTTTCTCATTTATAATTCTTTTGCTACCTAATTGTAAAAATATAGATAGAATATAATTAAAATCTAATGTCCAATAAAATTGAGCGCCACTTATACTTGTACATGACATTGGTTGTGATAAATAACTTCCATTATATGTAATATTTTTATTTTTCAATATATCTAATGAGTATGATATAATTTTTTCATTATCAGATTCATTAGATTCATCAGATTGGTAATATATTTCTTTAGATCTATCACAGTAATCCCATTTATATTTATATGTTTTTTTAATATTTTTATATAATGGTTTATCAGATATACATATTTTTCTTATATAAAAATTTTCATTATTATAAGTTATAAAAGGATTTTTTTTTAAAAAAGAGTCGTATATATTGTTGATATATTTTGTACAATAATATGATTCACTTATATCAACAGAATCATGATTTTCAGATTCTTTAATAAGATAATCAATCACAATAGTTAAAAAATCTTTACCAAGGATTTTATTTTTTGGCCCTATCATATCTTTTTTATCAGAATAAAAAAAACGTGTAATTAACGCACTTATTAAAACAATTACAAGCCCCCTTGGTAAATTTTATGCTACCTAATTTTTGTATGGTAGTCTAATCTTTTCAATATATATATTATCTGTATTTATTAAATAGATATTCTTTTATTGTTCTTGTTTTTCTTGTTCTTGTAATTTATTTAAGTAATAAAAACGAATCTTTATCGTATTTTATTTCTTTATCGTATTTACTATAACTCTAAAAAATATCTTTTATATAAGAAAGAAATTGTGTAATAATATTCAAATAATATCAAACATACTAGTTCTAGAAAAATTAAGATTAATGATAATACTCAAATGCCAATCTTTATCTGGAAAAATAAATTTCTTTTGTTTTATCTTTAATTTTTTTTTATATTAATATAATAAATGAGTAATTTTAATTATGGTAAAAGATTAGGTGCTAATTATATAAGAAATCAAACACCTAATTATGACTCTTATAATAATCATCATACAGATAATTTAAATTATAATAATACTTTTTCTGAACAAAATAATACACAATTAAGTGTTATACAAGAAGAAACAATTGAATATGAGAAAACAGAACATTTTTTAACAGTTATCTCGAGTGATCGAGATCGTACAATGTATCCTAATGTAAATCATTATAGAGTAGATTTACCATCAGAATTTAAAAATATTCATTCTATAGAATTAGTTCAAGCGGTTATACCTGATCAAAATGATGTTACATTAGAACCTTATTTATTATTGAATATTGATGAATTAGATAATATAATGACATCAACAAATAAATATATTTCTGATTCATTTGCTGTGTTACAATTAGCAAATCCTATTGCTACAGCATCATTTATTTATATTGATAAACGTATTCATGAAAATGTAATCTTGACTTACAAGACACCAAAAGCAAGTTTAGCAAGAATGACTATAACAATAACTGATTATAAAGGAACACCATTTGATTTTGGAACTGATACTACTATTCCAGCAGAAACAGATAAAAGTCTTCAAAATATGTTTGTTTTTAGAATTATTACATTAGATAAAAAGAGAACAGAATTACGTCATAGAAATGTATATTAAAACACATTGTGGCGAATAATACAAAAACGACAAATAAATGATACAGCTGCAAGAATAATAAATTCATAATTGGTTATGGAAACTTATGTAAAGATGGAACAATAGGAATAAGTTGTAGATTAACAATAAAACAATTCAATTTACAATAAAAAATTGAAATTTTTTTAATAATTAAAAATATTAAAAAATGAACGACCACTTATGTATGAAAAAATTTAATGATTATATTAAAAACAAAGAAGAAAAAGAAATGGAATGAATAAATATATATCATCTAACTCAGATAGAGAATAAACGAAATAAACTTATTGAATTGTATGAATTATTACAAAAGAAACAATTAGATGAATATCTTTATTCAATGAATAGATATATTTATAGTTCTACATGTACCCAATTTTATAAAAATCTATTCTATTATAAAAATGATTTTGTAGTTAATTTTTGGCAGTTTTATATTTAATTTTATTGTAATTTTAATTGTTTAATTGATAATCTACAATTAATTCCTATAGTTCCATCTTTGCATAGGTTTCCATAACCAATTATGAATTTATTATTCTTGTAGCAATATCATTTATTTGTGTAGATAAACGTTTTTTAATTATACGATGTTTATTAAATTTATTAAATATAAAATAATCCCAATTCCAATCTTTATCTAAATTTTCTTTTATATAATCAAATGTTATATTAGGATTTAGTGATAAAGAACGCCAATTCCAAGATAAATTTAGATTTTCTTTTACAAATTCAATTGTTATATTAGGATTAGTTGACAAAAAATACCAATTCCAATTTTTATTTGATTTTCTCTTATAAATTCAATTGTTATATTAGGATTGCTTGATAAATTATCCCAATCCAAAGGTAAATCTGGATTTTCTTTTATATCTTTAATTGTTATATTAGGATTTCTTGATAAATAATCCCATTCCCAAGGTAAATCTGGATTTTCTTTTACATCTTTATTAAGATTATATGATAAATGTTCCCAATTCCATGGTTTATCTAGATTTTCTTTTATAAAGTCAATTGTTATATCAGTATGTTTTGATAAATAATACCAATCCCATGGTTCTTTCACAAATTCCATTGTTATATTAGGACCACACCAATTCCAAGGTAAATCTAGATTTTCTTTTATATCTTTAAATGTTATATTTTTATTATATTGTAATGTATACCAATTCCAAGGTAAATCTAGATTTTCTTTCACAAATTCAAATGTTATATTTGGATTTCTTGATAACCAATACCAATCCCACTTTTTATCTGGGAATTCTTTTAATAGTTTTATTAAATGATTTTCTTTTATTTCTTTTTGTAATTTTTTTAATTCCTTATAAGACATTATTTATATTAATTATTTTTTATATTATTTAATTTGAACTGATTTTCTTTTATTTTTATTCAATTTTTTTAAGTAAAAATAAATTTAATTATGGATTTTGTATATCACATTCACTAAAACGAGTACTTTCACCACCACGAGGGCCAAATGCATCTGTTTCAACACTTTTTATAGCTTGTGGTGTTTCTATATTAGGGTCATTAAAGATATAAAATGAGCGTTTATAATATTCAGTATCACGTGAAAGACATGGATTATGATGTGGTTCAAATAATCGTCCCATTGTATCTTCTATATCTACATTACCATGAGCTGATTGATAACGAGCAGGTATTGTAGGTAATGGAAGTTGACCAAATTCATTTTTTACTCTGCAATTTGTTAATATATTATTTTCAACACCACTAACTAAAAATGAATATTGATCTACTTTTTCAGATGGAACAAAAAGCTGGTCTTTAATTGTCATACCATAAAAATTCAATTTATCCTTTGCTTCAATTAGGTCATTGTAATTATTTGTCATGTATTTAAGTTTTTGTTCATTACTTGTATTTCGTTGTTCAATATCACATGGGTCATCTTTTAATCTATTAAATTCTCTAACATTTGTCTGTTGAAATGGCGAATCATCAAAATTACTAAAATAATTAAGTGTGGACATTTAATTATATCTTAGAAAATAAAATTAAGTTATTTAAATAATAAACAATAAAAAATAATTATACATCTGTAATGAGTGGTTGCCATTTTGAAAATTTTTTATTGTATTTGCATAGTAAAGTTAAATATTTTTCATTAGATTTACTAATTAATTCTTTTATTTTTTGTGATTCATAAATACCTTTGATATAAAGAATCCCTTCAAAAACTTTAGTATTTATATTATATACATTATATATATCTGGTTTTTTAACTTTTTCAATATATTTAACAACTTGTTGATTTGATACATCTAAATTTTTATTTGTCTTATATATATTATCTATCTCTTCAGTATAAACAAGTTCATTTTTATATATAAAATTATTTTCAAAAACTTTAAGTAAATTACTATTTGCTAATACATGATGTATATCTATTTTAAAATTAGATAGATTATTATATTTATTTATACCCATATTCATAAATTCATTTAATAATGTATATCTAAGTGTATATTCTAAATCTATATAACATGTTTCATTTTTAACTAATAAATCTGTTAAAAGAAATGTATTATTATTATATATATAACCTTCTAATAAATATACATCATTAAATAATGCATTTGTTTCAATATAAAAATCAGAATCTTCTGAAAAAAAATACATTATATTATAATTTAAATTACATTGTTCTAATTGATTTTTTTTTGTAATAAATAAATAATATTTTTTACCATTATTTGGTATGGTAAAAATTACAGACTCTTGTTTTTTATTACATGATTCTAATAATTTTTTATTATACAATTCTAATATTGGTTTAAGTAATTTTGTTTTTAATAATATAGTTTCAGAATAATTTACACTTTTTGTTAGAAATGACATATATGATTATTATCTAAATCTTTTAAATTCAATTTTTAGTTTAATTTGATTATCGTTTTATCATTTTATCATTTTATCGTTTTATCGTTTTATATATAAATCTTTTTTACACATATATAATAAGTGACTTTATGTCTGTATTTATGGAAGGTGGACAAGTATATTTTGATGGTGGTGAAATACATAATATATTATTAACAACATCTACAGTAGGGAATACAGCTATTATAACTAGTAGTATAGACATGTTAGATATATATGGTAATTATCAAAATATCACCAATGCAAAAACTCCAATAAACTCACATGATGTTGTTATAAAAGAGTATGTTGATAACTTAGATATAACTTATATAGATGTTACATTAACTGGTACATCTGGTACATTGATATCAAATTATTTAAAGGGTACACATCATATTATGATTTCTAATTTGATATTAAATGGACCTAGTGCTGCATTTTTCATTACAAAAAATGAAGCAGCACGTGAATGTGGTAAAAATAGACCTATAGCGGCACCTGGTTATGGAACAGGTATTCAATTAGATATAAGTTGGCCACCAAATGAGGGTATATATTTATGTAAAAACGGAGCTTCTTATGATGGTAGTTATCGTGTTAAAATAAGCAATTGTATATAGTATAGAGTATCTAAATTAGACACATGTCGTATTTTTTAATGATTCTAATTCTTTTTGTATTTTAATCAAGGATTGTTTAAAGCCATTTAATAATCTATAATATTCATCTTTATTTAATGTAATTGTTTCTTCATCTTTAATTATTTCTTCTTCTTCATCTTCAATCATTGCATCTTTTTTGCATTCCATAAAAAATTCTGCAATATAATTACCATATAAAATAATACTTATAAAAATAGTACTTCCAATTAATATATTTTTCATATAATATATTAATAAAAATTAAATAAAATTTTTAAACTAAATTATTTATATTTGAAATTCGTACCACTACTTATATGTATTTTAGGCATTTCTGTTACAAATTCTGACTCTATAATTCCATGTTGATTTGAATAATATATTTTTCGAATATAGTAAGTTTATCTATGCATTCATTACATGGTCTAGAATTTTTTAATTCACACTTGTTATTTATTCTAATTACAATTATATCTACACCAGTAAGATATTTTTTAAATGTTTTATATATTGGTAATAATACATTTATTTCAGCATGGATTGTTTTATTTTCTTGTATACTTTTATTACAATTAATTGAATAAATTGTATCTTTATAAATTAATGCTGCAGCATGTTTATAATAAACATCTGATTGACTTGCTTTTTTTATTAAATTTTCAATAATGTTATTATTAAATTTCATTAGGTCATTAATATTATTACTTTATTTATAAAATAAATTTCAATTTTTATATGTAATTTAATATGTAGATATATAAATATTTACTTTATCGCCACAATATAACACTCCATCGCATACAATTTCATCCCAATTATTATCTGGGTATTTATCACAAACAACTTGATATAGTTGTGAATCTACATCTTCACATTCTTCTGTAAAAATATATTTTGGTAAATCAACAATAAAAAAAGATTCTCTTTGCCCAGATGACACATATATAGTGCATTTATATAATTCAGTTCTATTCATTTTTAATTAATGACAAAATTTAAATTTCAATTTTATTTTTATTTTATACTTCTCTTGGTTTGAATTTAATTGGTTGAGCCAAATCTGATAAATCATCTAATAATTCTTCTATATCTTGTTCTTCTATATCTTGTTCTTGTGGTGATGGTGGTGATGGTGGTGATGGAGGTGATTGTTGTGATGGAGGTGATTGTTGTGATGGTGGTGATTGCTGTTGTATTAATTCTTGTTTTAATTGTTCATCATTATTAATAATAAATTGGATAACTGTCATAAGTGTTGCAGCTTGTTCTAAACTAAATTTACCATTATGTTGTCCTTTATATATACCTTGAATTAAAATTTTTTTTGCCATTAAAGATGTAATTACTGGATCTGATACACTATTTAATAATACTTCTAACGAACGTTGAATTAGTGCTGCTTCTTCTAATAAAAATACACCTCCTTTATGTTGTACTTCTTTAATATGATGTGCAATAATTTGAATAGAATTTATATTATCTAAAACAATTTGTTGTGGTTGTTCTGTTGCTGTACTCATTTTAAAAATATTTATGAAAAAAAAAGAGATTATTGAACACACTTTACGTTTTTATAAAAAATAAAAACTATATTGTTATTATTATTAATGTCTAATATATTATGTGATTTAACTAGCGATTTTATAGATGTAATATATACTGAAGTTAATAAAAAGAATAATAAAAAAAAAGTAAGAGAAATTATTAATAATATAATTTATTTTGCATTAGATTCAATAAATCCATATTTATATACTATTATGGGGATACTTATACTTATGTTTATTATGAATTGTTTCCAATTTTATTATTATGTCAAATTATTTATTACAAATAAAAATAATCATCCAATGAAATTAACAAATTAAACCATCAAGCAAAATTAAACCATCAAGCAAAATTAAACCATCAAGCAAAATTAAACCATCAAGCAAAATTAAACCATCAAGCAAAATTAAACCATCAAGCAAAATTAAACCATAAAGTAAAATTATACCATCAAGCAAAATTAAACCATCAAGTAAAATTATCATGTATACATATATGTAGTTGCCCATTGATTATATATATTGATTCTTTCTTGTAAAGATTTTGATAATAATGAATCATATTTATTTATAAATTGTACATCATTACATAAAATAATAGCTTTATTTAAATAATCACATTGAATACTAACTAGAATATGATTCATTTGTTTTACTTTTTCTATAAATGAATCTGGTATATTTATAAATATTTTAAAAGCATAATATTTGTTATTATTATATTTTAATTTATCTGATAAAGATTTTAGTTCAATCATTAATTTAGAAATATATTCTGTATTATTAGTAAAATTTTTACATATAATATATTTTTCTGAATTTGTTGGTCTACTTGTTTTTGGTTTATATATATATACTGATTCATATAATGTTGTTAATAAATATAACAAGTGTATACTTGTTTCTGTAAAAATATCAAACATTTTAAGTATAAAATGGCCTCCTTCTTGTTGTAAAAATACAGTGCTTAATATCTCATTTAATATTAAATAATTATGTAATTGTTCTTTATTATTGAAATCATTTCCTTCATCCATACCACCATCACATGTAATTACTTTGAATCCTTGAGTATTTTGTACTTTTAATTTATTTTTAATAAAAAGTATATTATCCCAATTATTGATATTACCAGTATTATCACTGCCATATGTTATATATGTATATTTATTTACAATTTTTGAATTATAACTAGGTAAATTGAATTTTTTATATATATTTAAATTTCTATTTAATGAAATAGAAAAAATTTTATATTCTGGTATTTGTTTCTTTTTCTTTATTATAGTAATAAATCCATCATCTAATATTTTATTATTGGTGTTTGCTTGTTTTTGCTCAAAATAATCTTTACGAAATTTTGATAAAAATAATTGACTACTTTGTATAAATCCACCAGGTGCTTCGGCACAATGAAATATTAAATCATTTTTTTCTAAATCATCATATAAAGAAAATGTTTGAATAATTTCCCAATATTTATAAAATGCTCTATTAATTATTGGATCTTTTACTAAAAAATCACAATCATTAATATACCATCTTATTTTTTTCCACAAGTCCGAATTTATTTTATCTATTTGATTTCGTTGTTCATTTAATAAAGGTATAAATCCAAAAGCTTCATTTGGGTTTTCATATATTGTATTTTTAGGAATACTTGGTTTTAATTCTAAAATAAAATTTCTATTAAAAACTTTACTATTTTTTGATTTTAATATAAATGTAGTCATACTATATTATTATATTTTTTAAAATTCAATTTTTATTTATAAATTTGTCTATTCTATCTATTAATTCTTTTTTATTCCCATTTATTTTTAAACTTAACTTTTGTAAAATTTGTTTTAATATATTTATCGTTATTTTTTTATTTTCTTTCATTGCTTTATATTCATTTATTACTTGATTTATATTAGTTTCTTGTTCTTCTACATCACTTTGTATATCACTTTGTATATTTACTTGTTCTTGTTGTATATTTTCTTGTTCTTGTTCTTGTTCTTGTTCTTGTTCTTGTTCTTGTTCTTGTACATTTATTTCATTTAGAATTTTAATTGGTTCAACAAGTATTTTATTATCAAATAGTATTATATACCAATTATTATATTCTATTAATTCTTCATTTTTTTCAATAGTATATTTATTATATGTAAAATGTAGAGTATTAGGTATACAATTGAATTGCAATGATTCAAATTGTTCTTGTAAAATATATGATAATTGATAGTCTAAATTTAAATTTTCTATATCATTAAATGAGTCTATAATTATATTATGATAATTATTTTTATAATATTTATATTCTATACAATTAATAATATCAAGTATATCATATATATTATTTATTTTAATGACAGAAATTTCATGATGTTCTATTTGTTTATATAATGGATTTATTAATAAATGAGTAGAATCATTTAGTTCTAATTTTTGTATTGGAGAAATTATTTCATTTAATTTTAAGAGTGTATCATTTGGAGATTTTTTAAATACACAGTATCTATTGAGATATGATATATCTTGTTCAATATCAGTTAATATAGACATCGTCTCTAATTTATATTGTATATTTTCAAATAATTGTGTTTCAATAAGAGAATATCCATGTTGTGTCATAAAACTTATAAAATCTATATAATTTATTATATATTCATTTGATCCATCACTCAGAATATTATTACCATTTAATATTATTTTTAGTTCACCATTACAAGGATATGAATAAGAATATGGAGATTTTTCAATATAATATATAATTTCATTATTAATTATTTTATAAATAATATTTTTATGATTAAATAATTCATCTAATTTATTATTATCCATAAATGTAATAATAAAATATCCATTATCATTTAAACAATTATCTAGTATTTGTATAATATTATTTATTGAATTGATATCTTTAAAAAAGTAATGAATTCCAAAATGACAACAAATATTATCAAATTTTTCAACTAGTAAATTTCGTTGTGTTAAAATATCTAATTCTAAATTTTCTAATATAGTTTTATATGAGTTTTGATTTGTTAAATCTAATTGAAAAAATTTATAATTTAAACAATTTTCCTTTTGAGTAATTCTTTTCAAACATTCAGATATATTTTTATCTGATATATCATAACCATGTACATTTTTTATATTATTAAACATCCATTTATGTAAATCCCCTCCTTTACCTGAACATAATTCTAATAAATACTGTGTATTTTTACAATATTTATTATATAGATATTCTTTTACTTTATTATGAAATTTTCTCATTCGTTCAAAAAAAAAATCATTAGGGTCACGTGTTGTTAATTTATAAAATAAATCAGGTGTAATAGGATTATGGATGTTATTCCATATATCACATGCAACTTGACTAAAATTACCATGTTTTTTCGGATTAACTGTTTTATCCCATCTTGTACGTAATGGCATGAATTTATTATCTTTAAAATCCCAATAATATTCTATAACAGTACTATTTTGGTATTGTTCTCCAGTAATTTGGTCAACTAATGTATTTGGAAATGTTGTTGTATATGTTACAAGATTATTTGCAATTGGTTCTGTACATAATTTATTTATATCAAATAATGCTATATCATTTCTATTTGAAATAGCACCACCAAATTGTGGTTCTATTTTGGTAAATTTAGGTGGTTGTACAGTTGAATTAGTCATAGTTGATATATAATCTGGTTCTGATAGATAATCAATAAATTCAGGGATTTTTCTTTTATGGCTCGGAGCCTGTATTTCTGATTCTACTTTATCATTTAAATTTATTTCTGCTGTTTTTGTAATTAATTTCTCTTGATCTTCTTTTTGTACTAATGGTACTTGCACATATAAATTCCATTGAGATAAACCATTACCTAAATCTTTTTCTTTAATAGAATAAAAATCAATAGTATTTAATTCGGCCTGTTTCCATTTAAGTAAATTTGGCCATTTTTTATGTTGTGGATAAGGCTCATTAATAGGTGTAAAAATTAAACCATCATTTTTATAAAATTTATTAGGGATATCATCTAATAATATTTTTGATCCTAAAAATACATTTTTAAAATAAAATTGTTTAAGTTGAAATTCATATATTGGATCAATATCTTTGAATGTAGTTATTATATCATTTAATCTATCTAAACGTTTATTTAATGTATATTTTGTATTTCCTCTCAAATCTTCTCCATTATATTCAACTAAATCAAATGCCAAAAAGTATATTTTACCTTGATGACGTATTAATTCTCCATCTATAATTGTATTATAATACATTTTAGACTTGATATTTGATTTTAAAATATTTTGCACATTATTATCAATAAAATATACATCTTTGTTGTTATTTATAAACATTAAATATCTATCACCATCTGCTTTATCTGTTACTGAATATAAATCCTTATATAAATTTGATAATTGATTTTTATGTAATGTTTCTGGTTGTGCACCAATAAAAAATGGTGTTTTCATTAGATTTTTATATTCATAAAATATATTTCTTTTTTCACTATTGGAAATTACATATACATTATCTTGTCTTATTTGCATAATTACTTGTATATAATCTAAAATTGTTTGTATATGTATTTTATTACAATCTAAAATTTCCAACTCAACTTCAAATGATACCTTGTCTTTTACTTCTTTATGGCCTTCTCTGGTTTCTATATTTACAATTGTTAAATCTAATCTTAAAATTTGTGGAATAAGTGTAAAGCTTATACGTGATTTATATCTTGTTAATTGTGGTTCACCTGTATTTTGAATATTTTTTGGATTAAATTCTTCTGTTGATAATGCTAATCTAATATCATAATCTAAAACATCATATTTATTTATTGCTTTTTTTAATAGTAGTTTGTCTGTATGTTTGTCTTGTTTGATTCTTTTAAGTGATCCTTCTGGATTATTATAAATATATTCTGTTGTAATAATATTTTCTTTTTGATAATCTTTGAATGTGTTTTTTAATTTATAGAAAAAATCTGGTATTACATTTGATTCAAATGATGTTTTTTTCGAATCTTTATGATAATTACATTTACCAAAACGTATTTCAAATTCCATATTAGAACTTTTCTTGCATTCATTTATAAAAGATTCCAATAATCTAATATTATTATTACCAAAATTCAAATACGGTGACTTATTTGTTGTCATTGGGTTTAATAATAACAAATAAAATTAATTTATTTTAAATAACTACAATGTTATTTTAAATTCAATTTTTTTTTTAATTAAAAAAAATTTTTTTAATAGTAATATACAATGAATAATACTTGGTTTAAAAAAGAGTTGTGTGATTTATTAAATATAGATTGTTCAGAAATAAAAATTTCTAATTTACCTGTTGAACTTATTGAAAATATTCTTATTAATATGAATGCAAATGATATTCCTAACTTTTGTAATCTTAATAAAAGAAATAAGGAAGTATGTAAAAATTTTGCTCCCAAATTACTAAAAGAATATAATATTACTTCTCCAAATAATCTTTTATTCAAAATTGATAAAACTATTACAATTAATTCTAAGCCTATAGAAATATTAAATTCATATATAAAGAATCTGTCTCATAAAGTATCTATTAATACTATGACTGATATTGATATTGATAATGATAATAATATAGATGAAATTCCAACTCTGCCTAATATGACAAACTTTTCTAGTAGTAATAATAATCACTTAACAAATTTCCCTGTGCAACCTAATATGATAACATTTTATGGCCCTTATAATAAATTGACAAGTTTCCCTGTACAACCTAATATGGAATACTTTTATGGTTATAATAATCAATTGACAAGTTTCCCAGTACAACCTAAAATGAAAAATTTTCATGGTTCGAATAATCTATTAACAAGTTTCCCTATTCAACCTAAAATGGAAACCTTTGATGGTGAGAATAATAGCTTGGCAAGTTTTCCTGTACAACCTAAAATGGTAAAATTTATTGGTGATAATAATAGATTAACAAGTTTTCCTATACAACCTAAAATGAAAAAATTTTATGGTTCTAATAATCTATTAACAAGTTTTCCTGTACAACCTAATATGAAATACTTTGATGGTTCGAATAATAGATTGGCAAGTTTTCCTCTGCAACCTAAAATGGTAGAATTTGTTGGTGAAAATAATCAATTGACAAGTTTCCCTATCCAACCTAATATGAAAAATTTTCATGGTTCGAATAATCAATTAACAAGTTTTCCTATCCAACCTAAAATGAAAAGATTTAGTGGTGGAAATAATCAATTAACAAGTTTCCCTATACAACCTAATATGGTGGATTTTATTGGTGAGAATAATCAATTAACCAGTTTCCCTATCCAACCTAAAATGAAATACTTTGATGGTAGAAATAATCAATTAACAAGTTTTCCTATCCAACCTAAAATAGAAATATTTATTGGTGAGAATAATCCTGGAAATTTTAGAGATTATGGTAGAGAAGGTAATTTTAGCGAAGATGAAAGTGAAGATGAGGAAAGTGACGATGAAGATGCAATTGAAAATGAAGGAGGATTAGATTTTAATGAAGAATGGTATTAAATAACTGTTATTAATTTCCTTATTCATTTCTACTCTTTTCTATTCATTTCTTACTATTTGTTCATTTCTAAAAATAAGAAAATTTTAGAAAAGTATATATATTTTTCAGCGTATTAAATAATTTTCCAATCAACATTTCCTTGATAAAAATCATCTCCATTTGATATTTTCTTTAAAAATGCCAAACCAGCACCATCATAAAGATCGAGAATATCAACGTAATCACAACGCCCTCCTATTATCAGGCCAGAGTTTGAATCAGTAAATGGATTTCCAACCGGATCACAACTATCTGCTATAATTCCCGTAAAACTTTCATTTTTTACCTTCAAGGTTAATGTCTTACCACACCAAGGAATCATACTCGGTTCTGCATTTGCATATAAATTTGTCCATTGATCAACTGTGAATCCTAATAATAATGGATTAATTGCTAATGCATTACCAGGTGGTATATTTGTTCCATAACATTGCGTGATTGTATCATTGAATGTAGTTAATGTAGCTCTTTTACCACTTAAAATAGGAATACTTCCACTATTTACAGGAATTGTTGTTGGTTCAGTGGTACTTGAAACTGTACTTGAAATTGTACTTGAAATTGTACTTGAAACTGTTGTACTTGGTTCAATGCATATTCCATTTCCACATACCAAATCGCCATCACAATCATCGAATGTTACACAAGAATCGCCTAAACAATGTCCATTCCAAGAACAATTAATTAAAGGTACTAATGTAGGAGATTGTGATATTGTGACAGTTACTGTTACAGTTGAAATAATAATATGTTTTGTACAATGTGATAAAACATTAGATATAAATAGCAAATTCAATAAATAATACATTTAATTTTATATATTTTTATTTTTAAATTCAAAAAGATTTCATCTATAGTTTTTGAAAATACTTGATCTACAAAAAACGCATGTATCATGTAATTGAAGCCATATTTTTATACACTGTGTATGAATATAATTATTGCAAGTTGGACAACTAATAATTTCAGTATCAAGCAATTCATCATAACAAATAGGACATACATCATCTGATGTTAATTCTTTTTTATTCTGTTTAAATTGTTGATTAATATTTTTAATTGAAATATCAGTATTCCATAATGATTTACTTGTTATTATATTGATAAACTGCATACAATGTTTATTAGATAACTTTTTTGTTGTAAAATAATTTACATCATATATATGTCCTACTTTACAAACTAAAAATGTTATATGTTTACATACTATATCACATTTTTTTGATCTAAAAATAAAATCTTTACAATTACATACAAAATGCCCATTACTTAATTTAATATTATATTCTTCTCTCTTTCCATTTTTATTAATATCACCAAGTATTTTGATACTATATTCTATTTCATTGTTGTTATTGCTGTCATTGTAATCTACAAGATAAAATGTACTGTGATTTATTTTACGAAAAATATTTTTTTGATAATTATTTATATCATTATTTGATATCAAAGTTTCTAATGAATTTCTTATCGTTAATGTACTTAGATTATTACTTAATTCATTCATTTAATAAATTAAATAATAAAAAAATTTTCAATTATTTATACACTTGAATCCATCTGATAATAAATCTTGTTCAACTGTTTCTGTTGTATTACAATAAAAATCCATATACATATATGATCTGCCATCAGCAAGTGTCATTGGTTTATAATTATCACATGTTACTGTTGGTCTAATAGATTCTTCATCATTTTCATGTAAATAAGAGCTTTGATAGCATATTCTACATACTGGTAAACCACTATCACCTATTAAATGATACTGTTGAATATTTTTAATATTATTAACTATACGAGCAATTAAACTTGATACACTTCTAAAACCACCATTATATAATTCACCTGTTTCTGGATGATGCCATGTTTTATTATATAATGTAGCACATACTTTATTTGCATAATTTATTAAATCATCTTGATTCTTATATAATAATTTTTGTAATTTACTCATTTGATGATATATTATGTTATTTTTAAATTCATAAAATTTATTTATTTACTTAATGTTGTTAATCTATATGTCATTTTAATACTTTGGCATTTTGTGTTACTTATATATGTAAATTGGATTTGCCCATATATATCTATGAAAAATACAATTCCTAATAAATCTTCATCACTTGTTTGCTTTAATTGCCAAAAATTATCTTTATTGAATCCAGTTAAATGATATATTGCGACTTTTGTCTTTAAATTTATAAAATCTTTGTTTTCTTTTTCATATTCTTTAGCTCGAAATACTCTTATTATATTATTTATTATACATCAATTTATCTATTGGGTGTATTATCTACTATACTATAAAATGAATATTCTTCTTCTTTTGTTATATTATATGTATATTTGTATAGATTTTTTATTAAATTAACAGTATATTGTATAATATATATATTAAAATTTAATTTATTAACGTAAATATTTATATACGCCTAGTTGAAACTTGTAAATCATGGAAATAATGTGCTTTTCATCATTCTCATTACAAGTCTTGCATATATAGAAAGCTCATTAAATGAAAGCTTACTTTCTACAAAGGGTCTAGGACCCAACGCT
>Ga0209668_10000423_pt1 | contig 17479 bp, 16 predicted proteins | sample FrelakmetPLP11PL_FD_187150 | JGI IMG/M metagenome (GOLD analysis project Ga0209668, IMG submission 187150) | Freshwater lake sediment microbial communities from the University of Notre Dame, USA, for methane emissions studies - PLP11 PL (SPAdes)... | ecosystem: Environmental > Aquatic >... | reverse complement strand
GTGCTTCTTCCCCCCGTGCTTCTCATCATTCTTCTCCCCGTGAAAAACAGTGCGGACCATTAAGAGGACCAAATAGATACACAAAACCAGAACTTGTAGCTTTTGCCGTTTCTCATGGAATGACAAAGGCAAAGGCTTCAAAAATGACAATTGCCCAGTTGTGTAGACTTATGAAATCACCCAGTGCTTCTCCGCGATCTTCTCCTCACCACGGATCTCACCATTCTTCTCCTCGCCACGGATCTCCTACTAAGAAACGATGTGGACCAAAATATGGACCAAATAGATACACAAAACCAGAACTTGTAGCTTATTTCGTTTCAAACGGTCTTCTTAAAGAATCCGTTGCTAAAAAAATGACTATATCAGAGTTGTGCTATTATTTTAAAGCATCCCCAACTTTTTGATTCCATCTATTTGATCTCTAGTTTTTATAAATAAAATTGCATATAGCAATTTTATTTGTACTCCAATTATTTGGAAGATAAAAAGTCTTAAACCATAAATAGTTAATAATATAAATATGAATAAAGAAGATCTAATTATTTTAGAGATCAAGCAATATATTAATGAAGGAGATTTAAATAGCATACAACTTAGATGGGAACAATACGAAAGAGACCGCTTTAGCGGTCATGTTGCATGGGATTATGTATTTCAAAAAATTTATATACACGCATGTCTTAAAAAAAAAAAAGATATAGTGGAATGGTTGGATATTCGTTTTTTAGAATTAAGTCCTATAATAAAGATTGCTTTGAGACAAATGTTTTCATATTCAAAATATTTATTAAATAAATGACCGCGGGCGGCCTCCCCTGAAGGGGGTGACTCCGTGGTATTATTTTTTAAATAACGATGTGTTTTGAGAAAACAGCCGCAAATCTTCTACATCATTCTTGTCCAATTCATCGAAATCTGTATCCGTCCTTATCCTATAATTGTCACTATCTCCACGCGTACATTTAACATTTTTCCAGAATTCAAGGGATTGGCAAGAGTAATGATTTAAAACAAAATAATTAGAATCTAGAATAAGGAATCTACCATTTTTCTCGTTTTCTTTTTCTGTGAAAAAAGCAAAGTGTACTGAAAAATGTGTGAATTCGAATTTTGAATTAATGAAATATTTTAGATTCCCAGGCGATGTCGTAGGTTCATCGATATGACGTCGAGTGAAATGGCCAACGACAGATTCTGGTTGTAAAGAATGACCATTTGAACCATATAATGTATGTTGAATTTGGATTTGTCCGATTTCTGAACATGTTTTTAAAATTTCATATAAATTAATATTCATAGGACTCCATACGAATTCATCTAGATCGACCAATAGTAACCATTCTGTTTCTTTATAATGAGGATAAATACATTTATTATATAAATGCATTTGACGACCGAGAAAATACTCACAATTTTCTCTGAATAATGTAACGATTCCATTTTCTATATATTGAGATAGAATATCAACGCTATTGTCTGTACTCGAGTCATCTATTAAAAAAAAATGGTCAGCTCCATGGTGGATATAATGCTCTATCCATTCTTTTAATATATGTTCTTCGTTCTTAAAGATTGCACCAACTGAAAATTTATACCTTATCATTTAGATAAGGTATTCTTATTTTTTAAATACTGCAACCCAGTATTTAAAAAGGACGTTGTCGGAATCGAACCGACGACCGCTTCATTACAAGTGAAGCGCTCTACCATCTGAGCTAAACGTCCAATTCTTTGGAAGTGTAAAAGCTAAAAATTATGTGTGTGTAATAAGAAGTTGTTATTCGGAAGAGAATTTAAGAATGCTTTTTTCTTTTTTTGTTCCTTTTTGTATATCTGATATATCAGATAATAATTTAGATGTATGATTTATATTATGCAACTTTAGAATATTTGACAAATCTGCTTTTTTTTCATTATTTTTTTTCTTTACTCTATGTTCTTTTTTTTGTATAGATATTATAATGTTATTATATTTCAAACCATTTATATTTTTGTTTTTTTCAAGATATTCTATAAGTTTTAATTCAATTGATTTTTTTTTTTCTCTTAATTTTTTAAGAGCTAAAAAATTAGTTTTAATTGCATTTTTAATTTGTTCCAATTCATGTAAATCATTTTTTAAAGACATAGACATCTTATTTATATTATATATATTAATTTATATTTATTTATAAATTAATATACAACGATAAAAATTACGTATACACAGCGAAGACTACGACAAGTGGTCCTCATCGAGGCCCGCCCGTTCCACTCTGTGTACGTACCGCTTTGTAAACCGTAGGTGTCTCCTGGGAGCGCGCCACCCGAGGGTGGGATGGCTACCGTAGCGGTATTAAAAATAACTTTGTATTTTATTTTCTACAGATTTCATATCAGCACCCATTATAACACCAGAAGGTTTTCCATGCACAAAAAATTGAAAGCACGGAACTCCTGCAATATCAGTAGAAAAATTATCATCTACATTTTCTTTTACAAAGAAAACATTGCTATTTTTGTATTTAAGAGCAATTTTTTTAAATTCGGGTTTTGCCTGTTTACATGGACCACACCATTTTCCGTACACGTCAATTACAACTATATCATTTGATTCTATTATTTTTTTTTTATCATCAACTGATTTAATTTTTTGTAATTTCACAATTTTACCAAATTTTTGCTCGGGTACTTTCTGGGTAGATGTATGTGATTGGGGGATGTAATTATTCGCCTGAGTACGCTCCGTGGGTTGAATATTTTGTACAGGTTCTCTTACTGATCTACTTTCTGATTCCGATGAAAACTCTTTATTACCAAGGTCCTTAAATTTTAGATATTTAGACATATTTTATTATTTATATATTCTTTTAAATTATATATTAAAATTGTAATACAAGATCTCCAACTCCTATATTAATATTTACTATATCGCCTCTGGCGGCGGCCTCTTCGACTCGTTTAAACGGGCAGGCTCCTCCTTCGGTCCGAGTATCGTCCCGCTCGTCACCTCTTTCACCTCCGAAGGAGGAGGCCGCTCCGCGGTCAGAGGCGGCCGCTTCGCGGTCATACGAGTCGGTCCTTATTGGGTCGATAAGAGGTATAATATTATATACTGTTTTATATTTTTTGTCTACACCCAAAATTTTAATAGATTTTACATATCCATTTGAAAAAATTACTCTTTGTATTCTATGTATATCTAAAACAGGAGAATTACCTCCTTCGCACCGAGAATCGGCCCGCCCGGTACCCGGGTCGCAGGAGGCCGCGGATCGGTCACCTCTTTCGGAGGAGGCCGCTCCGCGGTCAATTAGTTTATATGTATATCCGATTTTTCTAGATAAAATCCACATATATTGTGTTAAAATATTTGAATTTAATTCAATCACCTCCTTCGGAGGAGGCCTCTCCGCGGTCACTGCTGACCTCTCTGAGGGGTCCAATGTCACCTCCGAGGTCACCTGCGACCCGTGTACCGCTGCTCCGAAGGAGAGTTCCACAGAGGGTCCTCGAAGAGGTACTCTGTCCGAAGTCTTAGACGCCAGCTTCTCTGTAGTTGAAAGAGGAAAAGAATATAAAGAATGAAATCCCCCCATGAATAAAACTTGATCTTTAATAGATATATTAAATATCTCAATTGGAATATCAACTATGTCTTTTATATTTTTCCCAATATTATACCAATAATCTGGAGGTACTGCACAGCGGAGCTGCGCGCAGCTCCGCTGTGCACTCCGTGCAACGGGCGTGCCGCTTTGCGGTGCACTCCGTGTAACGGGCGCGCCTGTTTCACAGAGTGCAGAGCAGCCTCCTTTATTAAAGTCGGTTGGTCCTGCAACATCTTCCGGTTCAAAATATGGAAAATTCCAAGTCGTATTTATTTTATCTCCGACTTTTATACATGATGCATTTTTTCCGTTTATTTCTGTTTCTTTTGTACAACAAAAATATCCACAATCTGTTGATATTTCAATCATATCATCTAAATAATTTTTTTTTCCAATCTTTACATCAATCCATCCTTTATTACAAAAAATTTTTATATTATCTTTGTTATATAATTCGGATATTTTTCTAATACATATATAATTTTTCCCCCCATTCTCAGGATGCATTTCTTTGTCATTGTATAATACTATAATAGGAGTATTTTCACATATCCAATTATTTTTCATATTGTATATATATATATAATACTATATTTAAATATTCTTTTCCATATTCTATATATAATAGAATTTAAAAATTTAATAAATATTTAAAAAAAAATATTATTTATTTTTTTTTTATTTATATACAATATAAATGAGTACATATCAAAGCAATGCGACATTTACGGGAGTCTCAACCGACATAAAATCGTCAAAATTAAATACACAAACAATTTCATCTCAATCTATCCAGACACTGGCTTTAACGTCAACACTCTACAATAACAATTTGTCAAATGGATATAGTGCTGTCCAGGCAACATTATATTCTCCTTCAACTTTAAAAAATGCTACAACTTTTGCTGGATTTTTATATAAAGTTCCAAATTATACACCAGTAGCTCTTGGAACTGCCGATCCAAACTTTTTTGTATTTCCAACTGGATCAATTCTTCTTGGAATATTGGCTTCAAATTTGGTTAGTGCAAATACTTTTAGTGCAACTTCATTTTCCGTTGGAACCGCGCTGTATGCACCTTCACCAGTTGTTTTAACACCTCTTTTGGCAGCTACAACTGCAGGTCTTGTAAATGGAACAGGCCTGGCTGCTGGTGGTGTAGCCGCTGGAAATAGTGTTGTTGACGGTCCTCGTGTAAATACTGCACTTGGGGGAACTGGATCTTCTTTGGCAATTGCAGCATCACTTGCAACACCTGCTGCTTGTGGATGCGCCTTGGTATGTGTTGGAACAAATGGACCAAATGATGCACTTGTTGTAAAATTAACATATCTTGTTCCCAATTAATTAGATATTTTTTAATAATATTTTTAGATAATATATAAATGAAACAAGATAAGAATTATGACGATGACATATATTTAAAATATTATTCTATTGGATTTTTTTTAATACTATTTTTAATATTAATATATGTTGTTAAAAAAGATGAAGTAAAAACAAAAGACAATTTTTGTCACTGCTCCAATTATGGAACGGAGTCAGGACTTCCTGCAAGAGAATTTGGTGAGCTTGGGCGACTAAAAGAGCCTGTCCAAAGATTTAGATTTGGAATTTGAATATTATTTATATACTAGAATAATAATAAAATGATTTCGATAAATAAACAAAATTATTTTATAAACAATGGAGAATTTGAAAGAGTTAATAGGATTGAATATTGCAATCTAAATATTTTAAAAGATGTTGGGGTTTTTGAGAGATGTATTTCATTGTTAAGAGAAATTGGAAAAAAATTATATATTAAGAAGATATTATTTGTAAATCCAACGCATGGTGGTTTTATTTTCATAAATAGTTTTAAAAATTTTGATGTATCAAAAGTATTTTATTCTCCGCGTGGACTACAAAGCAGCCGCCCTATTGGTGGAGAATCGGAAGAAAATATTATTAAAAATTCAGTCCTTCATGGTATATATGACGCCGCAGGTGAAGATTATAAAATACAAAATATAGAAGAATATGTTAATGATATATCATATAGTGGGGTTATTATATTTTCTCAACATCCATTTAATTGGAATTTATATAATATAAAATTTGATAAAACAATTATTATTTCACCTCCTTTGGAGGCTGCCTCTGGCAGTGACCTTGGACAGGCCGCCGCCCCCTTCGGGGGTGACGCCGTGCACCTCGAAGAGGCACGCAGCTTCGCTGAGCAACGGGCGCCTGTTTTACAGAGTGAAAGCGGTGAGGGGGGTGGTGTGTACAAAAATATTTTCAGCCTTGAGGATACTGAGTATAAGGTTCGTATACCAGAACAATTTAATAATTTATTTATTGAAAAATTCAAATATTATATAAAAGATTCGTCAGCAGGGCTTCGTGTTTTATGTTATGACAATCTTATACATCTTTGTATAATGGTAAAAAATGGGGGTGAACAGTTTGAAAATACGCTGATTGAGGCATTGCCGTATATAGACAGGTGGAGTATATTGGACACAGGAAGTACAGACGATACGATAGAAATAATAAATAAAATATTGGTTGGAAAAGTAAAAGGTAAATTATTAAAAGAGCCGTTTATAAATTTCAGAGATAGTAGAAATAGACTTCTTGAATTTGCAGGGAAAAAATGCAAATATACATTAATGCTTGATGATACGTATGTAATGGCTGGAAATTTAAGAATGTTTTTAAATGATGTCAGAGGAGATCAAATTTCAGATTCATTTTCACTTTTTATTAAAAGTGATGATTCTGAATATGGCTCAAATAGGATTGTAAAGACATCAACAAATCTTAAATATAAATATAAAATTCACGAAGTAATACCATCAAAAAATAATTATAATGTAATCATTCCAATCGATAAAGCAAGTATACTTGATAAAAGAATTGATTATATGCACAAAAGAACAATTGATAGGAAACAATTGGATATTAAATTTTTATTAGAAGAATTGGAAGAAGATCCTGACGATCCAAGATCTTTATATTATCTTGCCCAGACTTATTCATGTTTAGAAGATTATAAAACAGCTTTATTTTATTTTCTTAAAAGGATAGACCATCCGAACGAAGGGTTCATTCAAGAAAAAATAGATGCCGCATTCGAAGCTGCTAGAATTTGCAATTTTAAATTGAAAAGAAATTGGCCAGAATGTGAAAAATTATATAACTTGGCATATGAGTTAGATAATTCTAGACCCGAATCTCTGTATTTTATTGGAATACATCACCATCTAAATGGTGATAATAAAAACGCTTTTTTATATTTTAAAAAAGCATTCGAAATTGGATATCCTAGCCATTGTCAATATAGTTTGAAACCAACCTTAAGTTTTTATTTTCTTCCACTCTTTTTTGTTCCACTATGTTATATGTTTAAAGAATATAAAATGGGAGAAGATGCATCCAAATTATTTCTTACACATAACGACCCTTCTGATATTGAATACAATAATATGGAATCCTGGAATAAAATATTTATAAAATTAAATACGATTTCAAGTGTAGATGTTAAAAAATTTGTTATAGAAAAAAAACAACCAATTCTCTGTTTTTTAATTGATAATAAAAAAAAATGTAATATTTTAACTAAAGATTCTGGGTATAAGAAATATATAGTTGATATGGCATTGTATATAAAAAAAAATAGCAACTACAAAGTTGTTGTTTTTTGTAATTGCTATCAAAACGAAATTTTAGAAGGAGTCGAATTCAATAAACTTGAATATTACTTTGATGTTATTTGTAATATAAATATTGATAAATGTATAATATTAAAATCATCAGAGTATTATGCAGCAACTCTTCTTGGAAAAGTAAATGAAATATATATATTATTTAATAAATTACTTTCGGGAAACGTAATCCCCGACAATATTTCATTGAAAAAAATTTTTAGTTTTAACGAGGTCAATTCAAACGCCCTAAAAACCCGTTTTGAAATTTTATCAAATAAAATATATTTTGTAGACCGCGAAGCGGCCTCCGCTAAAAGCGGTGACCGCGACTCGAATAAATATTTTCTAGATGTCATTGATTTTTATTAACTCCATTGGACTCTGTGACAGCGAAGCTGCGCCTGTTTTACAGAGTGAAACAGGCCCGCAGCTCCGATGTGGACTCTGTGACTCTGTGTACCTCGAAGAGGCGACCTCGGAGAGGTCCCCGCTAAGTAACGGGTGGGCCTGTTTAACCGCCTCTGGTGTACTATCTAAAGTAGAGTGTCTATAAAATCACCCATGGCGCCCTACTGACGAATCTTTTATATTATTTAAAATAAAAATTATTAAAAAAAATATAAATAAAATTATTAAAAAAGAAAAAAATATAATTATCATTATTGATTTTTTGTTCCATATTAAAGTTTTTTTTCCAGAACTATCTTTGCTATAATCGAACGCATCATCTAACGAAAAATTTTCTATTGTATTATTCTTAGATATTTCGTCTTTTATTATAGTGTCAATTGGATAAAAATGTATAGACAAGTCTTTATGGGGATCGGATTTTATTTCTTCACCTCCGAAGGAGGCGGCCTGTCCAAGGTCACCACCTATGGTGGCAGCCGCTTCGCGGTCACCTCCGAAGGAGGCGGCCAGGCCGACCGCTCTGCGGCCGGCTTCTCCGAAGTCGAGGTCACCACCTATGGTGGCAGCCGCTTCGCGGTCGTGTATTTTTCGTAAGTCAATTTCAGACAAAGAATTTATTGAAGCTATATAAAAAAGATAATCTATACTTTGTGAAATATTACAAAATACTTTAATATTCAATAATGGTAGATGACATAAAAGTTTAAATCCATTTTCTCTACATAATTTCATAAAATCTAAATCTGGCTCGAAATATAATAAAATTTTTTTACAATTTTTATCATCAAATTCGACGTTAATTTTTTTAACGATATATTGTTTTCCATTGTTCATTTATTTTTACTTTAATAATATTTAATCAAATATTTATGTTAAATATTTGATTATCTGTCATATAATTATAGTATCTATAACAGGTTACTTTTATCCATTATATTTCCATTTTTGCTTACAATCAATACAATAAGAAAATGTAGTTGGTGGTTCATCACATGATCTAGTTTGTTTTGAATAAGTAAATACTTTTTTACTTTTACATTTTGAACACTCGAATACTCCTTCTTTAACGTCAAATGGATCTATAATAAAATCGTCTTTTTCTTTTATTATATCAATTGATTTGTTATACATATCGTGGTTCCAAAAATATTTTTTGTTTTTTAAATTTTCTAAAATAATATTTAATTTTTTTTTTTTTAAAATATCTCCTATTATTTGGTATAAAATAGTATTGTAAGTACCACATGTATTGTTTTCATCTGTTGATGATATCTTATATATATTTTTTTCTAATGAAATGACATTCGATTCTATATTTAATACATTCCTTAAACATAATATTCCTTTTTCTCTAATGTTTTTCATATTGCTATATCAAATATCAAATATATAAATATAACAAATTTTCATTTTTATTTATATATTTAGATATAATAAATATGCCACCAAAAAAAATTGTGACTGATGATGATAAGATACAAAGCAAAGTAACCTGCATAGGAAAAAAATTTAATTGTGATTATACTGACGTAAATACATGTGTATCAGATGCACAAAAAGTTCCAGCGACATATAGAGTTCCAGATTTTAGATTCTTTTTGAATCAAAGATGTGGAATACCAGAAGACACCGCAGAATCTATGATTAAAAATGGTAAAAAAAAAGATATGTGTGAAGCTCTTGTCTCATATAATACAGGAAAAAATCCACGAAGAATTTCAAGTTCATCTTCCCCCGCTCAGCCTCCCCAATTACCTATAAAAACATCTGCTTCTGTTGTTTCATCTCGTCCGCCTCCATCGGTGGCGTCCTCTAAGAAGCCACCTTCTGTTGCTTCAGAGAGTATAATCAAACCATCTTCACGTCCACCTTCTGTTGCTTCAGAGAGTATAATCAAACCATCTTCACGCCCACCTTCTGTTATATCTGATAGTTCAAACCGCCCTCCACCATTACCGATGCCTCAAATTGTTCCTCCAACAGCTACTCTAACTGATAGAGAAATTAGAAAACAAAATTTGTTGAGAATGCAACTCGAACTTGAGGAAGAAGAAAGACTTGAAGAAGAAAAAAGACTTGCTGACATAAGACTTGAAGAAGAAAAAAGACTTGCTGACATAAGACTGGCTGAAGCGTCAGATGATTTTAATAAAAAAATTAATGAAATAGAACAAATTATTAAAACTATTAATGTTGATGATACAACAATAAATAATAAACTTAAAGTAAAATTTAAAGATATATTTAATTATTTGCGAAATAAAAAAAAAAAGAATCCCTCACTACAATTTATTTCTCAACTGGGATCAGTACAACCTTCAGTTCCAATTGGGTCACCTAGACTTTCTCCACTTGGCTCAGTACAACCTTCAGTTCCAATTGGGTCACCTAGACTTTCTCCACTTGGCTCAGTCCAACCTCCAGTGTTAAGTGGTTCACCGCCAAAGGCGGAACCCGCTCCTATTTCACCCACGTCACTGAAAGAGGCGGCCGTCCATGAAGATGATGATAATTGGGTTGAAATGTTAACCACTACAGGGCTACCTTCTTTACAAGTTGGTTCCACTACTAAAATTGACCGCGGAGCGGCCTCTGCCAGAGGCAGTGAGTCTCCGAGGTCGCCTTTTTCTTCACCTGAAGGGGTTAATCCACTGGCGTCTCTGACCGCTACGATGCCCATGGAAGCCTCGCCACCAAAGGCTGAGTCACCTGCGAAGGAGGCGGCGGAGTTGTTATCACCTCCGCGGTCACCTCCGCGGTCACCGCCTCTGGCAGCGGCCTCTCCTAGGTCACCTACAGTTGTTTACCCGTCCAAATTTGAGAAGTCTCCATCTATTAAAAATATTGAAAATATTGAAAATATAGAGGAACTTGTTCCTGATTTAAGAAAAGAAGAAGATGGATCTGAAATTATAGAGGAAATTATTAAATGTTTAAGCATATAGTTCATAAAATTTTATAATGAAGTCCCGATACGGTATCCAGCCACCCTCGGGTGGCGCTCCCCAGGGAGACACCTACAGTTTACAAATAATTATTCTATTTAATAGAATAATTATTTTTTTTTAGAACCGACAGTTTTGGGTTTGGCTGATTGTACAGTAGGTAGACTTGATGGAGCTGTAGAAGATGATTTTGGGTCTGTCAACGAAGATGTTAAAGACGTCCTTGAAGACGGTGAAATAGAGTCCGAATCAGATTCTGAATCTGAGTCGCCCAAACTTCCAGAATCGTCTGATTCTAAAACACAAGCTTTTGTTTCATAATTATTTTTATCTTGGATTGCTACATCGATTTTAGAGACTGGTCTTGATGACAAGAGTCGTTTGAAACCTACCTGTTGGACTTCGTATTCACATTCGTGTACTTTTATTTGCAGAGAAATTTTATTTCCAATAAAAATAGATTCAAATTTTATGGCAGATTTTGCAAATCCAAATTTTCCTATCAATTCCAAAGGATCAATTTCTTGGTCATTGCCTGGGTTAATAAAGAGAGTCATTATTTTATTTAATTTTTTAGACATCATTAACTTTGCATACAAAGCAGGACCAGCTCCGTCTACAATCTTGCCTTTTTCTTTTTTATAATAAAGAGGATTTAATTTTTTAAGATCTCTTTCATCTAAATCATCTTGATCAATTGATTCTCTTACATTAATAAGATGAGATTTAATCTTATCCACTATATTATTGAATGTAGTAACCCATTCTTTTTCTTTTTCAGAAGGACAATCTTTATTATAAAGACAAAGAGGAAGAACATATCCATTTACCTTTCCTGTTTCCATGTTAACGTTTTCACTCACACCAAACGAGAAAAGTTTTTCTGTTTCAAGAATCAAATCCCCAACAGATCCATCCGGATTTCTTGTTTGGATATTAATTCTCTTAAATGAAATAGCTGGTTTACTATCGGGGATAGATCCAGCTTGCGGGTCTGAAAAAATAATATTCGAAGTATTAAAGCCAGCGGCCGATGTTAATTGGGTATACATTTTATATAATTATAGCCTACTCTTTAAGTAGTTTTAATATTTTTTTAATTTTCAGACTGGTTACAGGTATATATTGAAACGAATTTTTAAAAATTATTTTTTTAAAAATTCTATGTATTGACGATATACATCGTATATTTTATTAAATAGGAGCTGTTTCAAGTTCTGGATTATAGTCTTTTCTTCTCATGTATCCATTCCAATTTCCAAATTGTTGTTTTCCCAAAGCTTTATCGAAATATGTTACGATATCAGCTCTAGATGGTTGAGGATGGCCTGGGAAGCCATCTCTTAACCATAGTTTAACATCTGCATACAATTCCGTTACACCTATTTTTTTATTTTCAACTTCTATCAAACATTCTTCCATGTATTGACGATATACATCGTTTTGATTTCTGTATGCCTGAGTAGCTTGGAGAACTTTATATGGTTCTATTCTTACCTTATTTAAATTATTTTTTCTATGGTTTAAAAGAATCCAGGCAAACGCCTGGACCATTGCAGGAATTTTAGAATATAGATCATTGTCCATCGGAAATTTCTTTTCTCTAAGTTGTTCTTCTTCTGTTTCCGGACATTGATCTCCGGCTCTTATGAAAGTAGATTCGAATGGAATAACCCTAATCCTATTCCATACTGCTTTATCTGAATATTTCAAAGAAGGTAATTTGTTACAAATAAATATCAATTTGAACATAGGAGTTATTTCACGTGTAGATTTACCAGATTGGAACAAATCTCGAGCCCAGTATGAATCGTTTCCAGATAAACTTTTCAACATGCCAATATTAATTGCTTCATCACCATCTGGTTCTTCCAATACCGCCCATCTAACACCTCCACCTGCTCTAGCCAATTCAGGGTTTGCAGTACCTGTTCCTGTTTTTTTACCTGTAATTAGAGTCGTGCTAAATTTGATAGCTAAAGGTCCAAGCATAATTTCAAATAAACGTTGAGTTACAGATTTTCCGTTATCACCTTCTCCTGTCCAAAATAAAACTATTTTCTGTTTGTTACCTCCCATAAATACATCAGATGAAGTATCTAAAAAATAATCTCTAATTGTTTTATCTGGAAACACTTTTTCCAGGAATGAATGAACTGAAATAACTTCTTTCGATAGTTCATTGTATTCTATATAATCAATTGGCAATGAAGTGCTTATATAATCTTCAGGTACACCTATTCTTAAAACGTTTGTTATTAAATCATAAACTCCATTTTTAAAAGCTATGGTATTGGGATTTGTATCCAATCTATATTTGAAACTTTTATCATAAAACAACTCTGCGCATTCTTTCATTACATTTGATTTAAAAGGGGCAGTCTTCAAATTTGAAATTATACTAAATATTTTTTTAACTGTTTTATCCTCTTTTTGGAAGAAGTCGTTTTCACCAGCTGCCTTGGCTTTCGAATCTTTTTTAAATTCTTCAAATTTACTTACTATTTCATTTGAAATTTTTCTACGAAGGAAAACTCCTTCTTCTATTTCTTCCCATTGATGGCCTATATATTGATACCATGTTTTATTTGCAATAGATGCACATACAAACTCGTTTCCAAACTCTGAAAATAATATTTTTGCTATATCGTGATGTGCACCAGAAATTGCATCGTCTGTACATATTTTTGAAATATTTTTTTTATATTCATTATATTCACTCGGAGAATCAACACTTGCATAATATTTCAATGTTCCAATAGTAAAATTTTGCTTACTCATTTTTCTCCATTCTGATGTATTAACTACTTCATTGTACTTGTCGCTATTTGATGAAAAATCATTCCATATATTTAATCCTTCTTCATCCCCCTCAAACATATTGTATAATATCCAGCCAATTACAATCCATTCGTTCCTATCTTCCGCTCTACTCTTATTCAACATAGAAACAAGAATTTTTGCTTCCTTTATTTTTTCATCAAGTGTCATTTGACCAATTATATTCCCTCCCCACTGCTCAACTTTATTTCTGTTCGACCGCTCTGCGGCCACTTTAATATTTTCCTGATTTCTATTTGTTGATGGAATAGCTAACCCTTCTTTTATCTCACATGAACTTCTTCCATATGGTATTATACTTAAAATTCTTGGAATATATTTGTTAACATTTCCTCTTATTTGTATTACTTCTTCTCTTACATTATAAATCTTATAATTTATAAAAGCTGTTTCTAAATCCAAACAATTACCATTTGATGATATTATTTTTGTAATTAAATATGGCTTCATATTTTCCTTTTTTCTACATCCGTATATTAACCATGGAGATGAACAGTATCCCCCATCTATAACACTTCCACTGTCTTCATATCCAAGGTTCTTGAACACTTCCATCCTTTTCATTTGTGTTTTAATTCTACATAATAAATGTATTTCTTGGTCAGCTCTGTTAAGAAAAATACTTGGAAAATGCAAATGAAATCCTCCTTTCATATAGTTTATTTCACCAACTTTAATTCTATACATTTCTTTTTCCAAAACTACACACATCAATTCATCGTCAGAAACACTATCTATTATTTCTTTCAGTACACTCTGATACAATTTTACTACAATGTTCAATTGATCTTCTGTATACAACTTATCCCCTTTCAATTCAAATGTTTCTATAATTTTAAGATCAACATCAACTAACACTGGTAAATAATGTCCAGGTTTTTCTGCTATACAATATCCCAATTCTTTGTTGTAGTCATCTCCACCTTTGGTGGTCTCTTCAATATATAATTCCCAAAATTCTTCAATACATTTTCTATCTATCTGGAATTTACCAAATGGTTCTCCCATTGATACATGTGTATAATATGTACTGTTTACTCTTTTACTATTAATAAAATTTTCAAAATTTTCGGAGTTATTCATTTAATATTTCTATTATTTTATATAAACAAATTCATTTTTAAATGTCAAAATTAATTACACATCTTCGATGTGTAATAGATATTCGCTTCACCTCCTAAGGAGGCCAGCCTTCGGCTTCAATTCGACTTCTCCCACCCTATTCGAAAACATAGGGATAGACTGAGACGCCGGCTTCGATTCTATATACTGTTTACTTAAAGTTAAATTTTTAATAATTAATATTATGATATCAAACACGCAAGCTGAATCTTCCAATAATACGAGTGACCCCACCGCCTCTGGTGGCGAAACTCCTCTTTCAGTTCCTCTTCGAGGTACACAGGCCTCCTCAGAAGGAGGTGTCTCCCCAGGGATCGCAGTATTAAATATCAGAGACACATTTCCATCTAGAAATTCTCTTATTCAAACATTCACCGAACAAAAATTTAATAGCCTTCTTTCTCTTATAAAAAGTAGGATTGATAATGCAAATTTAATAAATCTAAATTATATTAAAATGTATAATATTCCAGACTTAACAAATTATAATAATGACACTATAATGAATATTAGATCTTTTTTATTAAACAATGGATACTTTATAATTGAACTTGAAGACACATCTTCGATGTGTATTGGATGGAAACTGTCATGGTGACGCCTGTGAAACAGAGGGTAACTGGCCTCCTCCTTCAGTGTCGAAGCCGTGGCCTCGAAGAGGTACTCGGTCCGAAGGATGACTGCGGTGGCTGTAATTAAAAAATTAAAGTCGTAAGACTTTAATTTTTATTGAATAGGTGTGTTATCCACAATATTTTCCTGTTTAAAAGGTGGTATAAAAAAAGATAAATCCATCAAAAGTTCTACCATGCCAGACCCAATTGAACTTCTTTTACCACATACAATTGAGGCTGATATTCCTTTTGTGTTTTCAACATCTCCACACGCTGCTGAATCAAGCGCATTTACAACAGATTCTTCAAAGCTCATTCTTGAAAAAACACCAGATGGATCCTGTCGCATTGTGTATCTTGATATAGCAGAAATAGTTCCCGAATATGTCATCCGATCGACAAGTAATTTTATATGACACTCATTAATGCCTTCTACAATAGTTGAAAATTCTTCTATTAAATATTGCCGTACGGCTTCTATTCCAAGAGTTTTATATATTTCCCAACAGTTATTTGAAATTGTTCTTGTCGAATCAACTTTTGGATTTGCTAAAAGAATTGGCAAATTTCCACCGTCTGTTTCTGCATACCATTCTTTATCTTGATTTTGCACATAATATATTTCGGATATTTCTGGAATTCCAAAAACAACCATATTTTCTATATTCGGTTTAGCAATTTCTTCCATATATATCTGCGTTGAAGTTCCTACTTTATATTCTTTTAGTTTATGTTCTGGTATTTCTATATTTTCCATATTGAAAAATATATCTATCTTATTAATTTGGGGTGGCGAAAAAATACAATATGAATCTAAAAATTCCTTTTCTATAATGTTACAAATATTTTTTGTAGATAATTTATACTCGTACATTTTATCGATATCTAGAATTAATGTTAGACAGCTTGAAGATATATATCTCTCTCTTTCGGACGGATGTAATATAAAAAATATAGGATACCACGGCTCGTTTTTTTTATTTAAATTTATAGAAACTTCCTTGGTTATTTTTAAAATTGTTAACCCAACGATTGACGTCCCAATTTCTTTTCTCAAATCATTGATCGAACACGGTTTATTTTTAAAAAAAATTTTTGTATTTATAGTTTTGGGTATCTTTGTTGAATTTAATAATTCTTGAAGTCTTGGTACACCCGCGTTTACAACCCTATCACTTACTCCACATGAATGAAATGTATTTAATGTAGACTGTGTTCCTTTTTCTCCAATTGATTGTGCACATGTTATTCCTATTGACTCTCCTGGGGAAATAATTGTCGAGTAATATTGTTTTATTATTTGTTTTTTTAATTTATGCAAAATCTCTGGATATATTTCTAATCCTTCCAATTGCATAGATAGCTTTTTTTTATTATATTCACACACTGAAATAGCAGTTTTTATTGGTATATTTTGCATTGGTTTCAAAAAATCCAATAAAAATTCAATATCATTATCGTTTATAATTCTTTTTTCCATATATTTTTAATTATATACCATATCGTTATACAATTCGTATTTATCATTTTTATATACGTAGAAACTTCTATTGACGCCGTGTACCGCGCCTCCGAAGGAGGTGAAACAGAGGGTAACGGGCCTCCTCTTTCACCTCCGAAGGAGGAGGCCGCTCCGCGGTCAGAGGTGACCTTGGACAGGCCGCCTCCTTCGGAGGTGAATGTTCTAAGCGCTGTACAGAAGGTACCAGTCCGTATTAGCGAAGTAGAATTTAACAGTCCTGATCCCACTGGTCATACTAAATGAATTTGAGCTGGAATTTGAAAGGTTAAAAAAAGAATTTGAACTATTGAGTGTAACAGTAAAATTAGGACTAGCTAACTTTCGTATCCATAATACATATCCATCCGTAGCAGATGAGTCTGGCATATTAAGAGTAAATGAACTTGAATTGCTTATTAAAACGTACGAGAACCCACCACCAATTGTTTGCGTTCCTGAACTACTATTAATTGTCTGGCTTGAAAATCCAACTGATCCGCCAAAAGTCTTTCTGCCACCAAAAGTCTGAGTTACTGTTGATACTGCACCTGGTGTATTATTTGTCGCCGGACATAAAAAAATAGAATTTCCAGTTATTACTAGCCCATTACTATTTCCAGTAGCAAAGAATGACCCTACGGTATTCAATCCAGCTGGTCCAGTTGGACCAGTTATTCCAGTGGGGCCTGTTACAGTAGAAGAAGCTCCAGTTGGACCAGTTCTTCCAGTGGGGCCTGTTACAGTAGAAGAAGCTCC
>Ga0209668_10000422_pt1 | contig 17488 bp, 11 predicted proteins | sample FrelakmetPLP11PL_FD_187150 | JGI IMG/M metagenome (GOLD analysis project Ga0209668, IMG submission 187150) | Freshwater lake sediment microbial communities from the University of Notre Dame, USA, for methane emissions studies - PLP11 PL (SPAdes)... | ecosystem: Environmental > Aquatic >... | reverse complement strand
TAAATGTCCAAATTCCCATTTGGTTGCTCCCGTAATCGTACATAAATGCAATATCTTCTTTACCATCACCATTATAATCTCCTGCGGTCATAAATTTTGTATTAGTCACCCCCCATTTACCTACCTGTGACTGAAATGTAAGATTCGCTAAGAACGTACTTCCATTTGATCTAAATGTCCAAATACCCATTTGGTTGCTTCCGTAATCGTACATGAATGTAATGTCATCCTTTCCGTCGTTGTTAAAATCACCCGAGCTCATGAACTTTGTATTTGCCACTCCCCATTTCCCAACTGCTGATTGAAACGCAAGTCCTGCGGAGAAGGAACTTCCATTTGAGATAAAAGTCCAAATACCCATTTGATTGCCTCCGTAATCATACATAAATGCTATGTCGTCTTTCCCGTCACCGTTGTAATCTCCAGATGTCATGAACTTTGTATTGGCTACACCCCATTTGCCTACCTGCGATTGGAAAGCAAGTCTGGGATAGACCGCGTCACCATTGGATGAAAATATCCATATTCCCATTTGATTGTTTCCATAATCGTACATCAATGCCATATCTTCCTTGCCATCTCCATTAAAGTCTCCAGATGTCATAAACTTTGTGTTGCTTGAACTCCATGTATATTGTCCTCCAACAAATTTCGGGGTTAGGTAATATGCCGGATTAATTGGTGGGTTTGGAATTATCGGTGTTGGCGTAGGCGTTGGAGTAGGTGTGGGACAAATAGAATTCGACGTTGTAATATCACTTATGGAATTGTATGCATTAATCCTTTTTTCACTACCAAATTTCCCGCATAACGAAGCTTTCGCGTCTCCACCGTTTATTATAGCCGCCTTTACTTCAACCATCGTTTGATCAATGTCTCTACTCCAGACATATGCCGCAAGTCCTGCAACTTGCGGAGTGGCCATTGATGTTCCGCTCATAAAACCATATCCCTCGTATATTGTGTTATCCGTTGTGCTAAGTATATTTGTACCGGGAGCAGTAATATCAATCGCCGTCCCATAATCGGAAAAGGTTGCTACATTATCGTTCTGATCTGTCGCGCCAACCGACACAACATTATCTAGAGCAGCCCAACATGTTGTAGTATGCCCAAAGTCAGATGGCGAATTAAAATATGTAGATAGATTATGGTTTTTGGTAGAATTACCTGCTGCAACAATAATTAGCCCAGGGAAATCCCTAAATGCATTATACATACTCTGATCGTATACATCTTCACAATTTAATCCTCCAGCACTTGCCCAACTAGCATTAATTATCTTTGCACCATTATTTTTTGCAAAACTAACTTCTTGTAATATCGAGAAAGAACTAAAAGACGACTTTATCGCCATTATTTTAACCTTAGGCGCAATACCCACCACACCTTTTGAATTACCTTTTATCGCACCAATTATTCCGGCAATATGTGTCCCATGATTTCTATAATCTATTGAATCATATGGATTTGGAAGCGGGTCATTATCATCAGCCATATAGTCATAGCCATGCAAACATCCCCCAACAATTGCCACATTATTTTCGTCTTTACATGTTGAACCATCCCACATATTGCTTGCCAGATCGGGATGATCGTATGCTACACCAGTGTCAATAACTGCTACTACGACTTCGTTTGAGCTCCCTTCGGTTACAGCAAACGCTTCCGGCAGATCAATATCTGCATCGTTCGTACCTGCTATTGAGTTAACTGTTTGGCCGGTATTATCTAAAGCCCATTGCAGACTGCCATAAGTATCATTTGTTCCCAAGGCGGAAATATCATATTTGTAATTTGGCTGTATTTTGCTTTCGGGATTGATTAATAGAACTTCGGTTATAAACTGTTTATACTGGCTTTGACTAACGCCAATTTTTAGTATATTTTCTGCATCTTCGATAATTGTAATTCCAAAAAGCGTATTATCCGCGGTGCTATAGTTGTTGGGGTTAATCGCAGGACTTAGACCCCTCTTGTCCAATAAGATTTCAACAAACCCATTGTTAATTATTAAATTTGTCCTATCGGTTAGATTTAACATTTTTTCGTGCGCGATGTTTGCCTGAGAATTAATTTGCTTCAACTGATTCGCGGCATTTCTGACGCTATCTAGTAATGGGTACAGATTCGCTCCAGGGCACGCCGTAGCTGTGGTTATATATGCACATGTTGGGCAATTTTGGTGTATTACATCCTTGTGACCCTCTAAACCTGACTGATACCCTGTGGAAAAATCCCGGGTCATTGCTAAATCAAAATCATAAACCTCACTTAAGCCTGCAACTAAAGTTGTTAAAGTGCTTAACGCCGCCTGCGTTGGCTGTTCGTTCTCGAAATTTCCAAGTAAGCTTATCCCGATACTTCCCGAATTTGGTATTGCGTGTGCGCCACGAACTCTTATTGGTCCAGAACGCCCTTCATAAAGATTACCATACGGATCAATTAAATAGTTATAACCTATGTCGCAACAAATATTACTACTACACAATCCCGCATTGTAATCGGCGAACGAGCAATTATGGTAATCAAAGATTGCTTTAACGGTAACTTTCGGGTTTGCCATATTCACACTTGTCGCAGTGTGATGCACAACAATTCTATTGATGTTCCATGTGCTGAAAGTGTCCACCATTGTCACAGGAGCACCCCATTCATTTCTAGTAATAATATTTAGACCAAGCTTAGACATAAAATTCTTCTTATATGCGATTTTATCGGCGTCCATTACAGATAATGGTGCCATATTTACCCCTTCGTTGGTCGGAAACAAATTTACATTAAATTGCTGATCGTTTTTATAGTAGAACTCGACCCCAGATAGTGTTTTTACTGAGGTATAAAGTTCGGACTTAAAGACTTTTGATGCGACATTTTCACCATCAAGTGTGTTTTCTAGGTTTGGCCTTACCAAAAAGAGCCGTGAGTTAGAATTATCAGAGTAATTAAATCTAAATACCACCCCTTCTAAATTCTCGATATTATCAGAATCAATAGAAAACCCGTTTCGCCAATTTTCTAAAATAATAGTTTTGTTGGGAAATAATAGATCAAACGTTTCATTAGAAACCTCATAACTATCCTCAATGGGAACACTCTCTGATTTTATAGGCATCTCGAACACCGGCAAGATATTCTGAGATAATAGAATTAAGGTTAATACCGAAATTTTAATTTTTTGAGATTTATTTTGCATTCAGCTATGGCAGTTTTGTATTAAAGCAAACGAGATTTAATTCGCCTCTATACACTATACCATAGTTATCACAAGCATAGATTTATGATGAATTTCTATAGCGAGGTACCTTTACGACACCTAGCGCATATTTACTTCGCGCTCGAATTTGAGGAACTTTTGATCGATTAAGTCTTGAGTTATTGTAGTAATTGTTTCGCCATTTTCTGGAGTTGTATAGTCAACGTACTCTACACCAATTGCATAATGTGAGCCTTTGATCGTCTGCTCATTATCGGCAACTATAACCTTTTGATTATCAACTCTTTTTAAAGTGAAATTTTTGCGGACTGTATAGATGAGTTTTATGATTGTAGGTTATTTAAAAAATGAAATTATCCACTTCCAATTGTTCTCCGATTTCGTTAGTACATTCTCATTATACCACATATAAAACAGATATTGGCATTCTTTGTTAATAAATGTTATAATCTGAACAAGTAAGGGATGTTTTAATGTAATATTAGCAAAATTCTTCAAGATATTTCCCACTACAATTTATTTATTATATTTTTAACATGACAAACGGAACAGTAAAAACCGTTACAGACCGAGGCTTTGGTTTCATCACTGTAGAAGGGTCAGACAAGGATATTTTCTTTCACGAGAAAACCCTTACTGGCGATTTAGCAGTACGAAAGCTTAGAGTTGGTGACAAAATCACATTCGATGTGGAAGAGACACCAAAAGGCAAAAATGCTGTTAACATCAAACTAGTAGAGTAATTTACGGTAAGATTGTTATAAAATTCAGGAGAAGGTGCTTTATGTGCCTTCTCTTTTTGTCTGGCTCAGTAATATTACTGGCAGTTGTTGATCAATAACGAAAGCTGGTTCTGTTTTTAGATGAGATCGTAAGAAATCTTGTGCGCCAACAACTTCGCTTGTTCCAGCAGTTACTCCTGGGCACCTATTCACCTCCATCAAGTACGCAATATTTGTATCTTTATCTACAACAATGTCTGATCTCGACCATGACAATCCAAGTGCACTGCTTGCTTGTAAAGCCATTTTCTTAACATGTTCAGGTACAAACTCAAGTCCCATAAAAACCTCCGTTGCTCCATTACAGCTGTTATTCCTAAACTCCCCTACCTCGGGATAACTTTGCTCTGCAGACACAACCTTACCATTAGAAATTAAAATGCCCCAATCGTACTCATTTGGAATATATTTCTGAAAAAGGTATTTTTTATGTTTATCTAGTCTTGCAGATTCCCTAATTAATTCAATTCTATTCCCAATTAATACTGAGGATTTTCCGCCTGAGCCGGTAATATCCTTTATAATCAGTGGATATCCACATATATCCTCAATCGTCTCCACGCAGTTCGATATGTCGGGGTTATCAATAAAGAACGTATTTGGAATTGAAATATGATTTAGTGCAAATATAATCTGGTCGGTAACTTTTGATGTTGCCTTTTCTACAAAAGTATGGCGAATCATAAAATGCTCAAGGTATAACTTTACGGCATATGCCAAATCCCTTGATCCCCAATAGGAAGAAAGCCACACATATGAGAAGTTTTTTATATCAACCCCTGAATGAATAAGTGAAAGTGCATTGTCTTTAAATCTAAACTCAAGATCACAAAATTTGCCTTTTGTTAACCTGATAGGTTTTAAGACACCTCTTACAATTTCCTCTATATTCTTGATAGCGGGAAGAACCAATAAATCGATTTTGTCTTGCATTATATTTATATCTGAACAGTATCAAGTGCTCATAATCGTTAAATAGAATCACAGTAACATTATACCCTTTTTTTGTATGTTATAGATATAGCAACCATTACTCTCTAATTATTTATATTCTAGTTATAGGAGAGGCAAGTTTTAACAAATCCTCAAAATATTTTCTTAATGATGCTATTCTCTTTCCCCCGCTTACAAGCGTTCCTCTTGGCCCATTTTTACTGGCGCTATCGAGTATCAATACCTCATCGTTTAAGGCAGTCCAACCATCACCGAGATTTTCTAACAGCTCAGGATTTTTTGCCTTCAGAATATCGCGCTCAATAAAAAAGCCATTAATATTTTTATTGTTTTTGTGGAATTTTACTAATTCATTATCATTATTGAACGAACTCTTAACCTCTCTCGGAATCACAAATACTCTATTGATTTGAGCGCCTCTTTTTGCCGCTTCAAGTTGATCATTGGTAAATCTAGTTGCCTCTTCACCTTTCCACTCACCCTCAAACATCATCGAAACCGCCCATATCTCATCCTCTGGGCCCGCTCTTTTTACCATAAACTCCGATGTAAAACGCTGAAAATCCGTGGCCGCTAAGTGCTCCTGATATTCATACTTCGAAACATTGTCAACCCCCGAATATCCTCCATCAACGGTTACTACAGATCCATTAATAAAGCTGGCTTCCGGCGAGCATAGGAATTTTACAGTATTCGCAACCTCTTCCGGCAATCCTAAACGGCCAAGGGGTGTGATCTTCTTTGATTTATTAAAAATCTCGTTAGTGTCCATAATGCCACCGATCCATCCTGCCGCAATTGCATTTACACGAATTCCATCTACTCCCAGTTTATTTGCCCACGACTTTACAAGATTATGAATCGCCGCTCTTGAAGCACTGTATGCCGCCGATCCAAATGACCCCGTAAAAGCCTCTGTGCTTGAGATGGCAACAATAGATCCTCCACTAGTCATTCTGCTTCGCAGCCCTTCAACGATTTGAGCGGCCGAAACCACATTTACCTGTAAAGTGTTTGACCATATACTATGGTTAAAATTAGTGTCCATTTCAAAAAACATAGCCGCGTGCACAAAGGCGTTAATGTGTTCAGGCAACAGTTTTACCATAGATTCGATGCTATTTTTGTTCATCAAATCAACGTCCAGCTTTATTGATAAACCGTCTTCCATTGATTCGTTTAACTGCATTTTATCTTTCGCGTCATACAAGGCTATAACTTGCCACCCAGCGTTATGGAAAACCTTTCTAACCGCGGATCCCATCCCAGCCGTATAAGCGCCCGTTAGTAAAACGACCGGTTTATTTTTTATTGATTTATTTATCATTAGTTATTTAATGGCGTAAACCGCGCTAATACTCACTTCGATATCTAATGAGCCAGTATTTACTGTTGGTGTTGAAGGATTAGAACCCGAAATTTTATCCATCGAAGCAGTTGAGTAATTTATGTAATATGGTGTTGAAGAGTTCTCAGATATAGAGATTAATGTTCCAACAGTTACTCCGGAGCCAGCCGCCAAGGCGTCTGCTTTTACCTTAGCATTTTCTGCTGCTAATCTTCTAGCCTGTTGTTTTACCACTTCTAGATTATCAATAGAATATTCGATGTTATTTACTGTATTTGCTCCTGCATCGATTGCCGCGTCAATGATTTGTCCAGTCTTGCCAATTTCCCTTACCTTTACAGAAATTACTAGTACTCCTTTAAAACCGTCCGGCACATATGTATTGATAGTTTCGTCATATTTCGTTTGTGGATTAACCGAAAACCCCACCGTCTGAATATCATTTTCATCAACACCTAAAGCTTTTATAACCATTGATAAAGCATTGCTTTTATTTGTCATCTCCGCCTGAACATCCGTTAAAGTGCTTCTATCAATTTGGTATCCAACATTAAACGTAGCAATGTCGGGCTTTACGTTTATTTTACCTGTCGCCGATACGGAAATATTATTAACAGGCCTACCATCAACACCAGTATTGTTTTGTATAAGCAAGGGTCTTGAGGAGATTATTAGATTAGAGAAAAATACCGCGCTCGAAATAATTAAGGACACGGCTAAAGCAATTATTCCAAACTTCATGATTGGACGGTTAGTCATAGGAAATAAGATAATAAGTATAACTTAATATAGATTAATTCTATTGTGCTGTAAATATTTTGTTTATATCTAATGGGCGCGTATCTACTGTTTTTGGAAAATACGACCTGTTAGACGCGCTATACATTGAGAGAATGGCGAATGAACATATTCAATTCTGGGTTCGTTTCTATAAAATGTATCAACACCTGGTATAAAACCCCTTGCTTCAAGCATTTCTGCAAATACACTTTCCGGTACAGCTGAAGCACGAATATCATCAACACCAATTCGAGCTCTATTACTTATAACCCAAGGAATTAATTGTTCCATAAATGCAAAAGGGTTCAACAATGCTTCTTTTCCTACCGAAAGATCTTCAAGACCTAATACCAAGTGATTTGGTCTTAGAGTTCCCTCATTTAACCTTTGATGGTCGGCCCAAGACCAGTGATTATATTTACCGGGGATTAAACTCAATGCACATGAAAATCCTTGTTGTTCTGGTCTATTTTTTGCATCAGTAGTTATTTGGATAAGTGAACCTGTATCTCTGAATTTAACTTCATGCTCTATCCCACCAATATTCCATATCTCTTGTGGAAACTTAGGTATTCGCCACTGTTCGGGCTGACTAAGTGATGGGAAATTAAGACAACTAGCTAACATATTTTTTTATATAACAAACTACCTTAGATTACATCTTTATCTATTGAATTATACCTCACAGCACACGTTTTGTATAGATTCACAAAACTATAGGTGGCTATTTAAGGACTATTCAACATTCGCACGAGCAGTTTTAATAGATTGGCCAAATATTGTTCACTTTTCGTTCGATTTTTGGGTAACTCAAACTTACCCCACTATCTAGCTAAACAGTAAAACGCCCATCCAACAACACATTTTGCTACATGGCATCTTTTACTCTACCACTTGCATATTTTATCCACAAAACTGTATGCTAGTGTGTATAACTACTTTTTTCCTTTTTGCCTTTTGTTGATCGAAGCTAATTTTTTACAAACACTAAATGGATAAATCTGAGATCTGGAAGATTACACTCGCTCAAATAGAAGTTAAACTGGACTCTCCAGCGCAATTTAAAACATGGTTTAAGGATACATCGATACTCCGTATAGAAAATAAAACCGCATATATTGGCGTAAAGAACTCATACACAGTTGACTGGTTAAAAAAGAAGCATCATAAAATGATCAAAGATACGCTCGCCTATGTTGCTGGCGAAGAGTTAGAACCCGAGTACGAGATAGATAAGGATTTGATAAATACTCCTCAGCCAAAAATCACAGCTGATGACATTTTAAGAGAACCTCCTATTTTTGACGTGATAGATAACGATAAATCTCTTTCAAAAAACCTTAAGGCTTCCAACCTAAACGAATCTTATACTTTTAAGAATTATATTGTTGGATCCTCTAACAAGCTTGCCCATGCGGCATCCTTTGGTGTGGCCCAAAAACCCGGCGAAGTTTATAACCCCCTCTTTATATATGGCAAAACCGGATTGGGCAAAACTCATTTAGGGCAAGCCGTAGCAAGGCATATGCTGGAGAATAACGTAGACAAAAATGTTCTATATATTTCTAGCGAAGGATTCCTTAACGATATGGTCAAAGCTATCAAATCCGGTAGAAATTTAGAATTTAGGCAGAAATTCAGAAGCCTCGACATGTTGATCATCGACGACATACAATTAATTTCTAAGTGGCAAGAGACACAAAATGAGTTTTTTAACACGTTTAACGTACTCTACAACGACAAAAAACAGGTTATTTTGATATCTGATCGACCGCCAGAGGAAATAAAAGGAATAGAAGATAGGTTGCGTTCAAGATTCCAGGGGGGGATAACGGTTGACGTTGGTAGGCCAGACTATGAAATGCGCCTCGCCATCCTCGAAAACAAATCCGCATTCTCAAATATTCACCTTAGTTCCACTATTTTAGAGAGCATAGCCAAACTTGTAACTGATAACATTCGCGAGCTTGAAGGCGCCCTCCAAAAAATTTCCCTTTACCAAAGTATGTTTGGCTCAGACATCACTCTTGAGGAAGTGGCCAGAATAATCGGAAAAGATAAGAAAGGCAGGCGTGAGAGAATAAAGGTTCCCCAAATTATCAAATGTATAGGTAGGGAATTTAACGTAAGCGTAAAAGATTTAAAAGGTCCACGCAGAACTGCCGATCTAGCATTCGCAAGACAGGTATGTATGTATTTTTTGCGGGAAGAGTTTGGTTATAAATTAGAACAAGTCGCTGAAATTATGCAAAGACAAGACCACACAACAGTTATGCACGCCGTTGATAAAGTTAAATCAAAAATGATGGCCGATGAGGGGTTTAAAAATCAAACAGATATGCTTAAAGACGCTATACTAAATATGGAGGAGTAATCCATACCCATAGTTACCCACATTAAGCATTGATGGTTAAAGGGCACGTAGATAAAGGGATTTAATGTGTTAAGAAATATATTATAAACAAGTAATACACTAAGAAAAATGACACTAATCGATGGAATTATCAATGCTTTTGTTTTAGAATATTCACATATACACACACTATAAATCTACAACTAATTTTATTTAAATAAATAATAATAAACATGAAGGCAACCCTCATTCAAGAAAACCTTGCAAAGGCATTAGTGCATATAAATAAAGCGGTAAGCAATAGACCAAACATACCAGTTTTGGCAAATGTCCTTATTGAGGCACAGAAAGGAATGCTTAAACTTTCATCTACCAATTTAGAGATGGGAATCAGCATGTGGATAGGAGCAAATATTGCTGAGGAGGGAAAAGTTACAGTTTCCGCCAAATTGCTTTCTGAATTTGTTAATTCGATTAAACCTGGAAAAATTGACTTAGTCGAAGAGAATCAAATGCTTGAGGTTAACTCCGTGGATAACAAGGCCGAGTTCTTTATTATTCCTGCAGACGATTTCCCTAGGGTTCCAGAGCCGGAAGGTCAAAATATTATTGAGGTGAATGCCTTACAGTTTGCTGATGCTGTAAATCTGACAGTTTTTGCTGCAGGAACTGACGATTCTAGGCCCGTCTTAACGGGAATACTAATGGAGAGTAAAGAAAAAGAATTAACATTAGTCGGAGTAGATGGCTTTAGACTATCAAGAAAAAAGCTAAAACTGGAAAAGGTTGTAAAAATTGAAAATTTTAAAGAAATTGTACCCGCAAAAACTCTAAAGGAAATGGAAAGTATTTTACGTGATGTGGCTGAAGAAAAAGATGTGATTAAAATTTACTATCTAGGCACAAAGAACCAGTTATTGTTTAAAGTTAACGATTTAGAACTAAGCACTAGGCTTATTGAGGGCGACTTCCCGGATTATGAGAAGATCATTCCAAAAGAGAAAATCCTTAGATTCGAAATGGACAAAGAGGAGTTTGGAAACGCGTTAAAGGTCGTTTCGATATTTGCGCGAAATGTAATTGGAAATAAAACAAGATTCAAAATCGATGCGACAGCTAAAAAAACAATTTTATCGGCAAATGTCGTAGATATCGGGAAAAACGATAGTTCTCTAAAGATTGATGCAATTCAAGGCGATGATATGGAAACGGGTTTTAACGTGAGATTCCTTATGGATATTGCAAATGTAATAAAATCAAAAAAAATCGTTTTTGAAACAAACGGCCCAACGGCCCCTGGAGTATTTGTTAATCCGGAAGATTTGGACTTTACCCACATAGTAATGCCAATGCGTCTGGAATAAGTGTAATAATAAACGCAAATTAATTAGAATTAATGAGTAAAATCGAGGTTTTAGAGTTTACACAAGAAGATCAAAAGGATGAATGGGACAAATTCGTCAACGACTCCTACTCTGGCGACATACTAAGTTATTGGGGATGGGGAGAAACAAAAAAAGATCAAGGCTGGAAGCCATTAAGAATAGGCGTTACGAGAGATGGTGTCCTTATTCTTACAGCACTTTGCTTACTAAAAAAAGCCAGCTTCCTTGGTAATTATTTATATATTGGTCATGGTCCCGTTTTTAAAAATAAGATTGATTTAAAAGAAGCCCTACCCTATCTGATATTATACTTAAAAGGAAAGGCGAAAGAATATAAACTTTTTACAATCGATATTGAGCCAAGATTTGGGGACCTTGCTCCAGAAGAACAAAAGGAAAGATTATCAGAAAATTTAGTTCCATTGGTAGATGGCGAAATAAAAAAAATATTGATTTTGGCGGGTTTTAAGACCACACGTAGGAATATGCAGCCTGTTTACAAGCTTTATTACGATCTTGGAAGGACCGAAGATGAGTTAAAAGCCGATATGAAAAAATCCACTCGCTACAACATAGGCCTAGCCGAGAGAAAGGGTGTGGAGGTAAATGAGTATAAAGCTAGCGACGACTCAATTTTAGAAAAGATCGATAGTTTTTATGATCTTATGGAAGAGGTTCAACGTCGTGCAAAAGGCTATCCGATGCGCCCGAAATCATCATTTATTAGGTTATTTAAAGAGTTCAAGAATAATGATTGCCTTTCACTTTTTGAGACGAAATATAATGGAGAACTAATATCCATAAATATTTCTCAGAAGACAAATTACTGGTCATCCTCATTTTACGCTGGCTCAAATAGGCTTTATACTGAGGTAAAGGCGCCATATTTAATGCGATGGAAATCGGTGTTATCGGCAAAGGCGTATGGTTCAAAAGTGTACGATTTTTGGGGCATTATTCCTAATTCGAAGCAGCATCAAGGTTACTCAGATAATAAGCTAAGTTATGGTGGAGTGAGAATAAACAATTACGGAATATTCACATATACTTTGAATGGTTTTAAGTCATTAATTTGGGAGCTGACAATTAAAATTCGAAAGATTATTTATAGAATATGAAAAAACCTATTCATATTGCTGCATCTCCAAACGTCGAAAGAGACGATGTAATGATAGCCATCAGAAACATTTTTAGACCTTGGTCCTGGGAATCAAATAAGCATATAGGTTCTTTAAAGGGGGAGATTTCTTCCTATTTTGAAACAGAGGATGTTTGTTTATTTGATTCGGGTAGATCTGCAATAACCGCGGTTCTGCACGGATTTGGTATTGGTGCAGGAGATGAGGTTTTGGTACATGCCTTTACCTGTTTGGTGGTTGCAAATCCAGTTTCATGGGTTGGAGCAAAACCAATTTTTGTAGATGTAAACCCAAAGAATTTTAACTTTGATATTGATGATTTAAAAAGGAAAATTACTTCACGAACTAGGGCGGTGATCGTCCAGCACAGTTTCGGCATACCAGAGGATATTGATGTAATAAGGAAGATCGTGGGAGCAAAGGTTATGATAATCGAAGATTTAGCACACTCACTTGGTTCGTCATTTAAAGGAAGAAAGCTAGGAATTAACGGGGATGCAACAATATTAACATTTGGTATAGAAAAAGTGATATCAAGTGTAAGGGGGGGCGCTGGAATCATTTTTAATAAAGATGCGATGGACAAAATGATGGTAGAATACCTTGCCCTTCCAAGTTTCCCACGAGGCCTCACGTTTATAGCGCTTTTAAATCCAATATTCTGGTGGTTAGTTTTGCCTGTTTATTATTTTGGATTTGGAGTGTTCACGCTTGGTAGAATGAAGGTCTTTCTTGCACACAGGATAGGTCTTCTTGGCCGTATGATAGAAAAGTCGGAATATGGTGGTTCTAAACCAAAATGGATGCCTGCAAAGATATCACCCGCTCTTGCTGAGTTGGGCCTAAATCAATGGAAAAAGATGAAAAAGTTGAATACTCACAGAGAAAACATTTCAAAGATATATAGCCAAGAATTAGGAGTTAATTATGATGGAGCAACTTCATTGCTACGCTTCCCTGTTTTAGTTAAGAACAGGGCCGAGTTAATCAAAACTACCAAAGCCAAAGGCATAGTACTCGGTGATTGGTACAAAAAGATCCTTTATGCGCCCCAAGAAACTCTTGATCACTTAGGCTATAAAGCCGGTTCTTGCCCAAATGCTGAAAAGATAAAAGATCAAATAGTGAATCTACCGACTTATATTGGTGTAAAAGAAAAAGATGCAAAAGTAATAGCAAATATGGTTAGACCTTTTCTAAATTAGCATATTCAATCGAGAGTTCTTTTTTCTTTCCTCCAAAATTTACAACAACGGTTGAGTCGTCAAGATCTACGATTTGGCCGATTCCGAATACTGGATGGCGGACGGTATCGCCTTTTTTACATTCAAAAACAACTGGAGCGAAAGAATCTGTGCTACCTGCACTACCATAAAGAGCCGATGAGAACTTGGGAGCTTCACGCTCGGAAAATTCTAGATATTTTTCCGGAATATCGGTTAGGAATCTGGATACGGGGTTGGAGGTTGTAGTTCCAAAGTACATGCGGGATTCGGTGTAGGTCATTATGACCTTTTGTTTTGCGCGAGTTGTGGCAACGTAAGCTAGGCGGCGCTCTTCTTCCATTTCGGTAGGTTCGGCATATGAACGGCTGTGAGGGAAAATACCCTCCTCCATTCCGGTTATAAAAACGTAGTCAAACTCTAGGCCTTTTGAGGCGTGAATAGTCATCAATGTGATTTTAAAATTATCGGTTTCATCATCTTTATCACTTTGCTCTACTAACAAAGCCACTTCATTTAAAAATAGCTCCATTCCCTCTTCCGGTGATAGATCCTTGTATTTGTTGGCTACGCTGATAAGCTCTTTAATGTTTTCTATTCGCATTTCGTTTTCTGTACTGCCGTCGTTGAGGTATTCCATATAGCCCGATGCAATAAAGATTTCGTTGATAAGGGTTGATACCGCAACTTCCTTGGCAAGAGTTGATAAACGTTTGATTAGGAAGGCAAGCGAAGAAACGTTTTGCCCTAAGGCTGAAAGGTCTGTTTCGCTTGCCGACAGCAGAAATTCAACCATAGACTTATTTGTGTTTAAAGATTGTAATGCGATCTCCTCCACTTTTTTTGGCCCAATTCCACGTTTGGGGACGTTCACTATTCGCTTAAATGATAAGTCGTCGCTCGGATTAAATAGGATACGCAGATATGCCATGATATCGCGAATTTCACGTCTTTCGTAAAACCTTACGCCTCCTACAATTTTATAATTGATACCGGCCTGTAGCATGCCCTCTTCCAAGGCTCGGGATTGGGCATTAGTTCTGTAAAGAATAACGATTTCGTTAGGATTTATGTTCAGGTCAATCAGTTCGGCGATTTTTTTAGAGACCCAGTTTGCCTCCTCTTTTTCATTCCGTGCCTCATAAATTAGGATTTTTTCTCCACGTGAGTTTTCTGTCCACATTTCTTTACGCTTTTGATTTTTGTTTTTAAGAATAATTTCGTTGGAAACGTCCAAGATATTCTGCGTTGAGCGGTAGTTTTGTTCAAGTTTGATAACAGTCGTTTTGGGATAATCGCGCTCAAATTCCAAAATGTTTTTGATAGTAGCGCCTCTAAAACCGTATATTGATTGTGCGTCGTCTCCGACGACGCAAATATTATTATGTTTATCTGCAAGCAGCTTTGTAATTATATACTGTGAGTGATTTGTATCCTGATATTCATCGATCAATATAAACTTGAACATGGACTGATACTTAGCAAGAACTGCCGGTTGACCTTGAAAAAGCTTTACCGTCAGCATCAAGAGATCGTCAAAGTCAACCGCAGAGTTTTCTGCGAGTATCTTTTGATATACCGGATAGACGTTCGCAACAATTGATTGGAAGTACCCTTCTGTGTATTTCTTGTAAGCCTCTGCGTCCACAAGCTCATTTTTGGCAGAGGAAATCAAGCTATGTATAGATTTAGGATTGATCTTTTTATCGGCAAGCCCTAATTTTTTAAGGGCTTCTTTAACAGCGTCAATTTGATCGTCCGCATCGTAAATGCTGAACTGCGGATTTAAACCTAAATATTGCGTATTTGCCTTTATTATACGAAGACAGATCGAATGGAATGTACCCATCCAAATTCTTGATGTGGATTTTATTTTGTTTTCTTCAAGCAGCCTTGCTACTCTTTGCTTCATTTCTCCCGCGGCTTTGTTTGTAAAAGTCACGGCTAATATTTCTTCGGGTTCGGCATGCTTATTTATTATCAAATGTGCTATTTTTTCTGTTAATACACGTGTTTTCCCACTACCCGCTCCAGCGAGTATAAGTATGGGCCCATGGACGGTATCAATGGCTTTTTGTTGTTCTTTATTGAGTTTTGGCATTATTTTAATATTAACAGTTATGTAAAAAATTAGTAAAATAAAGTTATGAAAAAATTCTTAACGTTTTTCTTTTTTTTATCTGCGAATATTTCCTTTGTTTGCTCAGGAGTTTTTGCTGCTGATTTTAATGTAAAGGTCGTTCGCGACTATTTTATAGATTCAACCGACAAAACTAGAGTAAGTGAGACTCACGTGATAGAAAATAAAAGTACTACGGGCTGGATTAGCGAAAATAACTCGGAACTGTTTTTTGTGAGCGTAACATCAGGTAATGCGGAGACCTTAACACAGACATTGGCAACGGTTCAATTGAGCATAGATGGGAGTCCTGTCAGCTTTATTACAGACCAAAAAGAAGACCATGCAGTACTTAGTGTTAAATTGGGAAAGGCTATAAAACCAAATGCCAGTATCACTTTTAAAATAGAATATGACAATTATGGATTGATAGAAAAAAAAGGTGCATTAATAGATTTCTATGCTCCAGGCTTTAAATCGACAGATGGCGAAGATCAGACTGGTGCAACAACCTCTTACACTTATGATACATACGTAAACATCTCAAAAAGCTTACCCGAGCTCAATTTCATTACACCAGATCCTTCCGAAAGGGGCTCAACCGACGAATATACTCGGTACTTTTTTTCTTATGAGGCGTTATTAAACAAATATATATGGGCGCAAATCGGGAGGGTTCAGTATTATAAGTTCTTAATTACACAAAGTGTACAATCCACCGAAACAACCAGTACTGGTTATGAAAATGAGTATAAGATAATAGTGCCAAGGTCTATTGATGAGCCTCAGATGTATCAAAAGGTTTACTATATAAGAATTGATCCGCAGCCATCTTACGTGGAAACTGATATAGACGGCAATCTGGTCTTTGCTTTTAAAATGCCCACAACCGAAAATAGGACAATAACCATAGAGGGTTTTGCTGAGGTAGGCAGAAACAGTGAGGCTATTAATGAAAATACGGTTGGGAGCATTAGAGATGGCGTAATCAATGATATGGGCAATTACCTGTCCGAAGCAACTTATTGGGAAGTTAATGACCCTCAAATCAAAGCAAAAGCAGTGGAGATTGCCGGTACCGAGGACAACGTCTTTTTGTTATCACAAAAACTTTATGATTACGTTATTGGAAAGATCGACTATAGTAAGGTTAAAAGGTTTGGCCTCAACGAAAGGCAGGGGGCATTAAATACTTTAAATGGCAGCGCCGCTGTTTGTATGGAGTACTCTGACCTCTACTTAACTTTGGCGAGAGCCGCAGGAATTCCAACCAGAGCGGTATTTGGTTATGGATATGATTCAAAGATCCAGAATGATTTGCAAGAAGCCCATCAATGGGTGGAGGTTTTTATGCCTGGGGTGGATAAATGGGTCAGCATAGATGTTACGTGGGGTGAGTCAGGGATGAAAATGGCGGAAGGAAATCTCAACCACTTCTTTACTCATGTTGCCAGTGTAAGCCCCAATAGTCCCTCCCTTGTGGAAAGAAAGAGCTATGGTCTCGAGAGTGACCTTGCTACGCCGGTATACAAGATCGATGCGTATGCGTCAATATCGGATTCTGGTGGTCTTAAAACTCAAGAAATGCTTTTGGCGGAGTATCCAATTCCTGTGGAAAGCACAAACACTTTTACAACGTTTATAAACAGTATGAATATTGGCAGTTTCGTTAGTGTGTCTGGCATTATGATCGTCGTAGGAATTGTTTTAATGATAGTTTCTCTAATTGGAATAGTGAAAATGCTGAGAATGGATTCGGAATAGCTATAATATTGCTCTTGAGACAAAATCATATGGTAAAATAGGCCTATTATGGTTGAAATCAGTCCAGATAATAGGAAATTTACCCGAGATGAGCAGCTTTATATTTGTTCTGGATCAGGATTAGGGGGAACAGGAAAGACAAGTATTGGAAAAACGATACAAGATGTAATTGGTAGGATGAGTGGTGGTAGAGACTCTTCGCGTTTTAAAGAGCCACCAAGGGAGGAATTTGGAGGCTTTTCCCCTTATGAAATATTAGCTGGAGAACATTTTGAAGATTCGCCTATGGCTCGGTTACCATATATGGCAGCGATACGGCATACGATGTGGAATAATACAGACTTTCCATGGTATATTCCAGATGATGTTCCGGTGCTTATTGGAGATAGATCGCCATTCGATAGTTTCTTACAGCATGCTACTC
>Ga0209668_10000421_pt1 | contig 17513 bp, 17 predicted proteins | sample FrelakmetPLP11PL_FD_187150 | JGI IMG/M metagenome (GOLD analysis project Ga0209668, IMG submission 187150) | Freshwater lake sediment microbial communities from the University of Notre Dame, USA, for methane emissions studies - PLP11 PL (SPAdes)... | ecosystem: Environmental > Aquatic >... | reverse complement strand
TTTCTTCAAATAACATCAAGTCGCGCACTGGGAAAGTCATAGGGTCAAACTTCAAAGGCTTGTCGCTTATTATCACTTCGCCTTCGTTACGTTTCTTTATATCTTTGCGTATCTTTTCAATATCCTCAGACTCGATAGGCATTGCAGAAATACCGTCCGAGTTGTTGCTCGATAAGATACCAAGTGAAAACATATTCACAAGTAAAACGTTTCTTTTCACGTATTGCTTTTCCAAGTTTGACAATGGCATTTTCAAAGCGTCAATCTTTGACTTTGAGTCAAATAAATTTATACCGTCAATTTCCGAAATGTAAATAACTTCATCTGGCATGAAGTCTTTGTAATCGTCAATTCGTGACGTTGGTATTTGGAACTTCTCGATGAAGCTCCCTAAGTCAACCGAAATCAAATTCTTTCCCGTAGGTACGATTTTCACGTTGTTGAATGCCAAAGGTAAAAGTTGCAATTTACCAAACGATCCATTTGGCGCATACACTAAAACGTTGTTTGTTACGCATTGATTAATCGCAATCATCTTCATCATTTTGCCCCACGTTTGCATTGCGTTCGGGCGGTCAATCAATCGAAAGATGTTATTTGCATTTGATTCAACAACGTTTCCTTTTTTGTCCTTCACGATTGGATTGGCACTTGCGACCATGTCGGCATATCGGTTAATTACGGCGTTGAGTTCTGGAATGGTATTATACAAGTTCCATTTATCGGAGGTGTTTACCCACTGAGGTGCTACGCTTCCAATTTGTTGAGTTGTGTAGTAATTCGAGTTGCCCCATCCAAGTGCGGAGAAAAATTTTTGAATAATATCCATTTCCAAATTTTTTAATAATATTCACAAATTTAGATTAATTTTGATTCAAATACTTTTAAGATGAGTAAATTAACACCCAAAGAAATTGAAGCCATCAAGCAAATTAAAACGATTGTTAAGTCATCTAACGAAATTGTAAAGAAATGACAAGAGAGGAAAACATCAAGCACATTCTAGCAAACAAAGAGCTTTTGTTGGCTAAAAAAACCAGTGCAATCAAGCACGGTGATGTTATTTTTGCTTCATATGGCGAGGTAAATAATAAAGTGGAAATCACAAAAGAAGACGGTGCGGATTCGTACCAAGTCGGTAAATTAAAACTTTCATTGTGTATAAACACCACAAATGTGATTGATTCACACATGGATTGTCACATACCAGGTCTTTGGAAAAAATCACTTTCCGAAACTAAAATGCTTCATTTGTTACAAGAGCATGAAATGGAATTCGAATACGTGATCGCGGATTCAATCAACAACGAATTCGTTGCAAGCACAAAACAAATCGCTTGGTCAAAACTTGGCGCAACTTACGAAGGTAGCACGCAAGCGTTGACTTTTGACGTGACAATCGACTCGAAACGCAATCCTTTTATGTTCGAGCAATACAAGAACGGTTATGTGCTTAATCACTCGGTTGGCATGCGTTACGTTAAGTTGTTTATGTGCGTTGATACAAACGAACCAAGCTACGCAAGCGAAAAAGCAAATTGGGATAAATACTACCCACAAGTAGCAAACAAAGAAGTTGCGGACATGCGCGGTTATTTTTGGGCGGTTACCGAAGCGAAAGTTATCGAAGGTAGCGCCGTTGTAAAAGGATCTAATACAATCACTCCAGTGATGTCAATCACTGAGTTAACTGATAAAAGTTATTGCGAAATGTGTCAGCAGGACACGCCAAATCTATCCGCAGATAATGGCGATGCACTTTGTAAGACATGCGGAGTTCGCAAAGAAGCCGTCAACGATGACACTTCAAAAACACACGAGCCGTCTAACGACACTCAAAAGGTCGATGTTCCTGCCTTGGATTGGAACAAAATAATTGAAAACTTCTAAATCAGAAAAAATGACAACAGAAGAAGTAATCAAAGCCTTAGAGACAAAATTGGACGAGAAAGGCTTTGCAAGTAAAAGTGATGTTGAGGCAATTAATGCTTCCATCGAAGCGTTGAAAAACGAAACTAACCTTGATGCAATGAAAACTGCAATCACGGAAATCGAAACGCAAATCGCGTCTTTGAAAGAAACTCCGAAAGGAAACGAGAAATCTTTTAAATCGTTCAAAGATGCCTTGATGGGTGCATTTGAAACGAGCAAAGAAGAACTTGAAGCGTCTTTGACGACTAAAGGAGCTAACGTAAACATCACTGTGAAAGCAGCGGTTACGGTAAGCGAAGCAAACACTATCTTAGGTGGTGATAGCGATTCTCATTGGTTATTGACTGCCTTTACAGGTATCATTTCACCAATTCGTTCTCGTGTATCTCGTTACTTAGGTCTTGTTTCAGTTGGAACAATCAACAACCGCGTTGCGATGTGGGTTGAAGAATACAACGAGCAAGGTTTGCCTATCTTCATTGCTGAAGGTGCAGCGAAAACAAAAATCTCTGTTCAATACAAAGAGAAAGAAGCGAGAGTGAACAAAATCGCGGTTACTTGTAAAGTAACAACAGAGATGTTGCGCGACTTGCCACAATTAGTTTCTTACTTACAAGCTAACTTGATTCGTAGAATCGAAGTAGCAACGGTTGACGAGTTATTCGCAGGTGACGGAACTTTAATCAATGGTTTGTTTGACTACGCTTCAGCGTTTACAGGTGGTGGTATCGTTACCGCAGCACCAACTTACGCAGACGTTTTCCGCGCGTTGGCTTTACAAGTTCAAAAAGCATTTGGTACGGCAACAGCAGTATTCGTTAATCCAGACATCTTGGCTCAAATGGATATGCAAAAGTCAACTGATGGTATTTACCAAATCCCGCCATTTAGAAGCGCAGACGGTACAATGGTTGCAGGAATGCAATTGATTGCTGAGGTTGCTTTAGTTGGTACGGACTACGATTTCGTAGGTGGTGATTTATCAGTGATTAACGTTCGTTTCCGCGAAGGTCTTTCATTGAATATCGGTCAAGAAAATGACGATTTCTCTAAAAACTTACGTACAATCCTTGCCGAGCAAGCGTTAGTACAATTCGTATCTGCAAACGATACGCAAGTATTAGTGAAAGGCGTTATGGCTGACGCAATCGCGTTGATTACTGACTAGTAGTTAGTAATTAGTCACATTTGCCCCGACATTAACCTTAGCGGTTTGTCGGGGTTTGTGGCGTAAAAAAAACTACGTTATGAAAATTACACTTACAGAAAAGTTCTCTAAAGAGAAAGCAGGACAAACGATTGAAGTATCAAACGCGACTGCAAGCGATCTAATCAAAGAAGGTAAAGCAATCAAAGGAGAAGCAAAAGAAAAAGCACCTAAGAAAGGCGCAAAAGTTGTTGAAATGGTTGTGGAAGAAGCGCAAGCACCGGAAGCACCTGAAACAGAATCAAAAGAAGAAATCGTAATTGAATAAATATGCCAGTACCTACTTATTTCTTATCAGTTGAATCATTTGTTAATCGTTACCAACTTTCGGTGGCGTTTAAGAACGGAACTGCCTTAATTGAGCAATACATTCACCTGTATGAAAAAAAGTATTTGTACCAGCTATTCGGCAAAGAATTAGCCGATTTATTCTATGATGACGATTCAGTCGCTAGATTCGAGGACATTAAGAGCGAGTTTGCATTTGAAGTTGAATACAACGGATGCGCTCGCTCTTATTTTTGTACAGGACTAACCGACATTTTGAGCGCGCTTGTTTACGTTCATTATTCACGTGAACAATTACAAATTTCCACTAGCACTGGGCAAATCAAACCAAGCGTTGAAGCTGGGAGCGTTGCCAACGATAATTACACGAATACAATAGTGTTATTCAATCAAGCGGTGAAAAGCTCCGTAATTTTGCAACGATTCTTAGAACACAACAAAGACATTTACCCAGAATATCGAGGTGTGGAATTAGATTCTATTTGGTTCGCATGAGGTTAATATCTGAAATAATCGAGCAAGAGATTATCAATAAACTTGATAATACTTTGCGCGTTGAATCATTTTCGCAAGTAGCAAACAACGAGCAAGTCGTAACATTTTGCAATGTGAAATGGATTAAACTTTACGAGTTCGCGTATGTAAATGGTGTCGAGCTTCAAGTCAAGTCAATCGATGGAAACGAAGTTACATTTACAATTACAAGTCAATCAATCAACTATCAAACATTAGTAACGATCAAGAAACCGTTGTTTTTCAATGGCACGCTTTCCAATACAAAATACGAATGGTCAAAGTATTTGAATGATGACGGAATAAATAGCGAGCGTTCAAAGCTCCCATTTATTTGGTTGGTGTCACCAACGGATGAAATCACAAACGGATTCGAGCAAGGAAGTACCAGGACGTCACAATGTAAACTTTGGTTTATCCACTGGAGTGATTGGAACTTGCTTAACATTGATCGTCAAGATGAAGCGGTAAAACCGTTGTACGCTTTGATGGACGAGTTCCAAAGAACGATACTTCGCAACGCTTCATTCTTCAAAGGATTTAATTCATTTACCACTAGGGACTTCCCGAAATTTGGAACGGAAAGCCAAAACGGTATTGAAAAACAGATATTTGATTCAACATTAAGTGCGGTTGAATTTGATGTGAATTTAGAAATATTCGCACGTTATTGTGAAAATTGCTAATTTTGATACGATTATTAATCTTTAAATTATTTTAAAATGGCTGGAATTGCTGGATGTAACTGCAACGGACAAATTGGAAACACAGGCTTTCCGAATGTCAAACCCTTCGGATTAACTTCCGGAGTTTTTTTAATGCCAATTTTGGCAAGCGATGGAACTCGCAACGGATTCGATTTAACAAGTGCTACTTTAGCAGATGACTTGTTGGATGCAATCAATAACCCTGATCCATCAAAACGTCTTTATCCGTTTAACAACTTGCGTAACGTAACGCACACGGAAGCAGACCCGAACTATGAAACTGCCGACAACGGTGAGCGTTTCAAAACTCGTGATGGAGTTAAGACCGTAACATTCGAATGTTGGGGAGTGAACGAGCAATTTTATGCTAAAGTAGCTGACAATTGCGTGAACTTCGGTGTTTACTTGATTGACGTTTGTGGAAACTTAAAAGGACAAAAAGAAGGAACGGATTTATATCCACGCCCTGTGAATCGTTATTCTTACGATGCAAGATTCATGGATGCGACTGCCGATACAGGAACAAAAGTAATGATCCAAATGGATTACTCTTTGTTGACAAATGATGGTGATCAATGGATGATTCCTGCGGATTTATTCGCTCCTTATTCAGCTTTAGAGTTGAACGGAATGATTGACGTGAATTTAGATATTACGGTTGAAGATGATACAACACTTATCGTTAAAGCAACGTTTGACTACGGTAACGCAGTTGTACAATTGCCTTGGACGGGTGCGGTATTAGGTGACTTTACAGCTAAAAACGTAACAACATCAACAAACATCACAATCGCTTCGGTTACTGAGTCAGCAACGGTACCAGGAACTTACACAATTACAATCCCAGCGCAAACAGCAGGAAACGATTGTACATTAAAAGCGTTCCATGCTGCAACCGGTAACTTAGTGTTCGGATTCGAAAGCGCAGTAACTGCATTTGTTGCACAATAATAGAACAATGATAGTTATAAACGGAGTTCAATTCAATCGTGATTTTCTTGCTTGTAATAGCTTGGAAGTTGTTTTAAGTACAATGAAGTCAGTTCCTGAAAACATTGTACGTGAAGCGTTTGCAATAGCGAACCCAACACCAAAGAAAAGGGTGCGAAAAAAATAACTTGTTCATTATAAACTGAAAAGGGAGTGTAACAACTCCCTTTTTTTGTTACTTTGTATTTGTTATGGCAATAGGACAAAGTAAGTTACACGCGATTTTAATGAAGGGGCGCATGCTTTCGGAGTCCGTTGCTTGGTTCAATGCCTTTTCGCCAACGACACGACGCGAAATAATCGAGTTTGTACAACAAGACCAGTTGATGAGTAAAGGAATCGATGGCGACAACAAAGTCATTGGATATTATTCTTATTTGACTTCATTAATCAATCCCAAAAAGAAATTTAACACACCATTCACGCTATACGACACAGGTGAATTTTATCGCTCGATGTATGTGCGCGTTCTACTTGATGCGATCACTATTGAAGGTGACACGCGCAAAATGGAAGATAAAAGATGGTGGCACGATTCAATTTTAAGCCTTACAGATGAAAATATTGCAAAACTTCGCGACATTATTCGCGATTCGTACATCAAAGAAATCAAATCAATCTTATTCAACTATTGACGATTTTCCATTGTATAATTGGGAAAAGTGCCAAAGTGGAGATATGCGATATGTGAATCGAGACGCAAAGTCAACTAAATATGACGAGATTATTTGGTTAAAATTATACAACGAATACCTTGAAAGGTTCGGCATTGGTGAAGGACTTGAATACTTTTTAAAGCTCAAAATTCACTTGGTTAAATTACGTCTTCAATTTATCCAAACAAATGATTTATTTTTGTTAAATCAAATCAAGGTTGCGGAAGCTCAAATGATTAGCGCAGACCCTAGCAAATTGCAAGGAATGACTACTCAACAATGCCTCGTTCATTTATCCAAATGGATGGGTACAATTGTGAGAGCAAAAGAGATAACGATTGTAGAATTTAAAGAAATGTTCGAAGAATATGCAAGAAGCAATAAAAAAGAGTGATTTAGTAACAGGTTCACCATTCGAAGAAATCGGAAGGGAAATAGCTTCAACGCTCGGCATTTTAGAAAAATTTGATAGTGAGCTTCGTAGCATTGCTAAGACTATGAACGGGGAGTTGGCAACAGCTCAAAAGAAAACCGTTCAAGACATAAACGCAATCAATCAAGCAGAGATTGAAAGCGAAAAGCTACTACAACAAAAGTTAAGAACCGAAAAGTTACAACTTGATTTGCGCCAAAAGCAGGAGCGAATGGCGAAGCAAGCACAAACGCAAGCCGAAAAAGACGCGCGAACAACCGCAACTCAAATACGCAACCAAGAACGCTTAAACTCAGTTTATTCTCGTGTGGATCAAAAGTTGTCGGCAATGACAAAAACCTACCGAGATTTAGCGATTCGCAAAGAACTCGGCGTTAAGTTATCAAATGAGGAGCAAAGAAGTTACGACTACTTACAAGCTAAAATCCAAAAGTACGATGCAGCATTAAAGACAGTTGACGCGACAATGGGCAAGCACCAACGCAATGTCGGAAACTATGCAATGGCGAATAGTCAACTTAATTTCTCAGTTACTCAGTTAGCGCGAGAAATGCCAGCATTCGCGAATTCAGTGCAAACGGGATTCATGGCAATATCAAACAACTTACCGATGTTCTTTGACGAGATTGGTAAATTGAAAAAAGCCAACGTTGAATTAAGAGCGCAAGGAGAACCAACTAAAAACGTATTTAAAGCACTTGCAGGTTCGTTACTATCTACGCAGGTACTTTTATCGGTTGGTGTTACTTTGCTTACCGTGTACGGAGGTAAATTAGTTGAGTTCTTAGGCACATTAGTTCCGGTAAATGAAGAACTAGAAAAGCAAAGACAAAACCAAGAAATACTTAACAAGTACCGCAAAGAGTCGTCCAAGTTCATTGCAGATGAGAGTAGTGAATTCATTGGTAACATAAACGCTTTGAGAAACTCGAATGCAGGTTCGCGAGAACGCGCAAAGATGATCAAGTTGATTAATGGCGAACATGGGACTACAATCAAGAACTTAAAGGATGAAGCGTTATTCCAAAAGCAATTGAACGATCAAGTAAAATCGTTCTTAGAACTTCAAATTGCTGAATTCAAGTCAAAGAAAAACATCGAGCTAATCAATGCCAATTTGCAGAAACAAGATACTTTGCAAGTAAAAATAAATGAATCGAAAGCGGCATACACCAAAGCATTGCAAGACCAGGACAAATGGCAAAAGTTATTGAATAAAACAACGGCAACTGATACGAACATGATCGCATTTTACGCGGAGCATGTACGCGAGGCAAAAGATGAGGTTAACTTTCATGCGAAGGCGATTAACGACATGAACACCGAGTTGACAAACGCACAAAAACGTTTGAAAACTTACGATGTAGCAATCAAAGAAGATACAAAATCGACCAATACTCAAACCAAAGCACAAAAGGAACTAAATACAGAACTTGACACGACAAACGTTTATTTAGGCATACAAGCACAATTGCTTCACGAACTTGCACAATTGCGTTACAACGAAGCTATCACGGCAATTGACAAGCAATTTAATTCAGAGTTGAAAGCGCAGGAAATACTTGCCGAAGTAACTGGTAAATATACGCTCGATTCATTGGTCGCTTTACTTGATGAGAAAGCGAAAATACAAAAACAAGCACTTCACGAGCAGGAAGTTTACGAGCTTTCACAATTGGCGTTGAAATACAAAAATGAAACCGATGCCGAAATAAAAGCATTGAACGACAAGCGTGCGAAGTTATTAGAGCAAGAAGGATTGACGGCAGCACAAAAAGCCGAAATAGAAAAGCAATATCAAGCCGACTTGAAAACGATTGAAGCCAACGCAGCAAAACGTAAAGCCGATTACGATTTACAAGCGCAAATAACTCAACAAAAGAATGGTGATGAAGGCGTTGCAATCGATAAAGGAATCGCCGACAAGAAGCAAGAAATTAGCGATGGACTAGCAGAAAAGGCAACCGAGAATAGTGATAAAGTCAAAGAGACCGAAAAGAAAAACGCGCAAGAAGCGTATGAATTTATGTTGTCAATTCAACAAGCAATTACCGACATGCTCAAAGAACAGATTGATCGCCGTATTGCTCTGCTTAAAAAAGAAGAAGAAGCCGCGAAAAGTCAACAAGACTATTTGCAAAACTTAGCTGCACAAGGTAATATTTACGCTCAACAATCAATCACCGAGCAAATACAAATCCAACGCGATGCACAAGCCGAACAAATGCGACTTGAAAAACAAAAGCAATCCATTGAGCTTATATCAACGGGATTGAAGACGTTTGAAAGCGCATTAAACGAAGGTAAAACACCAGGCGAAGCACTTGCGTCAACAATCGTAAGCACAACGGTACTTACTTCATTCTTAAAGAACTTACAATTTTACGAGAAAGGAACAATGAACGCTCCAGGTGGTTTGTCCGTAGTTGATGAGAAAGGTCAAGAGATGATTACCGATAGACTTGGGAACATTAAAGAGCTTGGTGCCGGAAAAGGTCCACGTTTCACAATGCTAAATCGAGGTGACAAAGTTTACACGGCTTCACAAACTGCGTCAATGCTTAGCGCGTTTGACAATCACGGTAACGCTTCGAAACTTAGCAAAATGGACAAAGCAGGAACTTCATTTGATTTAATGAACATGACTAAGGAAATCAAAGTATTGCAGGACATTGTAGCGAACAAATCAGAAACAAATATCGCATGGCAATCATTCGCTTCGGGAATCAACGAAATTGTGCAGACAAAGCACGCAAATGGAGTCATTAGTCGAAACCGATTTAGAATCAATTAATCATGATTAGATACTTTTTAAACGGCACGGAATGCAATCCAGCGAACAAAGATTCGGTTAATTACGTCTTTAATTTTGAAGATAGGAGAATTAGTCAACTTGAACTTTCAGTTGATACGCTCGAATTTGTGAATGAAGATAGGATAGCAATCAAATCATGGATTGAAACATACGGTTACTTTGTAGGCATGCCCTTAGATATTAAGTATTCAAACGGTACAATCGTAAAGTATATACTTGACTTTCAAGACCCAGCATTTAGAGAAAAAGAACGATCGTACAAAGTCAAGCTAAAGAAATACAAAGGAGTTGACAATTTCTTTGATAATGCGGACGGAATGGCGTTTAGTTTAGTCAATTGGTCACCGAGCGATTTCACACAAGTTGACTATGTAATCATTCCTGAAGGTCAAGCAAATTACTTCATTTCATTAATGCTTGCGACATTTGCACTTAGTCAAGAAATCGCAAAGGCAGTTGATGAGATTCAGCAAAGTATTGCCGATTTGATTAAGGCAAGTATTCCGGTAGGTTTACCGGTTCCCGCCCCCGATTTTGGAGCTATCATTGTAGCAGGAATAAAACTAGCGGCACGTGTAGCGTATGCGATTTTTATCGTCATTGCATTAATCAAATTATTGACCGAAATAATCAATGTGATATTTCCCGTAATACGTCAATTCAAAGCAATTAAAGTCAAAACGCTATTTGAGAAATCATGCGCGTTTCTAGGGTATTCAGTAAGTTCAACACTTTTGAACTCGCTTACACCCTTGACAATTTTACCGGTACCATTGAAGTCAAAAAAAAATTCATGGTTTCTTGAATTAATCGCACCTAATACGCTTGCTTATACAAATGGCTATCCAAGTTCACGCGACTCGGTTAAAACGCTTGGGCAACTTATTTCGGCACTAGAAGACACGTTTAACGCGAAGATTAAAGTATCAAATGGACTTGTAACATTCGAGCAAGAAAACTTCTTTTTGCAAACACCAAACACAGGACTATTAAACGCGTTCAATCTTCAAAGCGAATTACAAAGCGAACACTCGCAAAATAGTGATGAAATTTCAAAGCGAAGGGTAGTGCAATTTCAAACTGACCCGACTGACTTCAATACATTTGATGACACGTTCCAAAGTTTGTTTGAGATTTCAAGCGAAGTGGAAAACTCACCAGACCGAGCATTGGAATTAATAAGAGGCTACGATCTAATCAATATCCCATTTGCAAGAGGCACGAACAAAGGTTCGCTTAATTTCTTGGAGAAATCCGCTAAAGTTTTGGCACGAGCTGTTGACTTGTTTTGTGGTTCTAATCTAAGCGCGCAAGTGAACGCACGTAGGAACGTCATGCAATTAAGTTCACAATATTTCAGCGTTACAAAATTACTTTGGATGAACGGAACACGTTTGCACCAGGAACAAACCAATTTCATTGGAGCGCAAGCAATCATGTTAAATTATTGGTATTCACGTTTCATTGAAAATAATCAAAAGAACATCTACGATTCGATGCCGGTTGCAATGACTGAAAACGAACTATTTGCATTGTTCCAAAACAATTTTATAACAATGGACAACGGACAAGTTGCCGAAATCGTAAACGTGCAATGGAGCGAGCTTCAAGCCAAAGCAATGGTAACCTACAACGTACTAAGACCAAGAATAAACGAAAAAAGCGTACAAATCAATGGATAATTTAAAAGACATTTTAGGTAAGGACATTCCCAACGTTTTGAAAGCGTTTCAAGACTTGGAAAAAAGGATAACACCAGAGCTTCACAAGATTAATCAACATCGTGATGAAATTCCATCGGATTTATTAGCTAAATTTGATTCGGCAATGAATGACATTAAAGAGGCAAAGGAAAAATTAAAGCAACATGGCATTAACAATAACTAATAAAAATTATTCCACTCGAAATCATCCTTCGGGAAATGCCTTTTTGCTCGCAAATAGCGGTCAATTCATTGAGGAAAAAATCACCGTAGTTTGTGAATTTGACTTTACAAGTGCTTCGAACTTACCGGTAACTTTTCCAAGTATTTACGAAATTCAATTGCTCGGTGGTGATTGGCAAACAAAAGGCTTTGCAGTTGGTCACACAATTCTACTCACAGGTTCGATTACTTGGTCGGGTGGTGTCTTTTCGTACTCAGCTTCGCCATATGTGATTACTTCGGTAAGTGGTGACACCTTGACGGTTGGCACTTCATTAGATCCATTGAACTTGGGTATCATTATCGGTACAATCATGCCTTCAACTCCGCAAGGGATTTCACCGCTTCAAATCGTAAATAGTACGGTGTCAACTCCCGAAGTATTGGAAGTTTACCATAACATCATTCCAAACACTTCAAGCGGTTCTGTGAACTCTTTGATTGATGGACAAGTAAATAGATTCGAAGCGATTGGAGTCGATACCATGAGCGTTGGAAACGTCTTTGATTTGATTCAATTAGGAAATCAATCAGGTGGAACTTACACAAGCGCACAACTTGAAAGATTAGCAGACGTAAGTGGAAATAAATCGTATTTAATTACGCTAGTTTACAATTTCCCTTACAAATTTGAAGATTCAAACTTTGACGAACCTTCATTCTTTGAAGCGTCTCAGTCATTGAAACCATACGTGGAAATAAACGCATATCCACAACAAAACAATCCAAACGCGAAATTACAAGTAACTTATGGCGGTTATCTTGGAAACGTTGGATGGTTAAACGAAAGCTACAATCAAGGCACAAACGATTTCACAATTGATTCAGTCACAATCGAGGATGGTTCGGGCAATCCATTGACGGCTATTGACTACGCACAAGAAACAACCGTTAGTGTAGTTATTACGGCAGGCGATGACTTTTTGGAAAGTGCTGAGATTGAATTTTACATGATTCCTTTACAAGAGGACATACAAAATCAACCAGAGTCGCACGGTGATTTGATTTACTTGGCTAACTCATTAGTTGATGGTTCTGGAATAACTCAAAACATTTTCGGGAAGGCTTCGCGAAACATGAATATCACAAGCGAAGTTTTAACGCTTACTACCGGTCAAATACAAATTGATTTCACGTTAGTTCCTAACTCAGCATTCACACAATACGTTGAGTCGTTACCAAGTGAGCAAAGACAATACCGCTTGACGGCAACGGTGGAAAATACACCAGGCGATGCAAACAATAATAATTCGGTTACGCTTAATTTATTGCAAGGTTTACTTGAAAAAGCTCCGATAATTGGTGGCATTTACGATGATGTTGTAAGTGTTAATTTTCTTGATCATGTGAACGATGTTCAAGACGATGCGTTTAATGGATGCACTGAAGACGACATGCTTTACAAGTCAAAGTTTAATTTAACTAAAGGCATTGCATACCAAAAACTTGAAGCGACAATCATTGTTGAACGCGATTCAGATAACGCATTCTTTGAACTAATCAACAAGCCGATTGCATTTGGGAACTTTGTCACGACTTCAAATGGTGTGATTCAAGTAAATTATAGCGAGCCGATTCAACAATTCTTAGACAATCCAAATCGAAATATTTTGTCCGTTGGATTGACAGGTGTCGAAACCGTTGATAAATACGAATTGCGCATTAATTGGTCATTAATGGCTAACTGGCGTTATTGGATTTCACAATCAAACGCTTTGATTGATTTCTTTGATTTAACGCTTCCAAACGATGGATTAAACGCCGAATGGATGCGATACCTACGTGAAGCAGGTTACACAATTAAAGTTCGTTTGAACTTGATTGATGATGTTGATACGCTTTACTATTGGGATGCTCGCGTAGTTTTACAAGACTATGAAGGCGCCGAATTTGTCACAAGCGACATTTTGCTTTTTGACGTATCAAACACCGAACAAACTTCATTACTTGCAAATCAAATGATGAAAGTTGTTGCGCGTCACACGTTACCCATTGATTACTTTTGGAACGTTCCTGATTGTTGGGCATGGGTGGGTACACGTCCAAATGAAGCAGACCCAAACAAACGTTTATCTACTCTTTGGGATTGGTCGGCACAAGATTCACCATTGAAGCCAGAAAATGGATTCACAACGGCTCAAATCAATCAAATTTCGGCACAAGTTATTGAAGTCGTTTGCTATGTAGATACGTCTTTGATTAGCGCAAACGAAACAACGTTCATTTCACGTATCAATCAATTCAATGCAAAAGGATTAATACAAAACGTTTACAAAGAAAACTTTACGCTTGTAAATCTTCCACTTGAAGCAATTTCGGAAGATAAAGGAGCTTCGTTTTGTGGTGAGCCACAATTAGTTGTTGCTTCACTAGACGACGCAGCATATTACAAGAATGATCGTACCGGTATTGCTTACAAGTTTGACGAAATGACAATCGAACTTGAAGATAAAGATGGTGTTTTGACGTTGGCACCAGGTGTTGAAGTAAATTTCCCACACCAACCGGACGCAAAAGGATTCGTAATTGATTGGCGTCAAGTAGCGAGCGGAAGTTTATTATTGCAAGGGTGTTACAAAGTGCGCGTAAATTGGGAACTATCCGGTAATTCAGGATGGTTCTACTTCGGTGCTTTTGAGCTATTGGAATACTCAGTATTTAACGTACAAAAGACGGTTCGTTTATTCGTTGTATTGAACGATTTAGTACGCAAGCAAGGGATAAACTACAAAGATTCAGGATTCGCAACCACGATACGTTTTAGAGGTCAATTCGGGTACATGCAACCGAAATACGACACCGAAAACATTATTTATTCGGATCGTACACGTGAAAAAGTACGAAATGAAGCGTTAAGAACATTCGAGCTTCGTTCTTCATGGTTGCTTAATTGCATGACTCGCCAAATTGATGAGGAGATTTTGTTATGCGCAAATCAAATCTACATTACGGATAACAATGCGAATAATCACGTGCGTAATTTGTACTACGATTTCCCTGTAATTTTAAGTGATAGTGAATCACCTTCATTCGAGTACACTGATAGTGTTTTTGCAAAAATCAAAGCGGTATTCTTGGAAAAAACCGCCGCTTACGAGTCAAAATATGACGGCAACATCAAAGGAAGTGACAACATTATTTTAACTTTACCAACGTTAACAACTGGGAGTGGGGGCATTTGTGAAAACGTAACCGTTCACAATACTTCATTTAGTTACTTTCAAAGCATTATTGCAGGCGGTGACTTAACACTACCAGACACGACATTTAACTTATACATTGACGGCGTTTTAGTGGATTCACAAACCGCGCCAACTTTAGAAAACACTACAATTGACATATTATGGCAATAGAATTTAACGTTGATTCACAAGTAAGACCCTATGCGACACTTAGCGCATTTCCCGTTACGGGAAGTGTTAAAACGCTTTATATAGATGAATCAACTTCCGATTTGTATTATTGGGATGGTTCGGCGTATGCAATCGTCAAGTCACAAAGTAAATACGAGGCGATTGATGCTATAAATGGAACAGGCGCAACCGTTTTAAAGATGTCGGTTTGTTACTTAAAAACTTCATCAAGTTCGGCAAATACACCCGAATTACTACTATCAAACGCAAGCACCGAAGCGACTAGCTCAAAGACAATCGGTTTACTTTTGCAAGACTTAGCAAACGGTGCAACAGGTAAAATCATTACTTCGGGTGAATACGATAAATTCGATACAAGCGCGTACAACGTTGGTGATCGTTTATGGCTATCAACAATCGATGGTCAAGTAACAACAACGATACCAAGCGCACCAATACACGCCGTGTTTATTGGATTCGTTACACGTAAGCAATCGCAAAACGGACGTATTTTAGTATCGATTCAAAATGGTTACGAGCTTCGCGAAATTCACGATGTTTCGCTACCAACAACACCTTTGGATGGGCAAGTTTTAGCATACGATTCACCGACAAGTCTTTGGAAAGCAAAAACGATATCTACGGGAATCACAATCGGCACTACTGCAATCACTTCGGGTACTGTTGGACGTGTATTGTTTGAAGGCGCGGGGAATGTGGTGAGTGAATCAGCGAACTTGTTTTGGGATAATACGAACGGAAGGTTGGGGATTGGGACGAGTAGTCCTACACAAGCGTTAAATGTTTCGGGGTTTTCAGTTTTAACCACTTCCAAAACAACAGCCACTCCAATTTTAGCGGTAACGAATACAACATCAAGTAGTCCAAATTCAAACAACTTTGATTGCTTTGCTCCGAATATGCCAAATGCAAGTGTATTAGGTGTATTTTATGGAGGTAAAAATATCCTCTCTAGAAACAACTTTGGTTTCAATTGGAATCACGTTAGTGATGGCTCAACGGGAAATAGTGTTTCTTGGGAAATGGTAAATGTTCCAAATATTATTCGTGCTTGGGCAACGGGAAATGTTGGTTTAAATACGGGAACAGACGCAGGATACAAGCTTGACGTTAATGGTACTGCGAGATTTACGGGTGCAGTAACAGGAGCAGATGGTTCGTCTTTTAATGGAATTATGTTTGATGGCGGAGGAACAAGAAGAATACGACCAGCTGCAAACTCATTAGATTTAACAGATACAAGTGGAAATATAGGTTTTCGTGTAGACAGTTCTCTTGTTAGAATTGGTCAAGGATTTGCTAGTGTAGATTTTGTAAGAGGTTTAAACTCAATGGTTCATACCATGGGAGCTACACAAATAATGACATTCACACTTAGTGGACAATCTGTGAATCACTTAACTCCGTTTGCGGATATTGTAGCTGCAGGATATGCCCCTAGTGCTCCTTCAGGAAATAACACAACATTGAGAATATATACCACAAATACAACGTCAGGTGTTTATGGCAATATTATTCTCTCGCATAATGGAACATCAAAAACAGGAAATATTCTTGTCGGAACATCCACGAATGTAGCAAGTGCTATTGTTAATGTACAAAGCACCACGCAAGGATTTCTACTACCACGAATGACAACAGCGCAAAAGAACGCCATTGCTTCGCCGGTTGCAGGCCTTCAGGTTTATGACACTACTTTAAACTTGATGTCATATTACAACGGTACAATTTGGATTTAATTTAAAATATAACATGGAAACAAACACAAACGGAGTAGCGATTCAACCAATCGTATATCCACTTAACGAAGGTACTGCGACATTCTTAACAGTACTAGTAGAAGCATTTATGACGGATGCTACAACGGCGAGTACCTATTACAGATTGCTTACCGATGAGGGCAAAATCCTAACCGATGGACGCTACCAAATGACGGAAGAACAATTCGCTGAATGGGGACGTGACAACTCAGTCGTTGACGATTACGTTGCGGAATATTTAGGAGTTACAATTATTTCTTAATTTAGCATTTCATTAAAACCAATTATTTATGAAATCAATCGAATTAAAGTTAATTGAACAAACAAAAGAGGACGGAACAAAAGCAATCTTTAAAGATTACAAAGAAATCCTTTTGTTAGCTATTAAAGCCGTAAATCCTCAAAGCCCTCCAAACTTGGAAGAAATGGCGGAGAAAATCGGAATCATTAACAAGATTAAGGCGATTCCTGCTGGAGCTGTTTTACACTTAGAAAACTCCGAGTGTCGCACACTTGCCAAATCATGCGAGCAACCGATTTGGACAATCATTGATGAGGACCTTTACGCTTGTTTAAGCTACGTAAAAGCTGTAAACGAAGGACCAGAAACCAAAGAGAAAAATAGGTCATGACAGAATTTGTAACAATCATCAAGAAGTACGGCGTAACAGGTTTGTTAGCCGTTTGGGTGTGGACACTTCAAGCCGAAGTGAAGGAAATGCGCGAAATGCTTGTTGATTGTTACCAATTTCAGAACTACAAAGCTAGTGAATCAAACGATTTAAAGCAACGTAAAGAGCTTTTTGCCATAGTTCCTAAGGATTATATAAGTGAAAAAATTAATAAGCGACACGCTAAAGCCTAACGGCAAATGGTCCATTAAAAGGATAGGAGCTTTTACTAGTTTCTGGCT
>Ga0209668_10000420_pt1 | contig 17516 bp, 20 predicted proteins | sample FrelakmetPLP11PL_FD_187150 | JGI IMG/M metagenome (GOLD analysis project Ga0209668, IMG submission 187150) | Freshwater lake sediment microbial communities from the University of Notre Dame, USA, for methane emissions studies - PLP11 PL (SPAdes)... | ecosystem: Environmental > Aquatic >... | reverse complement strand
ACAACAGGAAAGACATTTTCTTTTTTTTTGCTCTAAAGAATCGAGAAAAAATAAAACCACCTTGATTTTTTTTTGCTTTGTCAACGAGGTGTGTTTTTTTTTTGGAATAAAAAGAAGAGAGTTTTGATTCTAACCTTTTTTTTGTTTGGCAGGCAAAAATCAAAACAACATGGCAGAAATCACACTTCACTTGCTGGCCGTGCCACACACGCTCACGTCGCCCGACTTTTGTTCGAGCTGCGCATTCGCTGGCAAAGTGCTCCGTTTTTCGCCCATGATGCACCATGAGCGGGGGTTTAAGGTGATTCACTATGGAATCGAGACATCTCAAAGTGGCGCAGACGAAGAGGTTGCGGTCTTATCCCTGTCTGAGTGGAACCACTTAAGGATACAAAGCCTCCTCGACGCTGATGCCAAACTGACCGCGGAGGACGCTCAGAAGCGTTTAGCTGACCCAAAAGCGTTCGTCGGCGATTTAGGCAACTGCGGCAACGTGCTCTATCGTGCGTTCAACACCAACGCGAGGCGCCACTTATCCGAAAGAATCGACGGGTCGAAAGACATGCACATCGTCTGTTTACCCTTTGGAATGGGCCACTCGCAAGCCATCGAAAACAAGAATTGGGTATGCGTCGAATCAGGAATCGGTTACCCTGAATCGTTTCTCAATTACCGCATTTTCGAAAGCGAAGAGTGGCTGCACGCAAACCAAGGCAAAAGTTCGGGCATCAACTACTGGTTCGTCTGTCCGAACTATTACGACATCACTGAGTGGGAATTTTGCGAGCACCCGACAAAGTTGAACGAAGTGCATTTCTTGGGCCGGATTCAGGAATGCAAAGGACTCCTCGAACTAGTATCGTGCGCAGAACGCATGCCTGACGTCACGTTCATCATTTGTGGCCAAGGGGACCCGACTCCTTATTTGAGACCGAATGTCATCTACAAGCCACCCGTCCAAGGCAGAGAACGCTCTGAGTTCTTGGGAAACTGCGCGTGCGTCTTAACCCCGACACAATTTGTAGAGCCCTTTTGCGGTGTGTCGGCCGAAGCTCAATTGTGCGGAACACCTGTGGTGTCCAAAGCATACGGCGCTTTTAACACTAACGTCGAGCAGTTTGCCACTGGCGTGAAATGCCATACGCTGCAGGATTTAGTCGAAGGAATCCGAGCTGCTCAGCGCGGAGATTTCGACAGGCGATACATTCGTGAACGGGCCGTGAGGTTATGGGGTTATGAAGCAGTGGCCAAACAGTACGCATACGCGTTCCGAACCATTGCGGACGTTCACAACGGCGCCAACGGATGGTACGCACCAAAGTCGCACCTGCATCTACTCGAAGGCTCTGTGGTGCCTGCGCCTTTGTGAACAAAAAAGACTCTAGGCAAAGTGCAAAACCCAAACTTTTTTTCCCGTTCGTGTTCAAATTTATTTGAAACATACGTGACTTTCAATTCGAGAATGTGTTTTTTTTTAAAAAAAAATGGTTGTGTTCAAATAAAAAAAAGTCACAAATGAGTTGCAACAAACATCAGATATCGCCATTGGGCCGACCGCTGCATCATCAAACCAACATGCAAACAGAATCGTGTTGAATGCTTATAGCACTGGCCCCGTGTGGACAACCATGACGGAAGGGCTGTTCGCCAACCCTGTGAGACAGAACGGAGCCACTGGCTCGACGGGGCCCACTGTGATGTTGTATGACAGCACTGCTCATGAGATTTTGTTCGACGATGCCAAAACTTTTGTGATTGATCACCCGACCCAAGCAGATCGTTTGTTGGTTCACGCGTGTTTAGAAGGCCCCGAAGCAAGTGTTTATTATCGCGGCGAGGCTGACTTGGTCGACCAAAATTTAGAGATCGAACTGCCTGCTTATGTTGATGCACCTGGCTACGATGCGCTCAACAGCCTGGAGCCTATACTCTCGCATATGAATGTCCGTCGGAACGGTCGCAACCCCGCCAATTAACTTGCGCGTCCGACCCGAGCGCTTTGTCGACATTTGCTGACTTGTTTGTTTTAATGAACACACCCGAAAAACACAAGTGCACTTTTTCTCATACATACTACCTGGTGAGAAAGAATGAGTGAAAACTAGGACCACACTATGCCGAACTCAACGGACACTCAATTCAATCGACTCAACATCCCATATTATGTTGTAATGGCACTTTTATACTCAGGCTCCATATCAAACAACAACTCATTTTTGAGCTGGTGGTGCATGGCACCTTCAGAACACACTCTGAGTTTTAAAAAAATTCCCAATAGCATGTGTACCAGAGAGCGAATCCAAACGCGACGAAGTGTTCGAGGCCAAAGACCGTACGAGTACAATTTATCGTCTTGAATTTGTTTTCGTGTGGGTTTTTTTGGAAGTTCTTTTAGCAATCCATTTAATTATTTGATAAATAAACCACGCGTTAATTGCGATGCATAGCAAAGACACCACAGCGATGATAAACCCACCGCCGCTGTTCTGACGCTCGTCGTCTTGAGATTTAGACATTTTTTTGTTTAGAGTGCATTTTTTTTGCCATGCTGTTTGATGAAATGCATTCAACAGCTCGAAAACCACTGCTTTGCGCTTCAGAGCGCGTTGTCGCCAAATTGGCTGATAATTTTCAAAAAACCCAAGCGATGCTTGGCCGAAAAAAAAATCTAAAACAAAATTGTTTTACGGTCGAAAACAACTGACACTCAATACAATCGACTCAACACACCATATTCTGTCGTGATAGAACCTTTGTGCTCAGCCTCTAAGTCAATCACGTAGCTAATTATTTTGAGCTGCTGGTGTGTGGCGCCGATATACTTGATGGGATAAGACACTCCGGATACATCGGTAGTTTTAGTGCCCCAAGTAATCGAAATCTGCACAAACACATCAGCAGCACGAAAAGTGATCACCACGTCAAAACGCCAAGAGTCAGTCAGTTCGGGCTGGATACCACTCACCACTTCGCCTTCCACGTCGCCGATCTGCAGAGAAAGGTACAACTGAGAACAGTCGAAATCAGTGCTTGTGCCACCGACGGTGAATTGGTAAGTGTCACCGACAGCCACCGTTCCCGTCGTGTGCATTGAACCTAAGCCAGTCCCAACCATTGCTGTGGGGCCATCCTCAGCCCTGATTTGTTTCGGTATAGTCTGCGTGAACAAACCGCGAGTCGAGTTCCCTGCCCCACCTAAATCACGGGTCGCACCTGCGACCCCAGTAGCCCCAGGCTCTCCTACCATACCTGGCCCGCACGTAGGGCACGCGTGCGCTAAACCCTGACAAAACACGGGAGTGCATACGTAAAGCATTTTTTTTCTGTGACCAACTTTTTTTTATTATGGTGGAACATTTTTTACGAATAAAAGCTGATGGCATATCCCTTTCAAAATGAAAATACAAATTGTTATTAGTGTCTGTGACCGAGCACCACCGCATAGCGACCGGTTGGATTGACGTAAATCCCAACGGGTGATTGTGGTTTCATCGCATTTAAGTTGTGTTTCGCATCGTTATACTCTTCGGCGTTCAATTTGAGTCCGTCTACAAAATACGTTTTACACAAGGACTGTTTTTTGAGAGTCGAATCGCGTAGGAGAGATTGAACGCCAGCTGTTGGCATGCGCTTCCACTCTGTTTTATCCGGCGTCCAGATGTCCAAGCCTCTCCGACCTGAAATATCACCCGCCTCTTCAACTGTTTGTCGGGCGTAATCAGCCAAAAACGCATCGAGCCGTCTTCGATCCATCTTGGCCGGCAAACCAAGCAAGGCCTCGATCTCATCACTTTGCAATTCGGTCATTTTTTTTTTCGTTTTTTTTTAACTTCATCGCGAGTTTTTTTTTCAGATCTTGATAGTGCGCACGTGGACGTGGTTGTCGCGTAGAAAATCGAGCAGTTGGATAACCACACCTTCTTGCGGGTCGCCATCGAACACGAACCTGAACAGCTCGTCGCTGAACCCATTGTAATGGACTTGGTCTGCGGTCCAGTGTGCATGGTCCGTGGCTTGCTTGATCCACGCCCAACCGGCTTCGTCGACGCACGCCAAATTGAGATCGGACAGCGCGTTCCACGTTACAAAATGCAGCGAAGAGTCGCGGCGTCTGGCTTCAGCGACCAGCGCGTTGCGCAGGTCACGCAGGTAAGTCAGAGCATCGCGGCGCAGCAGGTACTTCAGTGCGGCCTCCATTCGTTGTGTAGGTACTTTTCTTTTACTTTTTTTTCTGAGCATATTCTTTTTTTTTGGCAGTGTTGCCGGACGCGACGAAGCAACAAAAAAAAGTTCAGGCCACTTTGGAAAGTAAACTCAAGCCCGCGAGCACACTGCGCCAGTCGACGTGCGCGGTATCTTCTTCTCCGACGCAGACCGTGAGCTGTTTTTGATCGTTGAGTGCCACCGCTGTCATGCCCGCACTCAGTGTTGGCCAATCTGGGTGCAGACGTAACACAGCCAGCACCACGTCGTCACTGATGATTTCACCGATCTCGGCGTTGTCGCAAATCAATTCGATATGAAGACGAAGGTCGCTGGTGGAGTCGAACGTTCGCCCAGCCAACATGAGCGCCATGGACTGTGTTTTTTTTATTTCATAAAAAAATCAGCAAAAAACAGCAAAAACATCGGCTCAAATATTGTTCTACCGAAAAAAAATATAACTAGGTAATCTCAAAAAGTTTGGATATCAACGAACAAAAGATGCCACGCCTCTCGACCAATGTGCGCAACCGCCTGTCTCAATTGAGGGAAGGTTTCGAGTCGCCTGAACAGTTTATTGATTACACAGTGAGGTTTTCATTTGACGATCCAGAGCAAATCGACGAACGTGTTCGACATGAGAGGTTGAAATTCTTGAATGACCTGCAGAAGCATTCCCAAAAGCACTTGGCAGGAAAAGACCTCATCCGGTTCGATCGACTCTCAAAGAACCCCAGCCAGTGTTGTTCGTTGTTCGAACTGATTCAAAAAATCGCAGGGCGGCGCTTAGAAAAAAAAGGTGAAGTCGTTCAGTTTCCAGACTGGCTGTTGACGAGTTTGGAACGTCAAACGGCACACCTCCAACAGCCTGATGACCAATCTGAGAGTTCTGCAGCTCGATACGACGAAGAGCCAGAACGAATGCGAACTTCGCCCCAAAGAAGCACTCCACAATACGATGAATTCACGAGACCGGCAGAACCACCAAAGTGGAGCACTCCCCAACACACCGAATTCGAGAGGATGCCAGACCCATACGAGGACTATCGAACGAAACCCGTCAGCTATCCGAAAAAAAGCTCGCCGAACGGAAGACCCGGGCAGGTGAGTATAGATGCTTTGGAAAGCTTGTTTGCGAACGCGCGGATGGAAGAAGGGGCCACCGCCGCTGGCCGCGACAGTCCGAGAGCGCGATCTAAACCAAGCAAGTCGCCCACCAAGTCGTCGGTTGGTGGCCGTGCCCGTCCAAAGAGCAAATCGCCCACCAGGTCATCGGTTGGTGGCCGCGATCATCCAAAAAGCAAGTCACCCACCAGGTCATCGGTTGGTGGCCGTGATCGTCCAAAAAGCAAGTCACCCACCAGGCAGTCGGTTGGAGGCCGCAGTCCAAGGTCCAAAGCATCGGCCGAAGGAAGCTTGGCGTATGAGAATCTGGAGAGTCCTAGACAGAAGTCCACCTCGCGAACGCAGGCCGGCGCACGCGCGCCGCTGGACTTGACGCAAACGCAGCGCGTGGCGTTGCATTTCATGACGCCAGGCGACGCGTCCCGTCAGACGTTGATCGATTTTGTAGATTTGGTGAAGCCTCTGTCTGCGGCCGGAGTCAACCCTAACATCGTGTACGACCCGAACGGACCGGTGTCAGAAATTCGCAATTACGCGTACGAACTGTGGCTAAACCAAACTGACGAGCAGCTGTTTGCCCTGGCGGACGAGATATCGGGAGGAACCGGTGTCATTCACCCGACCATCGAGCAAGAACTAACGGACGCCGTCGGTCGGTACGCACAACAACTGAAAGACATCAAAGATAACGGGACTCGTGTTTTGGACAACATCAAAACGCAAGCTCAGAAACTCAAAGGAAAAGCGAGAGCCGACTTCGAAAGTTGCTACAAAAACGTCAAAGAAGTGCTCGAACCAGAGTCAGCAAAAGTCCCGTGTGTCAACATCAACGCGGAAGACTATGGGCAAGGTGTGAAGTTGCCAGCCAACAGCAAATGGCTGAAGCGTTCCACCACTAATTTGGACTCGAGCGAAGCCAAATTCCTGATGGATATGTCATCCAGCCAAATCGAAGAGTTTGCAGATTATGTCGTGTCCCAATCGGCCATCGGGACATGTCGACTGTCTCGTTACCTGGAAGAGTTTGCCAAAGGTTTAGAAGCTGAATACCAAAGCATCAAAAAGAGTGGCGATGTACCGCCAGATTACATCGACAAGCTGGAAACTTTGAGGTTTTTAGAGTGGACTCTGCGCAGGCCCGCAGCGCCACGCACGAAAAACACGACTGCCACCTGGCTGTTGAAATACCCATATGTGCAAGGAGCGGCACAAGGCGAATTTAGGCGCACTGGCGAAGTCAAAGGCAAACCTATACTATTGTCTTCCAAATACGCGAGCTTCAAACCAAGAAACGCCAATGACCAAGCGCTCGGGGCCCTTTTTAAGCTAACCAACCCAGAAAACCTCGACATTATGGGTATGGCCACAAAAGGCGATCGTTTTCAGGACATATTTTGACGCTCTTCAAAAAAAAATATATAAAATTTTTTTGTCGACTGCCATAATTTGAAGGAACAAAAAAATTACGATTTGCTTTTCATCTGGTTTGCAACCAAATACGCACAACATAAAAAAAAATATTGACTCACGTAGAATGTTGCCAACATGAAAAAAAAAATTTCATAAAAGTGATTTTAATTTTTTTTACATCGCACATTTTTTTTAAATTTAGTTTAAAATGATCATCAAGTTTAACAAATTTTTTTTAATGACCTGGGGATCCTTCAATGACAGTTTGACACGCGACCAATGATTGCGCAAGCTATGCGCGAACCAGAGTGCCCGGTCGTTTTACTATCTGGGAAATTGCCTTTTCCTAAATCGTCTCGATCAGCATGGACAATGACCGAACGACCGTACAGGTCGCTCATCTGAACGCCTTTGAGTTCATATATTTTCTGACAAGGAGCATCAGATATGTTGCCGAGATCACCGGTGTGGCGCGGATCGTTTTGTGAGGGATTAGGAGCGTCACCATGAACTGAAGGCGGTCCTACATGGTAATGATCGCAAGCTCCCTTACAACCTTCTCCTCTAAGGTCGCCAGCTTTGTGAATGTGGAAGCCATGCTCACCAGGTGGTAACTGAGAGAAACAGGCCCGCACAATAACGCCTGATTCTGATTGCTCAAACGTGACGTGACCTGCCACTTTGTTGGGCTGCTGCTCAGGAAAAAAAGCGACTGCGCTGTCTTTTTTTTTCTCGTACACGATTGCAAATATATTCTCAGACTTGTGCTTATACACGCCATTGAGGCCGATTTGCGCGTGAAACAACTCATGTTTAACGCGTTCGTAATCGGTTGGACCTAAATTGAGCATCGACGTCAACGCACTTCTGCACCATGATGCATCCCCCGCCGGCTGTGTTGGATACCCCCACACCCACTGCCCATTCACGACAGTCAACACAACCACCTGTCGTGCATGAACAGGAAGCCTGCATATCGCTTCATTATGCAAGCGCACATACGATTGCAAGAATACGCTCACGTTCGACATTTGTTCGAAAATCTGATTATTTTTTTTTAAAGACACGAACTTTCAAAAAAAAAATTGGATGAAATTATCATCCAATGAAAAAATATAAAAAATATGACCCTGTATTCAGTTCAAAAAAAAGAATCATTTAGTAGACAAACGATGTTGTTGAAAAAAAAACGGACGTCGCATTTATTAAAAAAAATCTTTTATTTTTTTAAATGGCCGTTGACTCAAAAAACAACATGCTCACACGTTAACAACACTTATGAAACCGTTTTGCATTTTTTCTTAGGTGGATGAGCGTCTTTTCGCCATGGACGCGTCAGATTTGGAAGAAGCCAGCGGCGCTGCCTGCAACACCTGCATCGCGCCCCAAACGCAAAGAGCCTGACCGGCGACCTGCGCCTGTTCCCAAACCAATAGCGCTGGCAACTATCAAACCCGAGTGTAAACCCGAGCGCGAACCCGAGACATTGACTTTGCCACCCGCCGTAAACTTGCCACGCGAACTCCCCAAACTCGTCCATTCCGTAGTTGGTCAAGATGCTAACATGAACCAGCTGTGCGCTTGGTTCGCCACCCCCAACTACCGCGCGGTGGTCATGTGGGGTGCGTCTGGCGTCGGTAAAACCATGGCTGCGTATTCGCTGTCGCCGCACGTCGTGGAGTTCAATGCGCTGTCGACCAACATCTTTGCGGAACTGCACCGCAGCTTGCGCGCCTGCTCGCCTGTGGGCCGGCTTGTCGTGCTGCTCAACGGAGTGGACGAAATGCCAGGCTCTGCGTTAGCAGACATTAGCAAAGTCATGACGCTCGTCAACAAGAGCAGAAGCCCCATCAACCCGCTCGTGATCACATGCGCCGCGCTGCATTTAGTGCCTGAGTGTTTGAAAACCGACAGTTTGGTGCTCCATTTCGCGCGCTTGCAACCAGCAGCTATGCGTTCACTGCTGTCTGCGTCTGTCGGCGTACAAAACCACGACGCCGTCATTGCGATGGCCAACGGCGACGCGCGCCAAGCCATCCTGATTGCGACATACAACACGAGTATGCTGGGAGGAAAGGACCTGGCGGCGTCGCCTTTTCAAATGGTCCACGCGGTCATGAACACTTTTAAATCCTCTGCATGCTCGAACCGAGTTTTGGACGATGGCATGGACGTGTTCCGGACCAAACAGCCCTTTTATGTGAACGGCAAATTCCAAGCGCCACGCAAAGATTTGCTCAAAGTTATCAAGCCGAATTTCAAAGTGGAACCAACGAGCCTCGAGTCTGCTGACGATGGTTTTCGAACCCTTTTTGAGGATTTCGAAGCTAGCATTTTCGTGCACTATTTAGTGCCTCGCAACCAAGTTGGGGAGAGGCCTCCAAGGGCCGATGCGGACCCCCAAACCAAAACAGGCTATTTGCAAAGGCGCGTGTGGCCCTTCGAGGAAGATTTCGTGAACCTGGCACCAGACCTCTCAGATTGGTACATGCTGTACCATGGCCGCACTTTGCAGCAAGATGTTCAAACACTCGCGCTCTACGAGCTGCCGTCTTTGGTGCTCAAGAACATCATCAGTCGGTTTCGCCAAAAACCGCGCGAAGTCATGCACGTTTCTGACCACACCAAAATCTTCCACCGAAAAGCTTGGGACCCCGACGAAAGCCTTAAAATTTACATGGAACGACGTCGAATGAATTAAAAAACATTATATATTTTTTGTTATTTGTAAAAAATCAACTTGCCGGCACCGGGATTCGAGCCCGGGTCGCCCGGATCACAACCGAGCATCCTAACCACTAGACTATACCAGCATCATGGTCCCTTTTTTATATCAGGCGAGTCAATGGACGCTTTTGAGACTACATACGCGGCGGCTGAAGAAGTGCAGACCGGCCACGACGTCGTGAAAGCGCTGCTTGAGTCGCATTGGCCTCAGATGTTTGCGATCGACGGCAAAGTCGTGCTTGGTGTGTGCATGGATTTCAAGACTGTGACTTTGACCACCGCGTGGGTCAAGCCGAACATACCGCGTTTACCAATTCTCCAAAGACTCTTGGGTCAAGTGCAAGCGGCATGCGAAGCCAAAAACGTGGCGCTGCAAATTGGTTTTAGCATGTAATAGTTTGTCGCCAGCGTAATTAGAAAAAAAAATTGACATTGTCTTCAAAAATTTTTATTTTCGGTATCGTTTAATAAAAAAAACAACCGCGACGAACAAAAAAAAATGCTCGGTTTCATAATTTTCCTGCTGGCCATGGCTATTTTAGTCTTTTGCGCCGCTCCGCCGTCAATGACTGATCGTCTCAAGACGCGCGTCCAACGTGTTGGAAATCCGGGGCTTGACAGGCAAGTGGACACCGTGTTGGCGAAGTTGGCCGGGCCACAATAAATAAAAAACTCATGCTTTAATAGTAACCGAGCGAAGTTGCGTCGGGGTCATCGCCTCTTCTCCAAACGGTGCCAGCCGTGTACGCTTTGCCTAATTCTGCGTACAACTTTTTGTACTCATCGTCATCGTGCTTATCTGCTTTAACTTGAGTGATGGCTTTATCCAAGTCGGAAGTACTGAATTCGCATGCATCTACTGCCTTGGTGGCAACCTCTTTGGATAGTGTGACGTTGGTAGTACCGTCGGTCACTCGTCCAAAAAAGTGTTCCTGGTTGTCCGAAATCAGTTTAACCAGCTCGTCCTTTTTGTTGTTGTGAGGCCTATGCGCAAAAAAGTATACAAACGCATTAGAAGCAATCAATAAAGCACCCAGGCCTGTGAATATTCTCAGCAAGCGAGTATGATCTGTCTCCCCGGGGAGAACCTTCTTCTTGGTTAACAACTTATACCCAGCACCGAGAAACAATACACCACCAACTATTGATAACAACGAATAGAGCGCTTTTTGAAGTGTTGTAGCCATTTTTGCCTGCTCTTCTTTTTTTTGTTTTTATTGGCGAACAAAAAAAAAAAATTCGTTGTCGCGTACCCAACAAAAAAGTTACAGCAACCAGAAAAGGGTTATTCCGAAACGATAACACTTTTTTTACTGCATCCATCAGTTTTTTAATTTTTTTTTTCGGGTGCGCGTTATATAAAAAAACGCATTAACGATAAAAAAAATGAGCGATGAGCTTAAGGAACTCATGCGGCGCGTGTACGTGGAATATACGAACCGCATAGGTCCTCGTGTCAACTTGACAAACCAAGAAATCCAGCTGCTTCAAGATGCAGACTGGTTCGGACTTTTGAAAGTGCCCAAAATTCGCTACAATTTGCGCGCAAACACGGTGTTTGATCCTCAAATACGCGACGAAGAAATGCAGGCTTTTGATGTCGCGCGTTCGCACGCGAGCCATCGCCTCGAACAGCTTCCGGTGCGCTTGGGTCCCATGCGCCTGATCGGGTTCACGTGCAAACGCTCAAACGATGCGACCGTGTGCACTCAAAGTAATCACACCATCAGCAAAGATTCCGTTAACCCAATCAAGAACTTTGACGCTCATTTGACGCAGAACGAAGCGCGCTCTCAAACTGTGTTGTTCTCACGGCAAGCCGCAGGCATTCCACCATTCCCAATCGACGATTTCAAAGGAGTCGGGGTTTTACATCTGGTCATGCAGTTGCCTGCTTTGCGGTCTTGGCTGTGGGGAGAGCCTCCGACGAACCAGCTGAGTAATAAACCTGCGCAAACCCGCCGATCTAAATTCTTCGAACCTCCACACGGGATCGAAGAGTGGCTCGCTGAAGACCAGGACGCTGCGGGTTTATGGGCAGGGAGATTGCCGTCGACTCAAGATCCCCTGGTCCTCGCCGTTGAAGCCGTGCGCAACCAAAAGGATTTGACTAGCGTCGTCACGGAATTCGACAGGCGAAGAGCAGGGCTGTCAGGGTTCGAAGCAGCTGTGTTGCGACGCGCTACAGAAATTGAACTGCAGCGTCGGGAACTCAAAGATTTAATGGCTGAGTGGAACGAAACTTTATCCGATGCTAACACTCCTAACAAACAATACCAAGCTCTGCTTCTATGTCGGCGGCAAGTGTGCCGGTCCTTTCTGGACTTAGACTGGGAACTGGACGGTGAAGTGAGGGATTTCACACGCAAAGTCGAATCAGCGCTCAACGACCCGAGGTTCATGAAACAGTGGCAACCGGTGTCTATCGTCAATGTAAACGATGGCGAACTCGCCAACAGCCTGGTTAGAGCTCTGCACATCGTCAATGCGCAGCGCGCCGCACCCGTCAAACTACGGTGGCCGGTGCCGCATGAAGTTTTCAAAACGTGGGTGACTTTGCAACAAACGTACGGGCCGGCGGATGATTTCCCTTCACCGGCCGAGTTCGGGCTGAGAATGTCTCCGACCCAACGCCAACTGAGAGATTTAGTGTGGCGTAACTTTGACCAATCGTCAGAAGACGACTCACCACAGTCACAATATGAACGCATGCGCTTGCAACCAGCTCTGGACGTCCTGACGAAATTCAAACAAGGCCAATACACCCATCAACAAATGCTCGATGCAGTTCGGCGCTGTCCGAAAATGCGCTTGCTGATTGACGACATTGTTAAAATCACAAAATGATCATGTTTTTTTAAAAAAAAATGTACTCAAACTTTTTTTTTGTGGTAAAAACATTTGGAAAATGACGACAAAAATTTATGAGGCTGAGACAAACTTTTTTTGACTGGACAAAAAATTCGTTGAAAAAAATTTGTGTGTTTGTGCACGATTTTTTTTTGTTACTGTTGATGCTGCAAAGAAAAAAAAACATCAAGCACCGAGTCACACAAAAGAAAAGTTGATGTATACTTATGCGCGACAAATTTAAAAAAATTTAATACTGTTTTTTAAAGTTTTAAATTTTTTTGTATCTGAGTTGTGGGGTGGTTTTGTTGCTGTTTGAGTTTCACTCCATTTGAGACTCCTGTTGACGATTTGAACTTTTGCGCAGCATGAATGGAACGCGATCGCGAGCTAAGCGCCGGTGCGGAGGCGCTGCTGCACTCACGCTGACGTCGATTCCCGCCGACGTCTTTCAAGCCGTGGTTGCATTCGCAGCGCCTACTTTGGCAGACGTCACAGCGTTGGCGAGCTTGAGCCGGTATTTCCGCACACTCATGAGTTCGCCGCAGATGGCTTTCCACGTGCGCGCCAATTTCACCGCCGTGTGGGATCGTTTGGATCAATTGGGGCCTTTGGTTCAAGGAGTGCGGGCCACTCACGCCCAAACAGTGAGCAACTTAAGCATGCTCTCGTGCATGCCTAGATTGCGCGTGTTGGAATTGCCGCATGGTGACTTCAGTTCGGACATGTTCAATGAAGCCATGGCTCATGTCCCACACCTCCACATGCTCAACGTGAATTCCTGCCCGAACTTGTCCGTCATCAACAATTTACCCTCTGGACTCTGCGTATTGAAAGTGAGCTCGTGCTCGAACTTGTGTCGGTTGCCGGACATGCTGCCGAACGTGAACCATTTGGACGTAACTTATTGCGGCCAACTGCACATGCTACCGCAGATGCCTGAACTTGAAGTGCTCAAAATGATTGACTGCCCTGCGCGACTGAGCACTTCGTCTACCGTTCGTCACCTCAAAAAACAACTAGTGTCGGCTGACATCGCATCAATTTCAGAGTGTACCAAGATGGAAATTCTGGACATGACGGAATGCAACGTGGCTGACCTCGACTTTGCGCTCAAACTCAAAAATTTAGTGACGCTGTCATTGGATTTCATTGAACGCGACATCATGATCGACATGACTGCTTTGGCAAACCTTCAAAATCTAAAAGTCTTGCGCCTCGAGAACGAAGTCACGGACGATCACCTGACAATCATTGGGCGTCTGTCAAACTTGTTTTCGCTCACGCTCATGTCCCACCTGATCACGGACGATGGCATCCGGGAGATTGGAAAGATCAAAGGCCTAGTTTATTTGTCGCTGGACAATTATGACTGTCTTGGCATCACGGCCACAGGGCTGGGCTTTTGCGCTGGCATGACTGGGCTGCACGCACTAACTTTGAAGTATTGCATCGGCGTGGAGGATCTGGTCACGGTGGCTAACATCCCTGGCTTGCGAGCTCTGTCGTTAGTCGGATGCTCTTCAATCTCTAATCTCGGTGCACTTGGCAAACTAACAGCACTGCATACTCTGGAGTTTGACTCGTGCGACTCCGTGACGACCCTGTCCGGCCTGAATTCGATTCCAAAGTTAGAGACCTTGACTGTCTTGTGTTGTCGCAATTTGAGCCGAGGCGGTATGTGGGCCTTGCTGCCATGCCAAAGCCTCAAGCATTTAAAAATGTGCGAGCACACGTGCGAGCTGCTCGTCGAAGGCGATTTGGAGCCCTTCCACACCCACAACATTGCACTTCAGTTCATATAAAAAAAAACTTCTCTGCGTTAAACACAAAAAAGCATAAATGGCTACTTTCACAGCGCCGCGGCCGCCGATGGTGAGCAATGCCTTTAAACCGATGCTAGTTTTTTCGGTGATCACCATTCTGCTTGGAATTATTTTGCAGATATGGGCCCATGGCAACGAGGACAGGCACCGTGAGATTCGGTTCTGGACGGGAGGGTTTGGCGTGCTCGGCATTGTTGCCGTTGGGTGCATGACTTATGTGCTTGTGTGGGGCGCGCGCGTCTTTGATGACTCTCTGCGCGGGATTCAAAGGGACGCGCATCACATCACCGAAGCAGCCACAAAAACTTCAGATCAGTTAAGTCGCGGCATGAGCCTCGCGGGGGCGTTCGAGAACTTGATCGAAAAAGTTAAGCCGAAAGACTAAAAACAAAAAAAAAGAAAAACAACGCACTGTTGTCAAAGAACCACCCACTCGACAAAAAAATGTCCATGAACGTGGACGATGCCTGTCGCTATCTGAACAACCGACTTGGTGTTCGTTTAATGTTTGAAGGCCAAGTAATTTATAATTTGAGTCACAGGCATAGCGCGTGCCGCCAACTGCACGACTTGTGGCTAAAAAAGACGGGCAGACAGAAGAGTTACGAGGATTTCAAAAAAATGTTGCGATTTCGCATGTCAAAAGGCTGGGTGGTTGCAAATGTGAGTTATGATCCGGTGCCAGTCATTGCGGCCGCGGCCGGTCTGACGGCGTTGGCCGCAGGCGGTGTGGCTTATGCCAAGTTGAGGCGTGGGTCTCCGGTGAATGTGTCGCCGAGCATCTCCGCCAACACCCCAAAATTAGATCCGCACCGCATCAACTCTTCTTCTGATCGACCACCGGACACAGACGGTTCAAGCAGAATGGATGCACCGAAATTGGACCCACACGTTTCCTTTGATCCGATCGAAAATCGACCAGCTGTATTTGTTAACGTCGGCAATTCATGTTATTTCCACGCATCGATGCTGATGTTGTATCAAATGAGGAAATGGTATTTTGCTCGCGACTGCAACGACAATGCACTGTTGTCTGAACTCGGGCAATTGCTGCACCAGATGGGAATCAAAGATTGCATTCGAGGACCAGAGGTGAGAAAGTATTACCTCAACATTCAGAGAGCAATGTTCCCAGCCGACGTCAACCGCCAGCAAGACGCGAATGAGTTTTTTTTGACGCTGTTCCGAATCATGAGCAGCGATGCCAATTGTAACCTTACGCCCGTGTCGTTCAAAACCATAATCGACACGTGCGAACCAGTCGACAGCGACGCTATGAAAATCAATTCGTTGATATTCGAGGCCAAACCGATCGACAGTGACGAGGTGCGAGACTTTGAACGGAGATGGATAGAGTTCCAACCCGAACAACGAAATTTCACGCAATGGACTGTGATCGATGGTAAAATTGTTAAGCGCACTCAAGGAGACTCCAAAAAACCAGGATACCAGCCACAGATTCAAAGCGGAGACGCGAACCCGTTCGGTAGTCTAGATTTCGAAACTTTGCCACAAACAAGGAGACGCGAGGAACTCACTTTTCAAATTCTCAATCTCGTGTTACCCAACGATCGATCTGACGTGTGTAAACTTGTCGAGCTTGCAATGCTAGAAGGACAAACAAAAATCGGGCAAGTGAAATTAGATCCCAAACTGGACCTGTTCAATTACAAAACCAAGTCATTCGAGACGTACGAAAATGTCGATGAGTATCTGATGGTTCTCATGGCCTACGACCCTAAAAGCGTTGGGTCGCGTCGTTTTGAGTATTTGGACACGATCGAGATCGGACTTTACACGTACAGACTAACTTGTGTCATTTATCGCATCGGGTGTGGGGCAAACGCTGGGCATTACACGGCTGCGTTGTTCGTCGGCTCCACATGGGTTCATTACGACGATTTGAGCCAGAGCCGAACTGATGTTGCAAATTTGGGGGTTTTACGCGGAGTGCCTTTTATGCTGCTGTTCCACAGACAAGAGACAAAATAATTGCGAGCAACTGGTCCTGGCATCAATAAAAAAAACATGTTTTTTTACTACGATTTGGGCATACCAACAAAAAAAAGGCTCAACCCCAACGGTAATCATAACCGTCCCTGACACACCGATCTACAGCCCAAGGGTCCATGCCGTATTGGTTGTAACACAGCGCCACCGGGTCGAATCTAAGAGGAGCTTGGTACATGTTGTAAAACTGCCCCGCGTAATACGGAGCCGGGTAAAACTGGTTAACGTTATTATACACAAGTGCGCTGTCACGCCATGGACCAGATCTATACCCGTGATACCCATGGTATGACCCACCATGACGGTGATGACGCGATCCGTGATGCTTACCCATTTGTTTTTTGCTTCTTTTTTTTTGTCAACGACACATTTTTTTCCGTAGAGCCATCCAAAAAAAACAGATCAGTTTTTTAATCTTGGTTTGTTCAATTTTTTTTCTGCTACAAATTCGCACAGTCCGCCAGCACATGTTTGATAGTCGGCCAATAGATGCCTGGCGCTTTGAGGCTCGCCAGCACGTTGTATAAACTGTAGACGATCTTGTTGATGTAGATGACGCCTCGTGGCATGTTCCACGCCCCGGTCAGGCTCTGGTCGCGGTCAGTAGTTCTGGCCGTGTAGTCTGAGTTGAAAACGAACCCTTCCGTCTTCCACGGCTCCAAATGCATTGCAAAGTAATACTCAGCATACTTGATCTCTTCAGCGGTGAGCGTGTCGGGCAAAATGCCTACTTCTCGAAGCGTGTTGGCCGAAGGGTCGTCCCAGATCCTCTCCAACGTGTGTTTCAACTCGGGTTCTATCCGATGCACACAACCGAAATCTAACACCACCAAGCGATCGTCCGCGTCCACGAGCAAATTGCCGAAATGCACGTCCGAATACAAAGCTCCATGACCCCAAAGCGCGCCAAACAGAAACCTACACAAGTCGCCGGCTATTTTGGCCTTGCGCGCAGGCGTTGCATGTAACGTGAAAGTCCCGAAATCTTCGCCTTCCACAAACTCCGTCACCAAGCGGGTGCGTGTGGAGTGCTCGGGGTACACACGAGGGATGCGGACTCGAGATATGGATGCGAACCAAGCTTGCGACTCTGCTTCCAGTTCGTAGTTCAACTCATCCTTGATTTTGGAGGTCACTTCGTCCATCACCGAGGCCATGTCAGGGAAATTGTACAGCAGCGTGGCTAGCAGTTTGATGCTGTACAGGTCTTCTTGGCATCGGTCCGCTAGCCCTACGTACTGGACCTTGACGGCTACTTTCTCGCCCGTTCTCAAGTTGCCAAGGTACAGATGCGATAACGAACCGCTCTTGACCACTTCCGGCCGCACGAAAAAATCTAGCTCTGAAATTTGGGTCAAGAAATCA
>Ga0209668_10000419_pt1 | contig 17526 bp, 11 predicted proteins | sample FrelakmetPLP11PL_FD_187150 | JGI IMG/M metagenome (GOLD analysis project Ga0209668, IMG submission 187150) | Freshwater lake sediment microbial communities from the University of Notre Dame, USA, for methane emissions studies - PLP11 PL (SPAdes)... | ecosystem: Environmental > Aquatic >... | reverse complement strand
CTTTATGTCCTTTGGCATTAAATGTACGTGCAGTAGTTAAAGTTTGTTTGCTTTCTGGACGATACCGCCATTCATCGGGTTTTAAAGCAGTTCCATTGTCAACAGCGATGTCCGGTAAACGCGTTGATTGCCATTGATTTAATCCGTTATATTCCGCTTCAAATATCCGTGGCTCCTGGGTGTTAGCCGCAGTAATGATGCGAACAATGTTACCCACTTTGTCATAAGTTTTATGTTTTTCTAGCGCAAGAGTCTGGCTGGCACAAGTCAATGCGCCAAATGCATCGGGAGTTACCTCAGTCATATAAACAGGAGGTGTTATGTCAACAACAGGCCGCTTAGCGCGATCAAATACTGTTTTCCAATTCGATTGCTGACGATCAATGTAAGTTACTTGATTTCCTAATGCATCATACTGATAGGTTTCGACATAGCCTAAGGCATCCGTGTGTTGAACCAAACGATTGGCTGCATCATAAACTTTTTGTGTAATGCGATCTTGTGTGAGATCCGGTGCTAATGCTTGCAGTTGTTGTAGCAACAATGCATAGGTTTGAGGAACCTTGAGACGTTGATTAAATTGAACTTCTTCGATCAAATTACCCTTCGCATCATGTTGATAACTCACCACTTGTCCTTCCGATTTCACCGTATAAAGTGGTTGACCTAAGCTGTCAAAAAAGAAAAACTGATAACGATCCTGACTATCCTGTTTGTTAAGATGGGATAATACTTCTGCGATCGGTAATTTGATTAATTGCGTCGGATCCTCAACCGGATTCGCATAACTAATTTGGCCAATCACACGTCCTTGTTCATCAAAACGTTGTTCAGATACATAATGTTCTGGATCGATGGAAAATCGTAATTGACCAACTTCATCACGTAAAAAATAATGGATGCGATCGCGTGAAGTATCAGCAATTTTAGCAACTTGTTTCGCGAGTTGCGCGATGCTCAATTTTTCTATACTTTTAATGCTGATGGCCGTCGCATATTGTATTGTTTGAATTTCCTGTTGTTTTGCATCATAACGTTTTTCTTTGACATAACCTTGTTGATCATTACCGCTTACAGAAAAACGTGTATTAGCATTGGCATCATAGAACGGATAAATCAGTGTATCTTCAACACTGGTTTGCAATAAAGCGCGCAATTGTTCAGGCGTCGTTTCATCGTTAATCTGCGCTACTTCATTTTCTGAAATGACACGTTGGTAGTGCCGCTCCAAAATAATTTGATCCGCGGGATTATAGTTCCATTCTGTCACACCACGCAGCGCATTGATCTTGAAGCAACGTCGTCCTGCTGAGTCCATAATAAATCGCGTCACATGACCATTCGCATCAATCTCAGCCAAAACGCTATCTTGGCCATTTTTATGTTGTTGCGTTTGGATGTTTAATGCCTCTTTACGCGTTTCAGTGACCGGATCGATGATCGTTGTACAATGTCGATTTAAGCCATCGTAATCAAGATGGCGTATATATTGATCCTTATCCTTTATGTCACCCTGCGTTTCACTCAACAATTGTTTTTGTCCGTTATACTGGCGTGTTGTCGTTAGATTTAAACCTGTTTTTTTCGTATCGAAACGCTGTTCGACAACCAGTCCGCGTCGATCATATTGATTGAGTTGAATGGTTCCTTGAGCATCTATCGTTTTGATACGTTGTCCTAGAAGATTATATTCATAACGTGTTTGTCGTTTAAGACCTTCCCTATCTTCTATTTTTGCAATTAAATGTCTCCGTGCATCATACCTATACTGCGTTTTAATGCCGTTTAAGATCTGCTTTTCAGTGATATCACCCAATAGATTATAAATAATTTCATAACCTCTACCCAATGCATCGCAGAAATGACTAATCTGTCCATCGGCCGTGTGTTGCCATGTTTGTGTTTGTTGTTTGGCATCGATTTCTTTGATCGTTTCTGAAAAAATATTGCGTATGCGAATTCGTTGATTACCTAAAGGATCAATAATAATCTCTCTGCGTTTATTAAGATGATAAAGGTGCTGTGTTGTTTGGCCTAAGGGATTGGTCATTTTAGTGGGTTGATCCCAAGCATCATACGCGATGTCACTACGCTGTTGTTGTAATGGATTTTGCATCCCGATCAACCGTCCTTTACGATCATAATCCCGTTGATAATCACCTTTAAGCTCATCTCGGATATGTGTCAATTTGCCATAAGGATTACTATAATCACGTTTTACTTTGGTATTTAACGTATCTGCCTGACGCTGTGTACTAATTTCTAAGCCGCGCCCGTCGTATTGATGTTGAATAACTAAACTGGGCTGTTTCGTTTGGACAGGTAATTTACTTTGGCTGACTTCAGAAAAAGCATTCGGGAGATGTTGTGTTTCATAGGCTTCGCCATCAATAAGCTTTACTACTTCGTCACGTTTGTTGTAGATTTTTTGAGTCACTACATCCTGTGTATTTTGTATGGCATCTAAGGCTTTACGCAAGGTATCGGACATAAAACCACCGGTAAGTGGTTGATTCAATCTATCCGCTAAGGTTAATTGTGCTTGACTGTAATCACGTATCTGAACAATATTGTTAAAAACATCTCGTGCGTATTCGCGGATTTGAACTTGTTTATCCGCAATAATTTGTATTGTCAGCACCCTCTGTCGTTCAGCATTATAATAAAAGTAAGTGAGTTGATCGCTGGCATCCTGACTCGAACGAATTGCCGTCGATAATTTTAAACCGCTCGCATCATAGGCATGTCGTCGCGTTGTTTCTTGCCATATCTTTTCTTTTTGTTTCTGTTTTTCTTCAGGTTTTAACGTGCTATCGGCCTCGATACGCGCCAGTGACTCACTATTGACTTTAGAAGCTTCCGCTAACGTTTGACCCCAAGCATCAAACCGAAATTCATTGGCACGATAGGTATCGCCAGTAATCTCCATGGTTGTTGCATCTTGTTCTCCTTTGGCGATAATTTCTCCCATAGTATCGTAACGCGTGAAGGTCACTTTTCCGTCGGATCGATGACTTGAAATTTCACGATTTAATTCATCGTATTCGTAATCGATAGTCTGATCATCCACCGATGCCACTGGCAAAGAAGGAATACGCTGCGTGTCCTTATACCAAGTGGCATCAACCGGATTGGCGTAACGCTTTTCACAACTCACTAAACCATTTAACAAATAGTCTTTAGTTGTCACATACGCTTCTGCATCGACGCTTAAAACTACCCAGCCACGTGGATTATAAAAGAAATATTCATGCGCATCCTTAGAACTTGCAACCGGCCGAATTTTGTCAAAGCGCTGCGTATTACTACTAATGATTTGCGGTTGTGCATAGCGAATTATTTCAGTAATCCAAGCCGCTCCATTGTGTTTATATTCGATGACATAGCCTGCCGCATCTTGTGTGCCAATCAGTAATTGATCGGCATCGTAAAATTTTCGTTGAATACGATCGTATTTTGGATCGGCCTGACAATCAAGACTTTTGCCTTGCAATAGCGCTGCTAACTGTTCTGGTTTAAGCGGTGATGCATAGCGTATCTCTGCAATCACGGCATCATGGTCGTTATAAAGCGTTTGGCAAAAAAAATTTTCTGCATCGACCTGCTCACTTAATCGATTGGAGTAGTCATAAAATTCATAGCTGAAACGATCCTGCTTAGGATCGGCGATGGCCATTTCTTTCATTAATTTTAATAAATCCATGACATCCGGTTCTGCTCCATGCCATCCCAGTGATTCAAGTTTTTTTATATCGATGGCTTTGGCATAAGCAATCGTTATTTTGTTACGATTTTGTGCATCATAACGATATTCCGTCAGACGTCCATTTGGATGCACGCTAAAACCTAAACGATTTTGTTTATCATAAAATCGATAACTCAATTGTCCATCCGCTGTCGTACATTTTTCCGTACAACTACCCACAATATTTCTACTGTAAGTAGTTTCACGAGTGATAAGCTGATCATTAAATGGTATCGTTTGTTTTTCTTTACTAAGCCTTTCGCAGGCATCCCATTCCGTCATTTCCTTTCGATTATTCGGGCGTGTAATTTCGGTATGACTATTATCGTAGCGATAATTGGTTACTTCGTTCGCGGAATTTTTATGCGATAAAAGACGACGTGCACTATCGTATTCTAAAAAGGTATACAATGGATTGTCTGCTTTTTTACGATATTCCCGCTTAAAACACAACGCGCCAAAAAGAGTATAATGCGTAGTCACCTGGCTCATGTGTTCATCATGAACGCCCTCACCTTTTTCGTTAATCGTTCCATAGTAATAGGTTTGTCGGCGTTGACAGCCGTCATAGTAGCGACATTCCGTTAAACTTATCTTCTGTAAATCTTGCTGTGCAACCCAACGTGTCATTTCAGCTAAATTAGGAACCGCGTTTTTCGCATACTTATCAACCGGAAAACGTCCTTCTAAATAAATAATCGTGTATTTAAGATGACCAAAATCTTCATAACGATATTCAGTGACGCGACCTTCGGGACTTATTTCAAAGCGTAAATATAAACCTCGATATAAACTAAACTCATGATCATAAACTTTACGTGTTACCTGCGCGTTACCCGTCGCAAAATGAATTTTCGCAATCAAATTATGTCGCTTACTCACTTCATCATAAACATATTCCGTTATCTGACCATTGGCTTTTTGCTGTTTAATTAATAAGCCATCCTGCGCTTCGTATTGAAAACTATGTTTACCTTGACCTGCAGAGGTAATGCTCGCCAACTGACCTTGAACGTTATAGGTATAAAAGCAGCTATCGATGGGACTATACGTCGTATTGGGATAACCTCTTTCTCGATCAATTTGAGTGATGGATCCGTGTTTATTAAAATATAATTTGGTAGCCACCTTGGCATAACTTTCGACAATCGCATAGCTTTGATGATAATAAAAACGAACCAAATAACCGCTGGTATGTAAAGGAGGATGCGCCAGATACACACTTGAAATTCTTCTTGGCGCAAGATTTGGAGGCACGTCATACATTAAAGACAGATTGCTAGTATCGGCATCCGTTTGTTTAATGTAATCAAGATAAGCTAAATTATAAACATCTTCATCACTAAGCTCGGCAGGATCCTTACTGGGTGCTCGATAGACAAAATTAATTTGAGGAAGCTTGGCATATTCGGTTCTTTCTGCTGGAAGTAGGGTCCGAATTAAACGATCATTCCGATCAAACACTGACGTTCTGAGTAACGTTGGGCTCCCTGCATTAACTTCATAAATAGATTCAATCCGTTCATTATTGACCCAGTGTTGATGAAATTCATAGTTCGATTCAGGCGCGAGTATCTTTGTCAGTTTCCACGGTGTTTGCAAATCATCATAACGATATCTTGTTCGCTCATTTCTGCCATCCAAGCGTTCCTGTAAATAACCCTGGTCATTGTAAATCTCCGTGATCTGAGTTTTCGGATCAAACCATACCCATTGGTTTTCTGGTTTATCATAATGAAGATAAGGGCGACTATCTGACCAATAAGGAGCAAGCCATCGATTTGTTTTACTATCAAATTGATAGTCCGTTTCATGGCCATCTTTTTCAATTAATATCGCGGACGAAGTTTGATCAGGTTTAGGAAGAAGTTTGAAACGTTTATGTGCAAAACGCCAAATATCTGCCATCGTTTCTGCATGACTGTTATAAACATAATAAAACTCTAATGGGAAATTTTGTTCTTGGACAATTAACTTATGATCAAAAATAATAAGATTTCCGGTGCTGACATTAATAAAGCTCTGCATTTTTAAAACACCGAAATCACGGCTAGGAATTGCAGGTCCAATCTGAGTCAATGATGAATAAGAAACACCCAGACCATTGCCGGAAATAAGACTAAAAGGATAAGCTAGATTCATAGGAATACTCCTTTATTTATTTTTAATTTTTTAAATTAAAACGCTCATCTAAAAAGAAGAACGTCTTAGATTAGGATGAACACTGTTTTCCTCAGACTCTGACCTAGCTATGCTGGGCGCTGGACGAAAGAATCGATAGGTTGATCGACTTGCACGATAAGCGCCATAAAATAAAACAAGGGCACATAAGATGCCGCCCGCACACAATAAGCTCATTAAAAAAGGACTTCCCAACACCAAAGCCTTAGACCGTATCGATTGAGTTTGATTGGATAACGATCCTTGCGCTTGTTCTAAAGGAGTCACGAGTTTACTGTTAGCTGGTAATAGCTGACAGGTTCGCCAATCCAATTGCGTCATATGATTCGATTCAAGAAAATGAACATCCGGTAACGATGCCGCCACACGACAAAAACCTCTTAGTGTTGAACTATCCGTATCGGTATTAACAATACCGAGCTGATTTAAGTCGGTATTCCGTTTCATAGGATAAAATACACGTTTTTCTTGACGCGATAAGTGAGGTGCATTGAGATCTTGACGATGGCAATGGAGTTGAACGAGTGCTTCAGAAAAATGTTTTAATGAGCCTGTTTCAAGTTTATTATCACTCAAACTAAGCTGCTGCAAAGAAGATTGATTTAATAAGGGGGCTAATTCATTAAAGAAATTTCTATCTAATCGATTACTACTTAAATCAAGAACCGTCAGATTGGTTTTAGTTAAGCCTTGTGCTAAAAGAGGCGCACTCTCATACGAATTACTAATCTGATTATTATTAAAATGCAATTGACGCAAAGAAGTGTTCGGCAGTACCTCTAACCAATTGAGTAATGTTTGATTCGTAATTTTATTTTTGTTTAAATTTAATGACTGTAATAACAAGGTATCATTAGAAAAAACCTGAGTTAATTCAGCAATAGCTTTATCATCCAAGTCGCAATCCTCGCAAACCAAACTTAACAAACGGGAATTTGGTAGTACTCTGATGATATTTTTAAACCCTTCTCTTAAATAATTCTTTGAAAGATCCAAATGCTCTAAAGAAGTCATTGGTAATTCCTGAGCAATAAGCAGGCTCGCTTCTTCATCAAGATCATTGTTATTAACTATGAGCATCTTTAAATTCTGTTGGCTTACACTTAAGATAAATTGTATCGCTTTGCTATTCAGTGAATTATCTGAAACATCTAAAAATTCTAAATTTTCTAAGCAATTTTGCAAGGCACTAAGATGCTCGTCTGCTAAACCGGTATGACTTAAGCGCAGTCTACTTAAAGAGGAATTTCCTTTTAAGGCATCACTAAACAATCTCAGTCCATTAACGGAAAGTAATTGAGAAGATAAATCTAAGCTTTGAAGAAAACTTTGCTGAATTCCTAGACCCAGTTTTTGTAAACCTAAATCAGAAAATAAATTATGCGCAACATTCAATACTCGCAGTGAACTATTAGGCAATACTTGGCTGATCTGTGTTATACCACTATCTCCTATCTGATTCTTTGCTAAGTGCAAATCGCTTAAGTTAAATCCACTAGCAATTAATTCACTTAAATAACTCACACTGATATCTGTCATATTGGCATCCATCAGGTAAAGTGCATTCAATGACTGATAAGCGAATGACTCCAGCAAGAGCGAAAACGATTCCTGGGTTAAGCGTTGATGACTTATATCAAACTGTGTCACATTGATCTGCGTCAATAACTGCGTTAATGCGAGTATGTGTTGCACAGTGGGGGTTGGATTCTCATTATTATCCTCCGTCACGATCCCTGAGGCATTAAATAATTCCAGTGGAACGCTCAGCATAGGCTCTAAGGCAAGCAGAAATTTCTCCCACTCAGAAACGGGCCAATTTGACCAATCCTGTTGTGAAAGATCGACACGATTAATTCCAGGCACCGATGGTAGCTGACTCAGATAATATCCCACTTCTCTAGGGGCCATCTTTCGCTGTAATAAGCCTTCTAAACACGTTTGAGCCGTCAAACTATTTTGATAGTTTACAAATGGCCAATCACAAGCCACACATTCATAACGTTCACTTTGAATAAGGAATTTGAAATAACTCCCCTTATTTTCACAAACTGATTTATCATGAAAATAATAAGCGATATCAATCAGTTTTTTTACAATTAATTCAAGATAACGACTGACAGAATAAAATGTAACAGCCGAAATTAATAAAGAGGGGATCCAAAATAATTGGGTTGTTGCGCGTGTATCGTCGCCTAAGGTCCAACGAAAATAACGTGCCATACCTCGTCGTTGACGATCTTCTAAAAGAGCACCACCCTCCATTTCTTCGAATGATATCGGTTGAGCGCAAGCTGCTTCAAGTTCGGCCAAGGTTTGGCGAGTACTCGCTTCGTTTATCGGTTCTTTTCTAAGTTTAGCTAAAATAGTTTCTCTTAACTGTGCTAAACCTGCTTTATGAACGGGATCTTCAATAAACCGATTCAAGTTTTCTGAGTGGAAACTGGCCGCTACTTGGGCGAGTAGCTGCATCGCTCGATAACGTATAAGAAAATAATTAGATTCCGTAAGCTCAATCAAATTATTAACTAAAGCGGCTTTTAGATGCAATGAGATTAATAAACTTTGATCATTATCCTTTCTACCATCCCACAACAATATGAATTTAACCTGATTCAATGTTCTACTCAAGCGGCTCATTGGAAGCAATGATAGACAGGCATCTCTAAAAGTAAGTGATTCTTTATCGAGGTTAATTAAAGCAACTTCTATGCTACGAATGACATCTTGGGTTTCAAGAATGCGCAGTTGTTTGTTACGTAAGAAAACGGAACTTAAACCCAACATAGATGGAATCAAGATCGCTCCTAACCAAGTCCAGTAGGCTGCTTCATGAATCACATCACTGCCAAAATGATAAGTCCAACTTATTTGATTCTTGGCTGTTCCATCTAAAATATCTGGCAATGAAGTGCTACAACGTTCTTCTGGAAATAAACTATAACTCATCAAATCATGAAGTAATAAGGAAGCCAGCAATATCGCTCCCATCTCCGATAGTATAAAATCTGCTGAATCAATAAAATTTTTTATACGATAAGCCCAGCGAGCCCTGGACCAAGATTCGAGAGGAATGCCTTCACCCGCCAACCAAAATAATCGAGTTGACGTTTTGTCTTCTAATGAATCACTAATGACTTCAGACTTATGTTTTATCCCCCACCAAGCTAAGCGAGTGATAAGATGAGCAGAGTGCCAACCTCGCACTAAATAAGATAGAAAAGATTTTTTTTGAATGCTTATTAAATCACTTCTTGACTCAAGGGGTTCATCTTCTTGTGATAATTCTTGAAACCCATCATTTTGTTCATCAAGATCCTCAGAAAAAATAAACGGTTCTTGATCTTCATGGGATTGCAAAAACGACCTTGTTATCATTTTTCTCCTTTTTATTTTTTTGAATGTAGCTATTTGTTAATGTTGTTTAATTTATAATAAAAAATAAATTTAACATTAGCAAGATAAATTATTCTCTCATCAAGAATAAAATTAAATACTATCTATTAGTGATAGATTAGAGATATTTTCATTTTTTTAAGATCTTTTTAATTTATAATAAAATTTTTTATTTATTTAAAAATTTTTTGATGGTTTGCATATCTTTTTCGGTAAAAGGTTTTTTAAGCACCTCATCAAAATCAACCTCGTTACATTTATCCTTAATATTTTTTTCTGCATGCGCAGTTAAAGCAAAAATGGGAAGATGATTTTTTTTGTTGACTTGTTCCCATTGACGATAACGCTGCGCGACTTCTGTTCCATCCAGATCAGGCAAACCAATATCGAGTAACGCCCAAATAAAAGATTGGGTCTGCAATGCATGTAATGCGGCTTTTCCTTCTGTTACTGCGATCACTTCATAACCTAATTTAGTCAGTATATTTTTTACGGCATAGAGTACTAAAGCATTATCCTCAGCCACTAGCACCGCTCCTTTGATTTCTAGTCCAAGTGGTTGTCTAGGGTGCTCTATCTCAGAATGACTCTTTTTATCTATCGTTCCATGAAATATAGGAAAAACAAATTCTAAAGAAAAACAACTCCCTTTTCCTTCTTCACTAGAAACCTTTATTTTTCCACCTAATAATTTCGTCGCTTTTTTTACTAAGAATAAACCTATACCATAACCCGCATATTCAGCTTTATAAGAAGGATGAGCGCGATAAAATCGGTCAAATATTTTATCGATTTTATCTTTAGCGATGCCAATGCCTGTATCGGCAATCAGTATTTCTATTTTTGCTTTATCCTTTTTTGTCATTAACGCATTTATTTCTAAACTAATCTTACCTTGTTTAGTAAATTTTACGGCATTGGATAGAATATTAAGGATAATTCTTTTCAACTTAATTCGATCAGTGACCACTATGGGTAAAAGAGAACCCAGATTTATTTGAAACTCTAACCCCTTCGCTACTACGGCAGGTTGCATCAGCGCCTGTAGTTCCTCTGCAAATTGCTGTAAATTAATATTTTCTTTTTTTACACTTTCAATTTGATGCTCAGCGGCAGTGACCTCTATCACTGAGTTGAGTAATTCTAAAAGTTGCTCACCTGCACTTTGGATCCATTCACCATATTGTTGATCTCGAGCACTGCTTGCATCCTCCGCTTGTAAACTGGAAAGACTTATAATTCCTGCTAAAGGTGTGCGTAGATCATGACTCATATTCATAATAAATTCAATTTTCGCTTTACTGGCTACTTCCGCTTTACCTAGGGCAATCTGGAGAGCCGATTCGGTTTCTTTAAGTTTAGTAATATCTGTTGAAATCCCAACAACGCCTATGATTTCACCCTTTCTATTTCGTAGAGGCGTTTTATTCGACAGATAGTAAAAAATTTTTCCATCTGCTTCGATGGGAGGTTCCTCTTTATCAATGCTTGGAACGCCGGTTTTCATCACTTCTACTTCGGTTGTTCGAAAGGGTTCAAATGCTTGTGTTGGTAAATTAGCTGCTTGCGCCATTTGTTCATAAGTTAAACCGACTAGCTCTGCTCCCGATTTTAAATTGAGTTGTTTAGCTAAATTATCATTGCCTCCACGCAATACACAATTTTTATCTAACCAGTACACATTATTAGGCATAGAGTAAATAATATTAGTAAAATAGTTTATTAAATTATCTATATAATCTTGAACTGAAGCTGTTTCCGAGAATGTATCCCCAGTAATTTGTAAAGTCACTTTCTTTAAATATTCAAGATAATTTTTTTCTGGCATGCTACCTTATCCCCTATGACGAAATATTGATTATTGGTACCTATTTCTACCGACCAAATCCTGTGTATCTAGCAATCTTTTGAAAACAACTATAAATAGAGTTACTTATTAGCAATTTTTTCTACGAATTTTTTCAGATCGTCCGCCGTATGAATGGCTATGAGGTCATTCTGATCCAATTTCAAGTTACAGTGAAGTTCTATTTCTTTTAAAAATCGAACCTGCAATAAATAATTATTATTTAAGTTGAAGAAATAATGTTCTATCGCTTTTAAATTATAAACATTAAATATACTTTGCAAAATTTTTATTAATTTTTCTTCTACATTTTTTGTAATGCTTGATTTTTTCTTACATTCATCCTGAAAATACGTAATGTCATTCTTTTTATCAATTAATTCTGAGCACAATTTTTTCCTATCTAATTTTCCATGCTGAGAAATAGGAAAGGAAGAAACAGGTAAGTAAAAATTTGGAATGCAATAAGAAGGAAGGTTTTCCTTTAAAAAAAACATAAAATCATTTACTCTAAAATGACTATTATAAATAATAAAAGCGATTAAAAATTTCTCTTCTGATTTTAAAATAGGGTGTGTAGTCACTACAATTTTTTGAATGGATGGATAACTATTGATTATGTTTTCTATTTCAAAAAGTCCTACTCTATAACCCATGACTTTGATTTGATCATCTATTCTTCCTGAAAAATATATATTCCCATCCGGAAAAAAATATCCTAAATCGCCAGTTTTATAAAAAATAGTTTTCTCATTGTCTTTCAAAGTCAGTTCAATGAACTTTTCCTTAGTTAAATCAGGTCTGTTCAAATATCCCCGAGAAACGCCATGCCCTCCAATATAAATTTCTCCTTGTACACCAGGAGGACAATATTCAAATTTTTCATTAAGAATTTTAATCATCGAGTTTGGGAAAGGTCGTCCAATTGGTACTGACAACCTGTCATCAAATGCTTCTGCTTGATTGTTTAATTCAAAATAAGCACTATCTATCGTAGTTTCTGTAGTGCCATATGAATTAATTAAACGTGCCTTTGAACTTAAAAAAGATTTAAAGTATTTATATTCTTTCAATGACCAGCTATCAGAGCCACAAATAAGAAGACGCATGAAATGTAAATTTAAGCCTTTTTGATCAAGGTAGGTAATTAGTTTCCTCAAGACCGTTGGTGTAAATTCAGCCACGTTAATCGCATTGCTAATTAATAACTCATAAAGTTTTTCAGGTTGTAATACAATTTCAGGGGGACATATAACTAATTGTGACCCCGATCCCAATGCTCTTATTATATCGCCTGTACAAACATCAAAACCAAAATTAGCTATTTGCAAGTGTCGATCGGTGTAACTTAACTTATAAACCTCTTCCCAAGCATGATAGATACTTGCAATATTACTCTGCGTGACTATAGCGCCCTTCGGATTACCTGTCGATCCCGATGTATAAGCAATATAGGCAATGTCGGTCAGTTCACTATAGTCTGGAAAATCATTCGTTGGAAATGAAGCTATTTTATTGCTATCCTCTTCTAGAAGAATAGAAACTATATGCTTAGCATTAAAAAAAATACTCTCTTCATTTTTTTTATCTAAAATAGCAAAGCTCACATTTGAATCATCCAGTATAAAATTAATCCTTGTTAATGGATAACTTGGTTCAATGGGTAAATAGGCAACACCTAATTTCCAAAGCGCAATAATACTGATAATTCTCTCTAAGTAATTCTTAGAAATAATGGCCACCACTGTATTTTTTTTCACGCCTTTACTTTTTAAGTAATAAGCAAGCTGGTTAGCGCGTTGAGTTAACTCATGATAAGAATAAACTTGCCCTTTAAAACTTAAAGCTGGGTTTTTTGGATTCAATAAACAATTTTTTTTAATAAGAGACATTAATGAGACAAACATACTATTTCAATTTTTTATTTTTATTTTTTTCTTAAAAGTTTAGCCTATTTCTAAAGTAGTTATCGCATAAACATTGCTATTGCTTGGCTTCTCAATTAAGGGTTCTTTGCTTTTATACATTCGTGTCGTTTCAAACGTTTTATAGAAACCCAATTGCGTCGCTAACTTCACAGCCGTTTGATTGTTTTCTGGCACATCGAGTTGCACGATAGCTTGTTTCTCTTGGAGAAAATAAGCAAAAGAAGCATATAATTTCTGCGCTATTTCTTTATCATTTGCAAATAGGGGTGCAATTTTGTAACCCTGCCTACATTTACTTATGACGCCATATCCACAAATTTTTTCATTTTTTATTGCGGCCAATAAATAGGATTCTGGCATTTCTATCCATTTTCGCAAGAATTTCACCCGAGGAACTGAAAATATACTCGCATCATAATCGATTAACTCATTAATATCTAAGCGTTCTCTTCCTACTATTTTAATATCCATTTCAGAACATCTTAAAGCAAAATTAGGTTGCATTTTAAATTCACCCGTCCATCTTGAATTAATATGAAAAGAGGTAAAACCATATTTTCTTTGATAGTTACTGACTTGTTGTTGGACGGCATTAATGCCGATTAGCGAACAGTCTGTCAATTCTTCTAAGGTGGCTTTAACCAAAATTTGGCCTAAACCCTGCTCTCTAAAATTTGGATCAACGATATAGATTCCTAAATAGGCTAAATCTTTGGAATAGCGAACAGTAGATAAAGAAGCAATTATTCTCTCATTGAGAAATAATCCTTTATGCCCATTGAGGCTGGTCAAATAAAAAGGCAAATACTCATGTTTTCCAGGGTTCCATCCTTCTTTAACTGCCCAGTTACTTAATATTTCTTTAAATTCAAAAATTTTTAACGATCGCATAGAAAAATTTGATTTTGTTAAAACTATATTTTTAGATATTTCAGAAAAAAATCTTCGATCAGATTTTATATTAGCAAATGAAAAACGATTAACTAGTTTAAATAATGAAAACATAATACTGAATTATTACCTTAAGCTTATTGGGATCGGCAATACTATCATTAAATTATTGTAGAATTTTATAAATTTAATTTTTAAGCTTAATAACTACACGGTGGTTTGTTTTTTCGAGGTGAAATTTAAGTAACACATCCGCATAATAAGTGCGCGAGGCTTTTCGTAGAGAAGCATACTTTAAGGAAGGCAAGTTAGCTAAGTGTTTGATTTGACTGGTGGGCCGTGATGGAATCGAACCATCGACCAATAGATTAAAAGACTGAACTACGGCTTAAATAATCATTAATAATCAAACACTTGCGATACTTTGCAAACTTAATAACCTACTGAAAACTACAGTAGTTTAAGTGTATTAAATTTCAGTCTGGTACAATTCTGGTACACGAAACATTCTTTGAATTAATATGAATATTTTCTATTTAGATGGTGATTTAGAAAAAAAGCGCCATAGAATTAAGCTGTTGATTTATGGAAAATTAGACATTTTCAAGTTGAATTAAAACCAAATCAGATATAGATCTTTAAGATTCTTCGAGCTCAAGTAAGTCTTGTCTAGAAAGGCCAGTAATTTTCTTAATAAAACTATGTAAAACAAAAGTAATAAACTCTGGATCATTTCTCATAGCAAGCATTCTTTTGGCAATCTTTAAAGCGCAATTGCGCCCGCCTTCTTCAATGCCGCGCTTAAAATTTTCTTCAAATTGTTGTTGTTCTGTTGTTAGGGTCATAATTGCCTTCCTCGTTGAAGGCCGCCTTCCTCTATGGCTTAACTTTTCCATACTAGTTATGTAGCTCATAAACTCTCATTCTAGCTCTTTTAGAGGTCAGGCTTTTTCTAATTCAATTAAGTTGATTATTTCATTTTCAGATAAATTGGTAAGATCTTGAATGTATTGAATTGATCTACCTTGAGCTATAAGCTTTTTAGCTATAATAGTAGCTTTAAGGTATTCACCTTCTTCACGACCTTCTTCACGGCCTTGCTGTAGCCCTTGCTGTAGCCCTTGCTGTAGCCCTTGTTGAAGCCCTTTTTCTATGGCTGATTTTTCAAAACTTGTCACATAACTCATATTTTTCTCCTCTTCTAATTCATGGAGTTTCTCTTTATATTCTAACTCTAAATCCTTAGGTATAACTAGCGCCCAGTCTATCACCTTGAGCAAATTTATTACATAATCTCGCCCACGTCCCCTATCATACAACAGTCGAGTTAATCGTAGCTTCATAAGAAATCGAGCTTTAGGATCTTTTTTTGTCTCTAAGAAGATGAGGTGGACTAAAACGACTATTGCAAAAGGATTACTAGAAATCTCTAAATCCTGTTTCTTGTCATGATACTCAAGTAATTTGTGAGTTTTAAAATTAAAGGTTAACACTGAATAGCCAAATACATTGCGCTGATAGTCTGTTGGATGCCAACCTTGATTATTATCGGTCAGAATAGCTAAGGTTAAAATTGATTGATCGTACTTTGTAAAAAGTTTGCAATAATACTGAAATAATCGTTTAGAAAATTCGTCTTCTTTCTTTCCTTGGACCTCAATATGGATTAATACAACCTCTTGTTTTCCTTCTAGTGACTTAACTTTTATTAATTTATCAACAAAAGTTTTACCAACCATTGCATCGGTCGTAATAGACTGTAGTTCATTATCTAAAGATTCATAAGGCGTTATCCAATCAATTTTCTCTGCGATTTCTGGATAGAAAAACTCCATAAACTCTTTAAAATAAGCATCTAAAATATCTTTCCAAGCTGAGTCGTGATTTGCTCGTTGTTTTTTTTTCAGACATTTTTTATTTTCCTTATTGTACTTATTCTGATTTAGAAAGAAGAAGATTATCATGACATGTCTAAAACGGTAATAATTAATCGATATTTTGAATATGATATTATCTCTTTATTAGTCCATTAGATAAATAAGTCTTTTCAAAAAAACTTAGTGGCCAATTATATATTTTTCTTTTTAGGAGATTTTGAATGTCTAATTTCATCGTCAATAATTAATATAGCGCCAAATCCTATTACACAAGCAGCTATAATAATTGGTAAGAATGATAAAAATATTTTCATTGTTTATTTTTCCTCAGTCCTAAATATAAAGATATTGCACCTATTGTTGTTAATGACGCAGAGGTTAAAGACATAGTCCAAAAATCTATGCCCACATAATGGTTTATAAATACTCCGACAACGCCTGCCGTGATAAAATTAACCCCGATTTTTCTAAAATCTTCTTTTAGGGCTTTTAGATTAATAGATTTCTCTATTTTCTCTAATAACATTCCAATTCCTTATAATCTGTATTATTTTTATTAATAACATACATACTATATACTACTAGAGTTCTATAAGTCTAGGGGATTAAATTAGTGCCTAAATTAGTTAAAAAAAGTGAAAAAGCAACATTGGTAATAGAAATGCCAAAAGAAATGTGGGAACAACTTAGATGGCTATCATTCAATACAAAAGTTAGCATGTCAGAAATATGCAGAAAAGGAATTGAAAAAACATTAAAAGAAAATTTAAAAAAATTTCCTACTCCTCCTGCTTGACAGTATAGCACTAGAATCCTATAATACTAGGACTATAGGTAAAAAATTATAGCGCTGATAATCAGAACTCGTAATTCTGACTACCAGCTAACCACAATCTACTAAACAGGAGTAAATCATGGCTAACGTGATACTAGATCAATTCGTCCATCTAAAACAACCCGCAAGTGATTATCTATCACAGGTTTATCAAATTTCTTTCAAACTCAATGATTTAATAGAAGCATTAAAAGATCTTGTATCTCTTATTCAAGAGTATACGAAGTCCTCACATAATCTACTTGATAAAGGACAGATATCCGTTAAAGACTTTGAAGATTTAAATCTTTGCCAAATAACCGGAATTAAACACCTTCGACAAGCCGCTAAAGATATTGAAGCTTTTAATGGCTTTGAGATCTATTCAAAAGCTTTAGAAAAACGGGAGGTGACTCATGTCTAAACTTATCAGTCAATATCCCGATATAAAAAAGTATGTCAGTGATTATCTATCCCGAATCAATTATTTAGTTAAAGACTTATACAAATTGAAAGATAAACTCACTGAAGTTTTGTTTAGTATCGAAACGCAAGCTTGTCACTGCAGTAGCTTGTTAGATAAAGGCGACACTCCTTTAGCTACACTTAAAGACGCACTTAAAGAATTACCATCCAGATACGATAATAAATTTTGCTTCTTAGAAGAGTTCAGCTTTTATTTACCTAACCATATAAAACTCTTAAATGAGAGTTACAAAGCATACTCTGATGCGGAGGTGCTACATGGCTAATCTACCCAATTTAGTACCACATAAAGCACTTGGCAACATGACTTATTCTGGTAATGCTAAGCCTTATATGAATAATAAAAATAAACCGCTTTGGGA
>Ga0209668_10000418_pt1 | contig 17534 bp, 12 predicted proteins | sample FrelakmetPLP11PL_FD_187150 | JGI IMG/M metagenome (GOLD analysis project Ga0209668, IMG submission 187150) | Freshwater lake sediment microbial communities from the University of Notre Dame, USA, for methane emissions studies - PLP11 PL (SPAdes)... | ecosystem: Environmental > Aquatic >... | reverse complement strand
AGATTGCTGAGTATGTTTTTAAGTTCATTCCTTCGTTTATCCATGAATTTCTTGCGCAGCTTTTTTCCTTTAGCGGTTAAACGCACCTTGACAACCCTTCGGTCCTGAGAATCCCTTATTCGCCCAGCAATTCCTTCCCGCTCCAGATTATCGATCATTTCAGTCATGGTCGGCATGGTAACAGAAGCATTTTTACTTAACTCGCCCATGGTATAGACCGAATCTTCCCGAAAGGCCCCCATGGTCTTAAACTGCGACATACTGAAATTGAAACCGGATATATTGCCGCTGTCTTTTATTATGTTATTAAAAAACTCAGTGAAAAAATTTCTCCAGTTTCGCAAATGATCTCCGAACTCCTCAATTTCCTTTAAATTAATGTTTTCATTTTTTTTTCTCATATTTTCTTTCCTGTCTTCACATCCGGTAAATGATCCGCCGATTATAAGCTGAATAATTATGTTGCCACCTGCGTTTAATTTTGATACCTTATATTTAGTTTCCAAACTATTATCACAAGCAACTTTCGAGTCAAGATATATTTATCAGCCCTTTAATTTCATTTTTCTTGATATTAAAGGGCTCTTATATTATCTGTTTAACGCAATTAATTATAACATTTTACTTTTCCTCCATGGAGGTTCATGCATGTCTCAGGATTTTACTGAAATACGAATTGTAGATAACTTTTATCAGACCTCGAGCTTTATCCCCATGCCGGTTATACTGGTGAGCACCTTTTCTGAGTCCGGGATGATCAACCTGGGACCGTATTCACTCTGCTTTCCCCATATTATCGCCGGAGACCAGCAGCATGCCATGATGCTTATCGCACGCGGCAGCAGCAATACCAGCGCTAACATCATACGCACGAAAGTTTGCGCTCTTAATTTTATTCCTGACACTAAGAAATATATGAAGAACTGCGTTATGCTTGGTTATCCCGGTGAGACCACTGAGGAGAAAATGAAGAGAAGCATCTTTACCCTGCTTCCGGCAACCACCTATGGCAAGCCGCGCAACTGCCAGGTTTGCGCGATGCATCCTGATATGGTGAAAGAGGCGGTTCAGGTCTTTTTATGCAGCTGGGATGAGAGCTTCCCGCTGCAGTATAATACAGAGCGCATGGAATACCATTTTCTGCTGCGCATTGACAAAATTATTATGCAGAAAAAGTGGCGGGATTGCTTATTCAAGGGGGAGGGGTTCCCTGCCCTGCCCGTTGATTATGGATACCGGGATAATGTACGGTTCTGGTTTGCCAGGCACTCACCACCCTATGCTATCCCGATCCCGCGGGAAAAAGGCAACACCATGGCAACCGTTAAGTATGCCTGTTCCCGATTTGACCCAACAGTCAAATGGCAGGAAGATGCCTGCGCACGACTTTTGAAAGTGCCCGCTATCTTTTTGAATGGAATGATAGAAGTGGTTGTTGATGCAGCAAAAGAAAAAGGAATTTCTGTCATTACCCCGCAGTTTGTAGACAGTCTGAGGGATAAGCGGTTTGACGATGAATAGTTATTTCAATTAATCAAAAGCCGAGCTTCTTCCGGTATTCCTCGACAACCGCTGTAGTTATTTGACCATAATTTTTCTCGCGGGCATAGGCTTCTGTTTCCCTCACCGCCTTTGCCACGAACTCTTCTGGTACCATCTCAAGCATCTTTTTAGCGTCCTCAACCCACTCCATCTGAAATTCTGTCTGCTCAGCGCCATCGGGAACAAGCGGGGTATCTTGTATATCCGTAAAGATGGTGGCATATTTTGACTTAAACCTCGTCGGGGTATATTTTGTGGCAACTTCCTGCAGGATCCCCAGCGTGACCGATGATTTTTTTTGCACGGCTGTCTCATCTGCCACTTGATGAATTTTCTTCAGCGCGATTGAACGTATAAAATGAGGGAGCATCTCAGCAATTCTTCCCAGCGCCCGCTCCGCATCAAGCTCCCACGGCACCTCCCCTGCTGATATGGCGCCTTCCATTTCCCCTTTGGTCTCAATAAATATCTTGGTGTAAATCTCATTGCCCATGGCCTGCACCAGATGCTTGGCACCCATGAAGCCCATGAATGGAGTGGTTTCAGAGAATATGTACCCGATAAGCGGGATATCCGCAAAAAGGAAATTCTTGAATCCCAGATCGGTTGCAAGCTTGAGGTCATAGTAGTTCCCGAGAATAATGGTCGGGGATTTCTCCAACATTACCGACTTTTTCTCATCAATGCTTGGATTTAATAGCACAGTCGAGCAAACCTGGGACACTTTCTCCAATGCCTCATCAGTTGCTACCGACGCCATGCAAACATCCATGCCGAGCTCTCTTTTCAGAAAACTGCTTATCCCGACGCTGTAGGTATCACAGTTGTCAGTTGAGAGGGCAGCTGTTGCTTCAAAGAAGGTGTTGGTTACTAAAAGCGTGGTGACAAAGTCCCGGGCACTTTTTATTTCCTGTGCAATATACTGCTGTGCATCAATCAGAAAGAACCGGGCAATTTCATCAAGCCAGGCCGCTGATTCTCTGAAGCCAAGGGGAATGTGCCCTGCAGTATACGGTATGCTGAACTGCTCCTGCATTTTTTTGGCACATTCTATCCCGCAATCATAGGGATACATGCATATATTCAGTTCAGCCCGGGGTGCATTGACGATTTCGTCAACCGTGCAGTCAGCGCTTAAAACAGTGTTGACGCTGATACCGATGGCAGAGAGCATTCTTTTGAGTTCAAATACATCCGCTCGCCAGTTGAACGTGTTATAGGTAGGCCCTATTAAATTGACGGACTTTTTCCGCTTCTTACCATCTTCCTTCATCAGCCCGGTCAGAGCGATAAAAGCCGTTTCCTTTCCATCAGCGAGTGTGCCGCCCAGGGTCGGTCTTATTATTACCGTCTTCTCAAATCCTGCAGCCGCGCCCGCACCCTGAACGTCATCGCCGGTAATCTCAATGACCGGTGAGGTTATTATAATAATTGCCTGCGGCTTTTCAGCAACAACCTTTTCCAGCACCTCCTCAAGTTTTTTTCCAGTGCCCTGCATAACTTCAGCGTATGATATGAGCGTGCTGTACATCTCCGGATGCCATTCATTGCATATGGAGTTCATGTGCTGCATAAGATAGCAGCCGGGAGGGGCATGATAGATGACCCGGGCATCTGTTATCCCCTGCGCAGCCCATAAAGCGCCTTCAAAAGAAGATGGCTTATGAACCTCCTTCATTGTTAACTGCTGCTGTTCGGATATGTTTATTTTAGTGATATCAGCCATCGCAACCTCATTGCAATAAAGCAGGATCTCTAAAAATCATAATTATTAATTCATGAGTTCCTGAGTTCCAGATTCTATAATGTTTTATTTTTTCTCTGCGATCTCAGCGTGCTCTGCGGTGAGTCGTCAGGTCGATTATTAAGTTCCTGAGTTTTAGATTCTATCATGTTTTGTTTTTCTCTGCGTGCTCAGCGTTCTCTGCGGTAAGTTCTTAAGAACCACCGTACTGACTCATAATATCCTTCCACTCTGTAAAAAATGGCTGCTTCAAGTTCTCAAAAAAGTTTTCACCAAAGTCCAGGGCATAATCGTAGCCGTATTCATTTAAATAGTTCTCGTTGATGAGACAGGGAATAAGGTCCCGTATAACCTCAACGCGTGCCTGGAAATCACCAAACACAACATCCGGCTTGTATAAACCTACAAGGTCTGAAACTTTGTTAAAGTCATTTTCATGGAAGATAATGCGGGAGCCATAGCGCTTTAGCATAATTTCCTGCTCCTGGCGGGCAAAAGCATTGCGCATGGATGGCACGATAATAACTTCTGCTCCGAATTCTGTTAGTATCTTCCCCATTGATGTTTCATTGGCAGGCCCGGATACTAACAGAACCTTTGTTGGCTTCTGTCTGAATTGCTCTTTTATTTTCTCTAATCGCGGCAATGATCTTTTTTCTTCTCGCTCTGCAATTTCTTTAAGGTTATTGCTGCCTGTCAGGTCGGCAACACCACGCAGAAAATTGGTAGTGCCCGCAATCCCCACCGGCAGTTCAAAATAAACGGTCTTTGAACCAAACCGTTCATTAATTCGTTTACTTGTCAGATAAGGGACGATATGAATCGGGCAGAGATACTCGGCCTGTATAATCTTTGCCATTTCATCAATGTGCCCTGCGGGAAAGGCAAATGTCGTAATACCCGCTTCTCTCAAAAGCGATGTAAGGCACCCCAGGCTGTCCGCATCCTGCCCTGCCCGGCCAAGAATCCCAACTGAACCCTTAATCATATCCCTGGGCTCCAGCACATCAATAATTGCCCGCCAGGAAACATCATTACCTAACGGTGTGGATTTTGGCTGGTTGAATCCTGTTTCGCAATAGGTCACCTTCAGCTCTGGTATTTCCTCCTGCAATTCAATTATTACGCCTTTCATATCCTCACCAATGAGCTGTGGGACACAGGTATTTATTATTACAATTACTTTAGGTTTGTACTGGTTATAAACATTAATAATCTGTTCTTTGAGCTTATCCTCACCGCCAAAAATAACTTCGCTTTTCTTGAGCGTAGTACCTATGGTCAAAAGCCGTGATGGCCTGCAGAACATGGAGCCAATTTGGTTGCCGAAGGTGCAGGCCTGCGGGCCGTGGAGGATGGGTATCACTCCTTCAATCTTTCCAAGGTTTGCGAGAGCAATACACGAAGAACAGCAGTGCTCATAGGATTTTAAAGGCATTTTCTCTCCTTGTTAATTATTCGTCTTCAAAGCAGTCTTTATGTTCCCCTCTTTTGTTCATAACCACTAATCACTGACCTCGCGCCGTTACCTTTTCACTTTTCACGTTTCCCATTTCTCCCCATGGGCTATTTTCTAATTCATTGGATGATACATCCAGAGGCTGTGTTTTAAGGACGCTATACCCTTAACCAACGCCCTATTTGTTCCTATTTAATTCTTGTTTAAAAGATATTCCGCCATTGCATTCTTTATATTAACATCAAGAGGCAATATCCATGCATAAAACTTGTCCCTGACACCTGCCGGAGAGACAGCAGCAATATAATAGCACCGTTTTTTTGGTAATCCTGATGAAAATCCCGCAAAGAAGTTTGTGGGATAAGACTGCGTATTGTCATAGTCCCAATTAGTGCTTTGGGCAAAAGGCGGCAGTTCCCCTGAAAATAAAAATTTGAACAAAGATACTTTTTGAAATATATCCTGCTCTGTTTCAGCTTCACTGTTTACAAAATAGATATTGAACAGGTCCTCAGATGGACAGTATATCCCGAAATGTGTGTCAACCCACCCGTCAAATTGACAAAAGTCAACTGACATTGCAAGCAAATCTCCACCCAGTGCATAAGGACCAACAGAAAACGGTTGTATCTTTTTTGGATCTGAACCGGAGACAGGAACTGCTGCAGGCTTAACAAAATATATTTCCTTACCCGCTGGCTGCGGAGTATTTCCTTCACAGCTCACATCAATAAATTTTTCGAGATCATATGTCCACATGTACATCCCAGGAATATCTGCCGGTACAGAGCCAAGGGAAAAGGCAGCAAGATAGAAAGTGCTGCCCCGTGGAAGATGTTTTGTGTCAACGAACAACCCCCCAAAATCACCTGATATTTCCTCACTTATTGAACCATCGACATTACTTTTCCACAAATAGTCCTCTATGTCTGTTGATGGCGGCAGGACACCATCTGTAATATTATCGTTAATAAAATTTTTTATGATTTTATTATCAGCACCCATAACATAGGGTGTAGCATTCCATGCATACATAAAAAGAAAGGTCATTGGAACCTCAAATGGACAGAGCCCTGCACGCAAGGTAAAGTCTTTGCCGCCTTCGGCAATGTTACCAAAACCCAAGGGGCTTATATTTTCAGGATCAGCGCCTAACACGGGTATTACGGTTATATCGGGCGAAAGTATTTGTACTTCCTTTGGCCGGGGTATCTTTTCAGCACATTCATCAACAGGACCATCGGCGCATTTTTTGTCAATTATTTCTTTTTGAAGTCTTAGTTGTTCCGCATACACCGGCGACATGGACTCAACTGACACCCCAACGCAATATGCGTTTTTAGTACACTCTTGCGGAACAATCTCACAGTCGAGTATGTTCCCCCCCTGGTAAAGTTCAATAGCTCGCAGGCGTTTATATCCACCGTCCGCAGTCGGCTGTGCAAGCACTAAGAGATTAGCTTCATCCTTCACCGTAACGCCAAAATTTTGTCTATAAAACTCTCTCATCAAAGCCTTATCGCTTTCCCACTCACTCGGTATTCTTTCTGCGGAACAAGATAGTAACGAGCCCTGAATTTTCCAATCAGCAGTTACAAAATCATACGTTATGTTATTCAATCCTAAATCTGGCGAATTTACGTAATTTGAAAGTGTAGCACCCGGAGGAATATCGGTTGGTCCAAAGGTGATTAAAAAGCAATCTTCACCCCTGGCAGGTAGTACTGATGCAACAATAAAAACCAACATCGACAATACTTTCAAGGCGTTTATGGCAGTCTCTTTAATAGACCTGCGACTAACGGTTTGCGCTAAAGCTGCCAATGCAGTAAATTTGTTTTTTTGTCTCATCATGGTGCCTCCTTCTTTTAGATTTATATGTTTTAAAATGAACGCTGTTCCCCTTTAATCTCTGTACCCTTAATTTCCTCTGAGCCTTGTCACTTTTTTAAGCTGCTCAGCTCACGGACGGTCTTAATCTCCTGCTCCTTTTCCCGGCCCCGCTTGTCCTGCTCCCATACATAATACCAGTAACCTTTTTCAGGCGTCTGCTCGAGCAGCACCATTCTGCGGGGCACAATTAGAATAAGATTCAGAACCTTGCACGCCTCCCGCAGCTTTTCATTTTTTTTAGCTTCAGCAAAAAGATATTCCGCATGGCGCGAATCGCTCGCCGTGACAATTTCAGCCGTGCCCCAGATCTGCAAACCCTTAAGAGGATGGCCGGTCGAATGCAGCGCCAGTGCCACTTTGGGATTCTTTTTCAAATAGGCAAACTTACGCGTAAACTTTTCGGAATAAATAACAATGTTCATGCCGTCAATGCCATAGCGCACAGGGGTTGCCCGCACATCATCGCCCATGCCGGTGCAGAGCACGCAGTACTGGTTTTCACCGAGATAATGAAGAATTTTATCTTTGCTTGTTCCCATTGTGCCCATCCTCCTGTTTGATCATTAGTACCTGCGGTGATACTTCAAGCCCTTATAAACCAATTTTTACAAACTGGAAACCTATTCCTGCACAAGCACTGAAAAGAGCTGGCCTCTGCAGTGAATAGGGGTCGTCCTAATCAATGAACGTTATTGTCCCCTGTATTGTCTCGTCTGGGTGGGCGGGATCGTTCCCCCCGGAAAATAAAAAGGAATTAGTCTCTATGCATTTGAGAGCTAATTCCTTTATTTGTTTATTTCCGGTGCCTGATGACTGCCGCAGAGTAGTCTAAAATGGGCGTTGTTTCCATTTTTCCTTTAGCCCTTCTTCTTGGTCGGTTTCTCCGGATCGGCCGCTTCGCTGATAGGGTCACCTTCAGGTAGCTGCAGAATCGGCTCCCGCCTCTCAGGGAGTCGTCGCAGCGCACGCCCGGCCTCTAGAATGCGGGACACCTTCTCGAACTCCAAAAGCAAGGGCTTCAACTCCTTCTTCTGGCGCTCGTACTCCCCGGTTACCTCCGGGGTTGCGTTTTCTCCTTCAGGCGCAGTCGGCTCCTCAGGCGCGTCCGGTGGCGTCGAGTCAACTTCGACGGTGCCGCCCTTGTCCACAAAGCGGGCGATCTGCCGAATGTGGATCATTAGTTGATTCTCAAGCTCATTTTTGCGATTATCATCGACCTCGGGATGGGCATCTTTGACCAACTCCCCTGCGAGCGTCCGAATCTCCTTATATAGAAGTTCACGCTCGTGCTTCTTGACCGCGTTGACTTCAGCCACCGGGGCGCCGAGCTCTTGGAGCTCAAGCCGTCGCTTCCGAATTTCCAGAATCTTGAGGTACCACTCGAGCACTTTGTCAATCGTGCGAGAGAGGAGACCCGCTGCCAAGATTCCAAGCGGCAGATAGACCTCGTAGCTGCCGGACGCCAGCTTTGCTACTATGACTTCGCGTTCGCTGTCACCCGCAACCTCTTTAAAGGCTCGAACGATCTTGTTCCAGAGCTCCAACTCCTTCGCGAGGGCGCCGAGTTTACGGTCTACGAGTGGCTCCGGGATCAGGACTCCAACCTCAAACTCACCGCTGGGAATGGCGTGCGGAGTGACGCCAAGTGACTCCAGGCCAGCCCTCGTCTGCGTGCACGCCTTGAGAAATGCATCAAGGTCAGCTTGCAGTTGCGTGAGCCCCGCTACAATCCCTGCCGTTGTCTGGCCCGCCACTGACAAGATTGCCGTCAATCTCTGCTGAAAGCCGGGCCCCACACTTCCAGAGCCTCCAATGGCGTCGAGGACCGCGGCCTTGCTTGGTGGATACCGAACAAATGGACTTGCGTTGGCGAGCACGATCAAATCATTGAGCGCCTCTTGAATGGCAGGGGAATTGTCCTTGGATGGGGCATCCCTTGCTGCCGTGTAATGCTGAATAAGGTTCTTCAACGACTCTAAGAATCCGTCGCTATATTCCGATTCGATGTCGGTGACTACTACAAGCAGACGAGAGGCGTCCATGACAACACGCTCCTTGTGAGCAAACAAGCGGTTTAGCAAGTTATTATAAAGTTTCCGGATAACTCCACGCCCCACGGAAATCTTCAGGGCTCTATGCAATGACCATTTATCTGTTTTCTTTGCACTCGCGGACTACCGGCTTCCCCTATCCCTTTCTAAGTATTCTAAAATGAAATATAATCTTTTGACAATTTTTTCACAACCATTTATTTTTGTCTTTGACCTATCATATCATGGGTGTCCCCAGATTTACCCTTTCCAGCTCGATGGGCATCCCGTTGATGAGCCACAAATGGAGGCTCCTATTTTCCCGCCTTCGCTGCTTTCGTCATCGCAACGTCCAGGTCCGAACGGAAACCAACGACGCCACCGTCCCTGAGTTTCTGAAAGAACACGTTGTAGCTCTTCGGCGAAATCATGTTGAACTGATAGCGCGTCGGAATCTTTGCCTTCTCAAGCCATTGGTTGAGCCGTTTGAAGTGGTCTGTAGCATATTCGTGCTTCTTGATATTGTCGGCGGAAGGGTCCGCGATTTCCTCGTCGCCCTTAACCTCGACAACGAAGATCTGGTCGTCCTGCTTGATGAAGAAGTCAGGGCTAAACTCCCCGCGCTTTGGCGTGTTCCCCTTCTTCCACGCATACTCGATCCAGTAAAAGCCAACGGGTGTGCTCTTTAGCCAAGCATCAACCTTTTGTGCGTTATCTGTGTTGGTGAGCTCACGTACGAAAGTCCGCTCCGGCTTCGCGTCAACGATGACCAGATTGGCCGGCGTCTTGAAAAGGCTGCTTTTCGAAATCTTGACGCGACCAGTCACAAAGTCCCCGTCTTCGTCGACCACCTCACTGAAGAATTCCTTCTGCTCGTCAACCAACGTGCTCTCGCAACCTGGCACGTAAAACACAGTCTTCGACCCGCGACGCAGTTCGGCGGCGCTGCAACTCTCGACCTGACGGGTGGTGGTGTTCACAAGAACGAGTGCCTTGGGCGACAGCTTGTAAACCACCCGCCTCGCCGCCTTGCGCCGGAGCGTTCCCAGCGATTGCAAGAATTTCTGCCGGTTGTCGTCAGTGATTTTGCCGGTCTTGATCTTCGCGTGTTTCAGCGACGCAGCGACGATCTCTTCGCACTTCGCCAAGGGAAACTTCTTTGCGTAGCTCGTGCGGTCCTTCGGGTCGTCGGCATCCTTAGATTCGTCATCAATTGACTTCAGCCGCTGATACATTTGCTCCGCGACTTCTTCGACCGCCCATGTCTTGTGCTGGATCTTGGTTTTGAATTTGACGTGCTCACCGGTGACAGCGCGCTCAAACCCCACCGTCACATCCTCTGCCTCCACTTGAGTTGGAAGATCCACATAACCGTCTTCGAACAGCTTGTATTCGCCCTTCTTAGCGTAGGTCGTGACGTCCTCTTCTCGTGTGTAGTCGAGATTATGAAGCTCGAAGTTGTGAAGCGAAGCCGTGTCCACCGTGGATGTCAGCCGGCGGTCAATCTCCAGAATCTCGTTCACGAGATGCTTGATCCGGTTCGACCACGAGTCGTGGTTGAACACCGTGACGACTGGCTCTTCACCCTTCCAGCCATCGGGCCGGCGCAAGCCACGCCCGAGAACCTGAGCGATGAGGAGTCTGCTATTGAAGGCGCGTTCTTCGTGCGGAACGATCTGGAACACGTTCTTCACGTCCCAGCCTTCACTGAGCATCGAGACCGACACGATCCACTCCACCTTGCTCGCGGTACTGTCCACCACTCGGAGCTTGGCGACGTTCGGCTGGTGTTTCGCTGCTGAAGTAACGCAGAGAACCTTCGCCGCCGCCTGATCGGCTTTGAGACCTTCCCATTTTATTAGGAAATCCTGCAATTCTTCCGTGACGCGCTCGGCATCTTTGATGTTCTGCGTGACGACAATCGTTAGCGGACGGATTCCTCTAATCTTGAGTTTCTTCTTCCAGTCCTTGTGCCGGTTGTAAACCAGTTGCCACTTCTCCTCCGGCTTCTCCGCCGCAGGCGGGAGTTCGTCCACATACTCCACCTTCTTGATGAACTTCTCCTCAATGGCTTGCCGCAGCGAGTAACGGTGAACCACGTCTGCGAAGTAATCGTCGGCCACGTAGCAGGTGCCGGAAGTGCCAACCACCATCCTGAATCCGTAGTCGTCATCTTCGAGAAACTCCTTCCACCGTTTGGAGGTCGTCCCCGACTCGTTGGCGACGTGATGCGCTTCGTCGTTGAGCACTGCCACTTGCGCACCCTTGCCCTTCAAGCTCTCGCGGATGGAGGACTTGGTGTTCTCAAGAATCGCGTGGTAGTTCTCCACGCAGATTGAACCATCTACGATGCTTTCCGATGCGTTGATGATCTTGGGCGTCTTGAACTTTGCGCTGTCGGGCAGCGCATCGCGGAGATCGCTGTTGCCAGCCAGTTCCTTGAACTTTCTCAGCAAGCCGTCCTCGATGGTGTTCGATGGGCAGAGCACGAGCACCCGGTCAACAGCACCTTCTACCAGCAAAATCAATGCAAGCCCGTAGAGCACGTAACTCTTTCCCGTTCCCGTGGCCTGGTCCACCGAGCAGGCGAGTTGTTCGGGCAATTGAAGGTGCTTCTCCATCCCCGCCCATGTTCCGTAGCGCTCCTGCAACTCCGTGTTGTCGTCGAAGTTCTCCTTTGCGAGTGCTCGAAGGTTGGCGTATTTGCCGCCCAGCAAAAAACGCAGTGCTGTACGGATAGCCTCCTTCTGATATTCCCGGTAGCCGCAAAGCTCGTCAAGGAATGCCTCATACTTCCCCTCGTCCCATTTCTTCGGGTCGATGTTCTCCGTGACCTTCAGGATGAGGTCTTCGTTCCTAAATGTGCGTTTGTCGCCTTTGGTGCTCATGGTAGCTTACTTCCTTGTCTTCTCTCGTGATTTCTTGGCGGGCTTTACTGCCGCCTTCGTGTCTCCCAACCCGAACTTGCCGGCCGTGATGACTTCCCGTGCCTCATTGCCGTAGATGTCCACGAACACCGCCATGAGTTGCTTGCCAAGTGATTCGAGGGGGAAGCGCACCTCCCACTCTGCTTTCTGGATCGCCTCCGCATAAAACACCGCATCGAGGTCGAACACGTCAGATTCTGTGTCGAAATCATAGTCGAGCATCACCATAGAAAGCGTCTCGCGATTGGCCTTCTTCGTCGAATCTCGGACGACGGCTTCGCTTTTGAAAGTCTTGATGCGGATCACCCCTTCACTGAGCATTTCACCCTTTCGCTTGTTCGCCATGGCCACGTATTCCAACTCCGGCGAGCGAATGAAATCGAAACCGACGGCATCCACCGTGTCGTTTACCGCCATTTCGTCTGCGGGCTGCTTGAGTGCCGCAAATTCGCGCTGGTGGAGTTCGTGAATGATCGAATAGGGAATGCGCAAAGCGTAGTAGCGCACGCCGTCCAGCGTCAGGTAGTCCTGCTGAAAATCGAACACCAGTGCGGGCGCGATGATGAACATCCGGCTGCCCACCTTCGATCCGAGAGCTTCGTGCATGCTTTGCACGGTCTCTTCGTCAATCCGCACGCCCGGTTGCTTCTGGTGGTTGAACACCAGCACGCTTGTTCCTTTGAGATAGCCATCGAGCTGGATGCCTCCGATCTTGTGCGCCTCGTCTCGACATTGAAACAACTGCAACGCAAAGAATCGCCACGCATCCCACGGTAATTCCTTCAGCTTCGAGAAGTCGTAAAGGCCCGCATTGTAAAGGCAGAACGGCTTGGGCTTCAGTGGCGTTCCATAGTTGCCGATCTTTGCACGCAGAATGAGCATCCTTTTCTGGATCGTGTAGATCGCAAGTTTACCGCAATCTATAGCAATCCACCGACGCCCAAGTTTCTCGGCAACTGCCGGCACAGTTCCCGAGCCAGCAAATGCATCAAGAACTAAATCACCGTCCTTGCTTAATGAGCTGATGCATCTTGCTATTAATCCCTCAGGTTTTTGCGTTGGATATCCAATACTTTCAGGAGCGTCTTCGAGGTATCTTACGTCTTCATCAATACATTCTTTGGTTCCGTATAAGATCCCTTGAGAATTGGATTGATAACACCATAGGTCTTGGTAGGGAACGCCGTCCGTGAGGTATTGTCTATACATCGGTTGGCCTCCCTCTTTGTTGGGAATGTGTAGCAGACCTTCTTTTTCCAACACGTCTAGCTGTTGCTGGGTCGTTAGGCCATCAAGAGTCTTTTTGCATAGCTCTCGGATTTGCCTCGGGATGGCCCAATGCCGACCACTGAGTGACGGGTTAAAGTCACGCCAAGGTTTCCCGCTGTCGCCGGTTCGGACACCCGGCCCCGTGAGATAGTTCGTCTGATAAATTCCTCGTTTATCCTTGTTCGTGAATCGTCCTTCAATGTAACCGCGCATGAAAGGCCTTTTACCTGGCGTAAAGGTAAAAGCGCCACGTGCGTAAAATAGGAGCGTGTCGTGAATCGGTCCGAATTGACGGTTTAGCTTGTTGTGTGAATTGGTTCTTCGCCAGATTACAGCGTTTCTAAAATTGCCTGGACCTAACAACTCGTCCATGATGACTTTGATTTCGTGAACCTTGCGGTCATCTAAGTGAACAATAATTGAAGAGTCCTCCGCCATTAGGTCTCGGCATAATACAATCCTTCGCCTTAGCCATTCAATAAAGCGAGCACCTTCGACTTTGTCTGCGTAGGCTTTCTGTTCCGATTGCCCTGTAAATTCTTGCTTTGTGGCAAAAGGCGGATCGATATAGACAAGCCTGACACCCTGCGTGCCATCGGTGTTAGACAAATCGCCTGCCCGCTTCAATTCCAGCAGGCTCTTCATCACCTGAAGGTTGTCCCCAAAGATGAGTTTGTTGTGCCATCCGTCTCCGTTCTTGCCGAACGTGCGAACCTTCTGAAGCGGCACGGCAAGCGTATTGGCAATGATGTCCTCCTCGCGTTCTTTGCCGTGATAAACCAGTTCGTATTCGCGCTTCTCCGGCGGGAAAATAATGCGCGCCCACTCGGGCGAAAGTTCCTCGCCTTGTTGCAGTCGGCGGATGATTTCTTGGCGTTGTTCGTCGTTCATGTCAGTGATTCTTTCTTTGAAAGCTTAGATTGCCGTCCCGATTTGCCCGGAGCAAGGCAAAGCAATTCCAATTCGTCGAGCAATCCGCTGTCAGCAAAGCTGAATGTCGCTTCTTCGCCGACAATTACATGGTCGAGCACCTTCAGCCCAAGCGGGCGGCTGGCGTCGATCAAATCCTGAGTCAGCATCCGATCCGATTCGCTCGGCTCTGCCGCACCGGAGGGGTGATTGTGCGCAGCGATCAGCGTGGAGGCGTTCACCTGCAAGGCACGCGCGACAATATTCCGCAACGCCGGCCGGACAGAGTCCACTGAACCTTGTGCAATAAGGGCATCCTCCAGCAGCGCGTTGCGCCGGTTCAGGTAAAGAACGCGAAACTGTTCCTCTGATAGCCCCCGCAGGCGTTCTCGCAAATACTCCGCCGCCGCCGTCGTGCTCTTAATCACCAACTGGCCGCGCTCCGCCGGCACGGAAACGCGCCGCGCAATCTCCATCGCTGCAATCAACTGCGCCGCCTTCGCGCCCTTCAGCCCCTTGACCTCCAACAAGGCGATAATTGGCGTTTCCACCATCGCCCTAAGCGACCCGAACTGCTTCAACAACTGCCGCGCCATCTCGACTGCGTTCGTCCCTTTGAACCCAACCCGAATCAAAATCGCGACCAGCTCCGCATCCGTCAGCGCCTGCGCGCCCTTCGACAAAAGCCGTTCGCGGGGCCGTTCTTCCTGCGGCCACGATGCAATGCCAGTCGTCTTTGTTTTTGATGTGGACATTCAGATAGTTCCAGTAGGAGTAGGGGTCTTCATATGTCATTTATCTTTCCTGTACATTTTTACTAAGGCAGCTTTATGGCAGATAGTTTCCAGTAAATAATTCCATCCCGCCTGAATATAAGTTCGACCGGATCTTCAGCAGAATCTTTATTCTTCACCTTCACCACAAAGCGATTAAAGCTCTCATAATACATTGTGGTTTCGATATCTGAATCATCATGTGAGGTATTCTTTCCTGAAGCATTTTCTGGTTTCTTTTCTGACGTACGTTCCGATTTATTGACTGGCGGTATATAACCCCGCATCATCATACTCAGGCTTTCAGGAGTGATAAATGCATCAACCACCGGATTGATAAAAGCTGAAACAATAGCTTCACCCATTTTCTCAAACGGGTCTTTACCCTGTTTGCCCTGAGCCTCACCTGACATCCGGGCATGTAAATTTACTTTCAAGCTTTCCTTGAGCGACGGATAGTCAATATAATCTGACAACACTGCATCGCGATTTTCAGCCGCCAGTCTCATGTTGTGAAAGGATATATATGGCGTGAAATAAATTCCAACACCACCCAGCACGATAAGGATGAAAAACAGTATGCGCAGTGTCTTTTTCACTTTAGTGCACCGTTTTCTTTCTGTTTACCCGGTATCTTGCCGCTTTCTCCTCCACCTTAAACCCTATTTTTCGTTTGGGCCTTTCCTCATGACTTAACAACTGGTCCAGTGTCTCGAAAACCACACGAAACCTATCATCAGTAACCCGCTTCAATTCTTCAAGTTCCCGCCTTAGATCTTTATTGCCCAAGAGTATTTGTCTAAGCCTGGTGAACACCCGCATGATTTGGATGTTTACCTGTATAGCGCGTTTGCTATTAAGCACACTGGAAAGCATGGCAACGCCTTCCTGCGTAAATGCATGAACGCTTTTTGAATATTTTATATCAGAGGATGTCACAAATTGTGATATCCTTTTTACCTCATCACGGCTGAGTTTTATCATGAAATCATCCGGGAACCTTTCAGAATTCCGCTTGACCGCCTGATTTAGAACACGTGTTTCCACACTATAAAGTTGTGCCAGATCTCTATCCAGCATAACTTTTAACCTGCGAATGATATAGATTTTACTGGCTATAAACTCACTTGGAATAATAACTTCTTTTTGCGGCATTAATTCGACCTCTTTTTTATCATTTGCCGCCATGGCGGATCCATGCTCGGTAAATGTTCAGTGAATCGTTACTCGGGTATCGTGACTCGTGCAAAATAGCCTACAGCAGTCAGCTGAATCGTGGCTCGTGACTCGGGGTTCGTGATTCGAGATAAAAAAACACCCTTCGACTGCGCTCAGGGCAGACATAGGAACGCAAAGGAAAAACAAAGTGAAAAAAGCCAACATTGCGTTTGTATGCCTCCTCTTGTGTACGGCGAAATTTACTCAACAATTGACCCTATTAATAAAACTTACACTGTTCAACAGTGAAAGAGTTCCAACCTTCCACAGCACTCATTTTACGCTTTCCTCTTCACTCTTCAAGTTTCTTTATGCCCCTTTGTGACCCCTTTGGTGTCGCGGGTTCCCGATGAGCCATTTGAGCCAATTATGAACCGTTTGCCTCTCTGCCATTAGCGAATGCCCCTTTTGCCCCTTTCCTGCCCCTTTGGTGTCGGGTTCCCAATGAGCCGTTTATGAGCCATTTTCTCAACCCGTTAATTTGTAGTGGCGGGTTTGGCGTGTTTATGGCGCGTTCTGCCACTCCCCATATTGAGGCGCTTTCCTCGTTACCCTCTATGAGGCATTTGAGGCATAATTGAGGCATTTTATAAAAATGGGAAGCTATTCTCTCCCACATAGTTTTTAATTCCCTCGAATTTGAGGGAATTAAAAAGGGCTTTACGTCTCAACGCCACCCGTATCCTTCGCCATTTTATCGACCAGCTCGCGCCCTTTTTTAGTGAGCCGGTACTTCTGCAGGCGGCTGTTTGGCTTTTCAGGAATGGTCATTTCAATAAGCCCCGCTTCGATTGCAGGCACCAAGTAAAGAAGGCGAAAGTTTTTCCTCGCCTTCAGTCCAAGCGCAACCTGCAAAGTTTCCCTGTCTTCTACCCCCTTCAATACACCAAGCAGCTGCATGACTTGGGGTGTGACCTGGGGTGTTACTTGGGGTGTGACTTGCGGGGTCTTATCGACAGTACCCCCATCATCCTCTATAAAAGAGGGCCTGTCAAAGCAGGCGATAAAAAGTTTGGCTACTTCTTTAAATTTTGCACTCGGTTCATTTTTTAAAATAAGCGGCATGCCGCGCCCCCAAGCCTCGACCATGTGGATGCGGCGAAAGAGATCGGCAATGAGCGGGTTGCGACGTTTTGAGACATTTCCTTTGCGGATTTCCCTGATTGTGAGTCCATCAAAAAGTTCTCCGGGACTGCGAATCTCTACACGGTCTTTGAATATGGCAATATGAATGTAGTCAGGATCCCGGTAATCACGATGGCAGAAGGCATTGATAATCGCCTCGCGCAGAGCCTCAACCGAAATTTCCGGCACATCCTCACGGTATAATCCCTTGATGCGCATGCCGATATGGATGTTTTTGAGGATGTATTTCTGCGCTTCCTCGATCAGCTCCAGAATATCACCATCAAAGTCGTGGCGATCAATAATTGTGTCGCTTTTGATGCCAGCGAATACTGCACACCGCAGTTGCATGGGGGGCTCTTTGCTGAAAAAAAGTCGCGTGGCATTGAGAAGCTGACCGTTTTTGATCAGTCCCAGCTTTTCCAATGCATTGGGGATGCTGTCCCAAACCAGACCGGCGCGGGTGACAAAGCGCTTAATCTTTTTGCCGTCGAGCTCCTTCAACACCCCCTGGTACTTCTCATTATCCCAGCGGAGGGCATCACGGTTTTTGATCAGAATCAGTGACTCCAGCTCCCTGGCCGTCAGGTGCCGGTCTTCGTCGGCCACGCGCATATAGGCTCTGCCATAGGCAAAATAGGGGGC
>Ga0209668_10000417_pt1 | contig 17536 bp, 16 predicted proteins | sample FrelakmetPLP11PL_FD_187150 | JGI IMG/M metagenome (GOLD analysis project Ga0209668, IMG submission 187150) | Freshwater lake sediment microbial communities from the University of Notre Dame, USA, for methane emissions studies - PLP11 PL (SPAdes)... | ecosystem: Environmental > Aquatic >... | reverse complement strand
TCTGCCCATAAAATGCCGGCAATCAGGTTTGGGGGACGGCATCATCGTGCTTCAGTTCTTTGAGTTTGTATTGCAGGGTGCGCAGGCTGATCCCCAGTTGATCCGCCGTCTGGCGGCGGTTGCCCTGGCATGATTTTAAGGTGGCGATGATCAGGTTCTTCTCCATCTCCCTCATGGACTGGCCAGACACCACAGCGGCAGGTCCGGATCTGGCCGTTTTGATCTGATCCGGAAGATCTTCCAGGCGGATGGTCTGGCCCTTGGCCATCACCACGGCATAGGAAATGACGTTTTCCAGTTCCCGGATGTTTCCCGGCCAGCCATAATCCATCAGAACGGCCAGGGCTTTGTTCTCTATCTGGTCGATGCCTTTGGATGTGGCGGCGGGGGCGGTCTGGAGAAAATGCCGGCAGAGCAACGGAATATCGCTCTGTCTTTCCCGCAGGCTGGGCAGGTTGATGGTCACCACATTAAGGCGGTAAAAAAGGTCCTCCCGGAACCGGCCCGATTTTACCTCCTGGATCAGGTCCCGGTTGGTTGCCGAGATCACCCGGACATCGACTTTGATGCTCTGGGTATCCCCCACCCTGCGCATCTCGCCGTCCTGCAGCACCCGCAGGAGCTTGGCCTGAATGGCCGGTGAGATATCGCCGATCTCGTCCAAAAAGAAGGTACCGCCGTCGGCCATTTCGAACAGGCCCATTTTATTGGTGGCTGCTCCGGTAAATGCGCCTTTTTTATAGCCGAACAATTCTGATTCCAGCAGGGTTTCCGGCAGGGCGCCGCAGTACTGGGCCACAAAATTCTTTTCCTTGCGGGGACCATTATAATGGATGGCCTTGGCCACCAGTTCCTTGCCGGTGCCGGATTCGCCCTGGACCAGGACCGGGACATTGCTCTCCAGCACCTTCTCCACCACCGAAAGGGCCGCCAGGAACTTGGTGGACTGCCCGACGATGTTCTCGAAACGGTACTGGCGGCTGATCTCCTCTTTAAGGATCAGGTTCTCCTGCCTGAGCCGGGCCTGAAGCCTGGCATTCTCGATGGAGATGGCCGCCATGTTGGCGAAAGCCGCCAGAAATACCTTGTCCCGCTCGGTGAAAACGTTCCTGGTGGTGCGGCTATCAACGTAGATCAGGCCGATGGTCTGATCCTGCTTTTTAAGGGGGACGCAGATGATGGAGAGGATGTTGTATAGCATCACGCTCTCCGAGCCGGAGAAACGGGGATCGGTCTTGGCGTCGGAGGTCAGGGTCCCTTCCCCGCTTTCCAGCACCTGGGTCAGGATGGTCTGGGATATCTCGTCGGGGTTTTCTATGGGCCGGCGCTGGAAGTTGCGGGCCACCTTCACCGCCAGCTCTCCCGACGGCTGTTCCTTGATCATCAACAAACCCCGCTCGGCCTTGGTGGTGGATATCACCAGGTCCATCACCCGGTTGAACAGCTCCTCTGGTTCCTGGATGGAGTTGATCACCTGGCTGATGTCGTAAAGGGCCAGCATTCCCTCTTTATCGACTTGTTTTAATTCCTCGGTAGACATTTTTAGTTAAGCTGAAATTATTATGGTATGATGAAAGTTGCTTCGGAAGCGGCAGTATTTCCGTCGCTGTCGGTGGTTCTTACCAGCCAGCTATAATTCCCAGGGTCAAGTGTGGCTGTACAGTTCACACTGGAGACGCTGGCTGTGGCCAAAGACCATTTTAACTGTGTGCCTTGCCATATCTCAACGGTGATATCCACCCCGCTGGCTACCGCGTTGTTCCAACTCAACGTACCTGGCAAAGTCAATACCGCCCCGTTGTTAGGTATAAGATTCGTCGGAATAGAACTGAATAATGGAACAGTTGCCTGCAATGGAGCCAGATCTTCGTTTGGTTCTAATGTGAAAGAAACCGGTTCCCCAATGATCCAAGTTTCAGAATCGGGTGTAGCTACATAAATAACGGCCAGGCTCAGATCCCAGGTATAAGATTTACTGATAGAATCCACCTGGCTTGCCGTAGCCGGGTAATTGTGATTATTGACCATTACATAAATATTATACGCCGCCAACTCAGACACTCCATCTGGGTGGGTTCCCAGACATTCCAGTTTCAAGCCTCTGTCAAAAGTACCATTTTCATGGGCGACCTTATAAGTATTTACCTTGGGAAGTGAAAGGTATGGTTTCCCAGCCAGGATAAAATCTTTCTCAAGTTTCCCGTCGGCAGGAACATCTATCGTATCTGATGCGTCCCGGTATTGGGGATGGCTGACCGTCAGCACGTATCTTTCCCCTCCGGTAAGATCCAGGCTGTAAGCGCCTTGGGCATCGCAAACTATATTGATATTGGCCGGCCGGGCGGTGACCACCGCTCCCGGCACCGCAGAAGCTTTGGAATTGCGGACCGTTCCCCAGACCCCCCGGCCGTTGACCGGGTCAAGCGGGTTATCGCGTTTGGCATCAGGCCCGCAGCCCAGAACGGCCAGAAGGCCAAAAATCGACAGCACTATGAAATATTTTGTATTTTTCATTAATTGGTTTAATCGGTAAGAACAATGTCAAGTGCGCTGTAGAACCAGAAGGAAATGGTCAAGTTTATCCCGAAATTGCGGGTTTTATACCAGGCATTATAAGTATCATATTTGGGGCCAATGGCATCTGGGTCGGTAGCATTCAGATAACTTTGATGACTTAAATAGGTACCTAAATACAAGGCTCCCAACCCGGCGGCAATGCCCAAGGCAGATCGTTTCAGTATCTTTCCCTTCTTGTTCTCTCCCCGGTAAGACTGCCCCCAGCCAGGCCACAAGACGGTGCGCCACAAACAGGGATACTTTTGGGGCTTGCCCTTATCAAAGATCATCCCGGCCTGCACCCCCGATTGCCCCTGGCTTTGGGCGGTTTCCAACTGGGCCCGTTTGAAAACGCTGATGATCTTGGGGGAGACAAATTCCGGATTCAATTCCAGTTTGGGTTTTGAGATTAGGATGGCCTTGAATACCGCCGACGCCTGATCGTCGTCACCCAGAGCCACCATGGAAAAAGCCAGGTAGGTGCGCAGATAGACCATGTCGCTGGGGGTATAGACCGCAGTATCTGCCAGCGCTTTCTGGGCGTTAATGACCACCTCATTATAAAACCCACGTTCGTAAGATGCCACCACCGCTCCCAAATAATTGCTGCCTTGCGCAAAAACTGACGAGGGACCGGCTGTCCAGATCAACAGGAATGATATGAAAAATATTTTTTTCATTGCAGGATTATGTTACGGTCCAAAGTCTTTTCCTCTTCGATGTTCAGGTTTTCTTTCCACTCTTTTCCCGACGGCCCCAAAAGCTTCAGTTCGTGTTCTCCGATGGACAATTTTAGAGGAGCCCCCATTGGAGTGGTTCCCATCTCCTCGCCGTCAACATAGACCACGGCCCAGGGCGAAACCGTAAGCCTTAAGTGTCCAAAGGCCTCCGGCATGGTCACCTCCAGTGACAAGGTGTCTCCCGGCCTTATTGACAGCGCACTGAGGTACTCCCTGCGGTTGGGATGCCTTAAGATCAGCTGATACTGGCCGGGAGAAAGTTTTAACGGATTGTCCAGCGGGGTGCGTTCGTAAAAGCGGCCATTGATGTATATCTCGGCCCAGGGTTTTACCGAAAGCTTGAGATAACCTGGATCAAGATGCTGGGGTGCCAGATCGGCTTTAAGGTTAAAGCTCTGGCCGCGGTTCAGCCTGATGTTGATCTGCTTGGCCTCAAAACCGTCTTTGGTGATCATAACCCGGTGCTGCCCTGTATCCAGATTTTGGACGGTCAATGGAATTCTGCCGTAATCGCGGCCGTTTATGGATACCTCCGCCCCTTCCGTTCCCGACACCAAAACCGTTTGCTGAGGGATCGCCGGTCTGCCGGTATCCGGAGGGTTCAAGTTAAGGGGGTCCGGCCGGGGCACATTGGCATTGGCTTTGCGGCTGGCGATGTATCCCCTGATATTTTGATAGACCCAGCTTCCGGAAAATACCATCAACGCCGCCAGGGTCGCAACCAAAAGGGTCTGGCGCACCACAAAGATCCGCCGCTCGGCCCGGGCCATTTTTTTTATCAGGGTCAGGTCCTCCTGCCGGGGAACATAACTCAGGGGCGCGCTGATATAGCGGGACAGAGCTTCGGGACTGCCCATCTGGTAGGGCGTCAGTCCGGCCAAAAGTTTTCCGGCATCACCGTACCGGTGCTTGGGATTCTTGTCCAAGAGCTTCTGAATTACCGAGTCCACCCCCAGCGGCAGTTCGGAATCCTGCCGGGCCAGGCTTTTGGGAACAAGCCGCAGGGTCCGGTCTATGGTCTCGGAGTGGGTCTGGCCGGCAAAGGGGTTGCCCCCGGAAAGCATCTCGTAGAACATCACCCCCAGGGCGTAGATATCGGACTGGGCGTCGGCCGACTGCCCTTTTATCTGTTCCGGAGCCAAATAGGCCGGGGTTCCCACAAAGGTCCCGGGATCGGTTATTCCCAGGGCTTCCTGGGCATAAGCCAGCCCGAAATCAGTTATTTTAACCCCTCCCCCTTTGGTCAGCATGATATTAGCCGGCTTGATATCCCGGTGGATGATCTGGTTCTGATGGGCATGCCAAAGGCCGTGGGCTATCTGCCCCACCACATAGACCGCCAGTAAAAATGGCAGCTTATGCTGTTGGTCCAAAAGTTCCTTTAAAGAACAACCGTCGATGTATTCCAGGATTATGTAATAAGAGCCTTCCAACTCAAAATAGTCGGTCACATCCACAATGTTCTCGTGATGCAGCCGTCCCAGCAGTTTGGCCTCGCGTTCAAACCTTTTGACGAAACCCTGGTCGTTGGCCAGATGGGGGTGGAGCTGTTTGATCACCACCAGCCGGCCCAGCTCGGCATGCCGCCCCAGATAGATCGTGGCCATGCCTCCGCTGGAAAGCACCGAACTTATCTGATAATTGCCGATCCTTTCCTTCATTTTTTCATACCGGTCAAAATGGCTTCCAGATTTATGTCCAGGAAGGTCTGTCCGGCGGCCAAAGCCACCCCGGAATAATTTCCCATGAAAGCCAGGACAGCAGGCCAGGGCAGGTGCCGGGACGGGTCAATATCCTCAAGGCCCAGCACTTCATCGGCGGTGATTTCGAAGGATTGATTCTGATGACTGCATTTGATCACGGCCTGGTTTTGAGATCCGCAACAGGATAATCCCAAGAGCTTGGCCAGATCCAACTTCAAACTCCCTGGTTTATTATGGCCGTCATCCTTTTTGTCCAGCCCCACCGAAATGATGGCGTCAACCTTAAGGGCCAGACTGGCCGGGCCTATTTTAAAGGTCAGCAGTCGCATGATCTTATTGTTTGGTCGATTTGAACCTGGCCACCAGGCTGTTCATTTTGACGGCGGTATGGGAAAGGGTCTGGGCCACAGCCGAAAGTTCCTCCATGGAAGCGGTCTGCTGCTCCACCGCCGCCGCCACTTCTTCGGTGGAGGCCGCGGTCTCTATGGCTATGGCCGACACTTCCGAGGCCAGCTGAACCACCTGTCCGGCGCTTTTGGTCTGGGCCCGGCTGGATTCCGAGATCTGCTTGACCATGGTGCCGGCCACCGTTACCGTGCTGTTGATGACCTTGAGGGCCTGCTCCGTCTGGTCCACGCTGGTCCGGCTGTTTTCTATGGACTGCTGGGTCTGGGCTATCACCTCCACCGTTTTGGCGATCTCGGCCTCAATGTCCCGGATCAGGGATGAGGCCTGTTGGGCCGAATTGCCTGCCTCCACCGCCAGGGAACGGATCTCGTCGGCCACCACCGAGAACCCCTTGCCGGCCTCGCCGGCCCGGGCCGCCTCGATGGCCGCGTTCAGGGCCAGAAAGTCTATCTGCTGGGCCAGGTTGGAGACCAGGGCCGCCACCCCTCCTATCTCCTTGGATTTCTGCTGCAGCTTGACCACCTTCTGGCTGGTCTGGTCGGCCGATTGATAGATCTCCGCAATTTTCAGTACCGCCTCAGAAGTTTTGGCTGCCCCCTGCTGGGATGAATCCACCGCCCTTTGGGACGAGACCGTGGTCATCCGCACCTGGGAATCTATCCGCTTGGCGGCTTCGGAAAAATCCTGCAGGGACTTGGCCACCGAGGTCAGCCGTTCCGACTGGACGGTGGCTCCCTTGGAGATCTGCTGGATGGTGGAAGAGATCTCCTGCCCCGAAGCGTTCATCTGCTGGGAGGAAGAGGCCAGTTCCTGGGCGCTGGCCGCCACCTCGGCCGCCACTTTTTCGATGTCGGTGACCAGCCGGTCCAGCAGGTCGACGAACTGATTGTACTGGTGGCACAGGTCCCCCAGTTCGTTATTGGCCAAAAGCGGAAGATGGCGTCCCAGGCCCCGGTTGTCACCGCTGATCTCGGACAAGGCCTGCACCAGGGAGTCAATGACGCCGGTTATGTTTCTGGAGGCCAGATAGGCAATGATCACAGTGGCTGCCAGGCCGATCAGGGCGATCAGTGTCAGCTGGTTCAACCGCCCCATCATCACCCCGAAGGAAAGGGAAAGCAGCATCACCACCAGGAACAGGGCTATCAGCCGGTAGGTCAGGGATACCCGGAATGTTCTTTTGATGACCTCCGACTGGCGCCCCAGATGCAGTATGGCCAGACGGCTGACAATATCCTTAAGCAGGAACTCTTCCGCCAAAAAGATCAAAGCGCCCAATACCAGGGATGTTACCACGGAATAAAGCACGATGTACCAGAAATTGGCGGCCTGGGCCAGCAGGGCCACGATCAGCCAGATCACCGGAACTGCTACCAGGAAATTGACCGCCATGTGCAACGCCGAGACCAGGGGAAAATCCAGGGCCGCCTTGAAGGCCGCAGTGGCGGTCTGGGGATCGGGCAGCGGACTGGATAAAAATAACGTAACGGATCTCATCCGCTTCCGGTTCCAGACCTGGGTCAGAGCGGCCAGCAGCAGAGAGATCGGGATCCCGGCCCAGAGCATCACCCGGTTGGCCTGGGGGGGGAAGGCCGCCACCCTGCTGACGAAATACATCAAAAACGGCACCCCAAAGCACAGCGCCAGCAGGTCCGGCAGAGCCAGGGCCAGTTTCAATTTTTTCTCCGGCATCATTTTCCCTGGCCCTCCTTAACAGTAAAGTTTCCTACCAGCCGTTTCATTTCCTCGGCGGCCCGGGCCAGCTCCTGGGCGCTGGCGGTCATCTCCTCCATGGAGGCCATCTGCTCCTGGTGGGCGGCCGCGGTCTGCTCCATGCCCGAAGCCGTTTCCTCGGCCACCGCCTCCACCTGCTCTATGGCCAGCACTATCCGCTTGGCCCCCTCCACCTGCCCTTCGGTGGTCTGGGATATCTTCAGCGATCCCTCGGATGAATTTTTAACCGTTTCGATGATCTGGAAAAATGCCTTGTTCCCGTTCTCGGCCAGTTGTTTGCCGTTGCCCACTTCCACCAGGCCCTCCCGCATGGCGCTCACAGTCTGAATGGTCTCGGACTGGATCTCCTTGATAAGGCCGTCGATCTGTTTGGTGGCGGAGGCGGTGCGCTCGGCCAGTTTTTTCACCTCGCCGGCCACCACCGCAAAGCCACGGCCCGACTCGCCAGCCCGGGCCGCCTCGATGGCCGCGTTCAGGGCCAGCAGATTGGTGCGCCAGGCCACCGCCGAGATCAGTTCGGTGATCTGGCTGATCTCCCCGGTCTTCTTCTCCAGCCCCCCGATCACAAATGAAAGCCGGGTCATGGTGTCGTCTATCTTTCCCATCTGTTCGGTAATGGCGGTCATGGCCCGCTCGCCCTCCGAGGCCATGCCCAAAGCCTGGCTGGCAGATTTGGCCGCTTCCTGGGCGCTTAAGTTCACTTCGTCCACCGAGGAGGATATTTCGTTGATGGCGTCCTTGGTCTCCTTGACCGATGAGACCTGGGTGACAGATCCCTGGGAGACCCTCTGCAGGGTGGCGGAGATCTCCTGCTGGGAGGCGCTCATCTCCTGGGTGGAGGCCGCCAGTTCCTCGGAGGTGGCGGCCACGTTGTTGGCGGTGTTCATCACTATCCGGACCAGTTCTTCCAGCCTGGCGGCAAAACTGTTAAAATGAAGTCCCAGCCTGCCGATTTCATCATTGGCCGAATACTGCACCCGGCGGGTGAGATCGGCCGAGCTTTCGGCCAGGTCCTTCAGCATGCTTCCCAGTTGCCCGATGGGCTGGGAGACCATCCGGCGGATCATGTTCCTTATCAAGAAGATGACCACCAGGAAAGTGATCAGCAGCAACACCACCACGTTGGTCAGCATTTTTTGGAACAGCGGCGTAATGATCTCGGCGTAGAACTGGGCCTGGTCGTTCACCATCATCTCCTGCCGTAAAAAACCGGTCAGCGCATTGAACATTGTCACCAGCACTATGCCGGTGACCAAGGTCAGGGCGGAAAAAAGAACGATGGCGAAGCTGGAGATCAGCTTTGATTCGATGCTGATGCTGTTATCTTTTTCCTGCGACTTGAGCAGGGTCATCACCGACCAGCCGATGATCACGGCCGGGACCAGCATGGCCAAAAGGCCTATCCAGCCCAGCCGGGAATAGAGGAACACCGCCAGGATGGAGATGGGGGCCAGGATCAGATTGATCTTCAGGTCAGCCATGGCCATGTTCAGGGTTTCGGACCAGCCAAAGTCGCCGGTGATCACATGGTAACTTCCCACCATAAAATCATTGACCACTACATAGACCAGCAAAACGCCTATCAATACCGGAATATTGAGCCACCCCAGGACATCTGCCCCGCCCCGGCCATTAAGCAGGATGAAAGCCTGGGACATCAGAAACGTGGCCATTACGAACTGACCCCCGATAAAGAAGACCCTTTGCCAAGGCTTTTTCCGCCTGATCTGGTGGAAGATGGAGCTGACGGCGATGACCAGCACCGCCGGGGCCGGACCCCATACCAGAAAAGTGAAGTAAACCATTACCAGGTCCAGCGAGACATGCACCCCGCCGGGCAGGGCCACGGTAAACCACTGGCACCCGGTGCCTATAGCCAAAAGGGTCAGCAGCAGCCATAGCGGCACCCCGATCCCGCCTTTCAGCATATAGAACAGCAAGCCCAGGCCCAGGGCAGTCACCGCCCAGGCATAAAAGCTCTGCCATTTGGATCTGTTGTTCATAATGTATCAATCTCCGCGATTTTAGGCTTGTATGATTTTGTTTTCCGGTTCCGGGGTTATGTCCCAAAACACAGGTCAGATCACCTATTTAGATCACTGGGCCAACTGTTTGATCAAAGCCCTGGTCTCGATTAAAAATACCAGCTTCCCCTGGTGTTCAAAAGCCTGCAGTACCTTTTCCTGGTCCGGAATGAAATTCTTGTCCACCGAGATCAGGGAATCAAGGGGAATGTCCACGATGGGGCCGATCTCCTCCACCAGCAGACCGGTCTCGTTTCCGGCAGTGACCGTGATCACCAGGTCACCGGCGGGGGCTGGCTGGGTGCTTCCCAGGAACAAGCCCAGGTCGGCCACCGGCACCTGCTTGTCCTGCCAGAGGCACATTCCGGTGATGCAGCCGCTGCACCGGGGCAGGAAGGTGATGTCGGGGTGATAGACCACCTCCTGAACCGCCGTCATGTTCAGGGCATAGAACTCTGCTCCGGAGCGGACTATCAGGGCTTTGCCGTCGGTTTCCCCCAATTTCAGCCTTCCTCGCTTTTCAAAGTATCTATCTGCTCCTGGGCTTCCTTGGACCACCAGTTGCCGGGCGAGAGTTTGATACATTTCTCCCATTCCCGGATGGCCGCCCCCGGCATCTTTTTATGGTAATAAGCCTGCCCCAGGTGGTAGTAGGCTTCAATCAGATTCGGCCCCAGCACCGTGGCCTTGGAGAAGAAAAATATGGCGTCATCCAGCATCTGCCGTTCCAGATAGACCAGCCCCATATAATAATGGGAGTAAAGAACTGCGGACCGGTCTTTGCCGGATTTAAGCACCCGGCTGAAATGCTCGATGGCCTCGCCGTAGATCTGTTTTTTAAGGCAGACGAAGCCCAGGTTGTTGCGCACCGCATCGTTGCTGGGCTCCAGCTGCAAAACCTTAAGACAGATCTCCAAAGCCTGGTCGTAGTTCCCCTGATAACTGTAGGCCCAGCCTAACAGACCCATGGCCTTGGTGTCGGTGGGATTCAGCTTGACCGCGTTGGCCAGCGAAACTATTGCTTTTTCATATTCCCCGCTGCAGATCTGGTTCCAGCCTTCGGCCACATAGGTGGAACTGCCCAGGCTGTCGGTGCGCATGGTCTCCACAAAGGAGCGGATCATCAGTTTGGACTGGTCCTCGCTGACCGGGGCCGACTTGTAGGCCGAGATCAGGGTTTTGACGGAGTCCTGCAGACTCAAAAGGTGCTTCAGGGATATGGCAATGTCCTTGTAAAGTTCGCGGATCTCGCGCTCCATCTGCCCCTCCTGCCCCTTGGCCTCGGGAACCTTGAGCCGTTCCTTTAGGGCCGCGATCTTTCCCTGGTAATCCTTGACGATATCTTCCAGCACCGGCATTTCAGCATCCCCCTTTTTTACTTTGCCCACTAAAAATATTTAAACAATTTTCGTGCCTTTTTGCCGCCGCAGCGGCACCCCGCCCACAGGCGGTGGCGTGTGTTTCGTGGGTTGGTTCCATATCATTTCAAGAACAGGCCGAGATTATAGCCCCGGGTATCTGATCCAGCGGCAGCACCAGGTCCACCATCCCCGTCTCAATTGCGGATTTCGGCATTCCAAAGACCACGCAGGTGCTGCGGTCCTCGGCGATGGTATGTCCGCCCTGCCGTTTGATGGCCGCCATTCCCTTGGCCCCGTCATGCCCCATCCCGGTCAATATCACTCCCACCAGGGGCAGTTTGGCGCTGGCCGCCAGTGATTCCATGGTCACATCCACCGATGGCCGGACCCCGAAACGGGGAGGATCCTGGTTAAGCTGGATCCTCTGTCCGGACTGATCAATGGTCAGATGATAATCGGCCGGAACCAGCAGCGCCAGCCCGGGCTTGATGGCGTCTCCATCTTTAGCTTCCTGGACCATGATCCGGCTGCGGGAGGAAAGCCTTTCAGCCAAAGACTTGGTGAAGCCCACCGGCATGTGCTGAATGAGGATCAATCCGGCGTTAATATCTGCGGGAAGTTTAGGAAGGATCTCGGCCAAGGCCCTGGTGCCGCCGGTGGATGAACCGATGGCCACTATTTTCTGGCCGTGGGCCGGGGAGTGGGCAATGGCCGATGCCGGCTCGGATTTCTTGTGGCGCTGGTTCCGTAATTTATCCAGGTCCACCCCGGCCGCCATGGTTATCTTTTCCACCAGCTGCTGCCGGACCTTTTCTATATCCAGGGAGATTGAGCCCGAAGGTTTGGTGACGAAATCAACCGCCCCCAACTCCAGGGCCAGCAGGGTGGCCTCTGCGCCCTCCACCGCATGGGCCGAGAGGACCAAAACCGCCACCGGGGTCTCGTTCATCAGGCGGGCCAGGGCCTTCAGCCCGTCCATCACCGGCATCTCGATATCCAGGGTCACCACGTCGGGCCTGAGTTTTTTCACCTGGGCCAGGCATTCCAAACCATCGTTGGCGGTGCCGGCCAGTTCCAATCCGGGTGTGGTGGAAATTATGTCGCCCACCATTTTCCGCATTAGGGCGGAATCGTCCACTACCAGGACCCGTATATTATATTTTGAAGCAGTCATTTTTGCAGTAAGTTAAGAATTGGTTAAAGCAAGTCTGATCAAGTTGCCCAAAGTCTCCTGATTGAAATTTGGTTATATTTCCTTAAGCCCGGCCTTGAACGACCGCACCAGCACTGTGCCCGATGAAAGCATGAATTCCACGGAACGGCCGTAATCTCCTCCGATGTCCTCGGCCGCAATGGGAATGTTCAGGGAATTAAGCACCCTTTTGGCCTCCTGGGCATTCCGCTGGCCGATGTTGGTCCCTCCGTCCCGGCGGTTCATAAGCAGACCGGCGAACATGGTTGACCCGCCGGCCAGCTTGGCCCTGATCCTGAAGCGCCGGCAGCCCAGTCCTTCCATCTCCAAAAGCATCTGCTCTATTGCAGTTTGGGGACACTTCCCCGGCTGGGCCTTAAGCCGGCTTAGGTCCGGAGTCGGCAGCATCACATGGGCCAGCCCCCCGACCCTGGTCTCCGGATCATACAGCATGATGGCCAGACAGGAGCCCAGCCCGTGGGTGGTGATGATGGCCGGCTCCCGGTCCACCCGCAGATCAGCTATTTTGACTATGACTTCGTTTGACAATTTTTTGTGCCGATTTTAACCGTTAAGCCGGTATATCCGTTCCTTGGGATCATAAGGGGTAAAAGATTCCTTGACCTGACCGAACAGGGTTTCCACTTTTCCCAGCACCAAAAAACCCCCGGGCCTCAGGCTTTTTTTGAAACTTTCGAAGATGAACTCCTGGGCCTGGCGGGAAAAATAGATCAGCACATTGCGGCATAATATCAGGTCCAGGCCGGTATAAGGCGATGGTTCCAGCAGGTCAAAATGCCGGTATTCCACCATCCGCTTGATATCATCGCTCAGAAAATAGCTTTTTGCTGAAATGTTGAAATATTTTTTTACCAGCTCGGGAGGGATCTCATTCATGCTGTTCTGGTCATAAATTCCCTGCCGGGCCTTCTCCATGCTCTGGAGGTCTATATCCGTGGCCATTATCCGGCAGGGGCGGCTGGCGCCGCTTCCGGCGGCGAACTCCCGCCATAAAATGGCCAGACTGTAGGGGTCTTCGCCGGAAGAACAGCCGGCGCTCCAGATCGTCAGGGGGCGGCTGGGGTCGGATTGGCCCGCCAGCAAAGGCATCACCCCGGCTGAGATCGCTTTAAAGGTTTCCGGATTGCGGTAAAAATTGGTGACATTGATGGTCAGGGCATCCAGCAATTTGGGGTACTCGGTCTTGTCCTGGGCCAGCCTTTTGGCATATTCCGGATAAGTATTGAGCTGGCAGGCTCTCAGACGGACGGCCAGGCGCCTTTTTAACGGCCGTTCCTTGTATTGTAAAATGTCAAAGCCGGTCTCGGCGTTTATCATTTTGGCCAGTTCCATCAACTGGGGATCAGTGATGGCATCTTTGAACATCATCTTTTTTCGGCCAGATCAAGGTTGCGCCTGATCATCTGGTTGGAGGGATCCAATTCCAGCGCCTTTTTCCACCATTTTACCGCATTGTCCTTTTGTCCCTGTTTAAGGCACAGGTTTCCCAGCTTGTACAGCTGCTGGACATCCGCCAGACCCATGCCGGCCACCCGGGAAAGCACCTCCACTGCCTGGGCCCACAGGCTGTTGCGGTAATACAACTCGGAAAGATTGTGGAGCAGCGTCCTGTTCTCCGGAGAGACCTTGAGCGCCGCCTGATAGTGACGTTCCGACTCTTCCACCTGGCCACGGGCCTGCCAGAGGGCGGCGATATTGTTTTCGGAAGCGGGGTTGGTCCGTCCGCTTTGGGAGCACTCCTGCCAGTGTTCTATGGCCTGATCCCACTGATTGCTGCGGTAGGCCGCCAGCCCCAGCAAAAAACTTCCCAGCAGGGTTTTCTTTCCCTGTTGTTCCAGCGACAGCAACTGATCCCGGGCAGAACCCCACTCCTTTTTGCGGCAGGCCAGGTGGGCCAGGTTGAGTTTGGGCGTCAAACTTTCCGGGTCCATCTCCAAGGCCTTTTTATACTGGCGGGTGGCGTCTTCATACTCTCCCATGGCTTCCAGGGCCAGCCCCAGGTTATTGTAACTGCAGGCTTTTTTTGGTTCAATGGCGATGGTCTCCAGGAATTCGGTGGCGGCCTCGGCGTATTCCTCCTTGCGGAAATGGATCAAACCCAGATAGAAACGGGCATCGGCTTCATCGGGCTTGATCTCCACTATCCTCCGGTATTCCCGGTAAGCTTCTTCATACATCTGGGTCTTGTAAAAGGCGATCCCCAGGTTGCGGTGTTCGTCCACGGCTCCCATCCCGGCTCCGGCCGCGGTCCGGGCCCGCTCGTTGCCCCGCTTGACCAGCCCCGCCCGCAGCAAACCGTAAATGACCTTGGAGGTCAGGAATTCACCCAGCGAAGAAGCCTCCATTACCTCGCCCATGGTGCGGCGGCCATCTATCAGCTGCATCACCTGGCGTTCTTCCTCGTTCAGCTCCATCTCCACCTGCTGGGCGCCTTCCAGAATAAGCCTTTCCAGTATTATCTGGGCCCCAGGCAGTTTGGCCTCCAGGTTCTTCCATTCGTCTATCCGTCGGGCCTCCTCCAACAGCAGGTTCAGGACATCCAGCGATACGGTGATGCTCTCTTCGGTGGGCAGGGTGTCCGGCTCAAAGAAGAAATCACCCTCTTCCCAGCGCAGCAGATAGAATATGGCATCGGCGATCTGCCGGATGACATCGGACTCCAGGTCCTGCTTGGTCAAAAGCCCCAGATGGATCAGGATGTCGCCCAGCCGGCGGCCGTCCGGGTCGGCCTGCTGAGCTTTAAGGGCCTCCTCCAGCTGGGAATTGGTGATGAAGCCCCGGGACAGCAGGCGGTCGCCCAGCCGGTCGGGCCGGTTCAACAGACTGCTGTAGCATATCTTTCCATCGTTGAAAAATATGCTGCCGAAGTTCTTGCCGTCGGTGACCTTCAAACATCCGGTCTTGTGTCCCACCGACAACAGTTGAAGGACATCGGGCAGGCTTATTTCCTTAAAGGATCCTTTTATGGCCATTGGTCAGATCAAAATAATGAATTAAAATTCTTCCATTAACCGGTCTTCCACCCAGGGCCAGTTTTCTTCAATGTTCCCGGCCTTTTCCGCCAGTATGTCATCAGACTTGGATTGAACCGGAGTTTCCGGTGGTTTTACGTTCTGGGGTTCCAGGTTGACCTCCGGTGCGGTAAGCGGCTGGGTTTCGGGCTCCGGTGTCATGACCGGAATTGGCGGAGCCTCTGGTCGGGGTATCTCCGGGGCCGGAGTTTCCCGGACAGTTTCCGTTTGCCCCGTGGTTTCTGTTTTTCCGCCGCTTAGCCTTTGGGAAAGGCTTTTGACCATTTGTTCAAGTTTATCGGTCTGCTCCGGGTCAAACAGCACCGACTCGATCCTGGTCATCTCTTCCGGGGTGGACTGGCCGGCCATCTGCCCGAATTGCTGCTGCAGGTCTATCAGTTTTTCCACATTGGCGGTGTATTTGTCATATTCCGAAGCCAACACAGAAATATCCTGATCCAATGAAAGTTCCACCGAGGAGGTGTTAAAACCCTTCATCTTCCAGATGTATATCTTCTCCTTGTACTCCCGCCGGATTTTTTCTGTATCCTGCTGTTCGGTAAGCATGTTCAGCATCCGGTCATCCAGCCCGGAAACAAAGGCCCCGAACTCCCCTTCCGGCTGGGCCGCCGGCTCATCCGGGATAACTTCCGCTGCCGGCTCCAGATGGACCTCGGCCGCCACCGCCTGAGGCAAGGCTTCATCCACCGTCTCCTTGGTAACTGGTCCCTCCATCAACGAGGAATACAACAGCACCCGGTTCAGGGCTCCCTCTAACTCCCGGACGTTGGATGAGACCCGGGAAGCGATCATCTGCAGGACGTCCTCCGGAAGTTTTTGTCCCCGGGCTTCGGCCTTCTTGAAAAGGATCAATCCCTTTTCCCGGAGCTCAATCTCCTTTAACGCCGCAAACACTCCGCCCAACAGCCGGGACAGCAGTTTGGGATCCAGCGCCTCAATCTTCTGGGGATGAGTGTCGGTGGTGATGACGATCTGACGGCCCGAGCCGATCATCCTGTCAAACAGCGGCAGCAGCCGCACCTGAACATCGCGCTGGTGCAAACCCAGATGCAGATCGTCGAAGAGCAGCAGGTCGGCCTGTTCGGCCCGGGCCAGGTCGCCCACCACCAGCTGGCTTCCGGCCAGCATCTCGATCTTGTATTCCGGGTGGGAAAGGGCCACGGCATTGCCCACCGCATGCAGCAGATGGGTCTTTCCCAAGCCCACGCCGCCGTAGATCACCAGGGGGTTGTATATCCTGCCCGGCTCCTCGGACACCTTAAGGGCAGCCGAAAACGCCAGGCGGTTGTTGGGCCCGGTGAAGAAGTTGTGAAAGACGTAGTTGGTCTTTACTATTTCAGGGGTGTTTTGTTCCATCGGGTTTTTTATTTAAACTGTCGGATATTATTTTACATGATCACTTAGCAATAGAGATTAAGAATAAAAACCTATCAGTTCCTGTCTTCCTGCCGTAGCTTCAGCGAAGGCTGGGTTTCCTTATAGATTCCCGTTCCAAGGAATCAGATTACTTTTTGTATTTGGCCGAAAGCGACTGCAGCACCAAAGCGCTGACGGTCTTCAAGGTGTCAAAGACCCCCACCCCGGTGGTGGCTATGGCTTCGAAATGGTGGGCCCGCCTGAAATTGAGCCCGGTGTTCAGGTCGGCCACCGACATGATGTTGGGCAGGTCCCGTTTGTTGTACTGCATCACCATCGGTATCTTGTAAAGGTCCATGCCCAAGCCGGCCAGGTTGTCCCGCAGGTTCTGCAGGCTGTCCTGGTTTTCCTGCCATTGGTCTATCTGGGAATCGGCCACGAACACCACCCCATCCGACCCCTGCAGCACCAGCTTGCGGGTGGAGTTGTAGAAGACCTGCCCGGGCACGGTGTAAAGCTGGACCCTGGTCTTGTAGCCGGCGATGGTCCCCAGCTCCAGCGGCAGAAAATCGAAGAACAGGGTGCGGTCCTTTTCGGTGGCCAGACTGACCATGGAACTCCGCTTCTCGTCCGGGATCTTTGCGTAGATATACTGGAGATTGGAGGTCTTGCCGCAGCGTCCCGGCCCGTAATAGACGATCTTGCAGGTGATCTCTTTGGATGAGTAGTTGATTAAAGACATGGATTTTTTAATGTTATGTTTTATTCTGGCTGACGCGGGCGAATATCCGTTTTATGAGAACAGCTTGGACAGGGCATCCTCAACTTCCTGATTAAGGTCGGGCAGCTCGATACCCTGGCTTTCCCGGGCCTGGATGGACGGCGTTTCCGGGGTCTCTTCTTCGGCCAGCGGCGCGTTGTCGCCTTCGTCGCTCAGGGTCTTTTCCAGGTGCGGGGCCAGTGCTTTTTCTGTTTCGGCGGCGGCATGACGGATCATGCCCACCACCGTGGATTTGTCAAAGATGGTGGCCAGGATGAAATGCTCCCCCACCAGGCAAAAATAGACGTTCCATTTGGAACCTTCCTGGAACATTACTTTGAATTTATCCTCCTTCACCAGGCGGGCTAGGGCCTGGGTGGAGGAAAATATCCCCCCGATCAGGGCCGAGATCGACTGCAGGCTGAAATCGGCCACGTAACCCGACTGGCTGATCAAGTGCCCGTTCTTTGAAAGCAGTACCGCGCACTTGGCCCGGGAGGCCTTGATGTACAGGGCCATCTCCCGCTCCACCGCCACGGTGACCTCTTCCGATATGACGAACTGGAGATTGGTCATAATATCTTCATCAGACGTTCCAGGCTGGCCTTCATTTTAATGGACACCAGGCCGATGTTGGCCCCGGGCTCGG
>Ga0209668_10000416_pt1 | contig 17545 bp, 15 predicted proteins | sample FrelakmetPLP11PL_FD_187150 | JGI IMG/M metagenome (GOLD analysis project Ga0209668, IMG submission 187150) | Freshwater lake sediment microbial communities from the University of Notre Dame, USA, for methane emissions studies - PLP11 PL (SPAdes)... | ecosystem: Environmental > Aquatic >... | reverse complement strand
GATCACGGAGCGCAGGAGGTGGTGGCCGGCCGGGATTGCGGCCACCGTGGCGCTCGCGTGCCTCGCGGTCGCGGTAAGCGAGACCCGCTACTCGGACCATCACCCCAAGCCGGTGAACCTGCTGTACGTGCTCGATGCCGACACGCGGATCGCGAACTGGACCGCGCGAGTGGATCGGCCGGACGCGTGGCTCGGGCAGTTCTTCGGGCCGTCTCCGCGGCGCGGCAGGCCCCCGGCGCTCGTGCCGCCGTGGTCGTCGGCGGACGGCGTTCCCGGGTTCCTGAACGGTGACGCGCCGGCCGTTGACCTGCCGGCGCCCCAAGCTTCGCTCATCAGGGCGGTTCCGACCGAGGGCGGCCGCAACGTCGCATTCCGCGCGATGCCCGGGCGCGAGGGCGACGAACTGTCGGTCTGGGTGAACGGCGTGCCCGCTCTCGACGTGGCCATCGATGGGAAGAACGTCGAGGGCGCGAGCGGGCATCGCGCACCCGACGACACCGGCTGGACGCTCAACTACATGAACGCGCCCTCGTCGGGCGCGACGATCGCGATGACGCTGAAGGGCTCGAAACCCCTGACCGTGGCCGTGGCCGAACGCGCCGCAGGGCTGCCCGGGATTCCCGGTCACTCCTACACGCCGCGTCCGGCATCGATCATGCCCGTCCAGGGCGGCGATCAGACCGTGGTTCGCCGCAACTACATCTTCTGAAAGGCCATCCCGATGCCTGAATGGGGTCAGACACCAGTTGTTGCCTTCAACTCCCGTCAATGGGGTCAGACTTCGCCTCCACGAAGGCGGTGGAGTCTGACCCCACTTGTTGCTGCGGTCGGCGTGCTCTGCGTGCTTCCGTGGGCGCTTGACGGTCAGACGCGGCCGCGTGCGCGCGATCTCGGTGTGCCGTTCGACGGGGCTCCAGGGCCGCTGAACGCGATTACCGACGTCGCAGGCGTCACCGTGGGGCACGCCACCATCATCTCGGGCGAGGGTCCGCTCGTGGTTGGCCAGGGGCCGGTTCGCACGGGTGTCACCGCCGTCCTGCCGCGAGGGACCGACACGCAGCAGACGCCATCCTTCGCCGGGTGGTTCTCGCTGAATGGCAACGGCGAGATGACCGGAACCACGTGGGTCGAAGAGTCGGGGTTTCTCGAGGGGCCGGTGCTCATCACCAATACGCACAGCGTGGGCGTGGTGCGCGATGCCGCGATTTCATGGCGCATCAAGGCTGGGCCCCCGGACGCGTCCGGCTTCCTGTGGGCCCTGCCGGTCGTGGCCGAGACCTGGGATGGGTACCTCAACGACATCAACGGCATGCATGTGAAGCCGTCTCACGTCTTCCAGTCCCTTGATGAGGCCCGCGGAGGACCTGTCGCGGAAGGAAGCGTAGGCGGCGGCACCGGAATGGTGTGTTATCAGTTCAAGGGAGGCATCGGCACCGCGTCGCGACGCCTGGATGCGAAGGCTGGCGGCTACACCGTCGGGGTGCTGCTCCAGGCGAATTTCGGCGTGCGCCATCAACTGCGGGTAGCCGGTGTGCCCGTCGGCATGGAGATCACGGACGGCACCGGCCGCGGCGCTTCGGACTCCGCTGCCGTGGAGGCCGGGTCGGTCATCGTCGTCGTCGCGACGGACGCCCCGCTGCTGCCGCACCAGTTGAAGCGCCTGGCCCGTCGCGTCAGTCTCGGACTGGCGCGTACCGGCAGCATGTCCGGCAACGGCTCCGGTGATATCTTCATCGCGTTCTCGACCGCGAACCCCGGTGCGTTCAAGGCGTCGGGCCTGGCCACGCTGGAGATGGTGTCGAACGAGCGGATCTCCCCGCTGTTCGACGCCACTGTCCAGGCGACGGAGGAAGCGGTGATCAACGCGCTCGTGGCGGCAGACGCCATGGTGGGGGTGGACAACCACCGCATCGTCGGGTTGCCCCACGATCGCCTGCGCGAAACCCTGCGGAAGTACAACCGGCTGCAATAACCCGGGTCGGGCTCGAAGATTCGCTGATCGGAATCCGCCAGCAGACGAAGGAGTCTAATCCCGTTACGCGTCCCGCGGGAGGAGCTTCGGCCGCCCCTTGATGGACACAGCGCCGAAGTGTTTCAGATCGAGCGTGGCGATGGCCTCCACGTGCAGGCGCTCTGCCAGCGCGATGACGGTTCCATCCACCAGGCCAAGACGCAGGGACTTGTGCCGTCGACAGATGCGCTCCGCCGCGGCGAGGTCGCCGTCGCGGCCCCACTCGACGGCGAACCCTCCCGTGGCCACATCAGCCATCCACAGATCCTGGGCCTGCGGGCCGATGTGAGTGGCGACGAGATAGTCCACCTCGGGCAGGATCGCCCATGGGAGCACCCAGGCATCCGGCTCGTTCTCGTACAGCAGGCGCAGTTCGTCGTGGTGGCGGTCGCCGCTGTCGAGGAGCGCGAGGATGGCGCCGGTGTCCGCGAGAATCACTGCGCTTTCCCGAAACCGGACAGCAGGTCCTCGGCGCGCTCGCTGAGATCCGTGCGGCCGCTGCAAAACGCACCCACGCTCCGGGCGAGGCGCGTCGTGTCGTGGCGCACGACGTACTCGGCGACCGCTTCGCGGACGAGTTGTGCGGGGGCAACCCGTTTTCTCGAGGCGACGCGTTTCAGCCGCCGGTAATCGTTGCCGTCCAGGTAGAGAGTAGTCTTTTCCATATATGGCTAGCACATATGGTAACGATTCCAGCAGCGCCCGTCAAGGCTCCCGCCGGAGACATAATCGCGGACCGGCTCGAACCCGGGCGGCGCGATTGCCGGCCCTGCCCACGCCGCGACCGCCGCGAAACAGGAGAACCGCGACACCGACAACCTCGAAACAGTGGCGCCGGCCGGACGCTCCGTCTACAATCGCCTTCTCAACCCCACCACTTGGAGCGAGGCGAACATCATGAACGAGCAGGATCCCCTCTTCGCACCCATCGAAGGCGCTGACCATCGGGAAGTAGGCGGCGCCGTCCTTGACATCGTCCGCGCCGGGAACGGCCGGGTGAAGCGCACAATCTACGGCCCCGGGTTCCAGTGGGAAACCCATATGAAGAAGGCCGTGACGACGGACATCTGCATGCATGCCCACGTCGGGTTCCTGGCGCACGGCCACGTGCAGGTACGGTTTCCGGATGGCTGCACCCGCGACTGGGTGGCCCCGGCGGTTGTTGTCCTCGAACCCGGCCACAAAGGGTGGGTCGTTGGCAGCGAGCCAGCGGTGCTGATCGAGTTCGACTTCGAGGGAGAGACGGCCAGGCGGTTCGGCCTGCCCGAGTCCCACACGCACGGCTGATTCCAGCGGCGCTCGCCGCCTTCGGGGCCAGGTCCGGAACGCGACGTTGTGCCGGGTTCGGGATCTGGCCCCAACGGGCTACAATCTCCCCGCGCGTCCGTTCCCGCTCTTAGAGCCTGTTAGAAAACAACGGTATCGATGTTTGTTTTCTTACAGGCTCTTATGGCCGGTCCGAACCCACACGATGGTACCGTTGTTCATGTGCAGGGCCTTCCGCCATCACCCTGCTGGAGGACTCTCTATGCGATCGTGTCATGGTTGTGCCGTATCGTCCCGCACGCGACGCCTCGTCCTGATGGCCGTCGCGGTTGTTGCCACGCTGATGTTCTCGATCGGCGTCGTCGCCGACGAGCGGCCGCTGCCAAAGCCGAACTACGAACTGGCGGCGCGCTGGATGTCGGCGAAGGTCGCCAAACTGGTGTTCGACACCAGCGTCAGTCCGCACTGGGCGGAGACGAGCGACCGTTTCTGGTACGCGTTCGAGACGGCGCAGGGCCGGAAGTTCATTCTCGTGGACCCGCTCAAGCGCTCGAGGGCGCCGCTCTGGGACAACGCGAAGATGGCGGCGATGCTGACCGGCATCACGCGGATCCCGTACGACTCCCAGCACCTGCCCATCACGGCCGCGACGATGAAGTGGGTGAAGAACGACACGGTCATCCGCTTCGAACTCGAAGTACCGAAGGACGCGGACATCGTTGGGGAGAAGAAGACAGAAGACAGGAAGCAGGAGACAGAAGGGAAGAAGGCGGACGACAAGAAGGTAGACGAGAAGAAGACCGACGAGAAGCAAGTCGACGAGAAGAAGATCGTCGAGCAGAAGACCGACCAGACCAAAAAGGAAGAGGTCAAGAAGACCGACGAACAGAAGACCGAGGAGCAGAAGACCGACCAGACCAAGAAAGACGACGTCAAGAAGGACGAGAAGAAGACCGGCGGGGCGGAAGACAAGGATGCCGAGGAACCGAAGACCACGAAGACCCTCTACTTCGAGTATGACCTGGCGACCGGCAAGGTGGCCCTCCTCCCCGACTTCAAGCCCGATCCCAAGAAGCCCGGATGGGCCCAGGTGTCGCCCGACGACAAGACCGTCATCTTCGCCCGCGGCCACAACCTCTTCATGATGGACGCCGACAACTACAAGCTCGCGCTCAAGGACTTCGGCGATCCGAAGGTCCAGGAGGTGCAGTTGACGACGGACGGCGAGGAGCACTACAGCTTTGCGCGCCGGTTGACAGAGGAGGCGAAGACCACCCTGAAGAAGGACCAGAAGGGCGACACGAAGCACAAGGACGGTCCCCGCGTGCCTGCCATCGGCGTACAGTGGGCGAAGGACTCGAAGAAATTCTCGGCCGTGAGGACCGACGCCCGCAAGGTCGGGGACTTGTGGGTCATCAACTCGCTGGCGTCGCCCCGTCCCAAGCTCGAGACGTACCGCTACGCGATGCCCGGCGAGGAGAACGTCGATCAGCAGGAACTGCTCGTCTTCGACCGCGACAGCAAGAAGCGCACCACGATGAAGGCCGACGCCTTCAAGGATCAGAGCCTGCAGGTGGCGACGGCGCGATCGCTCGCCAGGGACCGGGACAAGGAGAAGACCGAGTCGAAGTGGCTCAGCGACACCTCGGACAAGCTGTACGTCTACCGCACCAGCCGCGACTTGCATCGCATCGACGTCTGCGTGGCGAACACGGAGACCGGCGAAGTGAAGCCCCTCATCGACGAGCGGCTGAACACCTACATCGAGACGCAGCCGCTGTGGACGATCAACAACGGACAGGAGTTCATCCACTGGTCCGAGCGCGACGGGTGGGGGCACTACTACCTGTTCGACTCGAACGGCGTCCTGAAGAATCAGATCACATCAGGCGAGTTCGTCACGGGGCCGGTCACCTTCGTGGACGACAAGCTCCGTGTCATGTACTTCATGGCGAACGGCCGCGAAGCCGGCGAGGACCCCTACTTCACCCACACCTACCGCGTGAACCTGGACGGCACGGGGCTGAAACTGCTCGACCCGGGGAACTCGTCCCACGCGTCCACGGTATCGGACTCGGGCAAGTACTTCATCAACACGTACTCGCAGGTCGACACGGCGCCCAGGTCGGAACTGTTCGACGTCACGGGCGCCAAGCTGGCCGACCTGGAAACCACGGACGTGACGGCCTTGACCGACGCGGGGTTCAAGTTCCCGGAGCCGTTCAAGGTCAAGGCCGACGATGGCGTGACGGACCTGTTCGGGGTGATGTACAAGCCCTTCGACTTCGATCCGGCGAAGCGGTACCCCGTCATCGCGTACGTGTATCCCGGACCGCAGACCGAGAGCGTCACCAAGACCTTCTCGCCGCGCAGCCAGAGCATCACGCTGGCGCAGATGGGCTTCATCGTCATCGAAATCGGCAACCGGGGCGGGCACCCGCAGCGGTCGAAGTGGTACCACAATTTCGGGTACGGAAACCTCCGCGACTACGGGTTGTCCGACAAGAAAGCGGCGATCGAACAGCTGGCCCGGAAGTACCCGTGGATCGACATGAACCTGGTCGGCATCTACGGGCACTCCGGCGGCGGGTTCATGTCCACGGCGGCCATGCTGGTCTACCCTGATTTCTTCAAGGTCGCGGTGTCCTCGTCCGGGAATCACGAGAACAACATCTACAACCGGTGGTGGAGCGAGAAGCACCACGGCGTGAAGGAAGTGACCGACAAGGACGGCAAGGTGAAGTTCGAGTACACGATCGATCGCAACTCGGACATCGCGAAGAACCTCAAGGGGCACCTTCTGCTCGTGACCGGCGACATGGACGACAACGTGCACCAGGCGAACACGCTGCGCGTCGCTGATGCGCTCATCAAGGCGAACAAGCGGTTCGACATCTTCATCATGCCCGGCCAGCGCCACGCCTACGGGCCGATGGGCGACTACTTCTTCTGGCTGCGGGCCGACTACTTCGCGAAGCACCTGCTCGGCGCATCGTCGGAGAGCGTGGACCTGCTGGAGCTTTCGCGCGAAACGCCCCAGGTGGGCACCAAGAAGCCGCCCGTTGCCGCGACCGGGAGGGGCGGCCAGGGACGGTAGGAGGGCGCCAGTCCGGACCCGCAGCGCGGGCAGGTCGTCTATGCAGCAGAGTCGAGGACGGAGGACCCGTGGCGGCGTCGTGCCGTCACGGCGTCGCCCGGGCCGCCTATCCGTTGAAGTACAGGTACGCGATCAGGATCAGCAGCAGCACCACGCCGGAGTTGATCACGTCCCACTGGTTCCAGCTGCGGCGCGACTCGCGGCGGTGCTCGTCGGTGACGGTCGAATACGTCAACCCGATCAGCCTGCTCTCCTCCGGCGCTTCCGTCGCGTAGCTGACGGCGATCATCACCACCACGCAGACGAGGAAGATGAACGCGCTGTAGTACTGGAAGTAGACGTTGTTCACGATCCAGAGGAACGAACCCGCCGCGTAGCCCTGTTCGTAGCCCGCCATCCCGAGGGCCACGGGGGTATCCACCGCGAGGCGGAACGCCCCGAGCAGGAAGCCGACGACGAGGGCCGAGAGGCAGCCCTTCGCGTTCAGCCGCTTCATGAAGACGCCCAGGAAGAATACCGTGAAGATGGGCGGCGCGAGGTATCCCTGCACGCCCTGCAGGTAGTCGTAGAGGCCCTTCGCGCCCTGGATGACCGGGATCCAGAACAGGCCGACCAGCACCATCGCCGTTGTCGCCACACGCCCAATCCACACGAGCTGGTGCTGCGTGGCCTTCGGGCGGAACTTCTGGTAGAGGTCCATCGTGAAGAGCGTCGAACAGGCATTGAACACGCCTGCCAGGGAACTCATCAACGCGGCCAGCAGCCCCGCCACGACCAGGCCCCGGACGCCGGACGGGAGGATCTCCCGCACCATCAGCGGGAATGCACCCTGTGCGACGCCCCGCGCGACGACGCCATCCGGGCCGATCATCGTCGCCAGGCCTTCGGCGCGGCCCGTCTTCGCGAGCGCCAGCGCGATCATGCCCGGGATGATGAAGATGAAGACCGGCAGGAGCTTGAGGTATGCGGCGAAGATCGTGCCGCGCCGCGCCTCGCGTTCGCTCGGCGCGCCCAGGGCCCTCTGGACGATGTACTGATCCGTGCACCAATACCACAGCCCGATGATCGGCGCGCAGATCAGCATGCCCAGCCACGGGTAGTTGCCGTTGAAGTACCACGCCATCCGGCCAGCTTCCTTCACCGGTGCCCACGTGCCTTCGACGCCGGCCGGGATGAGCGGCTTCCACAGGTTGAACATGTCCGGGTCGAGCGCCGCGCGCAGTTCTCCCCAGCCGCCTAGTTTCTGCAGGCCGAAATACGTGAGCAGCACGGAGCCGAGCACCAGGATGAACGTCTGGACAGCCTCCGTGTACGCCACGGCGCGCATCCCGCCAACGACGGTGTAGAGCCCGGTCAGCAGGACCACTGCGACCGACCCGATCCAGAAGGCGTTGAAGACGATCCCGCCAATCGTCAACTGCATCTCCGGCAGGAGCGTACCGAACACGATGCCGCCAGCGAAGATGCCCACTGCGATCTTGGTGATGACGTAGGCGACGAGGGAGATGATCGACAGCATCCACCGCGCTGCGGGCGAGAAGCGACGCTCGAGGAACTCGGGCATCGTGAACACCCGGGAACGGCTGTAGAACGGCACGAACAGCCATCCCAGCACGAGCAGGCACCAGGCGTGCAGCTCGTAGTGCGCCATCGCCACGCCGCTCGTCGCTCCCGACCCGGCCAGCCCGACGAGGTGTTCCGACCCGATGTTCGATGCGAAGATCGACGCGCCGACGATCAGCCAGCCGAGGTTCCGGCTGGCCAGGAAGTAGTCGTCGGCGGTGTCCTTGTTCCGCCTGACGAGCCAGAGCGTCATGCCGGCGAGCAGCGCGAAATACGCGAAGACGATGAGCCAGTCGATGGTGGTCATATGTGGCGCAATCCTTCCGCGGCAGAGTCTATCGCACGTTCGGGAATTCGCGGAGCACGGGATTCGGTCCCGGAGCTACTTCTCACCGATGCGGTCTGAAAGGGCGGCGACGCTGAGCGCGTACGTGTGGGCGCAGTTGTAGGCGAGCAGGGACTCGTAGTTCGCGTAGACCAGGAAACTGCGGGTGTCCACGCGCACGAGCGACGCGGGGATCTCGCTCGCCGGCAGCGCCGATCCGTTCTTCAAGGTGACGCCCAGTTCGCGCCAGGCCGACAGCGGGCGCGCTTCACTCATGTCGCGCTCGGCCCGGCACGGCCCGGTCAATCGAAGCGGCACGGCCGCCGCGACACGAGCGGCCGTCGTGTCGGTCATACGCACCTCGCGGCCCCACCGAAGGTCCCGAACCCAGCCGTGCTCGCTCAGGTAGTTGGCGATCGATCCGAAAATGTCGGGGATCGACGCCCAGATGTCCCGCCGCCCGTTGCCGTCGGCGTCCACGGCGAACGCCAGGTAACTCGACGGCATGAACTGCGTCTGGCCCATGGCGCCCGCCCATGACCCCTTGAGGGCGGCCGGCTCCACCTCGCCGCTATCAAGGATGCGCAGCGCGGAGAAAAGCTCGTCGCGGAACAGTGTCTGGCGCCGGCCGTCGTACGCCAGGGTCGCGAGGGTCGCGATGGTCGGCCTCACACCCTGAAATCGGCCGAAGTTCGACTCCAGACCCCAGATCGCCACCACCACGGAGCCTGGCACGCCGTACTGCGCGGTCGCGCGGCGAAGCTGTGCACGATGGCGCGCGGCCGCCTCGCGCGCGGACCGCACCACCCGGGCCGGCAGCCGGCGTTTCAGGTACTGATCAAGTGTGAGCGTGAGTTCGGCTTGCGTGCGATCGCGCTCCACGACGACGGGGAGGCGTTCGACCGCGCCGAGGGCTGCGTCGACCGTCCGCTGGCTGATGCCCCGCGCGAGGGCCTCCGCGCGCAGGGCCGCGAGCCACTCTTCAAAGGGCACCGGGGCGACGTTCTGGGCGACCAAGCGGGTGTCGGCTTGGCCGGCGTGAGCCGGAGACGCCAGTGCGGCGAAAACAGCCGCAAGGAGACACGAGAAGCGCAGGCACGACACGATACGCACGGTTTCTCCATCTTGCCAGATCTGGCGCCGAACGCACACTCAGGGCACCGCACCCGGCCGGTCTTCGGGCTGGGGCGATCCGCTCCGTGTACCTGCACGCGCGAATCCCGAATCCCGAATCCCGAACCTCGAATCCCGGCATTCCGTCTGGACCCCGGCATTCGCCGTGGTGACGCCCGAACCCCGAATCCCGAATCCCGAATCCCGAGGACCGAACCCCGGCATTCCGTCTGGCCCAAGCGTTCGCCCTGGTATAGGCTGTGGCCGGAACCTGGGAGGATGACGACCTCATGGCGACGCCTCATTCACAATGCGATGCGACCATACCGACCCGCAGGGCGTTCATAGGCCTCTCTGCCGCATGGATCGCCACGGCGGCGGCAGGCCGGCGCCTCGACGCTGCGTCGACGATGCCGGCTGCCGTGGTGCCGGCGGTGCGCGCGAGCGTGGCGGGCGGCGCCCGGTTCGCCTACGTAGGCTCGTTCACGTCGGAGGCGCGCAACGCTCGAGGTGAAGGCCTGGCGGTGTACCGCATCGATGCGGCATCGGGCCGCTGGACGCGCGCCCAGGCCCTCGCCCGCGAAGTGAACCCGTCGTTCCTGGCCCTCGACCCGCGTCGCCCGTTCCTTTACTCCGTGCACGCCGACGCGAACCTCGTGTCGGCGTTCGCGATCGACGAGCGCAGCGGCGAACTGACGCTCCTGAACCGCCAGCCGTCGGGCGGCGACAACCCGGTCCATCTCGCCATCGACGCAACAGGACGCTTCCTCGTCGTCGCCAACTACGGCGCCGGCAGCGTGGCCGTGCTCTCCATCAATGCTGACGGATCGCTTGGCGCGCGAACCGACCTCGTGGCCCTGACGGGAGAGCCGGGCCCGCATCGCACGGAGCAGGCCGTGCCCCATCCGCATCATTGCCCCTTCGACCCCGGCGGCCGATTCGTCGTGGTGCCCGACAAGGGGCTCGACAGGATCTTCGTCTTCAGGCTCGATGCCGCAAAGGGCACACTGGTGCCCGCGGACCGGCCGTCCGTGAAGACGAGGGCGGGCGCCGGCCCTCGTCACGCGGGTTTCCATCCGCGGCTGCCGTACGCGTACGTCATCAACGAACTCGACTCGACCATCGCGGCATATCGGTTCACGGATTCCGGAGCCCTCGAACCGCTGCAGAACCTGCCATCGATACCCGCGACCTTCACCGGGGACAACACGGGCGCCGCGATCGCGGTGGCGCCGTCGGGCCGGTTCGTCTACGGCTCGAACCGGGGCCACGACAGCATCGGCGTGTTCCGCATCGACGAATCCAGCGGGCTGCTGTCGACGATCGGCTGGGAGCCCACGAGAGGCGCCACGCCACGGTTTATCAGCCTCGATCCTGCGGGCGCGCGTCTCTTTGCCGCGAACCAGCGCGGCGATTCCATCGTCGAGTTCGAGGCTGACGAGGCGACAGGCGCGCTGAGGGCCACCGGCCAGATTGTGGCGACCGGCACGCCAGTGTGCGTGGTGCTGCGATAGGAGAGAGAATCAGCCGTTCCGGCATCCACAGGAACGGGGAGGACGGATGGACAAGGCGCGCTATTTCATCGCGGTGATGATGATCGTGACGCTGCCGCCAAGCATCGCGTCCTGGTATCTCATTCATCCATTCGCAGGATTCTGGCGTCGGCTGGGCACGGTGGCGACCTTCTCCATCGTGTACTCGCTGCTGATCTCCGCGTGCCTCCTGCTGTGGCAACTCCGCAGGACGCTGCTTGGCGCCGACCTGGGCACGCAACCGGTGCTTCTCGTGCTCGCCGTGCCGGCGGCGGTTGTCGGGTTCATCGTGGCCCGCCGGCGTCGCAGGTCGCTGAACTCCCGCATCCTCATGGGCGTGCCCGAGATCTCGACGAAGGACAAGGGTCGCCTGCTGACGGAGGGCATCTACGCGAGGACCCGGAACCCGCGCTATATCGAGCTCTTCCTGTTCGCCTTCGCCTACGTGGCATCTGCGAACTACACGGGCACGTGGATTCTGTATGTGCTCTCGTTTCCCGCCATCCACTTGGTGGTGCTGCTCGAGGAGCGCGAACTGCGCGACCGTTTCGGCGCGGAGTACGAAGAGTACTGCCGGCGTGTGCCTCGTTACATACCGAGGCGGCAGTCAGCGGCCGGCTGAAACCGCCGGCAGGTCGGCAAGCGCGGCACCCGTCTCGGCCGCGAACTGATGCATCCGCGCGTTCAGGCGGGACACGACCTCGGGGTGCTCCGCGGCCACGTCCCAGCGCTCCGATGGATCCACCGAAAGATCGAAGAGCTCGGCCACGGTCTCGCCCTTCTCGGGAAACGTCAGGTGCAGCTTCCATCGCCTGTCGCGGATGCCTTCCAGGCGGCCGCCGCTGTTGTAGTAGAAGAACCACTCATCCGGTGACGGGCCCTTGCCTTCGAGGAAGGCGCGGATGTCCTGCCCGTCGATGGCGCGTCCGGCAGGCAAGCGGGCACCGACGATGCCGGCGATGGTGGGGAGGATGTCCATTGTCGTTGCGAGGTCCGTGCCGACCGCGCCAGCCGGGATGCGGCCGGGCCACCGGGCCAGGAACGGAACGCGCGTGCCGCCCTCCCAGCTGGTTCCCTTGCTCCCGCGCAGCGGGCCCGCGCTGCCGGCATCGGTGCGCACGATCCGCGGCTCCACCAGCATGCGGGGCGGCATCTCCATCCACGGCCCGTTATCGCTGGTGAAGATGACGAGGGTCGAGCCCTCCACGCCCTGCGCACGCAACTCATCCAGGATGCGCCCGGAGCTCCAGTCGATGGTCTCGATCACGTCGCCGTAACGTCCGTTGGATGACCGGCCTGCGAACTTGGGCGGCACGCCGAGCGGCACGTGGGGCATCGAGTGAGCGAGGTAGAGGAAGAACGGCCGGTCCTTGTTGTCCCGGATGAAGGCGACGGCCTCCTCGGTGTAGCGCTCAGTGAGAGTCGCGATGTCGACCTCGCCAGGCACCTCCTGCGTCCCCCGGTAGAGCCGCAGCGGCACGTCCGTCTGCACCCAGGGCCGGATCATGTCGTTGCTGTAGAGCAGGCCGAAGTACGAATCGAAGCCGTGCTCGGTCGGGAAGAACCCGGGACGATTGCCGAGGTGCCACTTGCCGACCATGCCAGTCCGGTAGCCAGCGGACTTCAGAATGTCGGCAATCGTGGTCTCGCCCGCTCCCAACCCGATCTTGCTTTCGGGCATCAGCGCGCCGTTGATGCCGGCCCGGATTGCGTACCGGCCGGTCAGCAGGCTGTACCGGGACGCCGAGCAGACAGGCGCGGACGCATAGAAGGACGTCAGCTTCAGCCCTTCGGCCGCGAGCCTGTCCAGGCGCGGCGTCCTGATGAGCGGATGGCCGTACACACCCAGGTCGCCGTACCCGAGATCGTCGGCGAAGATGATGACGATGTTCGGCGGGCGGGCAGGCTGGCCCTGCAGAGTGGTCTCGATCCGCCGGGGAGCGAGGCCCAACACGGCCACCGCCGACAGGAATCCGGCCGCGAGGATCAAGCGACGCCTTCGCATGCGGGGATCGTAGCCCAACCGCGACGGACCGGGTGTATATTCTGCCGATGACACACACCGCAACGGCCGCAAAGGCGGGCGTCGGATTCGGGACCGCCCTCGCCATCACCATCTCGTGGAGCGCCAACAAGTCGATTCTCTGGGCGATCATCCACGGCGTCTTCTCGTGGTTCTACGTTCTTTACTACGCGTTTCTTCGCTGAACGCCTGAATGGCGCTCAGTGGGCCTGTTCGCGAGGTGAACCGTGTTGTCCCAAGACCCTCGCCGCTTCCTGACCAGCCGGGCGCTCGTCGCCGCGGCCCTGGCGTTGTGCGGGTCGCTGATCCTTGCCGCCCAGGCCAACGAGCGCGACGTCTATGTGTCGGTCTTCGACAAGGCCGGGGCGCCCATCACCGGCCTGACTCTGGACTACTTCGCGGTGCGTGAAGACGGAAAAGACCGTGCCGTCGTGCGCGCGCAACCATTTGCCGGACCTGCGCACCTTGCCGTGCTCGTGGACACGAGCAGTTACGTGGAGAGCGCGGTGGCGGCGTACCGAGACGTGCTCTCCACGTTCATCTCGCGGGTCGGTCCCGGGAACGAAGTGGCGCTCTACGAGTTCGGCGGGCAGGCAAACCGCCTGGTGCCCTTCACCCAGGACGGCGCCCTGCTCCGGGACGGGGTTGGGCTGGTCAGCGTGCGCACGAACACCGCCCCGCGCCTGCTCGATGCGGTCGAACTCGCGTGCAGGGACCTGCGAGCGGCCGAAGCCAGGCGGCCGATCATCGTCGCCATCTCGATCGGAGGTCCCGACGCCAGCACCATTACCGGTGGCGCCGTCGTCAAGTTGCTGATCCAGAACACGGTGTCGCTGCACGTGGTGGCAGTCTCCAGCCGCACCGGCCCGGCCGCTCCGTCGCTCACGTCAGCATCCGGGCGCAGCGAGTTCGACCGTCACGACCGGTTGAGCCAGGTCGGCTCCGTGGGCGAAGGCGAGCGCGAGCGTATGCAGGTGCTGAAAGAGGGAACCACGAAGACGGCCGGCGGGCTCCACGTGGTAGGGAGCCCCCTGGCCATCGGGCCCGCGCTCGATCGCGTGCGCACCGAATTGCAGGCGACCTATCGCCTGACGTACGCGCGAGAGGGGACCGGCAAGTCCCGCGATCTTCAGGTCGGGTTGATGCTCGAGGATGTCGTCGTGCGGGCCATCGCCGCGCCGGCCGCGACGAAGTAGCTACTTGCGTTCGAGAGTGGCCTTCTTTCCGCTGAAGGCCGCCAGCGCCTCCGATTCCAGGTAGGCGCGGGCGCCCTTGTCGTCCTTCAGGCACATATCCAGGAACGCCAGCGTGGCGGCCGACGTGACGCTGGTGATCATCTTCAGCTCGGCGTCCGATGGTTGTTCGCGATCGAGGCGGAGCGCCGGGCCCTTGCCTTGGTACGACGAGTGCGTGGCGCCCTCGATGAACACGAGGTACTTGTCGCCGGGCTTCGCCTTCTCGAAGGGCTCTCGACGGCTGGCCGGGGTCTCGCTGCTGATTGCGGCATAGTCCTTCGAACCGGTCATGACCAGCATCGGTTTCGACAACTCGCTCCAGGACTGGTCGGTGAACATCCGGTTCGTCGTGCCCTGGCCGGAGATCAGGATGGCGGCGTCAATGCGTGGGTCGCCGACGCTGCGCGCCTCGAACACCTCACCCGGGCTGACGCCACGCATCTTCGCGCCCGCGGCCATCTGGGTCGTGAGCGCGCCGGCAGAATGACCGGCCATGCCGATGCGCTCGCGTTCGACACGCCCGGCTCCGTCCTTCCCGCGCAACCCGGAAACCCGCGCCTCCAGCGTGCCGATCGAGTCGAGCAGAAACACCACGTCCGCCTGCCGGTCGAGCGGCCGGACATCGCGGACCAGTGAGTTCAGGTCGCGGGCCAGCCGCGACAGGTCTTCGCCCTTGCGCCGGCGCAATTCGATGGAATCCGAGTGTGTTGGCAGCACGACGATGTAGCCGTGGCTGGCCCAATGGGCGGTGAGATCGGGAAACGCCGCGCGCGACCCGCCCGCCCCGTGCGAGAAGACCACGAGCGGGAAGCGATCCGCGGCACTGGCGTCGACAGTGGGGTAACGCACCGTGATTTCGAGGTCCTTCAGCCGCCGGTCGTCCCGAAGCACCAAGTCCTGCGACACGACCTTCCAGGGCCCTGGTTCAACCTTGTAGCCGCCAGGCCCCGTCTCCGTGGCGTGAACGGCCAGGCTCGCAGGAACGCAGACGAGGGCGAGGAACAGCAGTGCCGGCGCCGATCGACGGCTCGCGTATCGTGTCTCCATAACGTATTCGACCGAGGTCGCCCGGCAAAGGTTGAGTCCTGGCTGCAGGCCTTCGTCCGTGGCGCAAAACTGCCCCCGTGGCGCGAGACGCCCCTCGTGGCGCCGGGGGTCATCCGTGGCGCAGGAGGGGATCCGTGGCGCCGGGGTCATCCGTGGCGCCGGGGTCATGTGTGGCGCAGGGTGTCACTCGCGGCGGAAGTACCACTGGTGGCGCAGCGTAACACTCGTGGCGCAGGACTTCAGTCCTGCGGTTCCGCCTCGTGCTATCGTTGGCAGCCCTCAGATCTGATACCTTGTCACGGTATGGCGCAGCCTCTCCGCATCGCGCTCGGCGCCGATCACGGCGGATTCGACCTGAAACAGCAACTCGTGGTGTACCTGAAGGGCCAGGGCCACCAGGTACGCGACTGCGGAACGGGCAGCGCCGAGGCGGTGGACTACCCGGTCTACGCGGAAGCGGTCGCGCGCCTTGTCGGCTCGGGGACATGCGACCTCGGTATCGTCGTGGACGGCGCCGGCATCGGCTCCGCGATGACGGCCAACAAAGTGCCGAACGTCCTCGCCGCCGCGTGTTATAACGAAGCCCTCGCCCGCAACAGCCGGGAGCACAACGACGCCAACGTCCTCACGCTCGGCGCCGGCCAGGTGACGGCGGACCAGGCGAAAGGAATTGTCGACGTCTTTCTCACCGCCGTCTGCTCGGCCAAGCGGCACCGCCGGCGGGTGGACATGATCCGTGACGTGGAGCGCAAGGCGCTCATGGCGGGCGGATCCGGAGGCAACGTGGAACTTTCGGCCGAAGATCTCCAGCGCATCGCGGACCGCGTGCGGCAGCTCATCCAGGCCAGCGAGGCGCCAGCGCCGGCCGCCCCGCCGCCGGTGTCGCCCGAGCAGCTTGCGCAGATGATCGACCACACGCTGCTCAAGCCCGAAGCGACGGCCGCGGACATCGAGACGCTCTGCGACGAGGCGAAGCGTCACCACTTCTACTCGGTCTGCGTGAACCCGACTTACGTTGTGCAGTGCAAGACGCTGCTGCGCGGGTCGCCCGTGAAGCTCTGCTGCGTCGTCGGCTTTCCCCTCGGCGCCCAGTCGCCCGAGATCAAGGCCATGGAGGCCCGCAAGGCGATCCGGGAAGGCGCCACCGAAATCGACATGGTCATCAACATCGGCGCCCTCAAGAGCAAGGACGAGGCGCTTGTGCAACGCGACATCCGTGCCGTCGTCGAGGCCTGCAAGGACGGACGGGCGCTGAGCAAGGTGATCTTCGAGACGGCGCTTCTGACAGACGAGGAAAAAGTCCGGGCCTGCGAGCTGAGCATGAAGGCGGGAGCCGACTACGTGAAGACGTCCACCGGCTTCTCCAGCGGCGGCGCCACGGCCGAGGACATCGCGCTCATGGCGAAGACCGTGGCACCCAGGAAGCTCGGCGTCAAGGCGTCCGGCGGCATTCGCACGTATGACGATGCGATGAAGATGATCGTGGCAGGTGCCACGCGGATCGGAGCGAGCGCGAGCGTGAAGATCGTGGAAGAGGCCAGGGCGCGCGCGGCGCAGAAGGGATAGCGACATGGCCGAGCTTCGTTGCTACGTGTTCCTCGACAGCCTGCAGCCGCAATACGCGTCCTTCCTTGGGTCGGTGGCGCAGGGGTTCCTGCCCACGCCGGGCGAGGCGTCGCTGTTTGTCGAGATCGCCCCGGGCATGGACATCATGCGCGTGACGGACGTGGCCCTGAAGGCCACGCACGTGAAGCCGGGCATGCTCATCATCGAGCGCCTCTACGGCATGCTCGAGATTCACTCCGAGTCGCAGGCGGACGTGCGGGCCGCCGGCCGGGCGATCCTCGACATGCTCGGGCTGCGCGAGGAGGATCGCGTCAAGCCGGAGATCTTCTCGAGCGAGGTGATTCGCAACATCTCGCCCTACCACACGCAACTCATCAACCGTTCCCGGCACGGCGACATGATCCTGCCGGGGCAGTCGCTGTACGTGATGGAGGTGGCGCCGGCGGGCTACGCGGCGCTCGCGGCGAACGAGGCGGAGAAGTCGGCGAACATCAACATCCTGGAGGTGCGCGCGTTCGGCAGCTTCGGGCGTATGTACCTGGGCGGAGAGGAACGGGACATCGACGTCGCGTACCGCGCGGCGGAGAAGGCGATCGAGAGCGTGAGTGGACGGAAGTAGTCAGTAGACAGTAGTCAGTAGCCCGTAGCAATGCCCGTCACGCTGGACGGGTCCTTCTTCTGTGTTCTTTCTACTGAATACCGGCTACTGACTACTGACTACTGGCTGTTGACGACTGACAATCGTTAGTTGAATGAATCGTTAGTTG
>Ga0209668_10000415_pt1 | contig 17549 bp, 14 predicted proteins | sample FrelakmetPLP11PL_FD_187150 | JGI IMG/M metagenome (GOLD analysis project Ga0209668, IMG submission 187150) | Freshwater lake sediment microbial communities from the University of Notre Dame, USA, for methane emissions studies - PLP11 PL (SPAdes)... | ecosystem: Environmental > Aquatic >... | reverse complement strand
TCGCGGAAAGATTCAGCTCGGAATAAGCAGCAGCATTGACCGATTGGTTCTGGATTCGGACTGTAGTTGCAGCAGATTGGTCCTGCCTAATATCCAAATTACGATTCGGCACAACCCCCACCCCAAGTCCGGTGGAGTTGAGGGTCATGGCGGTGGAGCCGCCGACAGACCAAGTCGAAACTCCGGTGCTGTCGATCAGGTATCGCTGAATAGAATTGCCAGCGGAATCAGAAGTGAAAACCTGATATTCACCACCAGCAGAACCAGCGGTTTTTACACCTTTGATCTGAGCAAAAATATTGGCTCCAGAGGTTCCGCTTGTGAAACCAAGAAAGTTCATTGTACCGCCCACGCCGGTAGCAGCGGATGTGTCGTCCTGAATAGCAATGACAGGAGAGGTGGTGCGGAAGTGAGCCGGATAAGCCGGAGTAGTCGTTCCGAATCCCACACCCGCCGAAGTAACCGCCAGCTTATTCGTCCGCACCGTCAGATTGCCGGTGATGGTGGCGTTGGTTCCGACCTGAAGAGCCTCCGTAGTTTCAAGATTCAAAGCAACTAACCTGTTGTTCGCAGTATTGAATATCAAATCAGGATCGCCCCGCAAAGTACCTGCATCATTAAAAATGACTTGAGTATTTGCACTATTGCCCGTCGTAGACGTGCCGATGTTAGTCTCCAAAACGGAGACTTGCTGCATGACGCGCTGGACGGCTTTCCTCAGAAGCCAGGCCGAGTCGCCTTTTGGTACAGTTGAAAGAGAAGACATACGTTTAATTTTAGCTGCCTAGTTGCCAATCATAGATTGGGCTGCTTTTTATCGTAAATCACTACAACAAAAAGCAACCCACTCTTTCGAGTGGGCGCGTTGTTTACGGAAGAGGCTGGATGTCGGCGTTATACACGCCATTGCCAGTGGCCTTCAGCTGCAAGCCAAAGGTTGTACCTTGAGGAGACGTCGGCGTAAAGGTCACAGTGCCATTCGCAGGCACAGTGAAGGTAAACACACGACGAGCCTGATTGGTAGCGGCCGCAACGGTGATGTTGGTAGTAGTCAACACGATGTTAGTATAGCTCTGCACCACACCAGTGAAGTTCGTGAAGGTCATCACGACAGGCGTAGTTGACTGCGTAGTGGCAGTGTAGGCCGCATAGACACGATTCGTAGACGAAGCAGAGTCATTATCATAGAGAATGACAGTGTTCGCAGAACCGCTGGTATCACTTACAGCGAAGTTGCGGATCGAGACGCCCGTGGAGTTTAGAACGGAGATAGCCGAAGTAAACGTACCGGACACGACTTCCGCCGCGAGCAAACCAGCCATCGCAGCGAACGTAACGAAGTATTTAAGGAAGTTCTTCATGTTATTGAGTCAGTTAGTTGTTTCTGTCGTTCAGATTACACGAACAAAGACGGAGCGATCTGACGACGATAGATGATGGGAATGACGTTACGCGGGGTATTGCCGATGATGCCGAGCACGGTGTCGGCGATCAGCTGCAGGAACTCACCGTACTTGTTGGTATCGAGGTTGTTTGATCCGTAGTTGACCAGCACGTTGTCGGTCAGGCGAACTTCGCCGTTCCAAGTGAGCTGGTTGAAACGCTTGCCGTTGATGGAAGCGCCAGTGAACTCGCTGGGAGGCGGACCCACGTCGATCTGCTCGTAGGGATTGTAGCCGATCAAGAACGCCACGCCGATAGCGGCGCTCGCGTAAGCAGGATTGACGACAGTCTGACGAGTAGCGTTCGGAGTCGAATAGCCACTGTCAGGCAGCAACAGTTCGATCTCGGGCGCAGGCATGGTGCCGTCCTCAGCGAAACGCAGAGGATAGAACTCTTCGCGGAAGATGATGTTCGGCCCGATAGCGCCCTGGAAGGAGCTATTCAGGAGGTTCATCGCCAGCGGCTTGGTGTTCAGCACGTGCTCATCGAAAGCGAGACCTTCATAGATCTCAGAGCCGCCGACGAGGATATACTTGCCCTTCGACATTTCGTTGTCGGCAGGAGCGCCGCTCTGCATTCCTTCCATCGGAGGAATCATCAGGTAGTTCTTCGCGTAGGAAGCAACAGCCTGAATCTGCCGATAGGAGAGGAAACCGTTGTCGTCGGAGCCGATCTTGGCGGACGTGGCAGCAACCCAAGCGGTGTCTTTGATCGCGCTGGTATCGGTCGGAAGAGCGGCCGGGGCGTTGATCAAAGGCAGTTCGCCAGAGGTGGTGTTACCCACGACGTACACGAACGGCGAGTTCTGGAACACGTTGTCACGCGTGAACAGATCATAGCCGACAGCGATCTGCTTCGAGAGATCCTCAGCGGCGAACTTCAGCTGCTTCGTGCGGAAATCGCGGAAGCTGGGCAGGAAGTTGAACTGAGGAGATTCGAAGTTGTGGCGCTTGACGCGGCTCTGATTCGTACGCTCCCAAGTGCTCGCCACAGTCTTGAGCGGCAACTCGGTGATGTTCTTCGGGCGATGAACCTGATTGACGATCGGGGAGTTCTCCGCGATCACACCCTGCAGGATGTCACCCATGTTCTGTTTCCACTTGATCTTGGGAAACATGTCTTTCCAGCGCGACCACATCTGCATCTTCTTGGTCTGCTGCATAGCCATCCAGATCGGAAGGCGGTTGTAGTTAGCGATGTCCTGTTGATTCCAAAGTCCGCTTGAACGCGGCAAGTCCCATGTTGCTGGCATTGTTGTGCTTTCGTTTTTGTTTGTTAAGTCAGGGCAAGAAAAAAGCCCTGACATCACAAACGGTTAATGGTTAGGTCTGTCCTAGCCGTAACCGCTTAGATAGCAGAGCTTCTAGCGGAAGCCTGTTAAAGGCTTCGGTCTGACAATCGTTGCATTGCTAACGATATGCCAGATGTTTTTATTTAGTCGTATTTAGTCATCACCGAACATTCCGCCATCGGACAGCGGGATGTCGTCGCCGCCTACGGATTTGCCCATTGGACCAGAGCTTGGCGGCGGGATCACGACAGGCTTTTGTTTCTGCTGTGCAATGTAGTTTTGAAACGCCTTAGCCATACGAAGATTGCCAACCATTGCATAATGCGCAATTTTTCGAGCATCCTCTGCGGTCACGCTATCAGGAATGATCTTTTCAAGCAACGGCGCATAGTTCTTTTCTTCGGGCGACAGTTTATCAGGATCAATGTCTTTAAAGATTTTCTTAAAGCTGCCGTTGATAAACTCACGCTCTTCTGCAATCTTAGCTTTGAAGCGATCAGGATAGCTCTTAAAGCCTTGAAAAGACTTATCATAATTGGCTTGGGCGCGACGATAAGCTTCCGTGAGTTCTAACTCGACCGATGGATTGTGTCCATTGCGATCAGGATTGACTGTCTTAAAGACAGGATTGCCTTCTGCGTCATAGCCAGTAAGAAGCTCAAAAGGCTTGTTTTGCTTGATGCTGATCAGTGCATCTTTGAGCGCACCTACTTCAAAGCGATCGGTCTCTAGCTCGTTCTGGATTTGGTTATAGCCAGTGTCGAGCTTGTAAGCTTCAGGATGTTGCGTGAAGTATTTAGGAATGTCTGCTTGTTTCTTAAATGCATCGTACCATTTTGGAAGCTGTTCGCGTACGGCGTTATAGGTCTGATTAGGAAGTTTCTTTAGAACCGAGACGACTTCATCGGGCAGGTTGCTATAGTCGCGACCTTGCTGAGTTGTCGCTTGAGGCGACGTCTCAGATTTCTGCGCCTCTGGTTGGGTAGGCTCTTTAGGTTTGGTAGACTTGATGGCCTCTGAAACATCCTTAGGAAGATCGAATGGGTCTTGTTCTTCTGTGGTAGTTTCATTAGTCGTTTCGGCTACGGGAGCTTCTGTCGGTTCAGTAGCTTTGTTGGTGTCAAATGACGTTGAGTCTTCGCCATCAAAATCAAGAGAGATGTTTTGATCGGGAAGCGTCGTAGAGGGTTTAGGAGGCAATGGCGCGCTTGACGGCCCACTGTTGATGTTAATGGGCGTTGTCGCTGCGGGCGTTGCTGACGGAGTGCTGACTGGGGATGTGATGTCCATAGGAGTTATTGTTGCAGGTCTGCGATGTGTTGTTTAATGTCTTCGAACGTTTTAGCTCGAAGGAGATCTTCTTGCGTTGATGTGGAAGAACAGGCTTTATGCATTGCTGCTTTAAGCCTTTTGTTTTGTTCTTCAGAGAGCCAAGCGAGGAAATGTAGAGTTTCCGCGCTGTTAGCCCACATAATCCAATTAGCCTTGCTGGGTTGCATTAGGCGATTGTGCTAGGCGCTGCTCGACGGCTTGCTGAAGTTGCTGGAGCGATTGCGCTTCGGGCTGAAACTCAGGCTTAAGTTGGCCTGTGGCCTCGTCGGTGACTGTCGCTTGTAGTGCTTGGGCCAAGCCTTGGATGAGTTGCGCGTCGTTGCCTTGGGAGAGAACTTTAGACCACGCATCATATTTTTCAGGATAACGAAGACGAATGTATTCTTTGAGCATTTCTTGGCCAATAGGCTGGCCTTGAAAGAGAGGCAAGTCTTGTTGAATATTAGCAATGCGCTGTTGTTTTTCTACGAAATCAATGTCGCCTGCGGGTTTGACTTCGTATTGTTTACTAAGGATTGCTTCCTTTTCGACCGGATCAGAGACTTCGATCAGGAACTTGATTGTGCCTTTCTTTGCGGCGCTTTGCACGATCGGCCACGTCATCGTAAGGACGTCGCGTAGGAAGATGCTGAATACTAAAGCAGACGTGCCAGTGAGCATTCCTTGTTGCTGCTGAGCTGCTTCGATCTCGGTCGCAGTCTTACGAGAGTCTTTGCGATTGTTGACGGCCCACGCAACCTGATTGGTCTCCATTGCGTTCTGCTGAATCACAGACTCGATACCCTTAAAGATCATCGGGTCGGGCCACGGCGACGTGAAGGCTCGCATCGGAGTCTTCCAGATCGCGTTGTTCTTGATCTTGAATTGAAGCTGCGCTGGAGCAACGCCATCGAGATTTGCACCGTCTGGCGCCCACATCGTATTGGCGGCCTGAGTAGAGCCATTGACCGCCGCGGTCATCAGAGTCGTCGCGGCTTCTTGCTTGTGATAATCGTCGATCGCTCGGCCCTCGGCTTCGTCGTGCTTGCGGTTTTCGACGATTGCAGAACGCTTGACTGCAATCGGATAATAGGTCAAATGAACAGGCTTGCTGACATAAGTTGGCTCTGAAGTCATCGCTGTGGGGTCGATGTTGACCTCAGGCACAGTCTCCTCAATGCCATTGCTAAACGGCAAGGGCTGCTTGAGCCATTGTTTGGAATCTTTATAATACCAACCGCGATAAACGAAACCGTTGACTTTGACGAAGGTCTCATAGATCACGAGATCGTCGGCGACGGAGTTGACTTCGTTCATCATCAAACGCTTAGTGATTGCGATGTATGCATCACTCTCCTTGTCAAAGTTTTCGAAAGAGTCCCAGTGATAGAAACTCACGGACGTGATCACGTGTTTGATAAGAACGGCTGGGCTATCTTGGATAGACTTAAGACGCCTGTCATAGATGATCTCGCCAATGGGAATAGTCTCCATTGCGACCGCTCCGAGCTTTGTGGGGTCATGCTTGACCATCATGTAGCCGAGACCATTTAACTCAGCCCCGTCGAGAAGCTCAATGTAAGGAACTTCCCAGCTGGGATATTGCAAGACACGCGTAAACTCTTGATCGAGATAAGCGTTGTCGCCGGGCACAAACGTCGCCATCCGTGGGGATTGCTTTAGATAAGAAAGCAACGGAGGCAACGATTGATTGATGTTTTGATGAATCAGACGAACACCGATAAAGGTCTGATTCTCTTGAAGCAACCCCGCCGAACGCATCTGTTCGACATCAGCTTTATTCGAACGCAAGCGTCGATTGGTGACAATAGTCGCCTCTACGGTGCCGTGCGTTGAAATGTACTGAGCAAAAAGCCCATTGGCGGTATTGAGGTCCAATAGGTTTTTCTGCCCAGCTTTGGCTAGAATAGCGGAAGTCTCTGGATTCGTGGCGGGTTCGTTCATATGTTATTCCTCTTCGTCAAACATCTCAGCTTCTTTAAGCGGGATGTTGCCTTTATTTTTCTTCACGCTGTCTGCAAGAGCCTTAGGCACAGTCGCATTAGAATCGCCGCCTTTGGCTTCGTTATTGGGGCCTTTGCCGTTGGTGTATTCATCGGAGTCAGAATCGTTGGGTTCTGCGCCTTCGCCTCCGATTTCGATCTCGACCTTAGGACCTTTGCCCATTCCTTCTTTGCCCATACCTTGCATGCAAGACTGTGCATACTTCAGTTCTTCAGGGCTAAGAGACGAGAAAAACTCGTCAATGTAATCCATTTGTCCATCCATAGTTTAGTTTCCTATAACGTATTTGTGATACTGTCCACGTAAATCGTTACGTGGTTCAGCGGAATTTAGCGTTTCCTGTGCCGGTCTGTGCGTCATCTGACCCCAAAGAAGCGTGAGCTCTTGAGCTTCATCGCTGGTAAGCATACCTTTTTTGTTGCGATCTATGAGTTCTAAGAAACGTGTTTCAGGTTCTGTGCTGTGCAGGATCTCTTCCTTGAATGCTGAGAGAGGAACGCTATCGAAACACAACGCGAGCGCGTCTGCTCTGTCTGGCGACGAGAGACCACGAGAGCGCATCTCGGGCTTGGGCTCTAAAAGCGTGACAATACCCTTGACCGAAAAGCCGCGCGTGCAGAGCTGCTGACGAGTAAGATCGTCGTGAATGACAGGAAAGAGACGATCTTCAAGAGCACGCTTAATACGATTCCAGTTTTCAACGCCTCGGTTTTTATAGAAATTCGGGTTACTTGAGCGGGCTTCGTTTCGTACTGGCACGACGTCATAACCTGCATTTTGCACTCGCTGCACAATAGGACGCCCCAGACCGCCATCATCAATGAATACGTTAGAGGGCGTGACGTTGAATTCTTTAATCCAACTGATGATCTGATTGTGGAGAATTGCCTCGTTACGAAGCTTTGTTGTTCGTAAGTGGAGTTTTCCATTGATAAAGAAGTACGCCACAGTTTCGTCGCCGCCGAGTGATATGTCGATGCCCGCTCGATTGGGCAATCCAAACGTACGAGGTGGAATGTTTGGGTAGTTTTCGAAGAGTGTTGAGGATATGAAGGCGGCTTCATCGAGTGATGTAAATTCAGCCAGTACTTGACTTCGATAGATGAGGGATTGTTCTCCATGTTCGTCCTTAAGATGCTCGATGTGTTTGCCCAGAAGATGAGGGCAGTCGAATGCCGTGACGCGTCGCCAGTAAAACTCGCCGATTTCGAGCGGGCCTGGAAAGGTTCTCTTAGCTTTTGTGCAGCGCTTGAAGAAGTGCCCAGAGTTCTTGCCAGGTGAGGAGATTTCGAGCCAGTAGTTATAGCCTGTGAAACGCGAGAAGGCTTGGAACATTTCGTCCGTGATAGATTTGGCCTCGTTGATAATGACGGCCATCTCTGCGCCCGCTTCGTCGAACGGATGGCGCCCTTCCGCTTTGCCGGGGTCATCTGTCACGAAGCATTTGATCTCGCTGCCTGTATCGTTGCACGTAATTAGGAACTCTACGATCTCGAAAACCTTACGCCCATACGACACATTGATCTCTTCGCAGATGTTCTTTATGTACTTATACGTTTGATCTTTAAGCTGCTCGTACGAAGATGACGTAATGACGCATCGAGAACGGACTTTGGAAAGGCAAAACCAGACAGCGAAGGCGCTGATAACGACCTGATCTTTTCCGCTTCCGTTGGCCGCGACAAGATTGTAGTATAGCGGCATCTTGTCGGTTGGTCGAGTTTTAGGCAGATCGAGATCATTGATGTCTGTGTATCCGGCGAGCTGAAAGAGAGTCTCAGCTTGCCATTTGTAGAGCTGCAGATCGGGCCGATGGGCGAGAAGAAGATCGGCTGGGGTGTCGATCTGATGGGCAATGTAGCGTTTTTTAGAAGGTGCTTTTGATGCATCACTGGGCTCTTCCAGACTTACTTTAGTTTCGAGAGGTTTCTTCTTGGCTTCTTTTGCACGCGCTTTTTCAGCAGCTTTCTCTGCCTCAAGGGCGCGGCGGGCTTGAACGAGCTTGAGTGTGTCGGCTGAGATGGGAGCTTTAATCATATTTTAAGGGGCCGGGGTTCGGGCGCCGCAGGCTCTGATTGAGTAGTTTGATCTGTAGGTTGAGCTTCTACTGACTTCGCCTCTACGGTTATTGGGGCCTCTATGGTGATTTCTTTGGCAGTGAGTGATTGGCCATTTAATGCTGCTCGTGCGCGCATAGATGCGTTTGTGTAAGCATCGTTGATCTTTAGCAAAAGCTCGCCTGAGCCTACGGTAAGATCCAGATGACGTTTATGATAACCGCGCTTGGCGCCGTGGGCATACTTAGCAGCGTTTAGCCGGGCATATACGCCAGAGTCTTCATCGCGCGCTATATTCTTGATGATGAGCATCATCTCTTTTGCCTCAGCCTCAGACACGTCATCGACGACATCATCCTCTTTTTCCGCAAGGGCTTCTTTCCTAAGAACAGAAGAGCCTCCAGTCGCTTCTAGCGCCAACTTTACGACCATAACGTCTACCTCTAGCGCCGCCGAGATCTCTTCACAACTCATCCCGGCGCGCCTTAACCCCAGAATCTGATTACGCATCATTAGGTTACTCATATTTCAAATAAAGCAACACAGAGGCCAGAGAAAGAATACACTTTTTAGCTCTAAAAAATCTATAAAATCTGTGAGAAGACGTGTTCGGACATTCGCAAAAAAGTTCGGGTCTTTCCTGTGGCGTTATTGTATTACCATAGTGCGTTATTTGCATAGGAGTTTTATGCATTGTAGTCTTATACATAGAAGCGCAAGGTATCGTCGCGCTAGGTGACGGTTTTGGCCAGACTAGGGATCGTGACGGGCTCTGACCAGACTGGAAAGATACGCTTCCGGGGTTTTGGGTAAAATTGGCTTCTCTCCTTTTTAGTCTCAATAGTCTAATATTTGAGAGCTTGTAGTAAAATATATATTAAATAATATAATAAAAAAAAACATAGAGCAGAAATACGGTATGTATGCAAAAACAAAGAGAAGCCAATTTTGACCGATACCCCATAAGTGTATTATTTCCCTTTAGTGAACTTTTTTGTGCTCCTCTAAAGGTAGTTTAGTGTTAAGTAAAGCCTTTACTTAAAGAAAAGTCTTGCTTTTGTGGCGTTTTTTGCTACTATTCCCGGTTTTTACTTAAAATGCGTGAAAAGGATACCTAAAAAGCCTTGGCAAGTTACTTTTGTGTTACGTTTAGGTTACGATTGTGTTACTTTTTCGTTTTTAGGTTGACAGGTTTTTTCGCTAAGATAACTTGGCCATTGTCAGTCTTTGTTCTTTTCCGGTTACGCACTAGAGCCTTTGCTTTTTGCAAGGCTCGCTTTGTGGCGCAACTATAGATTCTCTTTCGTTGGCTCTCCTTTGAGCCAAAGAGACAAGTCATCTTTTGTTTAAGTGTTAGTTTCACTCTTTGGAGTTTATAGCGTTTATTTACTAAATGCGCTCCTTTGAGTGTTTCGGTAAACGTCCTAAATAAAAAACTAGCATGAAGAATAACAACAGCAACAGCAATAGCGTCAACCTCACTGTCGTCCCCTTCGTTCGCGATCTTGTGAGTCTTTGTGCGATCCATCCCGCAGACTTTGTGCGAGAGATTGGCAAAGCCGAGTCTTTGAAAGATAATGCTAAGAGCGTTTCCGTTTCTAAGGGAACCGCCATTAGTGCTATCGTGAAAAGCGCTTTTGCAAAAGGTACGCATAAGAGCGTAATCGAAGGCGAGACCGCACGTTGGGAAGCTTTGTCTGCAATCTCAAATGCTTTGGGAATGCGTCTAAATAGCCTTTTGAGGCTCTCTGAAGTCGAGACTGGCAATAGTGCTGGCGAGCGCCTAAAGGCTCTCCCTGAAGCCCCGACGGTAGCCTAAAGGTTGACAGGTAATCACTCATTCTTCTGGCGCAATGCCAGAAGAGTGAAACTAACACTTAAACTCCCGGTTTCCTATTACAAACGGAACCGGGTTTTATTATTCCAAAACGTGCCTTTGTGATATTATCCAAAGGAACGGAAATAATTCTTTAGAAGTAGTGTGAAGCTATTGCGTAGAGTTTAAGCTATTGCAAAAGTCTAGGAAGACCGGAAGAAACGAGTCTTTTCTAGTGGCGGGAAACGCTAAGTTGTTTTAGTAGAAACAACAAAGAATCGGACAAAGTAGTTTTGTAAATAATAAAACCCATTCGTTTTAAGGTAAGAATGAAAGAACCGGTTTTCTTTGTTGAATGTTAAGATTCAATCAAACGCATTTAACGAAGAAACGTCAGAAGTTATAACTTACAACATGGTGGATTTACTGCCGTGTGTCCCTTGCGTGAATAGGGAAGGCTTTTGTTAGTAGTGTGTTAGCGTTTGTCTAGATTCTCCAAACGAATGATCCGATTAAATGCGGGACAAACAAAGACAGTAACAAAAACTAAAAGCCCGATAGAGTGTGAGACTATTTCCGTTGGCTAGGCATTGACCGGAACGGAAGTAAAAACCAACTAGGCGCAACGCCTAGTGTGGGCTCATGTTGTTAGTTGTCTGTCACTTGGGAAACTATTCGACAGACTAAAACACAATAGAAACAACCTAAAGACACTCTAGTCCTAAAGGCTTTGAAAGCCCATTCAATAAACCTTTAGAACACACTAAACTAAAGCCTTGCGCTATTGCCATGCCTTTTGCATGGGAAACAATAGGTGACTCGTAAGGCTTTGTGTTTAGTCTTTGCTTTGTGGTGTTGTTCAATATCCACGCAATATCCACGCACTAAATAACTCTATTCGAGTTTTCTCTTTCTTCAATCTATCCACACACTACAAGGCAAAGACTAGACACAAAGTCTAGTTCTTAGTTATGTCCAAAACATACAAGCAAAAACAATATGACAGATTTAACTCTGTCAATCTAGGCAAGCACTTTGCCTTGAAAGCAGCAAAGAAGCACAAGCAACTTGTGCCTTTGAGTAAAAGAAATGCAAAGCATGACAAATCATCTTGCCACAAAGCAAGGGCTTGGCTTTGTAATAAGCCAAGTGTTAGCCGTATTGCACGGGCTTGTTTTGTAAGTAAGATTGATTGGATTTGATATTTATGAAACAACACAAGAAAGATGAATTGGTTCTCACAATCATTGGCTCCGTTGTATTGTTGACGGCGCTTTATTATTTCGTTAAAGCAATCATTGTCCTTCCTAATTAAACACAACGCGCCAGCGTTGTGCCGTAGAAGCGAAGCTTGTAGTGAATAACTACAAGCTTTTTTTGTCCCTATTTGTCCCTGTGTAATGCTCACAGGCTGATGAGGCCCAGCAAGGCCGAAACAAAAAGTTATGACAATCCAAGAGTTTGCGGCGCAGAATGATTGCGCCATTATCCGTGATGGCGAAGGGAACATGGCCTTGTTGAAGCGGCGCTACACGGACGAAGGTCTGAAGATCCCTCAGCACAAGCCTGATCCTTGTGACTTTATGAGCGAGGATGAATGGCCCATTGTGATTGAGATGGGTGTTGGTGAACAGTGGATTTGCTAAAGATATGACAAATCGCTGTTTAAGATGCCTCCAAGTTATTGATGCCGATAGGAAGTCTCTCGGTTTCGATCGCTGTATCAAATGCGCGCCTCAGTGGCAGTATAAGGGCGCTCTCAACTTCGGCCACAAGACAGGCGGCTCTGTGCAGCCAATGCATCCTGATGCTTTTCGTGTTCACAAACGTGTCACGGCGCGCTCTGCAAAGGGTACAAACGGAAAGGCTTTTCAGACCGGAACCTGTGTTATAAATATCAAAGATGCTTAAGATATGATCGTAATAATCCCAAGCGAAGAAGGCACGTTTCACTATTGTCTCGTTCCTGTATGTATGAGCAAAGATATTCATACATACATCAACCACGTCAAACACACACATATCCAAATTCTGGACTTCCACCTAGAAGCTCATGAGATAGGCCAGATTCTCGGTGGTAATTAAACCGTGAGGCATCAGCGGCGTAGCCGCAGCGTAGCTCAACAGGCTTAACTTTAAGCAGATTGGCTTATTGAGTGCAAGACACCATTTGTCTAGTACGGCACAACGCCCGAGCGACAAACTCAACATGAATAAATCCACCGAACTCTCTTACATTCAAGAGGTTCTTTCACGCAACGCAACCGCTATGGCTAAGCACAGAAGCTATGCAGCTTTCTACTTAGACGAAGACAAAGAGCTTCATATCTATGAAGCCTCAGATGTCCATAAGTTAAAATTGGTAATGGACGAAAAGCATCCCGGCTTTGAACTCGTTCATATCGAAGGTTATCCCGACAGCTCAACGGCACGCAATCTTGCCGCCGCAGCACGCCAGATAAGAGAGATCAGAAAGAACGCTCTTTCTATCTCCGTAGTCGTCGTCTCTAAGCACTAATCACAAATCACTAATCACAAGGGCTGACGCCCGCGCGTACCGCGCTAACAAATTACAATAGACGACAGACAACCTGCATGGGAAACTATGCAGGTTTTATTTTCTTAAAGCTTTAGTCAAAAATAACTTGGCATTTCAAAAGCTTTATTCGATTTGCCGCCCGTTGACGGCGGTGAAATGTAAGTGGTCGCGCGACCTCAAACATCCCAATCAAGTCAACACGTTAGTAACAAAACACAAATACACATATGAATAAGAACCTCGAACTCGTTGCCGCATTCGCCGGAGCCGTCTTCCTCAGCGACGCCGATGGAAACCCTCAGTTTGCGACCCATGAGCGTCACGTCAGGAAGACCGCCAAGAGCCCAGAGCGCACTGTGAGCTTTCAGGCTCCGATCCTCGCCGTGACTGACCTTCAATACTACATCAAGCGTGGTGAAGCTCTCGCTGAGATCAAGACGGAGCACGTCACCAAGCAGAAGAACGAAGACGGCAGTGTGACCGAGACCAAGCGCATCTCGAATGCACTCAGTGATCTCGTGCAGGCTGAACTCCTCGACATCGCCGAAGACGCCAGCGAGGCCTATCTCAGCAAGGGCAACACGCCGGACTACTTCGCCTCGTTCATCTATGGCGTCTCTGCGGATCGTGAGACCGAAAAGAGCGTCCTCAAAAAGATCGACGGTATCAAGTCCGAGATCGGCTCTTTGGTGTTCGCTCTTGCCGGAGAGTGGAACGACGACACTGCCCGGTCGCTCGGCGTGTCCGACAAGGAAGCCGCCGTCGCCAAGCAGGCCAACCTCATTGGCTCGCTGGCTCAGCTTCTCGCCAAGGCCAACGAGCTGTCTTCGGCCAAGGCCAAGCGCGAGGCGAAGAAGAAGACTGTGTAAAATAGTTTAGTCGCTACAAAAAAGCCTCTGTGGGAGCAATCTCATAGAGGCTTTTTCTTTGGCGTTTAACGTGTGCTCAGTTCAGGTATGCCAAAACTTGGCACACGTTAAGCTCTATCGCATTAGTCTGTGTCAACCACAACCTCTTACAGACATGAAAATTTCTATCTCCGCACAGCAGACTCAGAGTCTTATTCTGAGCCCACAACTCCAGCAAAGTCTCGCACTTCTTCAAGCTCCCATCAGTGAGCTTCAGTCTCTCATGGAGAGTTTCTTCTGCGATAATCCATGCGTTGAACTCATGGATCGAGAGACGCCAGAAGAAGAAATCCTCTTCGCAAACGACAAAGCAGAGCCGCCAGCGGATATGCAGTGGACATCGCCGATAGAGTATGCGCCAGCGACCACAGCTATAAATCCCTTGGAGAATAATCCTTCTCGCGAAGAGACCTTAGAAGATTATCTCACTCGTGAGCTATCTATTGCCGGACATGATCTCTCCGTCATAGCTCTCCTCGACGACAAGGGATTCTTCCCACATGATCCCGATACCCTGCACGAGAAGCAGCGAAGCGCTTTGAGGTTTATTCGCACTCTCGAACCAAAAGGCCTAGGCGCACTTGGCCTCGCTGATTGTCTCTGTCTTCAACTCTCACCAGACAGTCTCGCTTACATAATCCTCCAACAAGACGAAGATCTCTTTACCCGCCGTCAAATCCCAATTCTCGCAAAGAAATACAATGTCACCTTCACCGCGATAGAGGATCTCTACAAGCAACTCCGCAAGCTCAATCATAATCCCGCCGCCGAGTTCTTTACCTCCGTCAACATCCCCAAAGATGCAGAGATCTTTCTCCTTCCCGACGGCCGAATAGATATCCCAAGCGAGAAACTTCCTGTCTTCAAGATCAACGATCATATCCTTAGCTTTCTGCACAAGCTTCCTCCACAGGAGAAAGAATACATCCGCGATAAAGTCAAGGCCGGAAAGTTTCTTATCCGCTCGATCATGCATCGGCAATCTACACTAGCCAATGTCTCGAAAGCGATAGTAGATTTTCAATCTGAATTCTTCCTCTCTGGAAACATACACGACCTAAGGCCGCTCACTATGGCACAAGTTGCAACCGTGTGTGAGATCCATGAGACAACCGTCTCGCGCGCCGTGTGTAACAAATACATTTCTACACCAAAAGGCACATATGAACTACGCTTTTTCTTCACCGGAGCAATAGTCAACCATGAACAAAACACTATGCAGTCAAACCTATCCATAAAAAATCAAATCGCAGAGATCATCTCGGCTGAGGACAAGAGCAGGCCCTTGAGCGACGAAGACATCGTCTCTCTGTTGAAAAATTCAATAGCCAGAAGAACCATTGCCAAGTACAGAGCAGAGCTAGGCATCCAACCAAGTCATCTCCGTAAAGTCTATGCTACCACAAAATGAAAACGAAAAAGAAGAAATCATCCGCCCTCGCGAACTCTGGGGCTTGCTCTTCCCAGCGTGTGCTTGTCATGTCGATGCAGAGCGAGGGCATTTCATCAGAAGAACTTCAGGGAATAATCTTGCCCATGCGATTGTTGCTACAAATGAAACAGCGCAGTGGGTCAAAGCTCACTGCGCAAGTGAGCATCTCCATATTCAGAGAATCAACGAAGACGGACTCGATTACTCCGTCATCTGGGACAGCACAGAGTGGAACCTCTCGGATGAACGCCGCCGAATCCTACGTGCAAACCATCTTGCCTCTGACGTATCCTACATCCGCAAGAAAGCGGAAGAACTCCGCGTTGAAATGATCAGTGATGCTCTGTCAAAGGCAAAGCTTTTCAATAGACAGAAGGCAACAGAAGTCGCCATCGCCATCACCTCACAAGGCGAGGAGATTTATCTCAACAAATCACGACAGCTAAACGACGCACTCAAAGGTGCCTTTAACAACATCAACTGCTATTTTCCCATCGAAGAAGTCCTCAAGATCGTAGACACCAGAAACATCCTAAACTATGAACAAAGCACTACAACAGAAGACAATCAAAGAAGCCAAGAGACTACAGAAGAAAGTGGAGAAAGCCACACAGAAGAACATCTTCCTCCGCCAACAGCTGGAGGATAAGATGCTCGCTGTGCAGAAGAAACTTACGCCACTGCTCTGTCAAAGAGACAACATCAACCGTGCATACACGCAACTCGACAAACCCACAGCCGCAAGCGTAGTCTTCAGCGAATACATATCTCTCATCAGCAGAACTCCTCAAGCCTACGGATTCAAGGACGCTGAAGAAGTGATCTCTAAGCTACTATAAAAGCTACTATAAGAAAATGAACATCTTCGCAACACCCACGGGAGTAAAGCCTCGACAAGCTCCAACTCCACAGACCACAAGCAACGAGGATCGCTTGCAACAAAGCGCCCTCACGACAGCCCGAGCGCAAGCTAAGAAGCTGTGTGATCTATACAAGCGAGAGCCCTTTGACTGGGACTTGCTACAAAAGGAACTCTCTCTCGCCACAATCCCCACAAGCAAGCTCGACTATCCCACACTGCTGGGATTTCTTCAAGGCTGGGTCAATGCTGCACCGGCGCGCCAACAGAAGGAAGCTCTCCGTCTCGCAGAAGAACTCGCCTTGCGTGAGAAGCGTACCTACACAGCCGTCGATATCAAGCTTCCCAACGGCCTCGACTTCAAGCCCCAGCAGAAGAAAGCTATCGCGGCCTTGCTCGACGTGCTCTATAACAAGAACCTCAGTGGCTCTCTTGTCCCTCTCGGCACAGGCAAAGGCAAGAGTTGGATCGCAGCAGGTCTTGCACTGTGGCTACAGAAGCATGACCCCGCAAAGTTCTGTAACTTTCTCGGTCTCTTTCCGCCCATCCTAATCATCACCAAGAAGTCTGTCGTCTTGGACTTCCGAGAGACTCTCAAGAAGCTAGGCCTTGAAAGCGTAGGTCTCGCTGTGGATGTGTGGTCATACAACGAAGTCTTCTCTGCGAAGAACAGAAACTTCTTCCGCGAGGAAACCATAGAAGTTTTTGGCCAACAAAACAAGGTCATTCGCTTTAACCTGCCCGCTATGGCTGCACCGAAGCTTATCATTCTCGACGAGTGCCAAGAGATCAAGAAGGAGAAGTCAAAGCGCACCAAGTATCTCGACGCATTCCTTCAATTCCCAGAGATCAATTGGGTCTTCACCTCCGCGACCCCAGCAGTCACCGTCTGGGATACAATGTTCATGACTCTTGCCATGCGCTTGCAGTATGGCGCAAGACCCATCACGCGAGAGACATTCCCAGAATTTGCACGCACGCTATCTCTCGGCGCAGATCCTCGCAGTGCAAACGCCGCCGCTCTTGAGCGATGGGGCGCTGCGATTGGCGATCGCTTTGTCAAGCCGCCGGGCGATCCTCAAAAGGTCAAGGCCCTGAACAAAGTCAAGCTGTTCGAGATCACAGATCCCGTCAACAAGGCGATGCTCAAGAACGCCATGAAGAATTATCTTGAGGCTCTCGAACGCACCGGGCGCTCGATAGATCCACAAGGTCAAGTCATGGTGGCCTTCATGGTCATGGCCCGAGCGGCCGAGCTTGCAACCGTAGACACATGGGTCGCCGATGCTATCGAGGCCCATCGCCAAGGCTATGCGCCCGTCATTGCCATTCGTTTCACCGAGACTCTCAAAGAACTCGTGATGAAGTTGTCTGATAGCGAATACTTCAAGGCGCAAGGACTAACGAAAGATAAGATCTCCCTGATCTGGGGTGGCAATCGAGAGATCAAACTCGAAGACCTCTTGCCTGAGACAAAAGCCGCAGAGATCGCGGCCAAGATGGGCATGTGGATTCTCGACAATCCAGACGAGGCACGCAAGCCTAAGGCTGAAGACATCGGCATCACGAAGGAAGAGTTCCGAGCCTTCCATAAAGGTATCAAGTATACCAGTGAAAGAATCTTCCGTGAGATGACGAAGGATGCATTCGCTCAAAGGAATGAACGCCTTAGAGAGATGAAACTCCACAATCAGAATCAGAAGGAACGCCATGAGAACGTGCAGAACTTTCTCAACGGTGCGACTGAGTTCTGTATCTATACTCTCTCCTCAGGAGGTACAGGTATCAGTCTCGATCACAGGTTCCAATATACGAGACCGAGAAAAGTCTTAAGTACGTTGACGTATTGGGCAGAGGAGGTAGCTCAA
>Ga0209668_10000414_pt1 | contig 17567 bp, 13 predicted proteins | sample FrelakmetPLP11PL_FD_187150 | JGI IMG/M metagenome (GOLD analysis project Ga0209668, IMG submission 187150) | Freshwater lake sediment microbial communities from the University of Notre Dame, USA, for methane emissions studies - PLP11 PL (SPAdes)... | ecosystem: Environmental > Aquatic >... | reverse complement strand
AGCAGAATATTTTGTCCAGTCTGAAGAGTGCAAACGACAGATGTTGGAAAAGTACGGAGCAGAATATTTTGTCCAGTCTGAAGAGTGCAAACGACAGATGTTGGAAAAGTACGGAGCTGAGCACGCGATGCAGTGTCCGGTTTTGTTTAGAAAAGCGTGCTCAAGTTCGTATAAAAGGAAGCCATATGTTTGGGACAACAAGACTTTTATGGTGTTGGGATACGAGGGAAGGGCTTTGGATGACTTGTTGAAACGAGAAGGGGTCTGTGTTGTTCATGCGGGAGAGAGCGAAGAGATTCCAGTGTTTGAGTATATGATGTTAGACGGCAAAACACGTTTGTACTATCCTGACATCTACCTTCCTGAAGACAACAGGGTTGTAGAAGTAAAGTCGGATTGGACGTACAACAAAGATCCTGTTAAAACCTTATATAAGGGACTGTGTGTGTCTGAGGAGTATGTGTTTGAGTTAAGAATTTACGACGAAAAGGTCTTGTTGTTTGTTATAGAAATTGTAAAGGGAGAAATTTTCAAGATATACGGGGAACGGCCTTTTGTTTTGGGAGAACCGATAGAAACTAAAGGTAAGCTTGTAAGTATGAAAAAGTAACCATATATGGTGTGTGATGTGGAGCTGTTACAAAACCCTGAGGGTTTTGTAAAACAAAACGAAGAAAAGAGAAGTAAAGAGTGTAAAACGGAGTAAAATAACCCCAACCCCAACCCCAACCCCAACCCCAACCCCAACCCCCTACAAAACAGGAAAACCCATAGCACCACCACTAAATCTAACAATATTGGCATTAAGACCCATGACAAGAAATTCAAAGGTCTGAGAATAATCTTGACCCGAGCCAAGAGGTCCCGTACCACCAGCTCCTACAACCGCAGAAGCCGACGCTTCAGGACAGATGCTAACGTTGGTAAGCTTACCGTAGTTGGTCGATCCGAGTGGGTCAACATCGTAAAACGAGAGCGAGTACGAGTACATATGATAGCCGGTCGGTTCCGGGATGGCAGGAGCCTTGTAGAACGGCTCGATAAGAGAATAGAAGTCTGATCCCATAGCCGAGAGACGGTTGGTGTTTTCGTAGGTAAGCGTCGTTTTGGCGATAGGATCAAACGAACCGCTCTTGGACTCGTAAACGATGAGTTGCGGACCCGGTACCTCTGCAGCGGATGTGTAGTTGGACCAGACGTTTGGACAGGTGGTGTTTCGAACTCCAAAGAAGAGGGCTTTGATCGAATGCGAGAACCTGATGTCGTAGCTTGGTGTCGCGTTGGAAAGAGGAGCAAAGTTTTGTCTGGGAGCGGTCTGTACTTGTTCGATAAGCATGTCTCGAGGTGCACAGGCCATACGGGCTCGTTCTTCGTTGGACACGACACTGTAGTTGCCCCAAACCTGAACGTTGGTAAGTTCTGGAACCTTGGCGATATCGGTCGGAACAACCGGTACAGAAGTAGGATTTGTTTTGAACACAGGTACAGAGTTGTCCAAAATGAGCAATTCGTTCCAATTGCGGAAGCAGAAAGCGATTCTCATTTCGTTGAAGGGCAACGCCGCGGTTGGCAAGGCCAAGCCAGAGTCTCGGGTAAAGAAGAAGGGAAGCGGTAAGTTTAGATATTGAGAGACTAGAGGATCTCCTGGTGCGTGAGGAGAAGTAAGAGACTCTACGTTGCCGACCATATTGTCGTAGCCAACACGTTGTGAAGCCCTGACAGTAAACGCAGCCCAGAAGTCCAAGAAGTAGTTGTCGAAACGCTCTGCCACGAGATCGTTGAAGGTGATGCAGCACTCCTTGATCAGGTTGTGCATAAAGTTGCGAGTCCACCTGATGCGCCCGTTTGCGCCGTGTTTATTGTTGGGCAGCAAAACCACCTCGGGCATCAACACCCGCAACCACGCGTGAAGCAAATAGTCTCCCGAACGAGAAATTGACACACTCCAGTCCTGGTTAAAGCCGGCGTTTCCGGTAGAACGGGACAATATTACTGGAACTTGAGAAAACCAAGTAGATTTACGTGTTTCGCGAACAAAATACGCAAATGCTTGATTACTTCCATATTGATACTTTTCGATTTCGTCAAACGAAGCAAGATCTATAAACGCAGATGTGCTGTTAGAACCAGTGCAGGCCATTTTTGTTAAGGAAGGAATTTTTTTTCTTAACTACTCGACAGAGCAGATATCTGACTTACACAAACACTTTGCACAAGATCAATATAGTCGGGACTTACGACGAGCCTTGGCAAAGATGTGTGCTGTGTGCTAGAATATGTCAACGTCCACGATTGCCTTGTTGAGAAATGTGACACTTCTTGAAGACAAGCCTTTTAGGTTACCGCCGGCCTTTGGCCGGTACTGAAAACTATTTTCAATACAAAAATGTATTGAAACAGAAAGAAATTGGTTTTTCGAGCTTTAGGCTAAAGGTATCTTACGGTTAACAAGGAATGTTTTTCGTTCTTGTTTTTGTGGTGTTATTTCACTTTCTAGTGTTCGAACAACTTGTATGAACCAGTTATAGTATATTTCTTGAACGGTGTCGTCTGCGGCGGACAGAAGGACCTTTCCGTTTTGAAACACGAATATGCTAATGAACTTGTCTTTAAATTTGTTGGCAAGTTTCTTGTTGTGTTGCTCTATCGTGTCGATGCATTGTTTGTACGATATCAATTCTGTTTTTCTGGAAGGATAGGTTATTTTGGTAACTGGGAGGTTTTCTATTTCGTGTGTAGTGAGACGAATCTTTATTTTCATATCCATTTTGTTGCCTACCGCGTCTGGAACAATTATGTTGTTGTCATCGTTGAATAGCTCCATAAGTCTTTGTGTAAACACTACACGGTTTATTTTAAACCCCAAGTCAAAATCTATATTGCGCATGGCAGACTTAATATAGACGACTAAGTCTTGATCGTTGTTCAAGAACGAAAAGCAATCCGGAGGACTCGTTACATCACTTTTCTGTAATTTATGATTACAATCTTCGATCTCAGTCGGTTTTTGGCCGGTACAATCTTCGATCGCCGCCGGCCTTTGGCCGGTCTGTTGTTCAGAGTAAACAGTATATTTTCGTGTATTTAAGAGTTCTGAGCGTATGATGTTTATACAAGATATAACGTGTTGAATATGTTTACATCCAGTAAGTTGGAAGACTCCGTTTTTAAAAAGTTTGATGTTGATTTTTTTGCCTACAAATACGACCATAGTAATACAGTTTAAAAAGTTTCTTTTTGATACAGGTTGTGAAGAGGGTGTTGGTATGTTGTTTTTTCTTTTCCTTGTTCGGATGATAGATTCTGGTTCTTTTCCTTTTTTTAATGTTTGATACTTGACTTGGATGATTTTGTGAGGCAGATTGTTATCTAAATCTTTTGTTTTGACTCCACTCTCATCAAGATCGGTAACCAGTGTCTTGGTTTTTGTTTTGTTACATACAGAGGGCCGTTTGGTGTTGTTTCTGATTACTGTAGAACGTAGTCTGGTACATTGAGTAGTTTGACGGGATACAATTTTAGATTGTAAACAACTACGCATATCGGTTTTTTTGATTACAACAGGTTCGGCCGGTTCTACTTTGATGTGTTCATAGAATCTAGCAAGATCTATGTTTTGTATATTGCTCCTGACTGTGAATGTTTGAGTTGAAACTGCGGTATCGACAAACTTCATGTTTTATTTTGTGCATTTACACACATGTTAGTTAATCAATTTTTACAAAGATAAAGAAGGTAAATTTAACTTGTTCGTAAATATTTCACGTCTGGTTAAAGCGGTCTCGAAACAAAGGATGAATTAAATTTTTATTTTATTTAAGCATACGGTTTCATAAAGAAACAATGTTAGTAACTAAACGCGATGGAACTACAGAGCCTGTTTCTCTTGATAAAATCACAAACAGACTTGTAAAATTGAAAGACTGGCCAACATGTCTGAATGTCGACCCGATGCTTGTTGCTGTTCAGACAGTGCAAGGGTTATACGACACGGTGTCTACTTACGATCTGGATATGTTAGCTTCCGAGATATCCGCAGCATATGCTGTAAAACATCCCGACTTTTCAGTTTTGGCTGCTAGAATAGCTGTAAGCAACTTGCACAAAGAGACTTGTGAGAATTTTTCAGATGTAGTTGAAAACTTGTACAATTATATCAACCCAGAGACTGGGATTCGAGCATCTTTGGTGAGTGATGATTTTTATTTTGTCGTGAAAAAACATGCAAAAGAGCTAGATACGTGGCCAAAACATGAACGCGACTACCAATACGATTATTTTGGATTCAAAACACTTGAAAAATCGTATCTATTGAAGACGACCACCCCTTCTGTAAACGCGTTGCCTAGTCATACCAAAGTAGTGGAGAGGCCGCAGCACATGCTTATGCGAGTTGCTGTGGGAATACACTTTAACACCTGGGACGATGTTTGGTTAGAAGAGGCCAAGCGTACATACGAATTGTTAAGTAAAGGATTTTTTATTCATGCGACACCAACCCTATTTAATGCGGGAACACCTCTACCACAACTATCTTCTTGTTTTTTGTTGGATGTGGACTCGGACAGTTTAGACGGAATATATAAAACTTTAACAGACTGTGCTCGTATATCGAAGCACGCAGGTGGAATAGGTGTGGCCATGCACAAAATCAGAGCCAAAGACTCGTACATCTCTGGAACTAACGGCAAGTCCAATGGTCTGGTATCTATGTTGCGTGTTTACAACAGCACTGCCAGGTACGTAGATCAAGGAGGTGGTAAAAGAAAGGGTTCTATAGCAATATATTTAGAACCCTGGCACGCCGATATACAAGAGGTGCTTGACTTGAAAAAGAATTCTGGTGCAGAAGAACATCGTGCAAGAGATCTGTTTTATGCTTTATGGGTCCCTGACTTGTTTATGAAACGAGTGGTAAATGATTTACCATGGTCTTTATTTTGTCCTCAAACATGTGTTGGTTTGTACGATGTTTACGGAGAAGAGTTTGAAGTTCTTTATACACAGTACGAACAAAAAGGACTTGCGCGCAGCACCGTCTCCGCGCGCGCTCTAATGACCAAGATCGTTCTTGCCCAGATGGAAACCGGAAACCCGTACATCCTGTTCAAAGACACAATTAACAAAACAAGCAATCAGAAAAATTTAGGAACAATCAAATCCTCAAATCTGTGTACAGAAATATGCCAGTACACTAACCCGCAAGAAATTGCCGTGTGCAACCTTGCATCTATTTGTCTTCCAAAGTTTCTGAAGTCAGAAACAGTCTCCGATGCTGATGGTACAAAAACAATACAGAAATTTGATCATAAAATGCTCGAAAGCGTCGTCTCGGTAGTAGTCAACAACCTCAACAAAGTAATTGACAAGACTTACTACCCTGTGTTCGAAGCCCGTACATCCAACAAATCACACCGTCCAATAGGTATAGGAGTGCAGGGTCTTGCAGACGTCTTTGCGTTGCTCAGAATACCTTTTGACAGCCAAGAAGCTGCTTGTCTGAACATCGAAATATCAGAAACAATTTATTTTGCTGCGTTATCTGCATCAAACAAACTTGCAAAAACACAAACTCCTTACAGTAGCTTCAAAAACTCTCCTCTTTCAAAAGGCCTTTTCCATTTTGACTTGACTGACACAAAACCCGTTTTAAGCAAAAGATGGGACTGGGAAAACTTGCGAAATAGTATACAACAACACGGAGTTCGTAACTCTCTTCTGGTCGCTCTGATGCCTACAGCTTCAACTTCTCAAATCATGGGCAACAACGACGCGTTCGAACCATTCAGTTCCAACATTTACACGAGACGTTTATTGGCCGGAGAATTTGTTGTTCTAAACAAACACCTTGTCAACGACTTACTCAGACTTAATTTGTGGACTGATTCCTTACGTGAAGCACTCATTCAACATAATGGTTCGGTACAACAACTTGATATACCATCAGAATTAAAGGAATTGTATAAAACTGCTTTTGAAATTCCTCCAAAACACATTATAGATATGGCTCGAGACAGACAACACTTTGTTGACCAAAGCCAATCCATGAACATTTTTATAGAAAATCCTGTACCAGAAAATTTGATCAAGATGCATGTATACAGTTGGAAAATGGGACTCAAAACAGGGCTTTATTATCTTAGAACAAAACCTTCAGTCAACGCGGTCAAAGTCACCACAGCTCCTATCTTGACAACTTCTTTGAAACCACCCCAATCTTTGACCGGAGACGATGTTCGACCTTACTGTAACAGACCGCGGCGATCAGAGATCGTACCGGCCGAAGATCTCTCAGCTCCAGACGACTGCTTTGCGTGCAGTTCTTGAAGTTCTTATGAGAAAAAAATGTTTCAAATTCTCAGGAATTTGAAAGAAGAATATGGTTGTCAAAAGTAAAGTGTTTATCTGATAATGGTATTGATGCCCATACCTGCCAGTTCTTGAAGAAGTAGTTTAGTGGCGTATGGAAGATTTTTGGTTTCTATAGAAGCATCACCACAGATATCGCAAGTGTATCGCAAGTTTGGAATGTTCCCACACTTTACACAGACTGGTACTTGGAATGCATCGCTTTTATCGAACAAGTTTTCTTTCAAGACTCTGGTACTTCCGTGCACCAGCAACGCGTCCTTTTCCATTTCTCCAAAGCGTAGAGCACCGTTCTTTGCTCTTCCTGCAACAGGCTGGTGAGTTAAAGTGTCTAGAGGGCCAGTCATACGAGCGTGTATCTTGTCAGAGACTAAATGTTTGAGTCGTTGGTAGAAGCACGGAGCCATGAAAATCTTAGCTTTCGTGCGTTCCCCCGTCCTGCCGTCCATGAGTTCGCTCGAGCGTAGATCTACGTTTGCTTTTTGCGCCCAGAAAGACAGCTCTTCCTCAATATTTTTATGTTTAAACGGAGTTGCGTCCATTTCTATGCCTAATTCACATCCTACTCTATTAAAAAACATTTCAATAAGCATATTGATGGTCATGCGTGATGGCATGGCATGAGGATTTATAATGAGGTCTGGTGTTATTCCGTCTTTGTCAAATGGAAGATCTTCTTGAGGAAAAATCATACCGCATGTACCTTTTTGTGCTGTAGAGCTTGCAAACTTGTCTCCGATTTCAGGAATACGGGGTAAACGAATTCGTATCTTGATTACTTTAGCTCCTTCTGTATTGACCGTGATTAAGACTTTGTCTAAATATCCTTCTTCGCCATGTTTGATGACTACGCTCGTGTCTGTTATTTCGGGTTTCCGGACACCTTCTTCATTTTTAATCATTTTCTTTGTGGTTTTTCCTATGATAACTGTTCCTTTTTTTAACCAGATGTTGGGTTTCCATACAATTCCTTGTTCGTTTAGGTGTGTGTAGTCAAAGTTTCTATTTCTGTACTGTACTTTGGGCAAGCACACACATTCTACATCCGTCTTACCTTTTTTATTTTCTTCCTCGACAATTGTTTTGTAAGTCGTGGTTGTAAACAAACCCCGGTCAATCGATGCCTTGTTTAGGATGATTGAGTCTTCTTGATTGAACCCAGAGAACGTCATGATGGCTACCACCGGCATTGCACCGTGACTCATTTCATTAAACTTGAGAACGTTCACCAAGTTATTTTTGGTAATTGGTTTCTGAGGAGTGTTGAGAATATGAAGAGTTGTGTCGTACCTAAAATGCCAGGCAGTGCTCGGAAACCCTATCGCCTGTTTGCCCATGGAAGCCTGGTAAGCGTTACGAGGAGACTGACAGTGGTTGCTCAGAGGAATAACACTTGCCATGACACCCATCATGGTGGAAGCTGGAGAAATTTCTAGATAGTCGCATCTGTTCTTTTGCAAGTCGTCTTCTGACAACGCCACAACCGATTGTTCTAGTTCCCAGACGTCTCTGAAGACAACAACTCCGCGACGTACACATTCGTCCCAAGTTAGTCTTTGATTGATTTGGCCGGCGTTGATCTCGGATAGAAGTTGTTTGTATAGTACTGTGTTTCTTGCTCCAACAGCAAACAGAGGTCGTATAAAACGACCTTCATCTGTCTCGATATGTAATACATTTTCCGTTTTTATCCTAATCACACCTACATCGCGCATGGTTTGGTGCTCTTTTACTCTGAGTAAATCAAGTTGTTGTTTGAGAAGTCTAGAGTTGGCACAGCTCCCTACGACAACACCGTTTAAAAATACTAAACATTTTGTAGCTGGTGGTGACGAGTAACGATTGTCTTGGTCATATACTGGAATAAAACCTTCTAGTCGGTTGATATGATCTAGCACCAGACAAGGGTCTGTGTCGGTGCTTATATGTGCAGACAAGGCTAAATTGGAGACGATACCTACCGTTTCTCCCTCTGGGGTTTCGTAAGGACATATGAAGTGAAAGTGAGACGCGTGTAGTTGTCGTGCGTTTGGGTTTTTGCCTTTGCTGCCGATGGGAAGCATGAGACGTCTGAGATGAGAGATCTTTGATCCGTAGTTTTGCATACTCAGCACTTGTGACACCCCTACACGAGTAAACAAGGAACTTTTTTGTGTGTTCCAACTTCCTGACATAAATGCTTGGTTGAAAATGTTGGTTATATTTTTAATGTCTTTAATAATGGACAAAGGATCTGGAGACTTTTTTCCTTCCATTTGGTTGTGCAAGGTCTTGGTAAACTGTTTGAACAAAATCTGAAAAAGAAAAGACATCAAAGACGCCACGGCATCTGCACGTTTGTTTGCTAGATTGTCTTTATCGTCACATACACGTTCGCCGTATGCTGTGATTATCACTTTTTTTATCATCACACTGAGATGAAGTGCAGACTTCTCTGGAGTTAATTCCCCTACATGATAGAAAAGCTCGTTGTTTAAGATATTTTTTGTATACGTCACAGACGCGGTCTGGTCAGAATCAGAATAATGTAGACAGGTTGGAGTTACTAACACAGTTCCTCCTTCTTCATCTTCTGTTGGTTTATCGGACCTGTATTTGTTATTGTTGACAGATTTGTGCAACTCTTTTTCTTTTAACGAGCGCATTTCTGAAGCTATAACAGCTATAGCAGAGTCTTGATCTGGGACGAGATGGTATTGGGTTTTTAGCACCTCAACGTCTTCTTTGTTTTTCAAGTCACATAAATCTAACATGTCGTGTTCTGACACACCTAATGCTAAATACACCAATCCAGCTGGAAGAAGATTTTTGGTCTTGATAAATGGCAAAGAAAACAAAAGCTCGTGTGTGCTTGAATTGTACTTTAATTGTACCAAAACAGACGCGCCACTACGATTCATACTTCTCATTTCTGCCACGAAAAAACCCTCCTCGTAAGTCACATAAACACGGTTGTATGCACGTCTTATCTGGCTTACCAATACCCGTTCTTTGCCTTTGATGATAAAATACCCACCGAAGTCGTTGGCGCATTCTTCGCTCCGTGCTTGTGCGTGTTCTTGGTACAAAGGCAGGTACGATCTCTGATCGCGAAGCCAGCAGTTTTTAGAATACAACATAATCGGAAGCTTACCTATCACCACGTTGTGGTGAGTGGTTTGTTTGCCTGTGTCGTTGTTGGTATATACTAATGACACAGAAATGGTTCCGTCATAGTTGATGTTTCTTTTTCTGGCTTCGTTCGGAAACAGAGGAATAAGTTCATAACTTCCTACTTCACCCCCTTCTAAATAACATGCATCTGTTGACGTCTCTACACATGTTAAATCCTGCTCGACTTCTGGGTCTGAACGGTATTCCAAGATCTCTTCGACCGTTGTTTTTTTTGATGACGGTCCTTGTTTGACGGGCACTGCTGTGTTGTTTTTTTTGACAATCTTTTTCATAAACTTGGGGTTTTCAACCTTTATATCTATGAATTTGACTGAAAAGGTTTTACAACTAGTTTGAACGACGGGTTCTCTAAGGATAATCTGTTTTAGCCCATGTTCTACAAAATGATCGAACTGGTCAATTTGATGGTTTACAAACTTAGTTTTTTCAAAGTATTGTTTTATGAGTAGAAATCCTTCATCTTCTTTATTTAAAGGTAGGTTTTGATAACGAGGATTTAACACTAGCTTCGATCGATGTCGGTTTTCATCAAGTACGATCTCTGATCGTTGATTTTCCGAAGAAGTAAATTGAATACTCATTTTAAGCTCATTAACTTCTTAACTCTTCTTCTTAAACAAAATTCAACTTTTTTATCCACATGACTGAAAATGATGTATTTAATTGTTATTCTTGTTTTGGTTCTTGTTGGAGTTTTTGTTTGGTGGATGTACGCAAATCCAGCCAAACCGGAAAAGTTTTGTAATTGTACAGGCGCGACTTCTATGACAGCACTTCCTACTTACTACGTTTACCGACCAACAGGTGACGTTTCTAGTTATGAAGACACATGCAATCAACAAAATTTGGTTGCGGTCAATGTCCAACCACAACCTTTGATTGAATATTCAAACAACGGCTGGAAAACCACCGCCGGAGCAGACTACACGCTATTAGGTGATAGTTGGGCTGCTGGTGGTGGTTGTAACACATCCTCTGTTCCGTTTTCAACACTCTCCACTCCACCTGTTTCACAAAACCTCACATACACAACGCCCGGAGCTATTCTTACAAGCACAACCAGCGCTGTACCGTATGCTCAAAACTATGGCACCTCAGGATGTACTAACATGCGTACAGTAGCCAGTCCACCCATCAACCCGGTTCCTTGTTTACTTAACACCGCCAAGCCACAACAACAACCTCTCATCGACTGTTGTCGAGGAACTAATGCATACAATATGGCTGTCGGAGTTTTATAAAAAAAGACCAATACAAATCTCTGATCGCCGCCGGCCTTTGGTAGCCAGTGTTGTAAATTTATTCAAAACTGTTTAGTTTTGAATACTAAATGTCTACGGTAATATATTCGTCAACTCTGATATACTAAGAAGTGGAAATGTTTTAGTCTAAACTTCTTAAAACTTCAAGTATATCGTTTGCCACTTGTTTAGTTTCTTGTCGTCCTTCTATGATGAAAGCATGAATGTTGTTTGAATACATCTGAACGTATCCATCGTGTAGTTTTTGAAGATATGATTTGCTTACATTCGCTTCACATTTCCTGTTTCTATGTATTTTTCTTCGAAAACATTCGTTGACGTCTGTGTCAATGTAAAAGCTAATGTCAGGTTTCCAAAAAATATCATGATAGACCTGACATATGAGCTGAGTTTCTTCAAAATCCAAGTACGTATTCTTGATACCTTCTAAAACAAAAAGCATAGAGGAAAGCGGAGATCTTTCGATAAACACAACAGGGTGTTGCGATGCAGAGATCTGGTTCATGTTTTCATACTGTTTTCTCATGGAATGTAGAATTTTTACTTGGAGTGTACACATCCAACGTTTTGGATCTGTGTAAAATTTAGACAACAGGGTGCCCCAGTTGTCTAACTCTTCTTCAAACACCAAATACCCAAGACTTTTTAAAAAAGACAACACTGTGCTCTTTCCGCAGCCAATATTTCCATCTACACAACAAATCAAGGGCGGGCGAGAAGATGGCGTTCTGGCAGATAAATGTGTGGTGTGTGTCATCGTTTTTTTGACCAAGTCGTAGTATTTATCTTTGGTTTCTACCCACGGGTTCGAAAACCAAAACGACAAAATAAAATTGAGGCTACGTGTAAAAAAGTTCATTGTTTAAATTTATATTGAGACTCCTTATTCAAAAATCAAATTTTATATCTAAAAAATTGATACCATCTCTGATCGCCGTTGGTCTTTGGGCGATGTTATGTACCTTTTAGATCTCTTCATTCTTTTCAATCGGTGGTGATGTAATAAGCTCGTAAAACTGTAAGTTCTTTTGGTTAAGTTCTTTGTCGTAACCGGTGGCCAGGGCAAGTCTACAAGCTTTTTCACCTTCTTCAAACTTTCCAACATAGTAAGCAACAATACCCAGCTCGTGCCAACGGTCATACGAATATACTTTTCGATCAACCCACAACACACAAGATAACGGGAAGTCTAACTCACAAGCTCTTTTTATAAACAAATACGCCAGTTTAAACTTATTTTCCAGTCTAAACAGCTTTGCTAGTTCGACAAGTGGTTCGGCTCGTTCAATTACTTCATAGGCTTGTAAGAACCAGTACATAGCTAATGTTTTGTTTGTTTCTGATGCATATAAGACCCCACACCTCATCATACTAACAAACCTTTCTTCGAAAAATCCCTCTGGATTGGTTGCTCTGAGCTCGTAGTTTTCTAAAGATTTTTTATATTTTTTCAAACAATCATAGGATTGAGCTAAATAATATCTTGAACGTGTGTCTTTTGGATTTTGTTCCAAGATCGATTTTAATATTTTTATGTCTTTTTTCCATCTACAAAATGTCTTACCATCATTGTCAGCTACACGGTCTTGGTACAACATAACTTGATCATCTAGTTTAACAACAAGCGCTGAGTCTGGAACAACCAGGTATTCATGTACAATACCTTGATATCTAAACCCCTTTCCTGGTTTTATGATTCTTATGTTGTAGTAGTCAATAGTAGACTCTCCTCCACAAAACCATCTCTGGTGTATGTTAAACGCATCAACACAAACAACAACATTTTGTGAGTCGATTATCGTTTTTGTCGCTAAATTTGTTTTTGCGTTGGTCTTAACAACCCTACGTTTCTTTTTTTTCTGAAGAATATATTTATTACTCTGTGACATATTCTTCACCTCAGAAACAACGACACCTCTTGTGCCATCTTTGATAGCCGTCGGTCTCTGAATCGGATGTTTTCTCTGATCTTGTTCAGTTGTAGCTGTGTGTGGATCGTAAGTCTCCGTCGATGTTGGAAGATTGGTTGTGACCACAAGGTCGTTAGAGGTATATTTTTCAAGTATACAATTCAAAGAATCTGGTGCTCGATACTCATCATTGCTGTCCAATAAAAGTAAGTAATCGTATAAATAGTTGGCTTCTTCGTCAAACGACACCTTGTCTGCAAAATCTAACAAAGCATTACGAGACACAGAAAAATCTACAAACTCACCTTGCATCAGATGGAAACGTAATCCATACAAGGTGGTAAAATCTTTCACTATATTTATCGTATTGTCTGAAGAACCGGTATCAAACAATATCACACCTTTAACACTTGTCTTTACACTCTCTAATGTCACTTTTATTCTCTTCTCTTCGTTACGAACCATCAAAACAGCAGCAATACTTAAAGGACTCATTTTTTTGAGTTAAAAACTGTTTTTAAAACACTAGACGTGGAAAGACTAATTGCTAAGTTTAAAGAATATAAAGACAAAACTTTTTGAATGATGATTAAACCAAAGATTCATTTTATTAAAAACAAAAATAATAGAATCAAAAGAGAGAAAAACACTCCTATGATTTCAAGTCTGTACTTGTTAAAAAAACCCATAACTCTTTCGGTTATGGTTTGTGATGACAGAGGTCGTATAGGGTTTGGAACAGGATTTGGTTTCGAAAAGTCACATACCATATCATTTTTTATGTCTTGAATTTTCACGTTTCCGGCTTTTGCAACGTTTATAATGGTCTGACATAGCTTGTCTGGGCATTTGGGATTTACGAGTTGACTAGGTACAAAATATCTAGAACTGTTTGCGCACGGGAGAAACCAACACCCGTCGTTTATCTGATGAACTCCTTTCATATCTTGATATGATTTGTTTTTGTATCTTATAATACAGTCACAATCTTTGGTGTTATGTGTTAGACAATAACTTTGCATGTACGCGTCACGCGCGTAAGGTTGTAGGTTTTCAAACCAGACACGACAAGGCCCGCTGCCTTCGTCTATAGACTTGACCCTACTACACTCCGTTAAACCATCTGGACATTTGGAAACTTTCTGAAGGCAAAAGTTCGCTTCTACGTCATTGTTTATACCAAACTTGTCTGTAAATCTAAGCACTTGAGCGTTTGTGTCTATTTTGTTCAAATCGTACAGACATTTGATATTCGGGGCATTCTTGTCCCAACCCATTTCCAACAAAGGACTTTCTTTTTTTGAACTAAGGCCTATGTCGCATTCCGTGCTGTCTGGATGAACACATACAGGCTGAGCCGTACAAAAACCTCCACAACAAGAAGCAGTACCAATTTCCCAGTCAGGCACCCCCTTGTCAAGCTGACAAGGCAGTTTGGGTGTAAACACACTACAGGTTCCACAATTACACGGACCATTGATGTACTGGTTCGTGCGTTTTTCTTGCACTTTTCTGCCATACACATTCCTTATTTCTGTTCTAGGAGCTTCCATTTTTGAAAAGATATTAAAAGTTACAAACACGCTTTGCAAAACAAGCAGAAGAAACTATACGGGTAAAGTTCATCTCAATATATCATTGTCATGGTCAGTCTCCAACACCGAAACGAGTGAAGATACACATCCTGTCTTTCAATAAAACCAATAGACAATAAAAACAGACAATGACTTCAGTTAGGCCGTACACTACAGCTAATTTGATGTTTGAACCGCGTAATAGTGATCTTTTAGGTGTTGTAACAAGACCAGGAACTTTTTTAGATTTTGTAGCAAAAGTTTCACCGAGTTACCTAAAACTTATTCAAACCGCGAAGATGGAAGCGTTTTACAACGATCCCGATCGCAGCTACACCTTCTTCCTATCAGAAATACCAACCGAATTATCACAATGTACACCAGACTTTGCGAGACGTATTCTTACAATGTCTACATTGAAAGGCTATGTAACAACTACCATGCTCACGAACGAGCTGGTTTTAGACCCCGTCAATTCTTATGAAAAACTTTATGTATCTACATTTTCTCCCCAAGGAACAGAACCATCTTGCATTGACCAAAAATCTACATGTTCTCTTGTTTGTTCTCAATTTATTAACACAAACAACAACAACCAAACAATTGAAAACTGTAACACCCATCGTGTAAATTGTGTTCTAAAACATCCATCTCAGTTACCAACAATGACTTGTGAAGACTATGGTAAAAGACTTATTCAAATAAATAACAGAACTCTTACACAAGGTGATATATTCGTTAATTCTGGGATTGTGCACATAATTGATAAACCTTTACTTCCATCAAACTAAAAATCTTTATTAAAAATGGCTTTACCAAACTTTCGTATAGAAAAACTAACTTCTCAAAACGCCTTGTTGGTCTCTGGGATACCTGTACAAACTGGTACACCAAACTCAGGAGACTCTTTAATCTACGATTCTGTTTCAAGACAATGGAAGTATGCAAATGGACTTACTGGTCCTACCGGTCCCACTGGTCCAGCTTCAGGTCCTACTGGTCCTACTGGTCCTACTGGACCTACTGGTCCTACTGGATCTACTGGATCTACAGGAGCAACAGGACCTACAGGAGCAACAGGACCTACTGGACCTACAGGAGCAACAGGATTCACAGGAGCAACAGGACCTACCGGACCTACAGGAGCAACAGGGTTAACAGGAGCAACAGGGTTAACAGGAGCAACAGGGTTAACAGGACCTACCGGACCTACAGGAGCAACAGGGTTAACAGGAGCAACAGGACCTACTGGACCTGCAGGAGCAACAGGGTTAACAGGAGCAACAGGACCTGTAGGAGCAACAGGGTTCACAGGACCTGAATCAACAAAACAAGTTATTCAAATACAACGAGCACCTCCCACACAAACAGCAGCAGTGTTTCCGTTTCAAGCTGTTTTTAATCTGTTGTCAGGTAACACAGCTCCTGCTGTGTTTTCTCCTAATCTTACAACTGGTGAAATTACCCTTCTTCAGTCTGGTACATATCTTGCAAGAGCTAGTATTTCTGCTGAATCTTCGCTTGCAGATGCGTCTTGGGCTGGTGCTATATTTAACGTAACCACAAATACATCTCTTTTGGTATTTACAATCGTACCTGCTACAACAACAACTTTTCAATACACACATTCTTCTCCTGAATTGTTATTTACAGTCTCTGCCGGAACAGTTATTGCTGTGAGGTTTATAAATTCTAGTGGTAGTGGTACGTTGGCCATTCGTGCAAATTATTCAGGTTTGGTAATTGAAAAGGTAGCGTAGAGGGTATGTATAGCCAAACTGTATCAAAACATCTGTTGTTTTGATACACTAGTCTGGTTACAGAAGTGCTGGTTGTGTATAGTGTAGTAAAAATTTTAATTTACCCACACCCAGCAACGTTTTTGTAATAATTTGTTTTATAACCTATAGACGCTAGTTGTTTTTGTCTTTCTTGTTGTGCTTGTTGTTGCATCATTTGTTCGTAGGATCCAAGTCCACACATACTGCTAGGTTTGACAAGAGCACGAAATTGGAATCCTGCGTTTCCGGTAATATTGTTAAGAGCGTACATATCAGAGCTAGCTTGAACTTGATTTGAAGAGGGACCGTAAAAATTTCCTGATATGCCTCCGCTAGAGAGGTTAACGTATTCTACATACTGTGGACGTTGATAGTTTTCGACAGCAACACGATCTTGAGCAGAATTACAACCTGCAGTCTTAGTCATAAAACTGTCCATACATACAGGACGTCCTGTAGAATCGTACCCATTCCATACTGGACATACCATATTTCCGGGGTTTAAAAATCTATCTGAAAAAAGCTTGTCTGCATAACCAGTGTTCACCTGACAACCACGAATTGAAGATTCTAGACTTGGGTATCCAGCCATATTTGTATTGTTTTCTGTAAAGAGGATATATTTTTCAGAGTCAGTGCTCTGTTAGAGGCCATAGAATCTGCCTAGCCTCGTGCCTTTTAAGCTTCCGAGGGCGCCCATACGTATCATGCTGGCTCTGAGTTTTGTGAGAAAAGTCTTGGCAATCCACGGTTTGTCTAGTATACGGTTCATGACAGGGTCTTGATCGATTGTCCGAGAATCCACAGCATAAATTGGAAAACACTCTCCTACGTACCTGCTAATGAACGGAGAGCTCGGATTGATTGGGTCAAACTGTTCAGTTCGAAGCGAGCAGTTAGGTCCCAACATTGACGCTAAATACTTTTTTTGTGCTGTGTTTACCAACAATATATCTCCAGGAGTTAATCCTGTAGAGTTTGTTTGTGTGGTAACAATAGAAGCGTTGCCGTACACACCACTCGCCTCAGGGGAAGTGAGGTACTCACACACTCCGTCCCACTTTTGCGCACAACGTGTTGCCATGTAGACCTGACAAGGAGTGCTGTTTTGACCCAAAGCCAATTGACCAAATGGGTGGTTAAAAGACTGTCCGTTGACACAGTAAGTAAGCGGGTCGTTGTTGTAAACTGGTAAGTTTGTAGTAGTTGTTGCACCAAACGTGATAAGAGGAACGTAACTCATTTTTAGTACATCAATTTTTCTTCAACGCAGTATACAACAAAGTTTGGCCAGTCTTTGAGATCTCATAAGACACTTTTTGAATGCTTCAGGAGTATATTTGGTTCCACTTTGTACCTGCTGCTGGATATCCAGCAACAGGTATTCTTCATCTTCAATCAAAACTGTACAGTTTTGTTTATTTTATACTTTACCTTCTCTTCACTTTTACATCTGGACGTATCCGACACGCCACTTGCTCCAAGATTGCAAACAGC
>Ga0209668_10000413_pt1 | contig 17575 bp, 13 predicted proteins | sample FrelakmetPLP11PL_FD_187150 | JGI IMG/M metagenome (GOLD analysis project Ga0209668, IMG submission 187150) | Freshwater lake sediment microbial communities from the University of Notre Dame, USA, for methane emissions studies - PLP11 PL (SPAdes)... | ecosystem: Environmental > Aquatic >... | reverse complement strand
CCGTATGCTGTGAGAGTCGTTTCAGATATACTTGAGTCAAACGGATCATCCTCAATGGCAACAGTTTGTGCCGGAACACTTGCTCTTATGGATGCAGGTATACAGATCCGTAAACCAGTTTCAGGTATTGCAATGGGATTGATAACCGACAAAAATTCAGGTAAATATGCTATCCTTTCTGATATCCTTGGTGATGAGGACCACCTGGGGGATATGGATTTCAAGGTGACAGGTACGCGCGACGGAATTACCGCAACACAGATGGACATCAAAGTGGAGGGGCTGACGTTTGAAGTATTGACCAAAGCTCTTGCTCAGGCAAAAGCAGGCAGGCTTCATATCCTTGATATAATGCAGGAGACTATTTCAGAACCCAGACCTGAACTAAAGCCGCATGCTCCAAGGATAGAAATGTTATCAATACCTAAAGATATGATCGGGGCCCTTATTGGTCCTGGCGGAAAAGTTATCCAGGAAATCCAGCGGGAAACAGGAACAACAATTATCGTTGAGGAAATTGATGGTCGTGGTGATGTCAATATTTTTGGTGAGAACAAGGATGCAATAATGGCTGCACTGGATTGGGTTAAAAGAATTGTCACCGTACCTGAAGTGGGCCAGGTTTATAAGGGAAAAGTCAAGACAATTGTCCAGTTTGGAGCATTTGTCGAAATACTGCCTAACAAGGACGGATTGCTTCATATATCAGAGATAGACTGGAAAAAGATAAGAACAGTCGAAGAGGTACTAAAAGAGGGTGATGAAATTGAAGTAAAACTTATAGATATCGATCCCAAAACCGGAAAAATGAAACTTTCAAGAAAAGTTTTGCTGCCAAGACCACCGAGGGAAGAAGGTGACCACAGAAAACCTGATGCAGATTAGGTACAACTACATAGTTATTGAGGGGAACATAGGTTCAGGAAAAACAACTCTTGCGTCACGTATAGCCGGACAGTTCAATGCGCGTCTTGTACTTGAGCACTTTGATGATAATCCATTTCTTCCAAAATTCTATAATGATCCGGCGAAATACTCTTTCGCACTTGAACTCTCTTTTCTTGCAAGCCGTTATAAACAGCTTAAAGAAGAATTAGGATCTCACGACCTCTTCAAGGCGTTTATCGTTGCTGATTATTACTTCATGAAATCGCTTGTATTTGCCGCATCTACATTGAATGTAGACGAATTCAATCTTTACCGGGAGATATTTTATATAATATATGGCTCCCTCCCCAAACCGGATATTTATGTTTACCTTCACTTAAAAACAGAACGGCTTCTTGAAAATATCAGAAAACGGGGCCGGGATTATGAACAATCTATTAGCAGTGAATATCTTCAGAAGATACAGGATAGCTATTTCGCCTTCTTCAGACAGAATCCTGAAAACAGGTATCTTGTAATTGATATTAATAATGTGGATTTTCTTACAAATGAAAGCCATTACAGATTGATCCTGGAAACCATATTTACTAAGAATTATACGAATGGCCTGAATATGGTGATTTTATGAACATTTTGTTTAATTTTACTGTTATTGTTACTATTTTTTATAATTTTGCAAAATAATTAATAAGTTCAAATTCATTTGATAACACAAGAAACCGAGATCATAAACACAAACAAACATTAGACTATGAAAAAAATCAGAAGCTATTTTATCCTTATCCTTGCAGCTGCATTTTTAGCAAGTTGCAGCGGCCTGAATAAAATGAAAAAAGAGGCCGGTGATATCAAGTATGAGGTTACTCCAAAAGTGCTTGAGGCACATGGCGGACTTGTAAACGTTACCATCAAAGGTACATTCCCGGAGAAGTATTTTAATAAAAAAGCTACTCTTACCGTAACTCCTGTTCTAACTTATGCAGGTGGTGAGACAGCTTTTGACAAAGTACAGGTTCTTCAGGGAGAAAAGGTAACAGCTAACAATAAGGTGATTACATATGCTGGCGGTGATTTTACTTATACCAGTGCAATTCCCTATAATGCGGCAATGAAAATGTCGGAACTTGTTCTGAGAATCAATGCAACCAAAAAGGAAAAAAGCCTTGATTTTGATCCTGTGAAACTTGCGGATGGTGTAATTGCCACTTCAACACTTGTTGAAATTCACAGTAGGTCTATTTACATGAAAGACAATTATGTCAGGATTGTTCCGGAAACAAAAACTGCTGATATTAATTATGTTATAAACAGGGCCGATATCCGTAGTTCCGAGCTTAAAGATGCCGATATTACAGCTCTTTTAGACTATCTTATTAAATCAAGCAGCGATTCGACTCGCAAGGCAAGAGGTGCTGCTACCAGTTCATATGCTTCACCTGATGGCGCATATGATTTTAATGAAAAGCTTGCCACCAAAAGAAGCGATGCAGCTGATAAGCTGATCAAAAAACCATTTAATTTTTACGAACCTTCCAAAGTTGACGGATTTTTCAGTGCAATGACTACAGCTGAAGACTGGGATGGATTTAAAACCGCTGTTGAAAATTCAACTATTCAGGATAAAGATCTGATCCTTCGTGTTCTTTCAATGTATTCTGATCCTGTGGTTCGCGAGAAGGAGATCAAAAATATGTCAGCAGCATATGAGGCCCTCAAAACTGATATTCTTCCTACACTGAGAAGATCGAAACTGCAGGTAAATGTTGATGTAATAGGACGCACAGATGATCAGATTCTTGCACAGATGAGGATGGATCCAAAAGTTCTTAGCCTTGAAGAAATGCTTCGTGCAGGATCTCTTGCTACTGATAAGAATGAAAAGCTTGCTTTCTATAAAGCCACAGCCGAAAGTTACCCAAAAGAGATTCGTGCTCATAATAATATAGGATGTACATTATTGGGTATGGACAAACCGGATGAAGCACTTGCTTCTTTTGAAATGGCCAAAACTATAGCAAATAATGACGTTGTTAAAAACAACACTGCTTTTGCTTACCTTGTTAAAGGTGACCTGGTAAAAGCAGAAGAAATATTCAACTCTATGACGGCTGCTACCACTGAATCAAAATGGGGCCTCGGTGTTATTGCGATAACTAAGGGTGAATATGATAAAGCAGTTAATAACTTCGGAACAGAACCATGTTTTAACCTTGCTCTTGCTCAGGTCCTGAAAGGTGATGTCACTAAAGCTAAAGCAACACTCGACGGCATGAAAGAGATGTGTAAATGTGGAAAGCCATCATATCTGAAAGGAATAGTTGGTGCCCGTCTCGACGATAAAACATATATGTTGAACGGACTTAAAGAGGCTATCGGCTTTAAAGCAGATTGGAAAGCCTATGCAAAAACAGACCTGGAGTTCGCAAAATATTTTGCTGACAGTGAATTTACGGCATTGGTTCAGTAATATGAGATTTTAATGAATATAACTGTAGAGACGTTGCATGCAACGTCTCTACTTGTTTTATGGAACTCCTTCTTCCTGCGATAGTGTGAGGTATCTGTTCAGTTCCCACAAAACTATTCCGGCGCTTACTGCAATATTAAATGAATGTTTTGTACCAAACTGCGGGATCTCAAGGCATATATCACACAATTCAAGAACCTTCTGATCCACACCGTTCACCTCATGTCCGAAAATGAGTGCACATTTTTCTTCCTTCCCGGGTTTAAAGTTCTGCAGTTCTATTGATCCTTCAGCCTGTTCGATTCCAATTATTCTGTAACCTTCAGCTTTCAATACTTTTACTGCATCCACAGTTGATTCATAATAGCTCCATTCAACCGATTCTGTAGCCCCTAATGCTGTCTTTTGGATATCCCTGTGGGGAGGCTTTGCGGTTATTCCGCATAGGAATATTTTTTTTGTCAGAAATGCATCTGCTGTCCTGAATACAGATCCAACGTTATTATGACTTCTGACATTATCAAGGACGATGACAAACCTCGATTTACGGGAGTTTCTGTATTCCTCAACGCTCTTTCTGCCAAGTTCCATGTTTAGCAGTTTCCGCATCCTTTTTTATGCTAAAGTAGATAAAATATCCTTTTATTTTTTTAAATTTCCATCGATGACGGAAATGGAAATTGCATAAACATTAATAAAATATTTATAGGATGAATACTCACGAATTCCAGGGTAAATCGCTGCTGAGGGCATACAATGTAGATATTCAGGAAGGATTTGTTGCCGAGTCCGCCGATCAGGCAGTAATGGTTGCCAAACAGCTTCAGGAAAAATACAATACACAATATTTTGTTGTAAAAGCCCAGATCCATGCAGGAGGCAGGGGGAAAGGAGGAGGAGTTAAACTGGCAAAATCAGTTGAGGAAGCTGGTATTATAGCAGGTAAAATGCTGGGAATGAATCTTGTGACTCCTCAGACAGGTCCATCAGGCAGAAATGTGAATAAAGTACTGATTGCCCAGGATGTTTATTATAAGGGAAAGGTTGAAACCGAGGAGTTTTATTTGAGCCTTCTCCTGAACAGGAAAACCGGGAGATATATTATTATGTATTCCCCTGAAGGAGGTATGGACATCGAACAGGTTGCGGAGAAAACCCCTCACCTTATCTACACCGAAGAAATCTCTCCATTAACCGGATTGCAGCCTTATCAGACAAGGGAGATTGCCTTTAAACTTGGACTTCAGGGTATTGCGATGAAGAATATGCAGAAATTCCTCATTGGTATTTATGATGCCTTTATGAGCTGCGATGCTCAGCTCCTTGAGATTAATCCTGTACTTAAAACAAGCGATGAAAGAATTCTGGCAGTCGATTGCAAACTGATTCTGGATGATAACGCTCTTTTCAGGCATCCTGATCTGGCTGAAATGAGAGATATTCATGAAGAGGATCCTGTCGAAGTTGAAGCCGGGAAGTATAACCTGAATTATGTTAAACTCGACGGGAATGTGGGATGCATGGTGAATGGAGCAGGTCTGGCAATGGCGACAATGGATATTATTAAACTTTCAGGTGGATCGCCTGCCAATTTTCTGGATGTCGGAGGCGGAGCAAATGCAGGTACTGTCGAAGCAGGATTCAGAATAATTCTGAAAGATCCTGCAGTAAAAGCTATCCTTATAAATATTTTCGGAGGCATTGTCAGGTGCGACCGGGTTGCCAACGGAGTAGTTGAAGCTTATAAATCAATAGGTGAAATCAATGTTCCTGTAATTGTAAGGTTACAGGGAACAAATGCTCTTGAAGCAAAGGAAATAATTGACAGCTCAGGATTATCTGTTATTTCAGCAATTTCATTTGGGGAAGCTGCTGAAAAGGTTGGTAAAGCACTCTCAGACAATTAAATATGGCTTGCTGGTATTAAACATATCTCTTGTGTGAACAGTCGCAATAGGGTTTCTTTTCTGAACGTCCGCATCTGCAAAGGTATACTTCTTTAGGACTTTCTGTTACATCTCTTTTAAGGTCTTTAAGTACGATATTTCCTGTTATTTTTAATGGACCATCATCAATAACCTCGACCAGAGTAAATGATTTCTTTTCATTATTTGTTTCCATGTTGCTCATTTGTCTTCAAAACCTATTTTTCTGTGTGTTCCGTCGCAAAACGGCAGATGACCACCAGTACCGCACCGGCATAATGAAATAATACCTTCCTTAATCTCTTTTTTATTCCCTCCATACTGAAATGTAAAGTCCCCTTTTATCACAATCGGACCATCTGTCATAATTTTCACTGAGACAGGATTTTCCTGAATGGATTGTTCCATTGTCCCAAGAAGCTCTGGCCTTCTGAATATGACATGGTTAGTCTGATCAATGCTTATGTCTTTATTTCTTTCTTCATCATTCCACTTCCATGTAAGAGCTTCTGTCGGACACATATTGACTACCTCAATGATTCTGTCGGTTTCAGCTCCATTCATGTCAACCCATGGTCTTCTTCCGGGATCAAAAACTTCAATAAGTTCCCTGTAACAATATGAGGCGTGTACACACGCATCAGGCTTCCAGTAAACTGTTATGTCATTATTTCTATATTTTCTTCCTCCTGAGAAACTGTTACTTGCTTTTTCCATCCTTACGTTTCAATTGTTCGCAATTTAGTATATTTTGTGCAATAAATTGTTCAATTATTTGAAGGGTGTAATATGCGAATTTTTATATTTGCTGCATATTCGATGATTGAAAGTTAATTGGGTCTTGAATCAAGGAAAAGTTTTAATAGAGAAACGATTTTGGCATACTGATGTCAGGGGATACCGGTGGTTTGTATTTATTTTAACCTCCATGCTTTTGTTCTCTTCCCTGCCGCAGATTGCAGGAGCTTCGGTTTTAAACACTTTCGGCTCAGGAATACCTGCATCTTTCTCCCTGTTATCTTCATCCATGCTTGATGTGCTGTTTACATTCCTGGGAGCTCTTGTTATTATCTGTATTGTAGTGGTTATATTTTCCGGCAAACTTAGAAAGGCTAACAGGGAATTAAGAAATAGAAACCAACTTATAGAAAGTATAAATTCTGACCTTCAGAAGGCAAACAAAGACCTTGCTTCCCAGAAAGAAGCAATAAAACGTGAATATTCTTATTCGGAAATGTTTTACAGGATGCTTGTTCAGTCGGCCGATGACGGTATCTCTTTCTATGACAGGGACTGGAACCTGAAATTTGCAAATACCGCTTTCTATTCAATGATTGGCCATGATAAAGAACATTACGACAGGATAATTTTCGGGGACCTGATCCATCCTGAAGATCAGGCTTATGAAAAAAACAGGACAACAGCTCTGCAAACTCAGGGATTTTTTGAGACCGAGCTGCGTCTGAAACATAGGGAGGGTCATTATATAAACCTTTCAACAAGATCAGTAACGGTAAAAAATGAAAATGGCGAGATAATTGGATCACTTACAATATCAAGGGATATAACCACCCTCAAAAGAGTACATGAAGACCTTATTAAGGCGAATGTTGAGGCTGAAGCAAGCAGCAGGCTTAAATCAAGTTTTCTGGCAAACATCTCACATGAGATCAGGACACCTCTTAACAGCGTAGTTGGTTTTGCAAACCTTCTGCTTGCAAATGATATAACAAATGAAGTAAAAGAGGAATATATTGAACATATTAATCATAATAGTGAGAAGCTGCTCCAGATTATAGGCGATATTATAGACCTTTCGCGGCTCGAGAGCTCACAGATAGAGATTACTTATGAGGAAGCTTCTGTCAACAGTATTGTAAACGAAATTATTGACGACGCAAGGAAAATAATACGGCGCAATGAAAAATCGATTACCGTAAATGTCATGAATATGCTTGAGGAGAACAGCGACCTCATCTTTACTGACAGGATCTGGCTCAAAAGAGTATTGAATCACCTTATGGATAATGCCGTTAAATTTACTCTCGAAGGTTCTATAAAGCTCACGTACACCCGGGAAAATGAAAATCTTGTATTCAGCGTCAGGGATACCGGTATCGGAATCAACAAAGAAAACCTTGATCATATCTTTGAGGAGTTCCGTCAGGAAATAGGCGGACATCACCGTCCCTTCGAAGGGCTTGGAGTTGGACTCACCTTAGCTAAAGAGGTTATTGAAAGAATGGGAGGTAAAATCTTTGTTCAATCCGAAAAAGGAGTAGGATCTGAATTCAGCTTCTCTATCCCCTACCGACCGGCAGGCGGCAGTACCAGGCTGAAATCGAAAATAACAAACACTGAACCCATCAGCTATCAGGGAAACTGGAGTAATAAAACCTGTCTCATTGTCGACGATAACAAAGATGTACTTCTTTACCTTAACCGTGTCCTGGAAGATACCAGAATTAAAACATTAAATGCCAGATCGGGAATGGATGCAATTGAGATAGTTAAAAACACTCCCGGTATTGATGTGGTACTCCTTGATATGCAGATGCCAGAAATGAATGGGATAGAAGCAACAAAAGAGATAAGAAAAATCCGGAAAGACATTCCGATCATCGCACAGACCGCATTCATTTTTGAAGATGATAAGGATATTATACTTGAGGCTGGTTGCGATGCATGCCTTATTAAACCCATCAGGAAGGACCATCTTCTGGCGGTGATGTCAACTTTCTTAAAATCGATATAGTTACTCGTTTTCTGACAGCTTAAACAGATGATGTATAATCATTTTGCTGACATTATCTTACCTCTTGCAGTAAAGGGAACCTTCACTTACGGAATACCTGAAGAATTGAAAGGATCGATTTCAATAGGGTCGAGGGTACTTGTACAGTTTGGCAACAGGAAGCTCTATTCCGGTATTGTGTCGGGGATCCGTAATGATTCACCTCCGCTTATTAACCTGAGGCAAATTGAAAGGATTCTAGATCCGTTTCCTCTGGTAAATGAAGTTCAGTTAAGATTCTGGTTCTGGATTTCAGATTACTATATGTGCAATATTGGTGAAGTTATGAAATCAGCACTGCCATCTGATCTATGTCTCGAAGGAGTAACTTCAGTTCCGGTCCCGGAAAAATACAAACCTAAAGAAGAGACCTTTGTGAAGCTCTCTTCCAGGTATTCTGACAATGAGCTGAATGGTATCCTCGATAAGCTTGCCGGAGCCCCGGGTCAGTTAAAGATTCTTTTGGCTTATCTTGATTTATCAGGATATCAGGAAGGAAATGAGATAAAGCCGGTAAGAAAATCAAAATTGATAAAGCTGGCCGGTACATCCGCTGCTAATATAGAAGGACTTATTAGGAAAAATATCCTTTCATTGCTCTCCCTTGAAACAGGGAGGTTAACGGATTCTGAGCAGCCGGCCGAACCCAAGAAAGAATTAAGTATCGCACAAAATGCTGCTCTTGAAACTATTTCAGCGATCTTCAAGGAAAAAGAGATTGCTCTTTTACATGGAGTCACCTCAAGTGGTAAAACTGAAATCTATATTCATCTTATCGAGGAACAACTTAAGGCAGGTAAACAGGTCCTTTACCTTCTTCCTGAAATAGCGCTCACAGCTCAGATAATACAACGTCTAAACAAACATTTCAGCAAAGTAACGGGAATTTACCATTCCCGTTTTAACAATCCGGAAAAAGTTGAGATATGGAACCGGGTAGCAGGGAGAGATTTTTCCAAAGAATACAAGCTGATAATTGGTGTCAGGTCCTCCCTTTTTCTTCCCTTTCAGAATCTTGGTCTGGTAATAGTGGATGAAGAACAGGATGGATCGTATAAACAACATGACCCGGCTCCCCGATACCATGCACGTGATAGTGCCGTTGTCCTGGCAGGTCTGCACAGTGCAAAGACAATCCTTGGTTCAGCGTCACCATCAATTGAAAGTTATAATAATGCATTGTATGGTAAATACGGACTTGTTGAGCTGAAGGAGCGATATGGTTGTATAAGGCTGCCTGACATTGTTCTGGCAAACGCCCGTGAGGCATATAGGAAGAAACTGATGGTCTCCCATTTTACCCCGCAGCTTCTGGAGGCAATAGATTCGGCCCTTGGAAATGATGAGCAGATAATCCTTTTTCAGAACAGAAGGGGATTTTCACCGTATATAGAATGTCCTGAATGTGGCTGGATACCTAAATGTATTCAATGTGCAGTAAGCCTTACTTACCATAAGGGAATAAGCAGGATGGTTTGTCATTATTGTGGATTTTCCACAGGAATCCCTTCCTCGTGCGGGAATTGCAAATCGACGGGACTCGCATCCAGAGGCTTTGGAACTGAGAAAATTGAGGATGAAATCAGGATAGTATTCCCGTCAGCCAGAGTGGCAAGGATGGATCAGGATACAACAAGGGGCAGAAATTCATTTGACAGATTAATAAAGGCCCTGGAGGAAAGACAGATTGATATTCTGATAGGCACACAAATGATCTCAAAAGGCCTCGATATTGAAAATCTTACAGTTGTTGGCATTTTGAATGCCGACAATCTTCTTAATCTCCCTGATTTCAGGGCTCATGAAAGAAGCTTCCAGATGATGGAGCAGGTTAGCGGAAGATCAGGACGGAGGCAAAAAGTAGGTAAAGTAATAATTCAGACCTCCGATCCGGGAAATAAGATAATCAGGCTCGTTCTAAATCATGATTATAAGAGCCTCTTCAGAATCCAGCTTGAAGAAAGGAAGACATTTAATTATCCTCCATTCTGCCGACTTATAAAAATAATTATCAGGCATAAAGACAGAACTCTTCTAAATAGGTTTTCCGGTTTTCTGGGGGATGAATTGAGAAAAAAATTCGGCAAACGGATTCTTGGACCCGAATACCCTCTGATATCACAGGTTCAGCTTTGGTATATTAAGACAATTCTGATAAAAGTTGAAAAAGAAAAGCCTGTGGCAAGAGCAAAGCAACTTATCTCTGAAGCAATCGAAATGCTGGAAAAAGAAAAAGGCGCTTCAGCTCTGAAGATATCTATTGATGTAGATCCGTATTGATATTTGACCTCACCCTAAATCCCTCTCCTGATTCTACCTACCTCACCCTAAATGGGGGTGTTGAAAAAGTCAACATTCTCATATTCACCCCTAAATCCCCTAAAGGGGACTTATTGATAGACAGACACTTAATAAACCCCCTTTAGGGGGAAGGGGGTAAGAATCATAAGAAATCGGACTTTTGATACAGCCTCACTTAAACAGTTGTATATCTGTCTTCTAAGCCCATTCTACTTCAGGAGAAGAGCCTGCCCCGCTGTAGCGGGGGGTTAGGGGATGAGGTGACTCCCCGTTTGTGTAATTTCGTATAGTTTCAATAACTCCATAACCTGTTTTTCAACACTCCAGTTGTCAACTATTTGTTGCCTTATTTGTTCCGGATCCAGAGTTATCTTTCCGGATATAATATCAGAAATAATGTAACTAAGGGATTGGCTGTCATTTTTTGGAAACAGGTATCCATTTTCACCATGTTTGATAACCTCGGAATGAATTCCAACCGATTCTGTTGCAACTGTTATCAGTCCGCATGACATCGCTTCAAGGCAGACCAGTGAGAATCCTTCAGAGGTCGAAGGAATTACAACAATAGTACTTGCCGTATAATAATCTATGATCTTATCACTTTCAGGGATAAAGTGCACCTGGGATAAAATGCTGTTTTTTAAAGCTAATGATACTATTTTGTCCTTATACTCTTTCTTATCAACTTTCCCTATAAGCAGCAATCCCCAGTCAGGATTATTTCTGAGTGCCGCAATCAATGATTCCACTACGATAAGCTGTCCCTTGGCCGGCCTCAGTCGTCCGATAACAGTAATAAGCTTTCCCTGAGGGATATTGGCAATCCTTCTTTTCTCCTGAATCTTAAAAATTTCCGTATTCACTCCATGCCTTATCAAAGTGTTTTTATATGGTAAACTTTTTGACATGGCTGGATTTAAACTAACAAGATGATCGGCTCTTTTCATCAGAAAGCATGTGAATTTAGAGGCTTCTGAATCAGCATGTCTGGTGAATATCAGCTTAAACCTGGCACCCGCAAGCCTTAGCAGCAAAGCAAAAATAATTTCGTTATTCCTGTGAGTATGAATTACTGGATTTTTATTACTGTATACCAGTCTGAGCAGGCGGCTGAAACTGATTTTTGGCGCATTTATACCGTATCCGAAAACGAATGTTTCAGAATACCTGCCCAGATAAGGAATGATATTTTCTATGCTTTTTGTAACACCTGTTGCCCTAAGGTGGAAATGAATGTGAATAATCATCGGGATGAATTGTATAACAAATATATAGATTTATAAAAATTATTTCGGGAATTGACCGGCTTAATAAAGAATCATTTCAAAGAGTATTACTTCTTTTATTACCTTAGTCAATCACCAATCTATTTTGTGTTTAAAACATCTCTTCATAATGAATTGATCTTTACTAAAACCAGCAGATACAGATATGAAAACTGACACCAGGAACTTTACCCTTGCTGTATTATCAGCCGCAATAATGATCTCATGCGGTACAGGGAAAAATAAAGAAAAATCAGATGCAAAGATTCAACCTGTTCTCTATCATGAGGAATATCGCCCGCAGTTTCATTTTTCACCTGAAAGCGGCTGGATGAATGATCCGAACGGCCTTGTCTTTCTTGATGGTGAATACCACCTCTTTTATCAGTACTATCCCGACAGTACAGTTTGGGGGCCAATGCACTGGGGACATGCGGTTAGCAGCGACCTGGTTCACTGGACTCATCTTTCTATTGCTTTGTATCCCGATTCTCTCGGATATATTTTTTCCGGTAGTGCTGTTGTGGATGCGGATAATACCACAGGCTTTGGTCATATTGACAATCCTGCACTTGTAGCTGTTTTTACATATCATGATCCAATCACTGAAAAGGCAGGAAGCGATTTGTTTCAGAGTCAGGGTATTGCTTATAGCACAGATAAAGGCAGAACATGGATAAAATACCCTGGGAATCCGGTCCTGCAAAATCCGGGTAAACGGGATTTCAGAGATCCGAAAGTATTCCGGTATAAGGAAACCAATAAATGGATAATGATTCTGGCAGTGCGCGACAGGGTTCACATCTATTCATCTCCCGATCTTAAAACCTGGTCGTTCGAAAGTGATTTCGGAGAGAAGACCGGAGCTCATGGAGGAGTCTGGGAATGTCCCGATCTTTTTCCATTGAAGGTGGAAGGAAGTGAATCAAAAAGATGGGTAATGCTGGTGAGCATAAACCCCGGTGGTCCTAACGGAGGTTCAGCAACACAGTATTTCACTGGGAATTTTGACGGACATAAATTTACACCTGATGACGAAGCTGAAAAATGGGTAGACTGGGGTACCGACAACTATGCCGGCGTTACATGGTCGGGTGGTTCCGAAAATGACGGACGGAAGATCTTTATCGGATGGATGAGCAACTGGAATTATGCAACAGTTGTCCCGACTGATATCTGGCGCAGCGCAATGACAATACCGCGCGAATTATCTCTAATGAACAAAAATGGAAAATATACCCTGGTGTCAAATCCTGTCAGCGAACTTCAAAACCTTCGGAATAATTCAAAAACAATAATCAGAGGAAAAATTGAATATTCAGGTGAAAAGGAGATAGCCACAGACAGCATAAAACTTGCTCAGAGCGAAGTCATTCTTGAGTTTGACCTTACAGGAAGCAATGCTGATACTCTCGGAATAATCCTGGAAAATTCTGAGGGAGAAAGATTTATTGCTGGCTATTCCCTTCCAGGTGAAAATATTTTTATTGACAGAACAAGATCAGGCAATTCATCGTTTTCAAATAGCTTTGCAGCAATTGCCATGGTCCCTTATAAAGCTGAGGATAAGTTAAGAATGCATCTTTTTATTGATGCATCATCTGCCGAATTGTTTGTTAATGATGGAAGCCTGGTAATGACAAGCCTGTTTTTTCCGACAAGAGACTTTTCAAAACTCAAAATCTTTTCAATAGGAGGAGCATCTCTGATGGAAAAAGCTGAATTGCATGAATTGGCTTCAATCTGGCGGTAACAGAAGTATTATCAACCAATTCCAATTTTTATTTTACCACGGGTCACACGGAGTAAACACGGAAGTTGCACTGTTTTAGGCTCCGTGAAACCCTGTGAAACCCTGTGAAACTTCTGTGTAACTCCGAGGTTAATTAATTTGAGTATTTTTCCTATAATTTTAAGCTTATCCCCAATCGTTTCAGGAGTGCAGTAAGCCATATCATCAATACAGCCCAGGCAATTGATCCTGCAACAACAATCAAAGGTTCGGTCGACTGTTTGTAGAGTAAAACGGGTATGCCTGTCATCCATATCAGATAATACAAAATATCAGGTGCCAGGTAGGTCGTTAATGAATTTTCCCCTGCAGGTCTGAAGAAGGATGCCCATGACCTTTTCTTAAAGACATCAGTAACAATATAAATCAATGTGAAAACATAAAAGCTTATTCCGCAGCAAACCAGCCCCCAGCTTGGTGTTGCCTCTATTTTTGACAGAATGAACCATTTTCGTAGAATCAGACCGGCTAAAAGGCAAAAAGTTCCGGCAACAACCATGTTCTGCACAATCATCCTGTGACCGGATTTCTGTGATTTTACCAGAATCAGGCTGGCAATTAGACCTGTAAGAACAATAAAGGGCACATTCCCTTGAAGCAAAACACCAAACAGTGGTTTTATGGGATTAAGAAATTCGAGGAACTTCAAACCTGATACGATATTAAGGACGAGAAAAAACAATAATACAATCACACTTTTTGGGACAGATTCACGGAAAATCTGGTAAGTGAAAGCTGCCACTAAATATCCCCAGCCAATAAGTCCGAGGATACCCCACCATCCGGTAATCAAAGATCCTTCATTTTCGGGCAATCCGGATCTGAATTTAAATACTAGCAAAACCAGTGCTCCTATTCCGGTAAATCTTAATCCGGTTATTGTAAAGAACTTTGAATCCTTATCCTTATAATTATTCCAGACCAGGAATAGAGCCAGATACATAAGAATGGCCCAGAGGTTTTTACTCAATCCTGTCAGTTCAGGATTTACTCTTCCTGTATTGAGCATAAGGACACCAATTATGAGAAGACTGATTGTTCTTGTTAAAATATGTCTGCTGTTTTCTGCCAGTGTTGCTCCCTGACTGATCTTTTTTGAAAATGAAAAAGGAATAGCCATCCCTACCATGAAAAGAAATCCCGGAAACACCCAGTCAGCGAGTCCTATACCATCAAAATCAGCATCCATATGACCAAGCCAGGCGGGTGCAATATCCATGTTCAGGTCATTGACAAAAAGCATCAGGAGCAGTGTAAGTCCCCGCATGATATCAATAGAACTGATCCGTTCAGACGACATTCTTGTTAAATGAATTTAATTCGATTCAAGAATGAAGCAAGTTATAAAAATAATCCAGAAATTCTTTTTGGACAATTATCATTAATGTATTTGAAGAAGAATTGATCTTCGGAAAAAAAAGGTTGAACTTATAGAATAAACAACTAATTTGGTTTGTCATAATAAAAACCTCATAGAATTAAATCATGATAAAGAAAATGCATTTGAAAATTGTAACAAATGTTACAAATCTTATTCTGCTTTTAATGACCGCTAATGTCATGGCACAGGAACCGTCAAGGCCTGCTGCAAGACCCGCTGCACGACCTGCATTCAGAATGCCTGCACGGGTAGTATCACCTGAGATATTTCCCGACAACAGTGTAACTTTCAGAGTTTATGCAAAAGATGCCTCAAAAATTACTGTGTCAGGAGAATGGCAGTCGGGATATGGGGCTACTGAATCTCTTATAAAGAATGACACAGGATTGTTCAGCCTGACAGTAGGCCCTTTAAAGCCTGAATTATACGGTTATACTTTTACAGTCGACGGTGTAAAAACGATCGATCAGGGCAACGTTCAGGTCAGAAGAGATGGTTCAAATTATCAGAGTTACTTCATTGTCCCGGGTCCTGAATCGGATCTCTATTTTCAAAAGAATGATGTGCCTCATGGAACCGTTATAAAAATCTGGTACAAATCAGAAGTTCTTGGTTTTCAGCGAAGAGTGTATATCTATACACCTGCCGGATATGAAAACGGTACTCAGAAATATCCTGTGTTTTATCTTTTTCATGGAGCAGGTGGTGATGAAGATGCCTGGACAAATATGGGAAGGGCTGCACAGATTTTGGATAACCTGATAGCTCAGGGAAAAGCAAAACCTATGATTGTTGTTATGACAAACGGAAATGCAAACCAGGCAGGAGCTCAGAATGAAGTTCCGTTGTTTCCTTCAACGGGAGAACAGGGAATGGCAGCATACCAGCGGTATGCAGGGAAATTCGAGGAGCATCTGGTCAAGGATGTTGTTCCGTTTGTTGAGAAAAACTATCGTACGCTTAACGGGTCGGATAACAAAGCTATAGCAGGCCTTTCAATGGGCGGAGCACAAACTCAGACAATCACAAATAATAATCCCGGAATGTTTGGCTATATAGGAGTTTTCAGCATGGGGATAATGAACTTTGGAATTACAAATCCTGAGGAGATTGCTAAACAGGACCAGGAGAGGATCACAAAGTTAAACTCTTTGAAAAAGAGCGGATATAAACTTTACTGGATCGCATGCGGGAAGGATGATTTTGTTTACAGTGGAGTTGTTACTCTCCGTGAAACACTCGACAAGATAGGATTCAAATATCTCTATCGCGAAAGTACAGGCGGTCATACCTGGGCCAACTGGCGGATCTATCTTTCTGAATTTGCACCGATGCTGTTTCGTTGAAAAAATTGTTATTTTTGTCAGCTGAGATTTAGCTATCCGCCTTCTCTACCACCTACGCTATCGTTATGGTGGTCGAAGAAAGCTATGGCGGACAAAGCGGGGCAGTACATTCGTGATCCCGATAAATCGGGACAGGCTCCGGGGCCAGAAGTTGTTTAGTTGGGTGAATTTGAAATAATAATAAAGACCGCCTTCGCCAGGGCTTCGGCGGTCAAAGCGGGGTGTAGCGCAGTTGGTAGCGTACTACGTTCGGGACGTAGGGGCCGGAAGTTCGAGTCTTCTCACCCCGACTTCGCCCTCCGAAGTCCAGGTTTACCGGGACGAAGGAGGGCTTAATTAATTCGGAAGGCTTCATCGGGCAATGCCCGACTGAGTAAATCAAATGGCCTTGTAAATCAAATATTTACGAGGCCATTTCATTATTGGTACAAAAATTAGTACAAAATTCTATTCATTGAAGAATCTATCTGGTATTCTATACCCAAGGTGGAGTGCCAGGAATTAGATTTCATCACCTGGTTTCAAATAAAATCCGATTGCATTAAGAGATTCACTCCTACGGTAATATTCAGGATCAGATAGTTTTGTATTTTCCAGCCGGTTAACTTTTATCATTAAACTGCCAACCTTCGGTTTCATTACCTGAACACCTTTTGTTAACCTGCTTTCCACCGTATTGATCTGAGAGGTGTTGAACAAAACAACTTTTTTAATGCTGCTCATGGTAACCAGATTAATATCATGTTCAATAAGTTCAATAAAGATCAAACGCGATTCGCTATTGAAAGCATTCCTGAGCTTTTTCCTTGCGTACTCGGTTTGAAAACTTTCCATAGAAATCTTCCCGATTTTGCCATTTTCAAATGCCACAATCAGAAAACCTTTATATCTCTTTTCGCCTGTCAGATAGATTGGTTTTTCTCCAGGTTCCAGATCAATTTTCTGCAATGCCTGAAACTTGTCCATAAGTTCCTTTTTCTGAACTTTATAGACATTACACAGGGAAGTAAAGACAAGAATCTCACTTGAATTTGAATCGTCCGCTACTTTAATTGTTGTGGATCCGGAATGAGATTCACTTCTCAAATCATTTCTTTCTTCCATTTCTATTCTCCTTTTTAGACTTTCTGCACTTTGCATTGTTATCGGGTTTTGATTAAAACCCAAATATGGGAATTATTATTTTTAATCCACCAGGTATTGGCCCATTCGACAAAGACCCTGATGATGACATACCGTTTCATGGCTTTGAAGAAGGTCCCGAAGATTGAAAAATTGTAAATAACTCATGTCCAATATTTTAACATTTCTGGACATGTCATCCAAACATGTCCATTTTTTCTGAAATACGGATTTATTCTAAACAACATAGTATCAAAAAACTGAAAACTATAACAAGAAGCAATATATTTT
>Ga0209668_10000412_pt1 | contig 17596 bp, 19 predicted proteins | sample FrelakmetPLP11PL_FD_187150 | JGI IMG/M metagenome (GOLD analysis project Ga0209668, IMG submission 187150) | Freshwater lake sediment microbial communities from the University of Notre Dame, USA, for methane emissions studies - PLP11 PL (SPAdes)... | ecosystem: Environmental > Aquatic >... | reverse complement strand
AAGTATTATGTCAGTTCGGTTTATATTGAAGATAGCTTTAGTATCTAATTTTCCTGAAATCTCTAAATTATAATAAAGATTATCAGGAGTTAATTTTTGAACTAACATTCTTTTATAATATACAAGATATATTATAAATCTTTAATATATCTTTTTAATAACCTTCAAGTCGCAGATTAATCTTCTTCTGAAACAAGAACTTTGCAGTAACACTATCGTTCAAATTAATATAGATAGGGAAAAATTCTCCTCTTGCGTCAGCCCAGACGAATTCAACAGCAAATTGTGTCAAAGGGTAGTCAGATAATAAATCACAAAATCTCGGTGATGATTGTAGAAAATAAGTAATTAATCCTTTATCAGGTAATCCAGATATATTAACATCAAATAATATTCTTTTGGTTACATCATCCTGAGTTGGCTGAAGCTCCTGTCTTGTAGGCATAGAAGGAGATAAAATTAGAATTCTTGTTAATTCTGGCCACAATTCAAGAGATGACTGACTTTGCCTCATAAATAGATATGGTTTACCATTATAAATAGTAGAATTATTAAAAACATTTTGAACTATAATTTGAGTCCAATTTGGATCTATATAAAAATCCTGAAGATTGCAAAATAATACAAATAATTGGGAACTTACAATAATTTCTATTTTATTCGGTAAACTGTTATCATACCCAGCAGTCTCTGTATTTAAGTCAAAAAGTTGCGATTCGGCATTATAAGTTACGAATGGGGCATCAAATGGTATCACTGCAGGGACTAAAGCATTTAATTGAGTTTTTGCTGTAGTAAAGGCTATATTAAGACTATTCAAAATTTCTTGATAGTCGTAAATAGGTAATTTAGGAAAATAAGCATTTGACGTTCCGTTTACAATGTATACAAGAGGAACAACTACTTCTGTTACACCATATTTTAATTTAATTGAAAATGTAAAGTTATTAAAAAATAAGATTGGGATATTAATTGAAGGAAGTTGAAATCTAACACAGGCCATCTGATAGTCTGAAGGCTTATTAAGAATAGGAATTACGCGATTTTCTGAAAATTTTGCCTCTTTTCCAGCAGGTTCATTGAGGTTTACTATATTTGTGTTATAGTAGATAAAATCGCCGTCGTCGTTCATATTATTTCCTTTACCTTGAGAAATCTGTAAGGCAGACAAATTTAATGCGTTAGTTGCATCTGTTTTATTCAAAGAATACATTTATTATATTAAATATAATAAATTTTCTTTTAATTAATTATTTATACGAAACAAAGTGTTAAAGCAGATACCCACATGTCAGGATCCATAATTTTACTACTTTGTAACATATTTACAAAATCTTTTAATCTCATTTCTCTAAATTTAATTCTAATAGCACAATATTTACCGCAAGTATTTATATTTTTAGAATCTTTTTGAAGTTGAACAGTATTAGCTTCTATTTTATACCTTCGGTTATTTTCAATTAATATAGATAAATGAGGTATAGCTCTGCCTCCATGTCGTTTTTTATTGTATTCAGAAAATTCTAATTCTTTATCAAGTGCCAATCCTAAACTATCAAATATTTCTAAAAGATTATTAGAATGTTTAATCAATACTGTCCAATGGCCTACTTTTTCTTTTTCTTGGTAAAGAATAACTGTAGCGCCAAATGGTTCAAGAACTTGATCAATATTATCATAATTTTCTAAATCCTGATATGAGATAATTTTGCATTGATTATTTGTCAAGTTTAGTATCTCAGTATCAGATAAACTATAGGCTTCAGAGTGTTTAACAATATCATCTATATTTGTTAGTTTCATTTATACTATAACAATATTATTTATTTCTTGTAGGTTTTACTTGCGCCTACCATACATTGCTTTAAAGTTAATTTTGGATGTGCCTTTCTATAGGCTTGAAGATGCATGAACCAAGGTTTAAGTTTTGTTGGTACTGGCATTTTTTATATTAACTAAATATAAAAATAATTTTAATAGAAACTTTATTAAAAACGAGTTCACCTCGTATTTTAAATGTGTAGTTACACAATCTGGGGAACTCTACATTTTTTTTATTTTAATCAGAAATACCTCTTTTTGTCTATAAATATTTTGAGTGAACTCGTTTTTCTAAAAGTTTTCTATATATAAACCAAAAAACGAGTTCACTCAAAAAAGTAACACTATTTTGTCTACAAAAAAATCTCTGAGTAAAAATAATTTTAAATTTAATTAATCTTCATCTTGATCTATCATAAAACACTCTTTAGAACTAATTAAATACATTGGATTTTTATAAATCGTTACCCACCTACTCTGTTTTCCCATATCTAGAAATTTTCTAATTTGTTTTTTATTTAAACCACATCTCTTCCCTAAAAAATCTTTAATATAATGAAGTCCTCCAGCATATTTCGGAAATAATGTTACAGACGTGCTCTCGTTTAAAATCGTCCTTGTTCTGCTGTAATTAGAAATCATGTGAGAAGTAATTAAAAGTTGAAGCTTATAGTGCCTTGCTATTTCACACATAGACTCAAGTAAATTGAATATAGCATTTCTTTGTTTTATATTTTTTATTTTTGAAGTATCATCAAAAACAATAACACCTTCATCAAACTCATCTTCACGTAATGGATCAGAAACAAGTTCATCATCTATAGGAATACGAAAAATATTTTTAGAAAACCTATCATCAATAACTGGGTCATAATCAACGCTTGATATTATATAAATAGTTTTATCTGCATTTCCAGACTGTTTTAAATATTGTGAAATCCAATTCGCAAGATAAGTACTTTTTCCTGATCCAGACATTCCTGAGATATAATTTCGTTCTATTTGGTGTTCTTTAGAATGAGGTATAGGTTGAAAATAATCTTTACCTGATAAAATTATTTGTTTTTCTCCTTTTGCACCTTCAGTTTCATCTAAAAAAAGTGCCTTCTTTTCAGATTCGTTATTACCTTTAATTACAGCAATCTTTGAAATTTTTGGATTGTTTTTACCATAATCTCTATTATGAATACGGAACATTTTATATTATGTAAATATTTTATATCTTTTGTTAATATAAAAATGGAACAAGAAGATAACAAAATTGAATCTAATCCATCCGTTTTACCTACTTTAGGTATGTTAGTTACTCCTGAATATTCCAATAGAGGAGGAGTTATACCTGTAAATCAGTTAAGAAACGAAAATATTTTAGTAGAAGGAGTTAATCAAATAGTGTTTCCTCTTGGTTTTACTAAGCAGTATTTTAAGAGTGAACTTGAGCAAGAAATAGATGAAAGAAACAGAAAAGCAGAAAGTGACTATAAAGAAGAAATAAGAGCTGGATTAGGGCCACTTAATGCATATAATCAAAATAATTCTTATCCTACAAATTTTAATTGGTCATCTGAAGAAAACAAAAATCTTAATCTATCAACAAACAATATTCCTTATATTTTCTCAGGAAGTTGGAGTGGTCAAAATATTAGTAGATCAGACTATACTGTAAATCAAGGCAATCAACTTGTTATGATGGAACAATTAGCTCGCGGTGATAGATTATGGTAAATTATTTAAGATTTTATAATATTGTTATAATATAAAATCATGTCATTGAACAAATTCAAAAATGTAAATACTGGTTACGATTTATTTTTAGAAATTGGAGGCGACAACTTGAAAATAAGACATCTCGATGTTACTGATCCAATAAATGTGTTACAGGTTAATAATTTAACGGTTAACGATAGTCTAAATATTATATGTGACGATCTAAGTTCTTATAATCTCACAACAGCAAATAACGGCAATTTAGGAGATATACTTAGTACTGATGGAAATGGAAATACTTTCTGGAGTGCTGTTCCAACTCCTCCTTTATCTGGAATAATATATTCAGGTGTTCTTCCCGCAGAAGTTGGAAGAATTTTACAAGTTTCAAATCCAACGGCAACTACTTGTGACAAAACAAGTATTTTAGAAGATTTAACTGAAATAAAAGTTGAAAAAGCAATTCAATTAACAGCAAATAAAATTACAAGTAGTTATGTTCCAGTAAACTCAGACGATTTAACTAATAAACTTTATGTAGATAATTTACCATTTCCTGGTATAATTTATAATGGTATTCTTCCATCCGAAGTTGGACGTATTTTACAAATTTCAAATACTGCAGGTAGTGCCTGTGATAAAACAAGTATTTTAGAAGATTTAACTGAAATAAAAGTTGAAAAACCAGTTCAGTTAACCGCGAATAAAATTACAAGTACTTATATTCCAGTAAATCCAGCAGATTTAACTAATAAATTATATGTTGATAGTCTTCAAATACCAGTATCTGGTTCGGGTCAAGTTTTATATTTAAATTATTCAGAGTCTACCACACCTCCTTTTATTCCACTTACAAATATTCAACTTACTTCAATTATCGGAGGATCTTTTACTACACCTTCAATAACATATGCACCATCTCAAAATACTAACACGTCCCTTCTAACAATTGTTCCTAATTTATCTTTAGCACAATATATTTTAACTTTTACTATCGGAGCAGTAAGTACGAAATATCCAATAGCTCAATTTGCTATTCCAAAATCAGATCTTACAGGGATTGGAAATTTTATTAACCCCGGTATCTGGGCTATGAATATTTACGCTAAAGCGGATACAAATGCTGATAGAGATAAAATTAGATTAAAATATTATTTACTTGGTAGACAAACAATTGGCGGATTATATGATAATTTAGTTACTCTTGGGTCTGATAATTTATATATTTTAGATCAGTTAGCGGAGAGAATATATGAGTTAAATTTATACATCCAAAACCCTATTGATGTTACTATATATGATTTATTTCAAGTTGTTGTTATCGCAGAAAATATTAACTCTTCGACCCACACTGCATTAGTTTATTTTCAATCGTCTAATACCTATTCTCATATTCATACCAATTTGTCTCAACAATCTACTATATCAATTAATACTGTAGGTACTGGAACGTCATTAATTTCATCTAATACAAATCCTAATTTTTATCTAAAATCTTTAATTGGATCTGGGATAGGATTAACGAATACGATAGATGAAATAACTTTAACAAATAGTTTACCATCTACTTTAATATCTTTAACAAATTCAGGAACTGGAAACTCTATCCTGAACAGTTCTTCTAACCCATCTTTCACTACAAAAGGTATTATTGCAGGTAGTAACGTAACTATAACAGACAGCGGGACAGATTTAACTATTAATTCAAGTGCTGGAGTCGGTACTTATACGTTTCAAAATGGAGGTACGGGAACAAGTTTAGTAGCCAGTACAAGTACTATAACTGATTTTAAACCGGTTTCTTTAACTGCAGGAAGTAATGTAACAATTGCGGGGAGTGGAACGAATAATTTAACTATTTCTTCGGCGGGATCATTGGGTACTAATACAATAAATATTACAGAAATTGCTACTTCAGCATCTACATATTATCCAGTTTTTAATAATAATGTTACAGGAGTTACAAGTACTTTAAATACAGATTCTGGTGGTTTGAGATATGTTCCTACTGGCAATTTATTAACAACTGGGGCAATGAATAGCGGTATTTATACAAGCACGATTGTGCCACCTAATATCGGATTCGTTGGTCACGCGAGTAGTTGTAATAAAATTCAAACAACTGACGGCACATCATTTTCATCTACTTATTATCCTACATTTTGCCCATTATCTACTTCATCTACATCGCAAGAAGTTATAACTGATATAGGTTTAAATTATATTCCGAATCAAAACCGATTAACAACCGCTTTGTTTGATGGTTCTATATTTACGTCATCACAGGCTATTCCAAATATTGGTTTTGTAGGAGCTTCTACCTCAGCATCTAAAATTCAAACTATAGACGGAAGCGCATTTTCAAGCCCGTATTTTATTACTTTTGTCCCTCTATCAACCTCTCAAAATCAACAATCCGTTAGCACAGACATTTCGTTACCATATACCCCACTTTCTAACACACTCGGATTAGTTGCTACAACTAATTATACTGGGACTTTATTTACAAGTAATAATGTAGCATTAACTGCGGGATTTGTTGGGACGTCTTCAAATACGTTAGAAATATCGCAAACTGACGTTAGCAGTTCGGCAAGTATTTTTTATCCAATGTTAAGCACTAATAGCGCTGCATCTACAGCTTTAAATCCAGGCGGAACGGTAAATGTAGATAACAGTTTAAGTTACCAGCCAAGTTCTAATACACTAACAACTTCAATATTTTCTGGGGCTTTGACGGGAAATGCATCAACAGCTACAAATATTAGTGCGGTAGCAACTAATCAGTTATTAATACAAACGGGAACTAATACTACCAGTGTTTTAGCGCAAGGAACTTCAGGACAATTTTTAAAGTCTAACGGCTCATCTCTTCCAACATGGGAAGCGAGTAGAAATTTTACTATGAGTTATGGCGGTCGTATCACATTAGCAACTGGCACTGAATATTTGACACCAAATAAATGGGCTGATGTGGCAAGTGCTAGTATAACTGGGAGTAGTTACTTGACGCAATGGCGTTGTCCTGTTACTTGTTCCATAACTGGCTGGAGTTCAACGGTGCAGACTACAGGAGCTTCACAGCTAAGTATTTTAATTAATACTGTAGCAGGAACGGCTATTACAGGTATCGGAACAGCTACAAGTCAATCTGGTTCTATTACAGCAAGAGCCGTTAACGCTAACGATCTCATAGAAATTAAAATATTAAACGCCATAGCTGGCGCTTGTCTTATTACACTTTATTTTTCGTGAACAATAATTGATTTAAAAATTTCGTAAAAACTTTATAAATTATTTTTAAAACGATTTAAAAATAATATATTTATATATAATAAAATGAGTAATCAACAACTATTGCAAAATGCGATCACAGAATACAATGACGAATTATCACGTTATAACGTAAAACAAACCAAAATTTCGGGCACGAAAATTAGGGGTCTTTTGATGCAAATTAACAAACTAACAAAAGAGACAAGAAAAGAGATCTTAGAGGCACAAAAATTAGTCCCTAAAAAACCAAGAACAAAGAAACACCCCGTAAATGAGGTTCAAGAAGAGGTTCAGGAAGTAGTTCCTGAAGAAGTTGTTGCGCCAGTTGTAAAAGCTACAAAAGCAAAGAAAACTAAAAAAATCTAAAATTCACAATAATATTTTATTTTTAAAATATTATCTTATCTATATATAAATGGAAAATGTTAATACGAAAGCCCAATGTTTAAAAAAATTAAAAGAATTAGGAATCTATGAAAAAGCCTTTTTTAGCATGAAAATGGTAGATCTTCATAAAATAATTCAAGAGAAACTTGATGCTAATTCTCCTCCTAAAAAAGTTACGATCAATGAACCTATCTTTGAAGATGAAAAACCTGAAGAAGAACCTGAAGAAGAAACCGAAGAAGATAAAAAATTAACTAAACATCAGAAAAATAAAAATAAAAAAGATAAAATTGTTAAACAGTTATTAGCAAAACCTGTATTTGAATATAAAAAACAGATAGTTATTGAACCTGATAATTATACGGGTAAACCTTTATCTAAACATCAGTTAAGAATTCAACAGACTAAAAAATTAGAAGAACAAGAAGAGCAAGAAATTTTAACACCAAAAGTTAAAGTTAACAAATTACAAAAAATTCAAAAATGTTTGAAAATAGATTATAAAAAGTCTATTCAAACTATTATTAAAAAATTAAACGATGATATCATGGAACTTCTAAAAGATTTTGATACTGAAAAACTATCAAGACATGATAAAGAAATTATAGACATTGAGTATCAGAAAATTCTTGATAGTGCATATGAGAGTTTAGAGGCAGAATTAGAAGAAGTTAATGATGATAATTATATTGCATTGATTCAAAGAAAAATTAAAATTATTGATGAAAAGGTTCAATTATTTTTAGAAGATTAAAAAAATAAAATATATTTTTATATATTAAATGGATAGTATTACCATTGAACCTGTATGTGAAATAAAAACTTCTAAAGATGCTACTGAGTGGACTTCATGTTGTTTACGAGTAGATAAAAATGCCGTTAAGTATGTAGTTCAAGTTTCAATTTTATCAGGTCTAATTGTTTTTTCAGCTGTCATGTTAGTTGTAGATCCACAATGTGCCAGCCAAAGAAATTATAGTTCATTGTTATTATTTTGTTTGGGTATTTTATCCCCTACTCCAAAAATGAGTTAATAATTTTTATTATATTTAATATAATAAAAATGAGTCAAGTTAATTTTAAAATGCTTAAAATTCCAGAGCTCAAAATTGAACTTAGGAAATATGGTTTACAAGTTTCAGGTAATAAACAAGTTTTAATAGACCGATTAACTACGTTTCTAAATCCTCCTATATTTCACAGAGAAGAAAGTAAATCTAATGCTCCCGAACCAAATCGTAGTCGTCAAAGCCAGAAACAGGTTATTAATATTTATACAGACGGTTCAAAAGTTGCTTCAGATATAACTGATGGTGCAAAAAACATATATATCGGCAACAGACCACCTATGACTCCATTTCTTCCTGGCGGAAACAATCCAAGTATGAGCTCTCAATTCAAATTTCCGCCAGTTCAGACTATAAAACCAGTATTTTATAAACAACCTGAAGAAACGAAACAAGAAGTTATAAGCGGTATACCAAGTTCAGGAATGATAGGCGAAGATGAAGAAATAGTTGCAGAAAAACCTAAACCTAAAAAATTAAATTTAAGTAAAAATTTTCTTGAAAAACTTAATAAGGCAATAGGTGCAAATCAACCTACTACTTCTCAGACACTTTCTTCTTCTATCCCATTACCCCCTAATGTAATTTTACCCATTCCTAAGCCTCCTTCTCCTCCTTCTCAAAATTTAACTAAAAAACAAGAGCAGATATTTAATGAAATTAAAAATTCAACACAAGTTCCACCTAACATAACTGAAAAACAATATGATTATATTATTAAAAAAGTTTTACTTAAAAATTGGACTGATAACTGGTCTTCTGGAGATTCAAAAATTTTACTTTTAGAAGTGAAAAATAAATTACTTAAACTATAAATTAATATTTAAATAAAAAAATTTATTTAAATCAAATATGAAGGTTCTGGTGTTCGATACGGAAACAACGGGTCTATTACCAAAATGCACCTTATCAAAAGAAAATTTAAATCAATTCCCACGGATTGTTCAGATAAGTTGGATTGTTTACGATCTAACTAAAAATAGAATACACTCTGTAAGTAACCATATTTTAAAAACAAATATTAAAATAACTAATAGCCATATTCACGGTATTACTAATAATACATGTTTAGAAAAAGGAATTTGCCCTATAGATGCCTTAAATTTTTTTATAGATGATTGTAATATTTCAGATATCTTGGTAGCACACAATATAAATTTTGATCTAACTATTTTAAAAGCAGAATTAACAAGATATGGTTTAAGCTCAAAAATTAAGTTTTTAGATTCTATGAGTAAACATTGCACTATGGAATCTTCTAAATTTTTAGTTAATGCAAGATTTCCAAATGGAGGTATCAAATGGTGTAAATTGCAAGATTTGTTTTTTAAACTATTTAATTATAATTTTGAATCGGCACATAACAGCTTATATGATGTAGTTGCGACTCTAAAATGCTACTTGAAATATGAACACGGTATAGAATTAAAACAAGATTTAATTTAAAAAAATTAAAAATGTTTAATAATATTAAAATGATAGAAACTAATCTATCAGAAATTGATAAACAAAATTTAAAACTAATATATGATGCATTAGAGAAAATTAATATACCTACTGTATTTACTAATGAAGGAGTTATTCCTCGCCGATATCATTCAAATAGAACTGGAACTGCATATCAAAAAAATGCGAGACAGACATCTTTCGGAATAACTACATATAGAGGTAAAAAACAAGAAAGTTGTCTAACAAAAAAACACCCACATATGCTACTTTTATTTAAAAATTTTATAGATTTACATAGCCCTAATTTTATTTTTAGCACAGTTTATGTAAATAAAAATACAGTAGCTAAACCACACTTAGATCGAAGAAATACAGGAGAAAGCTTATTAGTAGGTTTTGGAGATTATACAGATGGTAAAACTATTTTATATATGGGCAAAGCCCCTGATGGTATGGATGACGGAGAAAAGCATTTTAATATTTCTTTTGCAAGTCTTATATTTGATGGTTCTAAAATATTACACGGGTCTGAACCTTTTACTGGAACAAGATATTCTTTAGTTTTTTTTAAATAACTTATTTAAAATACCACACATGTTATTTAAATAAATGTTACTTTAATTAAGATTCTAACAATGGATTAAATTTAAATATTAATTCTTGTTTTGATATTGATTTAGGGCCAACAGTATTATTAAAATCATAAGTGATTGTAGATAAATTATCTATATTTTCAATTATTGTTTTTTCATTGGTAAATTTTATAAAATAGTGTGATTGAATACTTTTAGAGTTAATTTCTTTATTTATAACTCCCGCATTAACTCCTACACGTCGGAATGATATATCCGGATTTTCTTTTTTTTCAACAAATATAAAATTTAATGGTTCTAATTTTTTATTTATTATTCTATTAGCTTGCTTTTTTTCCCAAATTTGAAAGATGCATGGAACATTATGTTCTACATTATCTACTAAAAATGATTTGTCTGGTAAGTCAATTTCAAATATAAGATGAAAATTTAATGGAATTTTTTGTTTTAAACTTTCTTTTTTAAAACTTTTAGGTAATATGAATGAAAAACTATCACAAAATTTACAAGATTTTTTTATAAATTTAATTGCTAATGAAGATTGCCTTCCAAAAGGAGGATTACCTATTATGTGTATTTTATATTTGAGGTCTTTTTGGTCTTTACAGTCGTAAAGTAAATAATCCTGTTTGATTATTTCGTGGTTATCTGGTTCTAAATCATAAAATTTGAAGTTACTTGTTAATGATTTAATACCTTTAATAAAAGACCCGTTGCCTGCACTTGGTTCAATAATTAAATCATCTGGGTTTATTTTTATAAATTTTTTAACAATATTTATGCACATCTCAGCAATTATATCTATTGTGTAATATTTATCAATAGTATTACGATTTAATCCTTTTGTTTGTTTAATTTCCATTATTAGCTTTATTATATTTAAATTTAATAATTTTTAAATTTTTTAAAACATCACACAGCATTTTTCTATTTTTTTTTTTAAATTAATATTTATTGACTGCCTGCTTAATATAATTACAAGTTCTATAATCATAGGTATGATCTGTTCATATTCTTCATAATTTGGCAGTTGACTTCTTAAAAGATTAATTACAAAAGTCTTTTTTTCATCTCCTTTTAAGGTTTTAATTTCTTCTATTGATGTCATGCCTTTTAAAACTAATTGCAATATATTAACAATATCTGACATTTTATATAAAACAAAGTTATTAAAAATTGTTTTAAATATTTAATTACATTATTATAAATATGACAAATTTTGATTACAATAGAATTTTAAATCGCTATCTGATTGACGAAATTAAAGACCATTTTTACACTGTAGTCAGGCCTTATTTACGATCACAAAATCTAAGAGAAATTTCAAAAATTATTTGTCTTAAATATCATAATAAATGTGTTTTGAATAACCACGACCGCTTGCAAACGACAAAAATGTTTTTAAAGATCTTTAAAAAAAATAAAGACATGAGTTATATTATCTCTGATGTTTATATACCTATCCGAGATAAACTTTATATAAATATGAAGGTAATAGTTGATAAATATGAGACTGAATTAAAGGCTAAAAATATATAGTAGAAACATTTTGAAGGTAGACACTCCTTCAAAATTTTTAAAGTATTTAGATTTTTCTTAACTCTGGTAAATCTATATCTATATTTGAAATATATCCTAATTCATTATTTTTAAACGAATTATAATTAATTATAAATTGTATACCATTTTTTTGTTGTTTTGTGCCTGAAACATACTTTGAATAATCTTCTTTCAATTCATCTATTCGGTCTTGCTTACCATTATTTTTATATAATTCTTGATTACCTCCTTTTATATTACCAGTTGAAATTTTACCGCATAAAATATTTTCAAAACATAGGGTACCATATCCTTTGGTTAATAAATCTAACGTTAATCTCACATCTTCATTGTGTTTTTTTCTCCAACTATGTCCTAATATATCTTTTATTGTGTTACGATGCAATATACACGAATACTGTTTACTATTTTTAATTACTTGTTTTCTTACTCCATTTCTTGATAGATGGCTGTATTGTATTGAAAATAACATAACATTTGAATATCGTTTTGTCATCTGTTCTATTAATTTAAAAGCATATTTTGTCTTAATTAGTAAATTTGGATAACCGTTATATTTTACATACATATTCTGAATATTATCATCTAAACACCAAGAAAATTTAAAACCTTTATCATAAAAATAATCAAAACCACATATACGAGGAATAACTGAATGATCATTACCTAAACTTTGCTGATACTCCATATATTCTTTTGACATTACTAATAATTTTTTATCTACATCTTTTATTTTTTTATTAATCATACTTTTTTTATATTCTTCTTCTTCTGTATATCTTATAACTACTTTATAATTTTCTATACCTAATGATTCTAATGTTAATACAGTATGCAATGAATCATATCGTTGATAAGAAGGTATATAAAATGGATATTCTAACTCACAAAAATCAGATGTAAAATTATACCTCCGGGGGCTCTGCCCATACCCTCGTTCTTTTTCTTTTTTTGTATTTGGTGATTCAGGGAACCAATAAGATTTTAAATTACCTGTTAAACCATGAAAGATTTTAAAATATTCTCTATCTTTTTCAGTTTGAAAATAAAAAGTTATATTTGGAAATTTACTATAAATGTCTTCTTTACATGCAAAATTTTGAATACCTGCCATATCAATTTCTTCTTCTGTGTATTGTTTACCATATGAAAATATCTGTTTCAAATCTAAAAAATATTCAATAAGAAAATCTATTTCATAACCTGTATTTATACGAAATATTAATGTTGGTTTTCGAATCTTAGGAAAACTATTTGTCGGATTTGCTTCAGAATCCATATATACTTTTCCTACATACATTGTAACCATTTTATTATTATGGGCCATCTTTATATATAAAATTCATTTTTTAAATAGCTATTTTTAATTACCTATTTAAAAAATGAATTTTATAATTAAAAGATGGATCAAACTCTATATACATTTAACAAATTATCAATTATTAACCTTAACGATTTTAACAGATCTAAATTTCAAATGCAGTTAATAAAAGCCTTTCGTGCCTGTAATGACCCTGAAAATTTAGCAATTATATATGAACGATTTTTAGACTCTTCTACAGAAAATGATAGAGCTGATATTAGATTTTTGGAATTTAGCTCAAAATCACAAGATGTTATATCAGAAATGGGAGATATTTACAGGAGAAATAAATATACAAACAAATTATAAACAATAATCACATTCACCATCTAAAATACGCTCATCACATTTTTTACAATATTCATAACAATATTTTTCAACCATGTAAAAATATTGCATTTTAAAATTATATAGAATCATATCAAAACTCATACTACTACCTTCGGATATCTTTTTAAATTTTAATTATATGTGGCGATAAATTTAATAAGAAAAATTTATAAAATTTGGTAAGTTTTATAAATATTTTGAAGGTGTAATGAAAGGTTGAAATTAGATGTTAGAGATGTTTTGAAGGTATACCCCTTTAGTTATTAATAATGTTTTCTAAACATTTATTAAAATGACATTCTCTTGTTTTTCTTAAAACTATACGATCGCATATTTTACATTTCCATTTATCAGATTCTATTAGATAATTAAATTCATAATCCATTAAATTAATATGCCACTTATTTAATGGATTCTTTTTTAAGAATTCTTGTACTAATCCTAAATAAGACTGAGGATAGCATAGTGATAATCCACTTTTAGCATTTAATAAATCTTCAGTTGTTTTTTGTCTTTTAATTCTAAAACATTTTTCATTATTATTATCTTTAGAATATGTTGTAGCTAATTTTTTACTTAATGTTAATATATTAGAATGTATATTATATTTTTCTAAACTACGACTCTGCCCATTTTTAGTTAAGGTAAACCCGCATTCAAGTAAACCTTTAACTGTTTTTTCATCATACAATCCCGATCCAGCAAGAAAAATTAATTCTCTTAAAGAATACGTATTATTTAGTTTGTGATCGTGATATACATTTCCATTAAAATCGCGTTTTTTATAATATATTAATAGTGCATCTTTTTCTTCTTGAGTTAAATGATTAATTAATTCTTTATCTTTTAACTCAGGAAGAAAATGATTAATTAATTTTTTATCTTTTTCAAAGCAAGTCATTTTAATATGTTGTTACATATTCTTTAGATAGTATTAAAAGTTTGTAACTACACATTTAAAATACACTCTTTTTACTCAGAGATTTTTTTGTAGACAAAATAGTGTTACTTTTTTCAGTGAACTCGTTTTTTTATTTTATATATACAAAACTTTTAGAAAAACGAGTTCACTGAAAAAATTTCTAGACAAAAAGAGGTATTTCTGATTAAAATAAAAAAAATGTAGAGTTCCCCAGATTGTGTAACTACACATTTAAAATACAAGATGAACTCGTTTTCAATAAAGTTTATATAATATATGTAACAACATATTTAAAATACTATCTAAAGAATATGTTTTACATATAAAATGTCGGAGTCTGAAAAAAAGATGGAAAGTTTAAAATCTGCATTTGAAGAATATAATAAATTAAAAACGCGAATTTATAGACATGGTAATCCAGATATTGTAAAAAAAGCTGGGCGACCTCGTGTTTCAGAAGAACAAAAACAAGCTACATATATAGCAACTTTAGAAAGACGTAAACAAAAACGTAGAGATAAAGCAGTATCAGAAGGTAGAAATCCAAATACAGGAAAAATAACAAAAAATAAAACAGTAAATATTTAAAATATGTTATACTTATTAAAATGGTTATCTAAAGAATTCTTTTTAGATAAATAAAATGTTGTCTTACAATAAGACAATGACTTTAAAAGAACTTCTTAATCTTTCAAGGCAAAATCCACATAAAACCCATGGTAGTATGGGTAGTATGAAGGGTTCGTATGGGTTAAATAAAGAAGATATAGATTATATCTTTAAAAATTACGCCGAAGTTTTAAAATTAAATATAGGATTACAAGAAAAGCCACTTGGTTATACAATGATGAGAGGAGATTTTGATTTTAAATCTTCTAATATTGTTTTTGACAACGAGTTTAATTTAGAGCAAAAAGCAAGTTCATTTTTTAAAATAATAAGAGAATTTTTGAAAATACATTTAATAAAAACAAAAGAAAATAAAAATTATAATAATATTGTATTTTTAACAAAACCTTCTTATGTCTGTCCTATAAAAAATGTAAGAAAATATGGATTTCATTGGTGTATTCCTGATGTTTTTTTATCTTTGTCTGATTTTGAATTTTTTGAATCAAAAATGAAAGAAAAAAATATAGATGGTTTTGATCCTATGTCTAAAACACCATGGTTAATGTATGGGCAGTCAAAAAATGAATATGCTGGAACCTATACAATTGGTTGGGTACAAGATAAAGAAGGAAATAAGGTTGATTATCTTGAATATTTTAAAAATTATAAATTATATGATGTTTTAACAGAAGATAGAATAAAGTTAGATTTACTTACAGTTAATTTATATTTACCTCAAATTTTGAGTATATTACTTTTTGGTAGAACTTCTTCTGATTTGTATATTAGAGCTGAACCTCTTCAAATTGAATACAAAGAAAAAGAAGGGTATGGGCAGAGCCCCCGGAGGTATGAAGTGCCTCAAGATTTATCTGATTTAGAAGAAGATGTAAAATCTTTAATTTCAATTCTATCTCCGCATCGTGCAAATGGAACAAGAGAAGACTGGTTAAAAATTGGTTGGATACTTTTCAATGTAAGTAATGGGGCAGAGTCATTTTTAAACATATGGAAAGAATTTTCATCTTCTTATGAATTTTATGATCAAGAAGTATGTGATAAAGAATGGGATAAAGCTCAAAATAGAGGATTATTAATTGGAACTTTACATAAATTAGCTCGTGATGATAATCCTGAAGCATATTCTAATTTAATTTTTAAACTTAATTTGTGCAAAACTACCGAAGAGAAAGATTTTATAACAATTCCATTAGATAATATAAGACCAGATGAAACAATAGATGTAAATAATATAGGATCTTATGTTCCAAGACTGGAAAAAGCGGATATAGTAATGATGAGATCAAATATGATGACATTTAAAACTCAAAATTTAAAAGAACTTTTTAATTCTTACAAAACAATATTAGTTGTATCATTTAGGGTATCTCTAATATTAGAAACACTTGAACAATTTAAATTTCATAATTTTGAACTTTATTCTGATTTCACTGGAAAAATAGAATGCAATCGTTTAGTTTGTCAAATAGATAGTTTATATAAAGTTAGAGGACATTTTGATTTGCTTATTCTTGATGAGGTCGTTTATACTCTTGATCATCTTAATAGTTTTGTAAAGAAGAAAAAACAGGTATGGGAAGCCTTAACTCAATATCTTAATAATTCAAATAAAGTAATAGCATGTGATGCACTATTAGATAATAGAACAATTAAAATATTAAAAAATACTCAAAGAAAAACTCATATAGTTGAAAATTTATGGCAATCATTCAAAGGTAAAAAAATAAATTATATTCCGTATAAAAATTTACCGTCATTAATTGAATATATCTTTCAACAACTTGAACTGCACGGTTCTTTATATATTCCCTCTAATTCAAAAACATTAGCTGAAAAACTATATTTATATGCTAAAAATAAAAATATATCTATTGGAATTGATACATCTGATAATGAACCTATTCCAAGCAGTGAATGGAAAAATTATAAAATATTTGTTACAACACCTACGAATGTGGCAGGAGTATCTTGTAACGATGAATTTGGAAAAACGATAGCTTATGGAACTTCAACTTCTTGTTCTGCACAGATGTTTGCACAAATGTTACTTCGTGTTAGAAATACAAAATGTCAAGAAATGGATATAATTTATAAAGAAAATACATTTGGAGAAAATTATCCAACTTCAATAAAAGAAGTTAAACAATGGGTTAAAGAAAGAGATGATTTAATTTTTTCAGCAGGATTAAGTATTAATCACATTAGAGATATTTTGATAGAAGATGATTATTATAATCAATATATATCTTTTATTCAAAATCAAAATAAGAGTAAGAAATGGTTTATAAAAATTCTTAAAGGGATTTTTGAAGCTCATGGTTTTGAATCAATTGATTTAAATTTATTTTCTTCAAATAAATTAAGCGAGTGTAAAACCGAAGAAGAGGTTTCTGAGTTGTTACAAAAAGCTAAAGAACAAGTAAAACATGATAATCTTATTAATAAAGAAGCAAAACAAATACACGATGAATTTAAACAAGAAATAAGA